>JADMIO012916761.1_pt1 | contig 88261 bp, 55 predicted proteins | sample 8958161 | NCBI WGS metagenome assembly JADMIO01 (sample SAMN16585339, study PRJNA669376) | soil metagenome | isolation source: Crop rotation soil | place: USA: Cullars Rotation, Alabama | collected 2011 | reverse complement strand
CTGGGACCACGGTCCCACTCGTATCGTCGGTCTGATTATTAGTCTGGGACCACGGTCCCACTCGTATCGTCGGTCTGATTATTAGTCTGGGACCACGGTCCCACTCGTATCGTCGGTCTGATTATTAGTCTGGGACCACGGTCCCACTCGTATCGTCGGTCTGATTATTAGTCTGGGACCACGGTCCCACTCGTATCGTCGGTCTGATTATTAGTCTGGGACCACGGTCCCACTCGTATCGTCGGTCTGATTATTAGTCTGGGACCACGGTCCCACTCGTGTTGTCGGTCTGATTATCGGTCTGGGACCACGGTCCCACTTGTATTGTCGATCAGACTATCAGCGTGAGACTACGATTCCATCAATGCCTGTCAAGGGCAAGTATTGACATTCGTCGTAACCTGTAGAACGGAGTAACCTCGGTGTGCGGTTGTATGCCTGCTGTGGATTGCTGCTGTGTCCTGCTTATCCACAACATTTTGCGCACGGTTATGTGGACAAAATACCTGGTTACCCAGGCCGTGCCGGCACGTTAACCGGGCTGCATCCGATGCAAGTGTGTCGCTGTCGACGAGCTCGCGAGCTCGGACATGAGGTTGCCCCGTATTCAGTGTCGCTGATTTGTATTGTCTGAAGTTGCTTTTACGTTAAGTTGATGCAGATCAATTAATACGATACCTGCGTCATAATTGATTATTTGACGTGGTTTGATGGCCTCCACGCACGTTGTGATATGTAGATGATAATCATTATCACTTTACGGGTCCTTTCCGGTGATCCGACAGGTTACGGGGCGGCGACCTCGCGGGTTTTCGCTATTTATGAAAATTTTCCGGTTTAAGGCGTTTCCGTTCTTCTTCGTCATAACTTAATGTTTTTATTTAAAATACCCTCTGAAAAGAAAGGAAACGACAGGTGCTGAAAGCGAGCTTTTTGGCCTCTGTCGTTTCCTTTCTCTGTTTTTGTCCGTGGAATGAACAATGGAAGTCCGAGCTCATCGCTAATAACTTCGTATAGCATACATTATACGAAGTTATATTCGATGCGGCCGATCTAGCAGAAAGTCAAAAGCCTCCGACCGGAGGCTTTTAACTTCTGTCACCTAGGTTACGCCCCGCCCTGCCACTCATCGCAGTACTGTTGTAATTCATTAAGCATTCTGCCGACATGGAAGCCATCACAAACGGCATGATGAACCTGAATCGCCAGCGGCATCAGCACCTTGTCGCCTTGCGTATAATATTTGCCCATGGTGAAAACGGGGGCGAAGAAGTTGTCCATATTGGCCACGTTTAAATCAAAACTGGTGAAACTCACCCAGGGATTGGCTGAGACGAAAAACATATTCTCAATAAACCCTTTAGGGAAATAGGCCAGGTTTTCACCGTAACACGCCACATCTTGCGAATATATGTGTAGAAACTGCCGGAAATCGTCGTGGTATTCACTCCAGAGCGATGAAAACGTTTCAGTTTGCTCATGGAAAACGGTGTAACAAGGGTGAACACTATCCCATATCACCAGCTCACCGTCTTTCATTGCCATACGAAATTCCGGATGAGCATTCATCAGGCGGGCAAGAATGTGAATAAAGGCCGGATAAAACTTGTGCTTATTTTTCTTTACGGTCTTTAAAAAGGCCGTAATATCCAGCTGAACGGTCTGGTTATAGGTACATTGAGCAACTGACTGAAATGCCTCAAAATGTTCTTTACGATGCCATTGGGATATATCAACGGTGGTATATCCAGTGATTTTTTTCTCCATTTTAGCTTCCTTAGCTCCTGAAAATCTCGATAACTCAAAAAATACGCCCGGTAGTGATCTTATTTCATTATGGTGAAAGTTGGAACCTCTTACGTGCCGATCAGATTAAAACGAAAGGCCCAGTCTTTCGACTGAGCCTTTCGTTTTATTTGACCATGTTGGTATGATTTAAATTAATACGACTCACTATAGGGTCAGTGCGGCCGCGACTTCAAGTCACGTGAATTCCAAGCTTCGGATCCCACTGTGCTGGAAAGTATCGCAACTTTCACCCGCCAAGCGCGCGCTGCTCGAAAAGCGCCTGCGGAGCCGGCAGGCCCAGATGGTCCATGAGCAGACGATCGAGCGCAGAAAAAACGGCGAGAAAACTTTACCGCTCTCATTCCCGCAGCAACGACTCTGGTTTATCGATCAGTTGCAACCCGGCAGTGCGACATACAACATGGCGAACCCGCTTCGCTTCACGGGTCCGCTCAAAATCGACGTCCTCGAACGCTGCATCAACGAGATCATCCGTCGACACGAATCACTCCGCACGAGTTTCACCCTCAACATGGACCGCGAGCCCGTTCAGGTCATCGCACCCGAATTGAGACTCTCGTTACCCGTAGAAGATCTCTCGAAACTACAGGAAACCGAACGTGAAGCCGAAGCAAGAGCTTTGGCATCCGCCGAAGCCAAAGAGCCTTTCGATCTCTCGCAAGGCCCGCTCGTACGCGCTCGCCTGCTGCGCCTCGCCGCCGAACATCATGTGCTCCTGTTTACCATGCACCACATCATTTCCGATGGTTGGTCCCTCGGCGTGCTAATCAAGGAGATCGGTGTCCTCTATTCCGCCTACTCCAGGAACGAGGAATCACCGCTGCCGGAGCTCGACATTCAGTACGCCGACTTCGCGCTGTGGCAACGCCGGTCCTTACAGGGCAAGGAACTGGAAGAACAGCTCGCTTACTGGAAGGAGAAACTTGCCGGAGAACTCCCTGCGCTGGAATTTCCAACCGATTATCAGCGGCCGCCGGTTCAGGGCTCGAACGGCGCGCACGAGCTTTTTCATTTTCCGATAGAACTGACTGACGAGCTCCGCAAGCTCAGCTTCCGCGAAGACGCAACGCTGTTCATGACGTTGCTGGCCGCGTTTCAGGTCTTACTCTGGCGCTACACCCGCCAGGAAGATTTCCTGATCGGCTCGCCGATCGCCAATCGCAGTCGTCCTGAAACAGAAAACCTGATCGGCTTCTTCGTCAACACTCTTGTGTTGCGAGCGGACCTGCATGGCGATCCCACGTTCAGGGAACTGCTGGCGCGAGTTCAAAAGACGGCGTTGGGAGCATATGCACACCAGGACCTGCCATTCGAGAAGCTGGTAGAAGAGCTACATCCCAATCGAGATCTAAGCCGGAACCCGTTGGTCCAAGTCGTACTGGCGCTCCAGAACATGCCGGGCGGCTCGCTGGAGCTGCCCGATCTCACCATCTCTTCGCTCGAATTTGATTATGACACGGTGCGAGTCGATCTCGAGTTTCATCTCAACGAAACGGCGGAAGGTCTTGCAGGTCTCCTCGCATACAACGCGGACCTTTTTGGAAAGGAGACCATCCAGCGTTTTCTCGGATACTTCGCAACGCTGCTCGAGGGGATCGTTGCGGATCCGGACCAGCGCATCTCCGATCTTCCTTTACTTACCTCACGAGAAAGAGCTCGCCTGTTGTTCGACTTCAACGACACGAGGGTGGACCACGGCGCCTGGCAAACTATTCAGGAATTATTTGAAGCTCAGGTTAAAGAGCGTCCAGGGGCGAGCGCTCTGGAGTTTGAAGGACAAACAATCAGTTACGCCGAGCTGGAGAGTCGAGCTAATCAACTGGCTCATTACCTGCGCGCGCGAGGTGTTGGACCAGAGACGCTCGTGGCCCTTCTCATCGAGCGCTCACCGGAGCAAATCGTCGCGATACTGGGAGTGTTGAAGGCAGGCGGAGCTTACGTCCCGATTGATGTTAGTTATCCGCCCGAGCGCCGCTCGTTCGTGCTACAGAACAGCGGAGTAAAACTGTTGCTGACTCACAAAGAGTATGGCGCTGACAGCCTGGAGGTAATAGCACTCGATAAAGAGCACGACGCGATTGCCCGCGAGAGTGAAGAGCCACTACAGAGCGGTGTGACAGCCGAGAACGCCGCTTACATGATTTACACGTCGGGTTCGACCGGGCAGCCGAAAGGCGTGCTTGTCAACCATGGCAGTCTGATTAATTCAATGCTGGCCCTGGCTGATCTCTGCCACGAACCCGTCACTGGAACAATCCACCACCTGTCCTGCGCCTTCGACGCTTCGTTGCTGAGCATCTTCGGTGGCTTGTCTATGGGCGCTTGTATCAGCGTGTTTAGAGAAGGGCAGCAGGTCGACGTAGAGGAAAGCGCTCGACTGATCGCCGAGCAACGAATCTCGCATGTGTGGTCAGTGCCATCCTTTTACGCGATGCTGCTGGAGAACGCTACGCCACTACAACTGGAATCTTTGCGCGCAGTGTACGTCGGAGCGGAAGCTTGTCCGCCGCAAATGGTCGAGCGACATCATCGACTCGTGCCGCAGGCTCGTTTGATCAACCTTTACGGACCGACGGAAGCGGCTATCTGGTGTACATCGCATCTGTGCCGCAAGGCTAACGAGTACCAGGTGGTACCGATCGGCCGGCCGGGGAACAACATGCAGGTTTATGTGTTGGACCAGCATCTGCACCCGGTACCGATCGGCGTCGCGGGACAACTTTACGTTGCCGGAGTGGGACTCGCCCGAGGTTACTGGAATCGTACCGATCTTACGGCGCAAGCATTTATTCCCAATCCTTACGCGAGTGTGGAAGGCGAGAGACTTTACGCGACCGGAGACATCGCACGCTACCAGGAAAACGGCGAGCTCGTGTGGCTTGGACGAGAAGACGACCAGGTAAAAGTGCGCGGCTACCGCATCGAGCTCGGAGAAATCGAAGCAGTGCTGGCCCACTTTCCCTGGATACGTAACGCCGTAGTCGTAGCACGAGCACGCCCCGGAGGCGATCAACGTCTGATCGCTTATGTCGTAGCCGGTGATGGACAACCCGCGGCGCCACTCGCCGTATTGCGCGAGCAACTGCAAGGAAAGTTGCCGGAATACATGCTCCCGTCATCGTACGTCTTCCTGGAAAAGCTACCGCTGACGGCGAGCGGAAAAGTCGATCGCCGCGCATTACCCGAGCCTGAGCCGGGACGAGATACTCTCGCTCAGGAGTTTGTTCCACCCAGCACGCCTGTTGAAGAAGCACTCGCGCGCATCTGGAGCGAAGTGCTCAAGATCGAAAAGATCGGAATCAACGACGACTTTTTTGATCTGGGAGGACACTCGCTGCTGGCCACGCAACTGATCTCGCGCGTGCGTGAAAGCTTCGACGTCGATTTAGCTCTGCGCATCGTGTTCGAGGCACCAACGATCGCAGAGTTGGCATTAAGGATCGAGACGGCGAAGAACACCGCCAAAGAGAGTTCGCCTCCACCGCTCGTACCTGTGGCGAGGCGAACGCGCCGTCAAATGCGGCTCGCCCAGGAGAACCAGACCGAGCCTCTCAGTAAAACAAATCATGGTCCGGCCGCTCTGGTCCCGGTGTCACGTGCAGGACATCTGCCGCTCTCATTCGGACAACAGCGGTTATGGTTCATGCAGGCACTCGAGCCGGACAGTCCCGCTTACAACATCTCCTTCGCAGAGCGTCTCAAAGGCGTCCTGGACCATCGCGCTCTGGAAAAGACAATAAGCGAGTTTGCCAAACGTCACGAGAGTTTGCGCACTACCTTTTCCGTCACTGGTGGACAGCTTGGGCAAGTGATTGCCCCGCCGCAGGATCTTGTTCTTCCGGTTACTGATTTAAGTCACCTGCCGGAAGCCGAGCGCGCGATCGAGGCGCACGCGATCGCTACGGCAGAAACGCGCGAGTCTTTCGATCTACAGCGTGGTCCACTTTTCCGAGTGCGTCTGCTGCGGCTCGACAGCGAAGATCACCTGCTGCTCATCCGCATGCACCACATTATTTCCGATGGCTGGGGCCTCGGAATATTAGTGCAGGAATTGGCAATGCTGTACGCCGCTTTTACAGATGGCAAGCCGTCGCCGCTGCCTCCTCTTCCGATTCAATACGCGGATTTCGCTCACTGGCAGCGCCGCCATCTCACGGGAGCCGTGCTCGAGAGTCATTTGCAGTATTGGCAACAGCGACTCGGAGGAACGCCTCCGATACTGGAGCTGCCCACAGATCGGCCGCGACCGGCAATTCAGAGTTTCCGCGGTGCTGGTGAAAAGCTGATCATCTCTCCGGAGCTGACCGCGCGCTTGAATACCACCGCACGGCGCGAAGGCGTGACCATCTTCATGTTGTTGCTGGCCGCTTTCAATGTCCTGCTACATCGTTACACCGGCGAGGAAGACGTCATCGTCGGCACTCCGATCGCGAATCGTAATCGCGTGGAGATAGAGGGTCTCATCGGCTTCTTTGTGAACATGTTGGTGCTGCGCACGGACTTGTCGGGTGGTCCAACTTTCCGCGAGCTTCTGGATCGCGTACGGACAGTTGCCCTCGAGGCGTATGGGCATCAGGACATGCCTTTCGAGAAACTTGTAGAGCACCTGCAACCGGAGCGGAGCATGAGCCGCCATCCGCTGTTCCAGGTGGCGTTTCAGTTGGGAAACGCTCCGATGGAGGACGCGGAGGTAGCCGGCCTGGTTTTCGAAGCCGTACACGTGGATAAAGACTCGACACAGTTTGATTTGAGTCTGGATCTGGTTGAGGGTGCTGAAGGTCTTTTGGTGGTGGCTGAGTACAGCACCGACTTGTTTGACGCATCGACCATCACTCGTCTACTGCGACATTTTGAACGCTTACTCGAGTCAGCAGTCGCTCATTCGGAGCAGCAGATCGCACGATTGCAGATGCTGACTGAAGCAGAGCGCGATCAGTTGATTTACCGTTGGAACGACAACAGCGCTCGATATGATGAAGACAAGTGTTTGCATGAGTTGTTCGAGGCGCAGGCCAGACAGAATCCGAAAGCAATTGCCATCGCCGGAAGTGGTGAGCAATTAACTTACGGAGAGCTCAACGCCCGAGCGAATCAGTTAGCCCACTTTCTACGCGAGCTTGGCGTTGGTCCGGAAGTGCGCGTGGGAGTGCTGATGGAGCGCTCGATTGAGATGGTCATGAGTCTGCTGGCTATCCTGAAAGCGGGGGGCGCATACGTTCCGCTCGATCCGCTTTATCCACGGAATCGCCTGTCTTACATGATGACGAATGCCCACGCGTCGCTGCTCTTAACGCACGAACATTTGCGAGAAGCGATTCCGGATCAGCGGATCGTCTGTCTTGATATCGAAAGCCAGGCCATAGCACAGCACGACACGAATGATCCTGCTCTCGTCACGACTGCCGGCAATCTCGCGTACGTCATCTACACGTCGGGCTCGACAGGCCAGCCGAAAGGTGTGGGAGTTACGCACAAGTCTTTGGTCAATCATCAAACGGCGGTGCGTGATGCTTATGGCCTCAACGCGAGCGATCGCGTCTTGCAGTTCGCGTCGATCAGTTTCGACGTAGCGGTGGAAGAGATTTTCCCGACGCTGCTCAGTGGCGCGACGTTGGTGCTGCGCGATCGACAAGTCCAGGCAGTCGTCTCGGGGATCCTGCAAGAGGTTAGAGATCGAAACATCACTGTGCTCAACGTGCCGGCCTCCGCGTGGCAGGAGCTGGTGGCCCACTTATCTGCAAACGCCTTACCTGATTGCCTGCGCTTGCTGATTGTTGGAAGTGAACCCGTCACACGTGAGAGTTTTGCAGCGTGGCGAGGGATAGCGGGTGATCGAGTCAGCGTGCTCAACGCCTACGGCACTACTGAAACAACCATCACGGCCACGCTCTACCAACCGGGTAACGATGAACATTCCGGGTTGGCGCTGCCGATTGGTCGTCCACTGCCAAACACAAAGACTTATATCCTCGATCGCTTCATGCAACCCGTACCCGTCGGAGTCCCCGGCGAGTTGTTCATCGGCGGGGCAGGCGTAGCGCGAGGCTATTTGAATCATCCGCATTCAACCGCGGAGAGATTCGTGCCGGATCCATTCGGCAATGAGCCGGGTGCGCGACTCTACAGAACCGGAGACCTCGCTCGATATCTCCCTGATGGAAATATCGAATTCATTGGTCGCGCCGATCGCCAGGTGAAAGTGCGAGGCTATCGCGTTGAGCTTGGCGAGATCGAGGCAGTGTTGAGTGAACATCCAGGTGTTCGACACGCCGTTCTCGAAACTCGGCCCGATGTCACTGGCAACTACCAACTGGTGGCTTACGTCGTCACCGACCATGCAATTACCAAAAACGAGCTGCGCGAGTTTTTAAGGGAACGATTGCCCGAGTTCATGATCCCCGGCGCGTTCGTGACGACGATGAATGAGTTGCCACTTACGCCGAGCGGCAAAGTGGATCGTCCCGCGCTGCCTCGTCCGGAAGAAGCCGGCGGTCAGATAGAAGAGGCGCCGCGATCCAAAACCGAGCGTGTGATTGCGGATGTTTGGAAGGAAGTGTTGCAGGTTGAAAAGGTCGGCATACACGAAAACTTCTTCGACCTCGGTGGTCACTCGCTGCTGATGGTGCGTGTCCACGATCGGCTGCGTGAAGGATTCGGCGAAAAGCTGACGATGCTGGACCTCTTCAAGTATCCGACGATCAGTACGCTCGCCGCGTTCCTCACCGACGAGCAGTCGCCGCAGATCCAGGTCGAAACGCGCAAACAGCAAGCCGAGGGATCGGAGATAGCCATCATCGGCATGGCCGGCCGTTTCCCACGCGCCCGCACCCTCGATGAGTTCTGGCAAAACTTATGCGGCGGCGTGGAGGCGATTCGATTCTATTCTGACGAAGAGTTGCTTGCTGCGGGCGTAGCTCCGGCTGTGCTGAGTAATCCGGACTACGTTAAAGCCGGTGTACTCCTCGAAGATATCGATCTGTTTGACGCTTCATTTTTCGGATACAGCCCGAGAGAAGCTGAGGTGATGGATCCGCAGCACCGGTTGTTCCTCGAATGCGCCTGGGAGGCTCTCGAAAATGCCGGTCACGATCCGGGCGGATCTGTCGGCGTCTTCGCCGGAACGGGCACTGGTACTTACGTCTACAATCTCTTATCGAACCCCGCAATCATCGAAGCAATTGGTGGGCTACAGCTAGCCATCGGCAACGATAAGGACCACCTGCCGACGCATGTTTCTTACAAGCTGAATCTGCGTGGTCCAAGTGTGGCGGTTCAAACTGCGTGCTCCGCATCCCTCGTGGCAGTTCACATGGCTTGCCGGAGCGTGCTCGACGGCGAATGCCGGATGGCTTTGGCGGGTGGAGTGGCAATCCACGATCTGGAGAAGAGAGGATATCTTTACCAGGAAGATGGCATCGGATCTCCTGATGGACATTGCCGCGCGTTCGATGCCGGCGCGCAGGGAACGATCAGCGGCAGCGGCGTTGGGATCGTGGTGCTGAAGCGTTTGCAGGATGCGATCGATGATGGCGATTACATTCACGCCGTCATCAAGGGATCGGCAATTAACAATGATGGTTCCGCGAAAGTCGGCTACACCGCGCCGAGCATCGAAGGCCAGGCAGGCGCGATACGCGCGGCGCAACTCGCAGCCGGTGTTCCCGCGGGAGACATCACTTACATTGAAGCGCATGGAACAGGAACGAAGCTCGGCGATCCGATCGAGATCTCAGCGCTCACGCAAGCCTTCCGCGAGACTACTAGCCAGAAAGGATTCTGTGCTGTCGGTTCGGTGAAGACCAACATCGGTCACCTCGATACCGCGGCGGGTGTGGCCGGACTCATCAAGACTGTACTCGCGCTCGAACACAAGGTGATCCCGCCGAGCTTGCACTTCGAGCAGCCGAACCCCGCGCTCGATCTCGCTAACAGTCCTTTCTATATCGCTCGACATTTGTCTGCATGGAAGAGCGACAACGGCGCGCGCCGCGCAGGTGTCAGTAGTTTTGGAATTGGCGGAACCAACGCTCACGTCATCGTCGAAGAAGCACCGGCGGTTCGCCCGTCGAGCGGCTCGCGGCTGTGGCAGCTTCTGATGCTCTCAGCTAAATCGGAGTCGGCACTGGACCAGGCGACGGCCAACCTTGCTGAATACTTCCATCATCACCCTGACGCAAATCTCGCCGACGTCGCTTACACGTTGCAGGTTGGGCGAAAGACTTTCAGCCATCGTCGCGTGGTCATGTGCCGCACGATCGATGAGGCGTTGAAAGCACCGCATGTGTTCAGCTCCACTGCCGGGGCGCTGGATCAAAGAGTTGTCTTCATGTTTCCCGGCCAGGGAGCGCAGCACGTTAACATGGGCCTCGATCTGTATCGGCGTGAAGTTGTGTTCCGCGAGCAGGTCGATCACTGTTGTGAGCTGCTCAAGCCGCACCTCGATTTCGATCTCCGCGACGTAATCTATCCGAGCGACTCTGAAGACGAACGACTCAAACAGACTCATGTCACGCAGCCGGCATTGTTTGTGATCGAGTATGCGCTGGCGCGACTCTGGATGAGCTGGGGAGTCAATCCGTCGGCGATGATCGGGCACAGCATCGGCGAGTACGTCGCGGCGTGTTTGGCGGGAGTGTTTTCGCTGGAAGATGCGTTAGCGTTAGTTGCGTTGCGTGGGAAACTGATGCAGGCGCTGCCGGAAGGCGCGATGCTTAGCGTTGCGCTTGGCGAAGATGAACTTCGCGAAATGATGGGGCCGCAAGTTTCGCTGGCGGCGGTTAATGGACCATCCTTGTCGGTGGTGTCCGGGTCGCACGAAGCGATTGCTGAGTTTGAAGCTCGTCTTAGTGAAAAGAATGTTGAATTCCGTCGCCTGGTTACGTCTCATGCGTTCCACTCGCAGATGATGGAGCCGATCGTAGCGGAGTTCACCGCGAGAGTTGGCAGTGTGAAGCTCAACGCGCCGAAGATTCCATACGTCTCCAATCTCACTGGAAGCTGGATAAAGAGCAGTGAAGTTACCGAACCGGGTTATTGGGCGCGTCACCTGCGCGAGACTGTGCGCTTCGCGGACGGTGCGCGCACGTTGTTGAGTGATTCGATAATGCTCGAAGTCGGACCGGGGCGGAGTTTGTGCAGCATTGTGAAGACGATCGATCGCGAGATCGCGATCAATTCGCTGCCATCAGCGAGCGAGCAGAAGTCAGCGAGTGAGTCTTTGATGGCGGCGGTTGCGAAGTTGTGGCTGGCAGGCGTGCCGATCGATTGGCAGGGTTATTACGCTAACGAAACGCGACATCGTTTGCCACTTCCGACGTATCCGTTCGAGCGACGCCGCTATTGGGTAGACTGGCAGCCGATGGCCGGAAACGGTCAACATGATTTCGCGTTTGGTAAGAAGCCTGAGATAGCTGACTGGTTTTACCTTCCGCATTGGAAACCGTCAGTGCTTCCAATCGCGAGTGCTTCCGCGGATCGATCGGTGGTCTCGCTGGTTTTCCTCGACGAAAACGGGTTTAGCTGGCGCGTCGCAAAACAGCTCGAACAGAGCGGCTGCGAAGTCATTACGGTCAAGGCTGGTGAAGCATTCGAGCGACTTGACGATGGAAGTTATGCAATCAACGTCGCTCAGTCGACAGATTACGAAGCGTTGCTGCTCGATTTGAAAGCGCTTGGTAAGTTGCCGAATGGTGTGCTTCACGCGTTGAGCCTGCAAACGGAAGACGCGCTGCGAGACGGTTTCTACAGCCTCATCTTTTTGGCGCGTGCGCTGGGCCGGCACGCAGCGGATGAAGGCGTTAACATCGCGGTTTTGTCTGACGGTATTCGTTGCGTGACGGGAGAAGAAATCGTCGTCCCGGAGAAAGCGACTCTGTTAGGACCATGCACCGTCATCCCGCAGGAGTATCCTCACATTACTTGCCGCAACATCGACGTTGTTGTTCCTGCGGCAAACGAACAGAGCCTGATTGCGCAAATCGCGTCGGACCTGCTGTCGAGACCGCATGACGCTGCGGTCGCTTATCGAGCGAATAAGCGATGGGTGCAGGCTTTCGAGCCGGTCAGACTCGAGCAAGTTGCTGGTACACGCTTGCGGGAAGAAGGCGTTTACCTGATTACCGGCGGGCTGAGTGGCATTGGTCTCGAGCTCGCTAAACATCTGGACCGAACGAAGCGAGCGAAACTGGTGCTGGTTGGCCTCACTCTGCTGCTGCCCGGAGATGAGCGTACGCTCGAGATTGAAAAGCTTGGCGACGTGCTCGTTGCGAGCGCCGATGTCGCCGATGTGGATCAGATGGGCGAGGTATTGCGTCAGGCGCATGCGAGGTTCGGCAAGATTAATGGTGTGATTCACGCGGCGGGTATTGCGCCGGGAAGACTGATCGAGGCGGAGCAGGATGCGGAGGCTGCGAACACGCTCGCGCCGAAGGTGAAGGGGACACGTGTTCTGGAAGAGTTGTTCAAGGATGAGGGGCTGGATTTTCTCATGCTGTTCTCGTCGCTCAGCTCTGTGTTGGGTAGTTTCGGACAAGTAGATTATTGTGCCGCCAACGCTTTTCTCGACGCGTTTGCGCATTACAACAACATTCCGACGGTGGCTATCAACTGGGACGCGTGGCGCGATACGGGTATGGCTTTGCGGGCCACTCGGCGCTTTGGCGCTGGCGACGAAGAAAACTTGATGCGTGATGCGATTTCGACGCCGGAAGGTCTCGATGCGTTCGAGCGTATCCTCGCGCACGATCTGATGCCGCAGGTGCTTGTCTCGACTCGCGATCTGCACCGTATGATCGAGCTCACTGACTCGCGCTCGCAATCACAAATGTTCGACGAAGCCGTGCGAGCGCAACAGGCCGGGCCGGCATACCCGCGCCCCGATATTCAGACGGCCCACGTTGCCCCGCGCAACGAGCTTGAAGAACAGATCGCCGGCATGTGGGAAAACCTTCTCGGTATAGAGCGAGTCGGCGTGCACGACAACTTCTTTGAGCTGGGCGGACATTCGTTGCTCGCCACGCAACTCGCGTCGCGTTTCCGAGAGGCATTACGCGTGGATCTGCCGCTGCGCATCATCTTCGAGCGCCCCAACGTCGCAGAGCTGGCGCAGTATGTTGAGCAATCCTGGTTGGACGTCGTGGCGGCGCCACCCCCCATCGCCAAACTCGACCGCGCCCTACACAGGCGCAGCGCCACGCGTGAATCTTAACCACGGATTACACGGATTTATGACTGATTTAATGCTCTCCGATTCAATGGACCAAGTGGACGATTCTCTCGACGATGTTTTCGTCTTTCCGCTTTCGTTTGCGCAGCAGCGGCTGTGGTTCTTTCAGCAGATGTATCCGCAGAGTCCTGCGTACAACATGCCCGTTGCGATTCGATTGCGCGGGCGGCTCCAGGTGCATCATTTGCAAACTGCGATCAACGACCTGGCTCTTCGTCATGAAGTGCTGCGCACCAGGATCGATCTCGTCGACGGACAGCCTGCGCAAATCATTTCGCAACCATCAGAAATTCCTCTGCCAATCGAAGACCTGAGTAACTTGCCCGAAGCCGAAAGAGAGCTCGAAGCACGCAGACTCGCTTCAATGGAGCTCAGCCGCCCCTTTGACTTCAAGCGCGGGCTGCTCTGGCGCGGCAAACTTCTCCGACTCAGCGCGCAAGATCACGTCCTGCTTCTCATACTCCATCACATCATCTCCGACGGGTGGAGTATCACCGTGCTCATCGACGAAGTGAGTGCGTTTTACGGCGCTCACGCGAGTGGAAAGAGTCCCGCACTGCCCGAGCTTCCGGTCCAGTATGCGGATTATTCAGTGTGGCAGCGCGAGTGGCTGCAAGGCGCCGAGCTCGAAAAGCAGCTCGCGTATTGGCGCGAGCAGTTGCGCGGCGCGCCGCCAGTCCTGGCATTGCCATTCGACAACCCGCGTCCGCAGGTCCAAACACTCAGAGGCGCGCACATCTCATTCATCGTCCCGAACACGTTGTCCGCAAAGCTGCGGCAACTGTGCTGGAGCGAAGGCATAACGCCGTTCATGCTCCTGCTCGGCGCATTTCAGTTGTTGCTCGCACGCTGTTGCGGACAAACAGACGTGCCGGTCGGGACGCCGATCGCCGGGCGCAATCGCCAGGAGGTCGAGAACCTGATCGGCTTCTTTGTGAATACACTCGTGCTGCGGACTGACTTGTCAGGAAATCCAAATGTCAGGGAACTGCTTCGTCGAGTCAAGGAAGTCTGTCTCGAGGCTTACGCGCACGCTGAGCTGCCGTTTGAACGACTCGTCGAAGAGTTGCAGCCGGAGCGGAATCTCAGTCACGCGCCGGTGTTTCAGGTGATGTTCGTTTTGCAGAACACACCGCCAGACTCGGGATTCAAGCTGCCCGATATCGAGATCAGCCCGTTTGCTCTTGAAGTAAAAACGGCGCCGTTTGATCTGACTCTGAATCTCGAAGAAGAAGGCGAGAACATTTACGGCCGCTTGCGTTACAACGTCGATCTGTTTGAGCCCGAAACTATCCGGCGCATGACCGGGCAATACCTGACGTTGTTGGAAGGCATCGTCGATGGTCTCGATCGGCCCATAAGCGAGTTACCGCTGCTGAAGCCTGCTGAGCGCGAGCGTTTGCTGCGTCAGTGGAACGATACGAAGCGTGAATTTCCGCTCGACGCCTGCGTGCATGAATTGTTCGAGAGACAGGCCGAGCTCGTTCCCGACCAGGTGGCTTTAGTTTTCGGCGAACAAAAACTGACCTATGCGGACCTGAATCGAAAAGCGAATCAGCTCGCGCATCATCTGCGCAGCCTGGGAGTAGCGCCGGATCGGCCGGTGGCGATCTGTATCAGAAGATCTCTTGAGCTGATCGTCGGTTTGCTCGGTGTGTTGAAGGCCGGCGGCGTGTATGTCCCGCTGGACACATCCGCGCCTCGCGAGCGTTTGGGTTTCATGCTCGAGGAAACCGGCGCATCCGTGCTGCTGACGGAAGGAAGCCTCGCGCCGTTGATGCCGGCGACGCGCGCGCGCGTAATTTCTTTGGACGATGATTGGCCCATCATCGACGAAGCAAACGGCGACAATCCGGTTTCTGACGTTTCAATAGCGAATCTCGCGTACATTATTTACACGTCTGGCTCGACGGGGAAACCGAAAGGCGTGATGGTCAGCCACGGAAATCTGCTCAATTCGATCTTTGGCCAATACGCGTTGCTCAAAGATCCGATCGGCAGCACGTTGCTGTTGATGTCTTATGTTTTTGACGGCTCGTTGTTCAGTATCTTTTGTTCGTTATGCCAGGGCGCCACTCTCGTCATTCCGGGTGAAGGCCAACAAACTGATCCGGCCCACGTGGCACGGCTGATTGCGGAGCATCGCATTCCACACATCTTCACGGTCCCGTCGTTTTATTCATTGCTGCTGGAGCACGTGGCGGCAAAGCCGCTCGAGACTTTGCGCGTGGTCCATCTCGGCGCTGAGAATTGCCCTCCGCAGTTGGTTAGCAGGCATTTTCAGCTTCATCCGAAGTCAGCTCTGTTAAATGAATATGGACCAAGCGAAGCAGCGATCTGGTGTACGCAGTATTCCTGCGAGTTGCCGGTTTCCGGTCGGGCGATACCCGTTGGACGTCCGGTCAGTAATGCGCAAGTTTACCTGCTGGACGAGCGACTGGAACCCGTTCCGATCGGCGTCCGCGGTGAGATATACATCGGTGGGCGCGGTGTGGCGCGCGGGTATTTGCAACGTCCCGATCTGACTGCCGAGAAGTTCATTCCGCATCCCTTTAGCAGTGAGCCGGACGCGCGACTGTATCGCACTGGCGACATGGCGCGGCTGGAGGCTGACGGCAACATCGTGTTTCTGGGCCGGTTGGACCATCAGGTGAAGCTGCGCGGCTATCGAATCGAGCTCGGCGAGATTGAGATCAAGCTTGGCGAGTGTGAAGGAGTGCGGCAGGCGGTTGCGATCATACGTGAAGACACGCCGGGTCACCGGCGCCTCGTGGCCTACGTCGTCCAAGAAGGAGACGTGCAACCATCCATTGCGGAGCTGCGCGATCATCTGAAAAGCAAACTGCCTGACTACATGATCCCGAGCGCCTTCGTCTTTCTGGATCATTTGCCGCTGACGAGGACTGAAAAGCTTGACCTGAAAGCGCTCCCGTCCCCTGAAGACGATCGATCGGCACGAGGTGAAGAACTCGCCGCGCCACGCACCAATCTCGAGCGATTGCTGGCGGAGAAGTGGCAGGAGATTCTCGGCGTCAAGCAAATCGGAATACACGAAAACTTTTTCGACCTCGGTGGAGATTCGCTGCGCGCCGCGTTACTCATTAACAAGCTACAGGAAGAGCTGGGCGACTACATCTACGTCGTAGCACTGTTTGAAGCGCCGACGATCGCCACGATGGCTGATTATTTGAAGGAGTACTACCCGGGCGCCGTGGCCAAAGTGATCGTCGATGAACAAGCCGCGGCTCAAGAAGTAGAGCCAGCCTCACGGGTAAACGCTGCGATGGTCACAGAGGCCAGGGAACTAATCGGAACCGCTTCGACACCGCCGGCGCCCGCGACAAAAAATCCACCCGCCATCTTCATCCTTTCGCCGCCGCGCTCAGGAAGCACGTTGCTGCGCGTGATGCTGGCGGGACATCCACACTTATTTGCGCCGCCCGAGCTCGAGCTCCTTTCTTTCAACACGCTGGCCGAGCGTCGCGAAGAGCTCACTGGCAAGTACAGTTTCTGGCTCGAAGGCACGATCAGGGCGTTGATGGAAATCAAAGGCTGCGGGATGGAAGAAGCACGCGCCGTCATGGAGGAATGCGAAGAACAGAACCTCAGCGTCGCGCAGTTTTACAGTTTGCTGCAAGCGTGGATCGGCAACAGACGACTCGTCGACAAGACGCCGTCGTACGCATTGGACCAGCAAGTCTTACAACGCGCTGAACGCACGTTTGAAGGCGCCTTGTACGTACACTTGTTACGCCATCCTTACGGCATGATCCGTTCGTTCGAAGAGGCAAAGCTGGAACAAGTGTTCTTTCGTCACGAGCATCCCTTCACCAGGCGTGAGCTGGCCGAATTGATCTGGCTGATTAGTCAACAAAACATCATCGAGTTTCTGAAAGACGTTCCGGCCGAGCGACAACACCAGTTGAGGTTTGAAGAGTTGGTAAACAGTCCGCAGGAAGTGCTGGAAAGACTGTGTGAGTTTCTGGGCCTCGAGTTTCAGCCGGAGATGGTTGAGCCGTACAAGCACAAAGAGAAACGGATGACGGACGGCATCCATCCGTTATCGCGGATGCTTGGCGATGTGAAGTTTCATCAGCACAGCGCGATCGATGCGCGGGTTGCAGAGCGTTGGAAAGAACAGGCGGCGAACGATCCTCTGGCTGCGGAGACGTGGGAGGTTGCGGAGACGCTTGGTTACCGTAAGGCACGGGGCGGTCCTAAATCGTTGCTGGTGCCGATCCAGCCGCAGGGTTCGTTGACTCCGTTCTTCTGCGTGCATCCTATTGGCGGCGGAGTTTTTTGTTATCGCGAGCTGGCGCAGCATCTCGGACCGGACCAACCGTTCTACGGCATTCAAGCGCGAGACTTGATCCGAGGTCAGCATCCGCATTCAGATCTGAAGACGATGGCCACTGACTACATCGAGGCGATGCGTTCAGTTCAACCTGAAGGACCATATCAAATTGGAGGCTGGTCGCTCGGCGGCGTTACAGCCTTCGAGATAGCACAACAACTTCAGAAACAGGGACAGACCGTTTCGCGTCTCGTGCTGATCGACACCGTCACCCCAAAAGCGATGAACGAGGCCCTCTCGGTTCCGGCAAACTCAGACGCCGATCACGCAACCGAACACGAAGCGCTCGAGACTCTGACTGAGCTGTGTCGAACCGGGACGCCGGACCAGATCAAGGAAGCTTTTGAAGAAGTAAGACGATCCGGATTTTTACCACCTGAGATCGCAATTGAGGATTTTCAACATTGGCTGCAAAGTTGTCAGGCGAGAGTTCAGCTTGTTCGGGATTATCAGGCCACGCCATTCGCCGGCCGCATTGTTCTGATCAAGACGAGTGAAGCAGAATACAAGCAGGACGGGGATCCGAATCTCGGTTGGACTGAGCTTGCCGCCGGCGGTCTGGACGTTTCCCTCGTCGCCGGATCGCATTACACAGTGGTGTTGGAGCCATACGTTTCTGATCTCGCAAGAGTACTCGCGCGCTATCTAGCGTAGGAGGTCGCATGTCAACATTCCGCGTACTTTGTATCGACGGAGGAGGAATTAGAGGAATCATTCCGGCAGTGATGCTCGCCGAGATTGAGCGGCGCACGGGCCGTCCTATTTCTCAGTCGTTCGATCTGATCGGCGGCACTTCGACCGGAGGCATTCTCGCGCTCGCCCTCGTCAAGCCTGGTCAGAACGAGCAACCGCAATACACGTCCGAAGACGTGATACGGCTTTACGAAACGCAGGGCCGGCGCATTTTCTCGCGCTCGCTGTTGCATCGGGTAGTTTCGCTGGACGGTCTCGCGAACAAGAAATACCAGACCGATCCGGTTGAAAAGGTGTTTGAGCAATTTTTCGGCGAAGCATTGCTCTCGGAAGCCCTGACCAATGTGATGGTCACAAGCTTTGACATTGAATCACGCGATGCTTTCTTCTTCAGGAGCTACCGCGCACAGAAGGATAAAGAAAAATATGACTTCCTGATGCGGAACGTTGCCAGGGCCACATCCGCGGCGCCGACTTACTTCGAACCCGAGTTGATAAAAAAAGGGAGGAAGTCGTACCCCCTGATTGATGGAGGCGTGTTTGCAAATAACCCGTCGATGTGCGCTCTTGTGGATTCCATGCGGGAGTTTAAGAATGGGTTGGAAAACATCTTCATGGTCTCGCTGGGTACAGGGACCGAAACCACTCGACCACTCGAATTTCGAAGAGTGAAGAATTGGGGAGTAGTGAATTGGGCGCAGCCCTTGCTGACGATTGTATTCAACGGGATCAGCGATACCGTGAACTATCAGACTGACTTGATCCTGAACGCGGCGAATAGTTGGCAGCAATTCTATCGGCTTCAAGTGGAGCTTCCAAAATCCCTTTATCGCTTGGATAACGTCAACGCGAAAAACATTCGTTCGCTCAAGCAGAGCGCAGTAGAATTCCTCAAAACGGAAAAAGGCGAGAAGGACATAGACGCTATCTGCAACGCGTTGACGGTGAAGGCGGAACCGGAAGCAAAAAAGAAATCAATCGGCCGCACCACCCGGCGAGCCCGCGCAAAGCCCCTCGCCGCATGAGTTTTGGTCGCAGATTACGCCGAGGCATTGGTTATGTTGTTAGCCGCAGATTACGCCGAAGGCGTTCGCTAATTTCAGCCCAGGGTTGGAGCGCAGCGACAACCCTGGGTAGGCTAACTCTTCCGCGGTCTTAACCCTTTCAGGGTTGGACCGATCTTTTGATTGCTGATCCCAAGGTTGTCGCTGCGCTCCAACCTTGGGCTGGAATTAGCCAACGCCTTCGGCGTTATCTTCAACCGAAGCCAACGCCTCGGCGTTCACCACACTTGTGATTATCGAAACAACAACTCATTAACAAAAGGAGAACCTCATGGCCCCTACCCTTAAACCCCTGGCGAGTCCTTTCGTAGGCAACTGGACTTACCGAAGTTTCATTAACAATCCTGACCTGAATACCGAGTTTAACGATCTGGCATTTGGCCTGGCCACCATCAAGATCAAAGCATCATCCGCTATGGAAGAGCTCACCGGCACAATTGGCGGCGAGGGTTGGGAGTTGAAGTTGAACGGCTCAACCTCCTACGGCAATCCCTACACGGTGCGCTTCCAGGGCGTGGGCACAGTCAATGATGAAACGTGGGTGTACGACTACATCGGCTACCTGATCCCACGTTGGCCTGCCGGAGTTAGCCAGCGTCCTGCAATTGTCGGTTCCGTCATACGCACCGTCGCTCACAGTAAGGGCAAAGCTGCGGCGGGAGTCGTCGCTTCGTTCATCGCGGTGAGACAGTGACCTCAATACTCAACCACTAGTTAGAAAGGAGACATCATGACAGACAAAGATCTCCAGGCACAGGTCGACAACATCCTCTCCAGTGAAACAGGACCCAAGGCCCCGCAGCTCGGACTGGACACAGCAAAGGGGATCCCGGAAAAAGCAGCGAAACCAAGAACACTCTTCAGTGCGTTCGTCGACGAACACATGGAGCGGGCTTCGGAATTAGCCAGCCAATTTATAAAAATTGCGGACGAGAAAGGCCTCGCCGCCGCGATTGAAGCCATCAGCGCCGCGCAGAAGGAAGAACCCATAGCGGGACTCGTGCAATATGCACTCGAGTTGTTCCTGACACATCATCCCGAGGCACGTGCGACGCTCAAACTCAAACCGCTCGAAGTAAGACAACCCAATCTCGTACGTCCATCGACAGCAGCACCAGCAGCGCCGTCGGCTGCGGACGTCGAAGCAGCGCCGAAAAAGAAAGTAAAAAAAAAGCCGGCGGGCGCAGGCGCAACGCCTCCAGAAGATAAGCTGAGTTATTGGCGCGAAGATCCGCTCCTGAACGAACATCATGAACACTGGCACCTGGTCTATCCGCTACGTCCCGTAGGTTTTCCTCAAGGTACTCCAAAACCCGAAGGAGGCTTTCCGCTCGGCAGCAGGCACGGCGAGCTGTTCGCTTACATGCACCAGCAAATGCTCGCGCGTTACGATGCCGAGAGAGTCAGCGCGGGCGTTCCGCGAGTCAAGGCATTCGATACGCAGCCATTCACCGACAAGAAATTCACTGCGAAGATTCCAGAGGGCTACGATCCAGGGCCACTGCAACTCTTTATCGGTGGTCCGGAGCCGTGGTATCAATTTCGAGCCCGGCCCGCAAACGCTGTGCTCACTGATCTCACCCTCGACGAGAGTCCGGAGGGCGGAACGAACTGGGGCGCCCGAACAGTTGGCGCAAAGATTAGCGACCTGGTGAAGTTTGGAAATGCGCTGCATGACTCTGTCAAGAGCGGAAACTTCGACCTGATTGGACCAGGCAACCCGCTCACTATCGACACGATCGGCAGCGCGACTGAAGCCAGCGCGAACTCAATTGATGCATACGGCATTGCCAATCCGAAAAACTTCAGACTCTACGGCAACACCCATAACGATGGACACGTGCACTTCATGTTGTTCGACAACATTGCGCCATACGGCGTGATGGTTACGCCTGCCACCGCCATACGCGATCCCGTGTTCTTTCGTTGGCACAAATTGGTCGACGATGTTTTTTACCTGTACCAGCAACTCAAATTGGAGCCTTACGATTTCTCCGGTGGACCACCAGTTAGAATTCGCAAGACCACGAAGCCCGACGGCGCTGCCGCCAGCAAGGACATTATCCTCTGCCGCGAACATGGCCTTCCGGATTCGATCCAGGGGCACAAGTTTGGCTCGCGAGCGTACAGCAATCTCGTCACTGGCGCCTTTGCAGAGGATTGGAATCGGAGTTTTGCGTCAGGCACATTCGCGCTTCCGAGTGGCGAGGAGATTACGACTACGGACGTGCTCACGACTGAAATGAAGCAACGCGAGATCCAGCTTCGCGACGCTGAGGGCAAGCCGGCACCGGAGACGGTTGAATACCTGGCCCATGAAGACTTCTACTATTTCCTTCGCGTCGAGAATACGTCGGAGCAGGAAACCACTGTGGCCGTGCGTATTTTCCTGGCGCCGGAAACTGAGGTCGAAGATCGACGTGCATGGATTGAGATGGACCGGTTTACTTACCGGCTCAGAGCTAACGAGCGGGCAGTTATCTTTCGTCCTGCTGATGAGTCGTCGGTCATCCGCAAGCCGGCGCTGAAGCCTGACGACCTGACTGCTGACGATGGTTTCTCGCCGGTGAGGCGGGCGCAGCCGTGGTGTGATTGCGGTTGGCCGTACACACTGCTGTTACCGCGTGGGACGAAGGGCGGGATGAAGTTTCGGCTGCTGGTGATGTGTTCTGACGGGAAGGACTTGGAGATGCCGAATCCTCCGGACTGTTGCACGTCGATCAGCTACTGTGGTTTGCAGGACGTCGAGTATCCTGACAAGGCGGCGATGGGTTACCCGTTCGATAGAAAGTTCAAGCGCAAGATCAGGGATGCTGTCGAGCAGAACGACAATTGGGCCTGGCGAACCATAAAAATCCGCTGCCGCAATCCGTGATGCACGGGCGCCTGTGGTACTGATGGGCTTGCCTCAAAAGTAGTAGAGCGCACTTGGAATCGGGTCAGTACAGGGAGCGGTAGCGACCTGGTCAGTGATTAGCATGCGATATCCTGGCGATTCTTGACTCCATGGTTTTACCAGGTCGCTACCGCTCCCTGTACTGACCCGATTCCAAGATAGTTTCGGACTTTTAAGGCAAAGCCGTGCTGATGACTTAAGAGGCCGTGTCCTTAAGCGATTTAAGGCGCAGCGGTGATCCTAATCAGCGGAGATTTAGAGTCCGGATTCTTCCTGCAACAGCCGTTCGGCCTCTTCGTCGGTTAGCTCGTCTACCTGGCTGGCGAGGATTTCTTCGATTAGTAATGCCAACTGAGCCACGGTTGCGTTTTGGAACAGGTCACGCAGCGGCAGCTCCACTTGCAGATTCTGCCGCACTTGCGAAACAAGTTGAGTAGCCGACAAAGAATTGCCGCCGAGCTCGAAGAAGTTGTCGTGGATGCCGATGCGCTCCACGCCGAGCACTCTCGACCAAAGCCCCGCAAGTATTTCTTCCGTTGTCGTACTCGGCGGGACGAACGGCGTTTCAATCTCCGGTCGCGCAGTGCCCGGCGATGGCAAGGCGCGGTAATCTACTTTGCCCGCAGCCGTCAGCGGAAACTGCTCGAGCGTGATGAAGTATGCGGGAATCATGTACTCCGGCAGCCGATCCTTCAGAAACTGCCGCAACTGGCTCGGGTTCAGCTCGTTCTCCGCAACCACATAAGCCACTAACTGCTTTTCGCCCGATTCATCTCTAACAACTGTTACGACTGCATCGCGCACAGCCTCGTGGCCGGCAAGCACCGCCTCGATCTCTCCCGGCTCGATACGGAAGCCGCGCACCTTCGCCTGGTTATCAACGCGTCCAAGGAATTCGATGTCACCATTCGGAAGATATCGCGCCCAATCGCCGGTTCGATAAAGTCGCGCGCCCGGTTCATCGCTGAATGGATGCGGCACAAAACGCTCTGCCGTAAGCTCAGGATGATTGAGATAGCCACGCGCCAATCCATCACCACCAGTGAAAAGCTCGCCGCGCGCACCAGTTGCAACCGGCCGAAGACTCTTATCAAGAATATAGACTTGCGTGTTGACGATCGGATGACCAATGGGCACGCTGTGACTGAACTCAGTCGCCGCGTTCATCGGGTAGCAGCACGTGAAGGTCGTATTCTCGGTTGGACCATAGCCATTGATGAGTTTGCAATCCGGCGTCTCACGCAGGAACCGCTCAACATGTGACACTGAAAGCGCATCGCCACCGGCAAGCAACTGTCGCAGCCCGCGCAAATCATCAAGCTGCTCGTCGACCATCAGATTAAACAGCCCAGCCGTCAACCAAAGCACAGTGACATGATGCTTCTTCAGCACCTGGCCCAACTCAGCCAATGTCGATGGACCGGGAGGCATGACGACCACTCGCCCGCCATTCAACAGCATTCCCCAGATTTCGAATGTCGATGCATCAAACGCGAGCGGCGCAAACTGCAAACAGACTTCATCCGCCCCAAGGTGCGCGTAATCATTCTCCTTCACCAATCGGATCACGCCGCGATGGACAACCTGAACGCCTTTGGGCTGTCCCGTCGAGCCGGAGGTGTAAGTGATGTACGCGAGATTGTCGACGGAAACCAAAGTCTCCGGATCCTCTTTGCTGCCGGCGCCAATCTCGGTCTCATCGATACGGATTACGTCCGCTGCGGTTTGAGGCAGGCGAAAGCGCAGCTTCGATTGAGTGAGCACCGTTCGAACACCGGCGTCTTCAAGCATGAAGGCAAGACGCTCTTGCGGATACTCAGGATCGAGCGGCAGGTATGCGCCACCGGCTTTCAGCACGCCGAGCAGGCTCACAATCATCTCCAGCGAGCGCTCCATCATGATGCCAACGACGCTCTCCGCGCGGACGCCTCTCGAGATCAGGTAATGGGCCAGTTGGTTGGCGCGTTCATTCAACTCCGCATACGTCAATCGTTGATCTTCAAACTCCAACGCAATCGCCTCAGGAGTCGCAGCAACCTGTTCTGCAAACAGTTGCTGAATGGACGTGTGCGGGAAGGTCCGCACCCGATCATTCAATTCATCGATCTGCCAGCGAAGCTCTGTTTCAGAGAGCAGCGAATGCTCTTCGTATTGCTGGTGAGGATTGGTCGCGATGGCCCAGAGAGTGCGCGTGTAGTACCCGCCCATGGTTTCGATCTGTTCGCGAGTGAACTCGCCTGTTTCGTATTTGAGCGCGAGCTGCACTTCAGAAACGGTCAGGTCCAGATCGAAATCAACCAGCAACGGAAAATTAGTCTCGGAGATACCGCGGAACTTCAAAATCCTGAATCCGGGCAGCTCGAGCATTCCATGCGCGATATGAAAGTGCGTGTAGTTGAATCCGGTTTCGAAGAGTAGCGGCGTGTCCGCCATGTGCTGAATTTCCAGAAACGGGAAACGACGGAACGGTATGATCTCGCGCTCAGCTTCGAATACCGTGCGAACAAGATCTTCCCACGTCCCGTGCGGCAAGCGAAACCTAAGCGGCTGCGTATTCAGGAACAGTCCGGCTGTCCGATCTCCATCCGGCACCTCGGGCCGGCCATTGGAAACGAGGCCGGTGACGACTTCATCCTGTCCTGTAACCAGCGACAGCACTCGTAAATGCGTGGCAAGCACGACACTCTTCAGCGGCAGTTTCGCAGTGGTCGCGAACCGCTTCAACGCGTCGGACAACTCGGTAGAAATCGGCACCACGTATTCTTTGATTTCCGGACGCTGGCTTCTCGCGCGCTGCGTTTTCTTCCAACGCGGCACGGTGGTGGGCTGGAGGTCTTTGAGTTTTTCCTGCCAGAAACTGCGATGTGTTTCTGACCGCATTGCCGCCTGCTCGAGCGCGATGAATTCGCGGAACTGAACCGCCGGCGGTGGTCCAAGCTCAAAGTCCTCATTTTCGAGCCGCGAGATGTAAAGCCCAAACATCTCGTTGAGCACACTGCTCAAACTCCAACCATCAAGCAGCGCATGATGAAAGCTCAGGTTGAATTGGAACGAGTCGTTGCGGCGGCGCTGAATCAGCACCCGCAGCAACGGAACCGTCGCCCACGTAAACCCTTTCTGCTTTTCTGACTCGATGTAGATATCTACGCGGGCCTGCTCTTCCTCTTCCGTCAACAATGTCAGGTCCTCGAACTTGTACGGCAGCTCTACGTGCTCATACACCAGTTGCAGCGGCTGACTGAAGTTTGACAAGTCGAATGAGGTGCGCAACACGGGGTGACGGCGCATCGATTCCTCGAAGCACGAACGCAGCAAATCTAGATCGAGCGGAGCTTCGATATGGAAACTGAAGATCTCATGATAGACGGCAGTGTCCGGATCGTACTCGCTGTGGAACACCATGCCCGCCTGTAGCCGCGTGAGCGGATAGGCATCTTCGATTCCGGCGGGCATGAGGCCACGGTCGTCCTCACTGATCAAAGCAAAGGCGGGCGTTTGCTCCGCCGGCAATGCGGCGGGTTCTGACTGCTGAATCTGCTGCGCGAGGTCGCCAACCGTCGGATACTGAAACAACTGTTGGATCGAGATCGAGATTCCAGCCTCACGAGCTTTTGAAACCACTTGTATCGCCTTCAGCGAGTCGCCGCCGAGCTCAAAGAAGCTGTCCTGCGCGCCGATCCGCTCGACGCCAAGTACCTTTTCCCAGATACCGGCAAAGACCAGTTCGGTCGGCGAGGCAGGCGCAACGAATGCCTGGGCCAACTCCGGTCGTGTCTGATCTGGCGCCGGCAACGCGTGTCGATCGATCTTGCCGCTGGTTGAGAGGGGCAGTTTTTCGAGTAGAACAAAAGCTGACGGAATCATGTACTCGGGCAGTTTTGCGGCGAGATAACTGCGCCATGCACTTGCCGTGGGCTCATGGCCGTTGTCACAAACGATGTAGGCGACGAGTCGTCGCTCGTCTGCGTCGTCGGTGCGCGCCAGCACGACCGTCTCTTTCACCGACGGATGGGCCCGGAGCACGGCCTCAATCTCTTCGAGTTCGATGCGGAAACCACGCACCTTCACCTGATTGTCGACGCGGCCAAGAAATTCGATTTGGCCGTCAGGAAGATAGCGCACGAGGTCGCCGGTGCGATACAGACGAGCGCCGGGCTTGTTGCTGAACAGATCGGGCACGAATTTTTCGGCAGTTAATTCAGGCCGCCGCAGATAGCCACGCGCCAGGCCATCGCCGCCGATGAAGAGCTCGCCGGGGACACCGATCGGAACCGGCTCGAGATGCCTGTCGAGTATATAGGTCGACGTATTCGAAAGTGGACCACCAATCGGAACAGTCCAGGCTTTGCTCGCAACCTCTTTGACGTGATGCCACGTTGCGTACGTCGTGCTTTCGGTTGGACCATAGACGTGCTCGAGAATCTCCGGCGCGCCTTCCGTCAGTATTCTTCGCACCCATTTCGGCTCGACTACTTCGCCGCCGAATAACACTTGTCGCACGGTCGCGAAAGCCTGCGGCGTCTCAATCGCGATCTGGTTGAAGAGCGCCGTCGTTAGAAAGATGATGGTGATTCCATCGTCGCGAATCTGTGCGGCGAAATCGGTCGGCGAGAGTGCCGTCTCCCTGCTGATGCCGACCACTTGCGCGCCGTTGAGCAATGCTCCCCAAAGCTCGAACGTGATGGCGTCGAACACGGCGTTCGATCCCTGAGCAATGCGATCGGAGGCTTTGACCTGGACATAGTTAGTGTTGCGCACGAGACGGATCACGGCGCGGTGAGGGATGGTGATGCCTTTCGGCCGGCCAGTGGAGCCTGACGTGTAGATGATGTATGCGAGGTTCTCACCCGAGACGTTGTTCCTCGGATTTGCATCACTGACGCTCGCGAAGAGATCAGCGTCTGTGTCGATGCAGATGACTTGTCCGAAAAACGAAGGCAACTTGTCGAGCATCGCGTCCGCCGTTATGACCACTGGAGGCTGCGCGTCGTTCAACATGAAGTCCAGACGTTCCATCGGGTACGACGAGTCGAGTGGCACATACGCTCCGCCGGCTTTGAGAATGGCGAGTATGGCTACGACCATATCGACAGAGCGTTCCAGCATCAGCCCCACCGGCACTTCTGCTCCGACACCTATCGACTGCAAGTAGTGCGCGAGACGATTCGCTTTGCGGTTCAACTCGTCGTAGGTCAGCCGCTCGTTGCCGAAAGAGATCGCGATGCTGTCAGGCGAGTTCGCAACCTGTTCTTCAAAGAGTTGTTGAATCGATCGAGCGTACGGGTACTCCGTGCGCACGTCGTTCCACTCGACGAGCATTTGCTCGCGTTCGGCGGGAGTGAGCAACGGTAAATCGGCGACGAGCGTGTCGGGATTGGCGACAATCGCTTCCACGAGACTTCGATAGTGGCCCAGCATTCGATCGATGGTCTCGGCGTCGTACAGATCGGTGTTGTATTCGATCAGGACTTCGATCGAGTCGGTCATGTCGGTGAGAGCGAGCGTCATGTCGAAGCGCGCGTGGCCGTTGTCCCAAAGGACGGCCTTGCCGGAGAAGCCTGCTTCCTGCGCGTCGTCAGGCATGACGAAGTCGAGATAGATGTAGGCGACTTGAAAGAGCGGATTGCGACTCGGGTCTGTCTTGGGTTTCAGCTCCGTGATGAGTCTGCCGAAGGGAAACTCGCCATGCGCAAAATCATTCGTGGCGTTGACCTTTTCCCGGCTCAATACTTCTCGGAAACTCGGATTGCCGGAGAAGTTTGTAGGCATCACCAGCATGTTGAGGAAATAGCCGATCAGGCCGAGCGTTTCCGGTCGGTTGCGATTGGCGAGGGCGACGCCGACGGCAATATCCTCCTGGTTTGTGTAGCGATGGAGGACTGTTTTGTAGATCGCGAGACACGTCATGAACATCGTCGCGTGTTCCTGACGGCTCAGCGCTTTGAGACTTTCGAGCAACTCCTTCGGCAGAATGATCGAGCGGCGAGCGCCGTGGAAAGTTTGCAGCGCGGGGCGCGGGCGATCCGTGGGCAGCTCAAGAACCTGGGGAACTCCTTCGAAGCGTTTGCGCCAGTAAGCAACCTGTTCTTCAAGCACCTCGCCTTGCAGCCAATCGCGCTGCCACTCGGCGAAGTCCGCATACTGAATCGGCAGCTCCGGCAATGGCGACGGCTTGCCCTCGGCAAAAGCGAGATAGATCTCCGTCATCTCCTTTTCGATGATGTCGGCAGACCAGCGATCGATCACAGTGTGATGTACGGTGTAGTGCAGCACATACTCGTCGTCCGCTGTTTGCAGCAGACCGAAGCGCGCGAGCGGTCCGCGCTCGAGGTTGAACGGACGTGAGGTCGCTTCGTTAAGGAGTTTCGGCACTTCACGCTCGCGTTCTTCCGGCGACATGGAGCGTAAGTCGGTGAGCTCCAGGGGAACGAACACGGATGGGGAGATAACTTGTCTCGGCTCGCCGTCAATCGACGTGAACGTTGTGCGCAGGACTTCGTGACGCCGCACGACTTCGTTGAACGCTCGCTCCATCAACGCGGTGTCCAGGTGGCCGGAGAGATGAGAGACTGAAAAGATGTTGTAAGCGGGATTGCCCGGCTCGATCTGATCGACGATCCAGATGCGTTCCTGATCGAAGGAGAGACGGTTGTAGTTTGGCTCCTTGCGACGCGGTATGACCTGCGGCTGCGGCGCGCTCAGGCCACGCTCTTTGAGCTTCGCGGCAAACAGTGCTCGTTGTTCGGGTGAGAGTGCGTTAATGCGCTCTGTGAGATCTCTCATGGGTTTCTAATTTCGTGGAGCAGCGAAAACCGTTGAAACGGTTTTCTGCTAAATGAATCCCGTCCAGCACCGGGCTAAAGCCCGGTGTGAATGAGACAAAGCCGGTGAATAAGACAACGCCGGTGAATGAGACAAACGGTGAATGAGACAAAGCCATTTCAGAGGATTATCTCTTTGTGTCCAAACAGACGCTCGGACTCTATTCCACGCTGGTGACATTCTGCAACCAGTTTGTTTGATTCGATTATGGGTTGCGACTGCTCAGTGTAAACGATCGACGTCAGGTAAGTTAGCCACGGTTCCTGTCCCATCGCATAGACGTAAGCCTGTTTGGGTTGCAGGCAGTCGATGATGCCCATTCCTCTGTGGCAATTCGAGCCGTTCAGTCGTCGTGATAGATCGTGTTTCCGCGACAGCGGCCTGGTTAATAAAGGCCCGTAGAGCCACGAAAGTGGCCCGCCGTCACACTCCATCCCAAGAAAAAGAACGTCCACTCCTCCGATCAGCCGCGCGATGTGTTCGTAAAGGCGCGGCTCGATGTTGTTTGAATCGGCAGCGCACAAAATCGAGCGGCCCTTGAGTCGAATCATGTGCGCGATTTTCGTTCTGATGTTCAGGTCAGCATGCTCGCCGAGGAAGGGTAGTCCCATCAGCACTCCGCCTTCGACGTCGATTGCTTCCATTTCATCGATCTCGATCACGTTCCGAAACCCGAGTTGCTGGAGGATCAGTTTCAACGACGGGTCAACCAGCCCGCCGCCATTGCTCTTCGGCACGACGATGTTTCGGATTTTATGACGAAGCTGTAACAGCGTCTCTAACACACAGTGATCCTGGTGATTGTGTGTTAACAGGACGTAATCGATTGTCGCCGGAAGATCCGCATAAGTGTAACGGCTGACGCCGTTATTGTTCTCATAGCTGATTAGCGGATCAAGCATGACGCTGATTTCTTTAGTCTCGATCAGTATCGACGCATGACCGAAGTAACGAACTCTGACCGTGTCTCCGTCAAATTTCGACGGTTCGCGTGGCGCCGCGGAAGTGAAGAACGATGAGAACAGTTCAGCATCGCTCACCTGGACGTTAAATAGCTCGTGCGCATAGCCCAACGGTTGGGGCTCCGATTTCATTTTGAAAAAGGCGTCGAGCTCCGGAGAGTCAAACGGCACTGAGAAGTGCAGGTGCTGATCGTCCGGTAACTGCGGCGTGCTGAGCACGAACGGTCGCTCGTCAATGCCGCCGAGAGACAGCGCAACGCTTTGTGATGAGCGCGAATAGTATGGACTCTTGTACAGCAATCCCTCGATCATGCGAACCGAAGGGTGATTGTTCAAGTCGTAAACAAGCTCGACGTAACCTTTCAAACTGTCCGGAATACTCTCGTACAACGGCTCGAGCGAAGATCCGTCACCTTCCTGTGCCAGCTTGTCGTTGAGACCCTGAAGGTCGGCGGCAAACTTCAGGATGTGCGCCTGCTCTTTGATCGTTTTCTCCATCAGAGCCTTGACGTCTTTAGCTCTGCTCGTGTCGTAAGCGATAAACGGGCCGCCTCTCATCGCGGGGTTTTTCAACGCCGAAGCATGCACCTCAGGGTGTGCCACAAACGACTGCATGATCTTCAGATGGGAGTTGGCGACGAACATCGCGGACGACGCCGGTGAAATCAAAGACGACCAGGCATACCATTGATTGAACAAAGGCTCTGCCACCACATCTCCCCTGAGATAAACTCTTTCGGTTGACATTATTTTGGCCAGGACACCGGAGGACTGCTTGAATTCTCCCACCAGTCCGACGTGAGTTCTGTTGCGTTGTTTGGGCAACAAAGGTAACTAAAAGTTGGCTCTGCGGCAAGCTCTAATAGCGGATTAATTTTCCGGGTAGTTTTGACGCTCCGCGGATGATAATTTATGGACGGGTATTACGTTAGAGTGAAACTTGGACACAGTCAGTACCACCCGCGGTAGCGGGTGGGTCAAACTATTCGCATCCAACATCCATGGCAATCTCGCATGCTGATCATCGACCCACCCGCTACCGCGAGGTGGTACTGACTGTATCCTTTCTTGTATTACTTCTCGCCGTCAGCAGCCACGGTCAGGATCTACCTGCGGCCCGGCTGGCCGAATTCGAGGATCTGGCGACCACGCTCGTTACCACCCAATCCCAGCAGGAGCGGGAACAACTACTCGACAAAAACAAAGCTTTAGTGACGCCCGATCTGCGCAAGGCACTAATCAGACGCGGCAACGCACAACTTCTCGCCGGCCGATACTCCACTGCCTTCGAAATCTACGGAATCGCGCAAAACATAGCCGCGCAAATCGGCGATAAAGAAGGCGTCGCGACCGCATGGTTGGACATCGGCACCGTTTACTATTTTCAAGCCAATTACCCGGCGGCACTCGAGCATTACCAGAAAGCGCGCGACCTGTTCATAGAAGTCACAAACAATTACGAATCAGCCAAAGCCCTCTCCGGTCTCGCACTCATTTACAAAGAGCAGCGTCGTGAAACAGAAGCCCTGGCCGCTCTTCAGCAGGTGTTGAAAGAATTCACCACACTCGGCGACAGGGAGGAGATGGCAAACGCGCTGAACTCGATCGGCACGATTTACTACGGGCAAGGGGATTATTCAGCCGCAGCCGCAGCCTTCCGAAAAAGCAGCGAAACAAACAGCAACGTCGATTCCGTTGTCCGCCTCGCGGATGCTTTGTACATGCAAGGCGACTACATGCAAGCCCTGGCTTTTTACAGGCAGTCACTGGAGCGCGCCACCAGTTCAGAGCCGGGCACGATCGTGGCCGCACTGAATGGAGCGGCAAACTCGGCCTATTACATGGGCAATTACGACGATGCTCTTCGCTATTACCAGCGCAGCGTCAGCGTTCAGAAAAACCTCCAGGACAAATTCGGCCTCGCGATAGCTCTGAAAGGAGTTGGGAACGTGTACCGCAGTCGCGGTGATTATGGCGCCGCGCTCGAAAGTTATTTCAGTAGTCTGAGCATTTTGGAACAGATCAAAGCTCCGCTTGGGAGCACACTCGGAAGCATCGGCCTCGTGAGAGCACTACAATTAAATTACGCGAGTGCTCTCGAATATTACGGCAAGGCCCTGAAAGAGTTTGAAAGTAACTCCAACACCGTTGAGATGGCGCGTGCTCTGACTCTCATCGGCAATGTTCATTATCAACAGGGCCAATACGATTTGTCGCTCAGCTCGTTTCAGCGGGCGCTGGTGCTGCGGGAACAGATGGACGACAAGTCGGGCCAGGGTGATGTGCTCGCGGGCATTGGCTCAACGCTCCTTCGTCAAAGAAAGTACTCCGACGCGGTAGACAGTTTTCAGAAGTCGCTTGGGCTGTTCAACGCCACGGGCAACAAGCAAAGAATGGCGGACGTGTTGACGCGAGTTTCGGAGGCGTTTCTGTTGCAGAACGAGCCTGCCAAGGCACTGAGCGCTGCTGAAAGTGCCGTTACTCTCGCTACCGAACGGGACGACAATGAGCTGCTGTGGTTCGCGAGGATGATGACGGGCAAGGCGCATGCAAAGTTGGACCATGGGACGCAAGCTTACGAGGCGTTTACGGCAGCTATTGCTACTGTTGAGTCTTTGCGAGGCGAAGCATCTGCTATCACGATTGGGGATCACAACAGGACCATGCCGTACCTGGCTGCGATCGATTTCTTAATGAGCCAGCACCGGCCCAGCGAGGCATTTCATTACGCGGAACGTGCAAAGACGCAGCGACTCATCGATCTGCTGAAGAACAGTAACGCTACGACGTATAAAGGTCTTTCCGACAGCGAACGTCTCGAGGAGCAACGTCTGTCAGGCGAGCTCGCCTCGGTTGCAATCCAACTCGAACGCGCCGGAGAACAACGCAATGCGAGCGAGCTGCGTCAATCACAACTCCGCGACCGATTACGCAGAGCGCGCACCGACTATGCTGTGTTCCGGCAAAAACTAATCACTGCACATCCGGAGTTGAAGATTGCGAGAGGTGAGTTGCCGCCGCTGACGCTTGGCGAAATGCGTTCGTTGATAGTTGATACGTCTACTGCGCTTCTCGAGTACACGATCACCGAGAACAATACGTATCTGTTTGTTTTGACCGCCGACAAGACTCCAAGACAACGGTCGGCGGAGCTCAACCTCAAAGTCTATTCGTTGGAGATTAAATACGACGAGCTCGCGTCGAAGGTGAAAAATCTTCAGCAGCTAATCACCTCACGTGCAGACAATTTTCATGAAGCCGCGCGAGAATTGTATGAGTTGCTGCTGATGCCGGCGGAAGATCAGATCACCCTCAAGACAAAACTCGTGATTGTCCCGGACGGGATACTCTGGGGCCTACCATTCGAAGCGTTACAGCCGGCAGAAAATCACTACGTGCTCGATCAAATGCAGGTGTCCTACGCGCCGTCGCTCTCGGCGCTCCGCGAAATGCGGAAACAGCGGACGCCGGCCGGCTCAACTTTGATTGCGTACGGAAATCCGAGCTTGTCGAAGGAGTTCTCAACACGCGTTCAGCTTGCTTACAGCGATGCAAAAGTGGAATCGAGCGCCGATCAGGAAGAAGAAATTAAAAGTCTGGCGACGAGTTATGGAAAGCCGGCGAGCCGGTTGACAGTGGGAGCACAAGCAAGCGAGGAGCGGCTCAAGTCGGATCTTTCGCGAGCGAAGATCGTGCATTTAGCTGCGCCGGCGATTTTGGATGATGCGAGTCCGATGTCGTCGTTTATTGGATTAGCGTCTGGAGCCAGCGAGGACGATGGGTTTCTTCAGGCTCGCGAGCTGATGAACTTGCGTAGCACTGCTGAGCTGGTGGTAGCGTCGCGGGCGCAGTATAACGCCGACCTCAATGGCGCTGCTCACCTTGGTTTTTCATGGTCGTGGTTTGTGGCAGGAACTCCGGCGACGATGGTGAGTCGTTGGAATGTCGACTCAGGCGCGCTATCGACCATGCTTACGGAATTTTATTCCTCAGTTAGACCAGCACGCCGACCCCCGATGTCCAAAGCACGAGCTCTCCATCAGAGCTTGCTGTCCCTTCGAAAATCAAACAACCATCAGCACCCCTACTACTGGGCCGGCTTTGCGCTGATCGGTGACGCGCGTTGACGTACTCTTAGCCCGCGATAGCGGGCGTAAGCATAAACCTGGGGCGCAAGCCCCAGGTTAGTCATTAGCAAACGATATGAAGCCCGCGAAGCGGGCGACAGCGTTTATGATTGAGCGCTGTCGCCCGCTTCGCGGGCTCATTTCTTTGTTCTTACTGGATCCTGGGGCTTGCGCCCCAGGCTTTATGCTTACGCCTGCTTCGCAGGCTAAAACCCAATCACGGCTTCACTTTCACAATCACCTGGTTACTCGCAAAACCGCCGCGTATCTTGACACTCACGCGCACCTCAACTTTGTTGGCTATCGCGTCGGGCAACTTCACGACCACCTGTTTTAGCCAACTGAAGTTTGGCACGGCGACCAAATTCTCGACAGTGAGCGGGAAAGTCTGACCGAGTGAATCTTCGGCCTCAGCCTGGATGACTGAAACTGTCTCACCCGGAGCCAGGTCTATATTCACGGCAAACAACGAGATGCGAGTGCGCTGGTCGGTGCTGAAGTTGTTGGTGTTGGCGATGCCGAAAGGCTCGCTCATCAACGTAACGGAATCCAGAGCAAGCGCGCGCTGCGAATTTTCCTGCGTAAGCAAAACCGGTATCTGGACGATCGGTATCGGAATTGGTGTTCCGACGAACGATGCCGTCTTATTCTCACTCAAGGGGTTGGAGCTGACGAATATTAACGCCAGCGGATCGAAGATAAAGCCTGACTTTGATGCGGCGACCCTGAGACTGTGGCTCACACCGCCTGCGTAAGTAAGAACGTAGTTGCCGCTTTGATCCGTGAGTGCGACCTGCGTTCCGGTGGCGTCGCTTGTCAGCACCACTGCCACGTCGGCGATTCCCTGGCCGTTTGTGTTAGTGACGGTTCCGGAAATGGTAAACGTAGGTGTTGGCGAAGGTGACGGTGTAGGCGTCGGTGTCGGCGTAGGTGTAGCCGAGCCGAGTGGTTGCCACGCGAGATCGTGCTCGTCGAAAGAACTGGTCGTGATGCGCCTGATGTTACTCCCATCGGCGTTCATCAAAAAGATTTCATCAGCGTTTGTTTGCCCGACTCGGTTGTAGCTGGTGAACGCGATGGTCGTGCCGTCCGGCGACCATTCCGGATCGGCGGAATCGAGGGTCGTGCTCTGCGTGATGTTTACCTGACTGCTGCCATTGCTATTCATCACGTAGATCAGGGGCAGGCCGTCGCGTTGCGTGTTGAAAGCGATCTTCGTTCCATCCGGCGACCACGATGGTCCAGCATCAAGTGTGGAGTTGTTAGTGAGGCGCACCGGATTACTGCCGTTCGCGTTCATTACATAAACTTCGAAGCCGTTGGCAATGTTTCCGACAGGCGGGAAGTCGCGTGAGCTTGTGAAAGCGATCTTCGTCCCATCCGGTGACCATGCCGGATCCAGATCAAAACCCGCATCGTTGGTCAGTCTGGTTTGATTGCTGCCGTCCGCGTTCATCACATAGATTTCGCTGTTGCCATCGCGATCGCTTACGAAAGCAATCTTCGTCCCGTCAGGCGACCATGACGGCTGGCTGTCGCTGGCAGAGTTGTTTGTGATGCGAGTCGGATTGCTGCCGTCGGCATTCATCACGTAAATCTGCGACTTGACGGTAAAGGTCGTACGACCGAAAGCGATCTTGGTCCCGTCGGGCGACCAGGAAGGGAATCGATCGCGGAATCCCTCGTCGTTGGTTGGTGTTAATTTGAGCAGGCCTGAACCGTCGGGGTTGATTGTGTAGATAACGTTGTCACTGGTGAAGGCAATCTTGCCGTTGGCTGCAACTGCTGCAACGCGTTGGTCCGCAATGCCGGCGATGAAGCATGCCGTTGCGGCGATCACAATTAAAGGGAGTACGAATCGTGGGAGGCTGGGGGATTTTTTCATTTTCTTGAGACTTTCCTGGTTGTTAAGGACTGACCTTCCTGGGGCGGTCAGGAGTATAGCAGAAGTCCGATTTACTGGACCATTGTGGCGAGGAGATGTTCCAGCGCCGCGGCCGGGTCGCCGCACCTGCCGGTATGGACCGGAGAGGTTTGAATGACCGTGCTGCGCGGCGCGACGAGCCAGTGAAAACGCTTGCGCTGCGGTAGTTGGCCGATCGAGCCGGCGTCATCGCCACCGCGACAAATAATTGGAATACTGGCCAAATGCTTTCTGACCAGGTCCAGGTCGACGTTTGGATCGAGCGCGAGGAGCCGCGACTCATTTAGTTTGATGCGTGCTTCCAGGAAAGACAGTTCGGGACACGAGACGATCACGCCGGCGTTGATAAATTCCTCGCGGTCCACTTTCGGTACGACGCGAATCACGGCATAGTCATACCTGAATTTATCGGGCACGAATCGCCTCCTCAACGAAGTTGCGAGGCTCCTCGAGACGCCTCGTCAGGTAATCGATGTAAGCCTGCCTGTTTTCCGCAACTGTATTAAACGGAGAGTTATCCTGCATCCAGTCGTCGGGGATGAGATCGACTACGCCTTTTATTACGTCTTCAGTGATCAGCGGCGTCATTGTTTGATCGGCTGTTTCGATGGCGCCGGCGAATGGAAGCAGGATGTGTTCCTTGATCAAACGGAACGGATCTTTGCTGCGTTGGTCCATGTCGGTCCAGGAATGATGAAAGTACAGTGCGGCGCCGTGATCGATCAACCAGAGCTTGCGATGCCACATCAGCATATTCGCGTTACGTGGTGTGCGATCGACGTTGGTGACATAGGCGTCGAACCAGACGATACGTGAGGCGAGATCGGCGTCCGGTTTGTCGGCCACCGGGTCGAACATCACTGAGCCGGGAAGATAGTCGAGTCCGAGGTTCAGCCCGCCGCTGGCGCGAATGAGGTCTTGTATTTCGGGATCGGGCTCCGTCTTCGCGATCTCCGGATCGAGGTTTACAAAAACCAATTCCGGCACCCGGAACCCCGCCGCCCTGGCAATCTCCCCAGCGATCAACTCGGCGATGAGCGCCTTGGTCCCCTGACCCGCGCCACGGAATTTGAGGACATACATCCCGTCATCATCCGCCTCAATGATAGCCGGAAGCGATCCACCCTCACGCAGCGGAGTCACATATCGTGCAGCGTTTACAGTTCTCATTCGAGCTCGGCCAGCACCTGTTCGATGCTTTGCTTATTCCAGAATCGAAACATGTTCTCCGCAGTCGTGAGCGTGCGCGTTTTCATTCGATCGATGTACAAGACTCCATTCAGATGGTCTATCTCGTGCTGAAGAATACGCGCATACCAACCATGCGCATTGATCGTTACTTCCTCACCTCGTTCATTCAAACACTCAACACGAACATTCAGCGCCCGATCTACAACCGCGCTGAAACCCGCCACGCTAAGACAGCCTTCAAAGAATTGCGCGGACGAGTCGTCGAGGACTGTGAGCTTCGGGTTGACGATCACGTGAAACGGAATCGCCGCTCGCTGAGTTTCCGCGAGTTCATCCGCAGAGAGACGGGTTAAGTACTCCGCTCGATCTTCAATCACTGCCAGTTGGATCGGCACGCCAATCTGAGGCGCAGCGAGCCCAACTCCCGGCGCCTCGTGCATTGTCACTCGCATCAGCTCGATCAATTCCTGTATCGACGGACTAGTAATCTCCTCTTTAGTCAGCGGACGACTCTGCTCTCTCAAAACCGGATCACCAGTCTGGACTATTGCTACCCTCATTGATCTGACTCCTTGATTAGCGATGTTAACACCATCGACATAAAAAGCTGTTCGTAGCAAATGAAAATGTCCGCTTTTCTTAGCAAGTGAAATGTCCGGTTTTTGTTTTTGGTTTCAATCAACTATTTATCTAGTCGTAGCAGCTGTGGGAATGTGGGAAAGTCACGCGGCTTTTTTGCGTGACTTTTCCAAGCCCCTGCGGGAAGCGACGCCTTTTGTCGCTTTCCGCAGGGGCGTCATTTCCACAGCTGGCTTGTTTTTCTTAGTCGGCAGTTTACTCTTCGCCACGGACTTCCTGGGTCGCCGCGCTGGCGCTGCGAGCTCGAGCAGCGCGGCGCCACTGTGGTCATAACGACCCACAAGGTGTGGTCCATAGCCGATGCTCAAACTGCCCTCGCTATGTTCATAGACCTTCACCTCACAGCCACTCAACGAGAAACGCCATTTACTCTTTTGGAGCTGCAACACCCGATTGCCATAACTGACCGTGTTATCACGCGCCACCGTGCGTTCATGTTGCAGCGCAAAGACCAGCTCCAGATCTTTCCGGTGACAAGTAGTAAAGGCGGTGCCTGCTTGTTTGGCCGGGCGGGCAAACTGCGTGTTGAACTCGTCCAAGTAGTGTTCGTGCAGAAATTGATTGGCGGCGTCCAGCGTGTTCAGTTTGCGTAGCCGCAACTCTTGTGGCAAGCGTCCCTGCCAAGTGCGAAAGTTACGCTCACTGCGCCCACGGGCTTGCGGTGAATAAGCCGGGATCAGTTTTATCTGCAACTCTGCCAAGGCTCGGCCCACTTGCGTAAAGTGCTTATGGGCTACCTTTTCGCCGGCTTTGGGGGTCAAGAAGAAGTGACTGGCGCGATCGCTGTAAAGGGAACAAAACAGCCCTTGCTTTTCGATTACTGCGCGCAACGCTGTCATCACGGTAAAGGTTGATTCTTCCGTCACCAGTTGCGCGTAGTAGATCTCATTGGTGGCATCGTCCATGACCACGATCAGATCGTAGTAATAACCATCGCCAAACCACTGATGTTTGCTGCCATCGAGGTGCAGCATCATGCCTGGCAACGGCCGGGGCTCGCGTCGCTTCCGATGTTTGCTTCGCTTGCGGGCGCGTCGGACCAGGCCCGCTGTCTGCAGGGCGGTCTTCACCCACGTGTAACTCAACTTGATCTGATGCTCGCCTTGCAACTTCTCGTGAAAGTGCTTCACCTTGAAGTCGCTATATTGCTCCTGATACAAGCGCACCACTGCCTGGACGGTCGCTACCGGTACCCGCTTCGGCGACGGTGTCCCACGACGGCGATCAAAGAGTCCGTCATAGCCATGTGCTTCCCAGCGTTCCTTCCAACGTCTCATTTGCCGGCAACTGATGCCCATGATCTCAGCCGCTTCGTACCAGGTGATCTTGCGGGCCATCGCCCGCATGATTACTTCTTGTACTTTCATCGTCCGCTCCACTGCGGCCTGCGAGTAGTGCTTCATGTGCCTCCACAAAAAGCATTTACCCTACACCGCCGAAAGCGGACATTTCATTTGCTATCTAAACCGGACATATCATGTGCTACCTACAGGAAACAGCAATAGTATTGACCACTGTGAAAAGAGGGTGTAGCCTCCCTCCATCAATACGTCTTAATCGGGTTGTTTCTCAAACTCTCTTCCTGACTACTCACATAGTCGTGTAGTTGGAAACAGAAGTTAGATTCCAATTCTTCCGTTGAACTCGTCAGGTCCTCCAAACCGGGAAGGCGAGGGAATAATGAATTTCGTTGCCTGGAAGATGTTGACCGGCGATCGGGCTAAATACCTGGGCCTGGTCTTTACCATCGCCTTTTGTACCTTCCTGCTGGAAAACCAGACCTCGATTTTCGCGGGCATCATGAAACGCACCGGCAGCCAGATCAGGGATGTGACTGACGCCGACATCTGGGTAATGGATCCAAAGACCGAGTACTTCGATCAGACGAAGCGATTGAAGGATACGGATCTGACGCGAGTGCGCGGTGTTGAAGGCGTGCGCTGGGCGGTGAAGCTTTTCAAGGGAAATCCAGTCGCGCGGACGCTCGACGGCAAGTTCGATCTTTCAATTTGCCTCGGACTTGACGACGCGACACTGGCAGGCGCGCCGCGCAAGATGATCCTGGGATCGTGGGAACGCTTACGTGAACCGGATTCAATCGTGATCGATAAGGCCGGTTACGAGCTCCTCTTTCCCGGCGAGCCATTACAACTGGATCGTACTCTTGAACTGAACGATCACAAAGGAACGATTGTCGGCATCTCCGACGCCTCCGCCCCCTTCGTGAGCTATCCCGTCATGCACACCCGCTACAGTCAGGCGGTGAACTTTGTGGGGCCGGAGCGCACACAACTCTCTTTCATCCTGGTCAAGCCTCAGCCAGGCGTGAATCTTTTGGAGTTGACGAAGCGAATAGAAGAGACGACAGGATTGCGGGCGCGGACCAGCGAACAGTTTCAGTGGGATTGCGTCGTCTACTACCTGAAAAACACAGGCATCCCGGTCAACTTTGGTATCACGATCGTCATTGCTCTGATCGTCGGGATCGTTGTGGCCGGCCAAACGTTCTATATCTTCACGGTGGAAAATCTAAAACAGTTTGCCGCGCTGAAAGCGATTGGCGTCACGAATTGGCGCATCACGAGCATGATCGTGCTGCAAGCATCGGCCGTGGGCGCGATGGGTTTCGCGATCGGCTCCGGTCTTTGTGCCGCCTTCCACGCAATCATGCTGCACTACATGACCACTCGCGGCATGGTCTTGCTCTGGCAAACCGTGGTCGGGACGGGGGTGGCGATCTTCCTCGTCATCATCATCGCGAGTTTGATCAGCATTCGCCGCGTGCTGGTGCTGGAACCGGCAGCAGTCTTTCGAGGGTAACCAGGCATGAGTTCGGAACTGGCGGTTCAATGTCGAGGGATTGAGAAGACTTTCGATAACGATGGGGTAAGAGTCCTTGCACTACGCGGGGTCGATCTCGACGTCCGTTATGGAGAGTTGACTCTGCTGGTTGGTCCGAGTGGTTGCGGAAAGACCACGCTTTTATCAGTGATCTCCGGCCTGCTGAACAGCACGAGAGGCGAAGTCACAGTGCTGGGCAAGCGAGTTCACCACTTAACACCGCGCGAACAGATCCTCTTCCGCCGCCGGAACCTCGGTTTCGTTTTCCAGCAATACAACTTACTGCCTGCGCTAACTGCGGCTGAAAATGGCGCGGTGCCACTGCTCGCCGCCGGAGTCTCCAGACGCAAAGCTATCGCTGAAGCGAAACGTCTGCTATCGAAGTTGGGTATGAGCGATCGCCTGGACGCGCTGCCCAAACAATTATCCGGCGGCGAGCAACAGCGGGTAGCGCTGACAAGAGCGCTGATTCACGAGCCACGTCTGCTGGTTTGCGATGAGCCTACGGCAGCGCTTGACGCGGAGACTGGCCACGCCGTCATGGAGATGTTGGCGGCAGAAGCGGTCCAACCGGAGCGTGCTGTAATCGTCGTCACTCACGACAACCGCATCTCCGGCTTCGCGGGCACGTTGGCGCGAATGGATGACGGGCGGGTGATAAGCGTTGAGTCGCAAACCATTTTGATTCCTCATCACGACGTGCGGGAGGAGGTGATGGTATGAGAAGGATGCTTTTGCCGGTGCTGGCATTGGCAGCGTTGATCTTTGCCGGTGGAGCCGCATGGAAATGGCGCACAGTGAGAAGTGAGACTACGCCACCGCAGGCGCCGCCGGCCACTGATTACAGGCATATGGTCGGAGCTGTCGGGCTGGTAGAAGCGAAGTCGGAGAATATCTCGATTAGCACCGCCGTCTCGGGCCTCGTCGTCAGGGTTTATGTCGAAGCGGGCGACGAGGTCACTGCCGGTCAGCCTCTGTTCTCACTCGACGATCGCGATCTACAGGCTGATCTGATCGCGCGTAAAGCGACTCTCGCTGCTGCTCGTGAGCGTTTGGCAAAACTCGAAGCGTCGCCGCGACCGGAAGAGATTCCTCCCGCTGAAGCGCGTGTCCGCGAAGCTCAGGCGGCACTCGCTGACGCGACCATGCAACAGAAGTTAATCGAGAGCGTCACCGATCGTCGCGCCATTCGCGAAGAAGACTTGCAACGACGGCGACAAGCTACCAACGCTGCCGCCGCCAGGCTTGACGAAGCGAGAGCAGCATTGGCGCTCCTGAAGGCCGGCGCGTGGGCGCCTGACGTGAAGATCGCTAAAGCCGAAATTGCATCGGCGGAGACACAGGTGAAGAGAATCCAAACAGACATCGAGCGACTGACGATGCGCGCGCCCCTCGCCGGCGAGATCCTTCAGGTTAATGTTCGCGCCGGCGAGTACGCGCAGGTTGGCGTTCTCAGTAAACCTTTGATTGTGATGGGCGACACGAGCCAACTCCATGTGCGTGTTGACGTAGATGAAAACGAAGGTTGGAAAGTACGTGCGGGTGCTCCCGCTCAGGCGGCGGAGCGTGGCAACAGCACGCAAAAGGTAGCTTTGGAGTTCGTGCGTTTTGAACCGTACGTCGTGCCGAAGAAATCATTGACGGGCGACAGCACCGAGCGCGTCGACACGCGTGTGCTCCAGGTGATCTATCGCTTCAAAGATGCAAACGTTCCTTTCCGCGTCGGGCAGCAGATGGACGTGTTCATCTCCACGGACGATAAGGGCAAAGGCGGTGCGCCATGAAAGTCATCGCGCTTCTGTTGGTTGTGAGTTGTGCGGGAGTGTCGTTGGCGCAGTTGAAGAAGCAACCGCAGGTTGAAGTTCCGCCGGCATGGACCACGGAAGGTTCAAATTCGGAGACTGCGCAGCTCAAGGAGTGGTGGAGAAACTTTCACGATCCGCAGCTCGAGACTCTGGTTGCGCAAGCGTTGGCGACAAACGGCGATCTGAGAATCGCTGCTGCTCGGGTGAGGGAGGTGCGAGCGCTTCGTGGGGTCGCAAATTCCGCTCGCTATCCAACACTCGATCAAACAGGTGTAATTGCGGGGCATCGCACGATCCTGCAAATGCCCAATTCGTCTCTTGCCGTGGAGCACGGCCTGTTTCAAACCGGATTCGATGCGAATTGGGAGTTAGACTTTTTTGGCGGTGTGAGCAGTTCTGTCAAAGCAGCTACCGCGGAAGTTGTTGTTGCCGAAGAATCGCAGCGTGACGTGATGGTTACGGTCGTCGCGGAAGTGGCGCGCAATTACATCGCGTTGCGAGGCTTTCAAAGACAGTTGGCAGTAACGCGAAGCAACATCGACACGCAACGCGACACGCGCCACCTCACCGCGGTGCGCGCCAAAGCCGGACTCGCAACTGACCTCGACGTTGCACGTGCTGAAGCGCAGCTCGCCTCGACCGAAGCAGCGGTCCCGGAGCTCGAGGCGCTAGTTACCAACACGAGTCATCGTCTGGACATTTTGCTGGGAAGAACGCCTGGCGCGTTACTCGCAGAACTGGAAAAGACACAGCCGATTCCCGCCGCTCCGGTTGAGGCGCCGATGGGATTGCCGTCTGAGTTGCTACGGCGGCGGCCGGACCTTCGCCGTGCTGAGGCAGCGATCCTCGTTGAGAGTGCAAAGCTCGGCATAGCGCGTTCTGAGTTGTATCCGAAATTCGAGTTAAGCGGTCTACTCGGAAAAACGGCTACCTCACCGGGGGGATTCACACTCGGACTCGGCAATTTCTTTTTTGGCGGCGTGGGAGTTCGCTTGCCGATCTTCAATAGGGGCGGCATCCGTTCGAACATCAGGGCACAGGACGCCCGTTTGGATCAGTCGATTCTTCAGTATGAAGACACGGTGAGGCAAGCGTTTGCGGAAGTAGAGACGTCGCTCACGTCGTACGAGCGCGAGCGTGAGCAGAGAGCAAAACTTCAACAGGCATTCGCGAGCAACCGTCGAGCAGTCGAGTTGGCGCAGGAACTCTACATCGCGGGGCTCTCAGATTTTCTTTCCGTGCTGGAAGCTCAAAAAGAACTGTACCGAAGCGAAGACGAATTAGCCCAAAGCGAAGCGAGAGTGAGCACAAACCTCGTCGCGTTGTACAAAGCTTTGGGAGGTGGATGGTAAAGTTCAGGTTTCTTGGATCGGGTCAATACAAGAAACGACCTGGTCAACCATGGCAATCAAATCCTTCGGAAATATCGCATGCTGATCACCTGACCAGGTCGCTACCGCTCCCTGTACTGACCCGATCCAAGCACGATCCCTTTGGGCAAAGCTGTGGGCATATGGTCCTGAACCTGCGAAGCAGGTGGCAGCATAAAGCCTGGGGCGCAAGCCCCAGGAAAACATAAACAATAAAGTTTCGAGCCCGTGAAACGGGCGGCAGCGCTGTCGCCCGCTATCGCGGGCTCAATTGTGGTTTTATCCGTCGATCCTGGGGCTTGCGCCCCAGGCTTTATGCTGCCACCTGCTTCGCAGGTTCAGAGCGAATTCTACCCTCACGCCGCGTGTGCGCAGGTTCAGAGTGAATCTACTTCACGCCGCGTGTGCGACGCCTCCGCAGTGCTCCCGCTATTGCAGTGACTCCCGTGCCTAACAAGAGCAGGCTGGCGGGTTCGGGTACGGATTGAAGCTGCCCTCGAATCTCGCCTCCGGGAAACTGCGTAGTGTGAATGTTCAAATAAGTCAGCCCACTGATTAATCCCGTCGTGAAAGCCGCTTGCGCTCCCGCTACAGTCCCTCCGTGGGCAGTAATGAAGGCAGGGTTGTAAGTCGAGGCAGCAGTCAGGTCAAACGTCATCAAATACGTCCCTGTAGTCACGCCGAGCGGAAACCCTGGAAACGTCGGAACAGTAGTCGCGACGAGCGCATTGGTTCCCGGCGGCGCACAGCAGTGGATGTGAGAAGCAATTGTCGGGCTTCCCAAGCCGGCAAATGAGACATTGACGGTCAGTAGATGGTAACCGTGTCCAGTGTTACTAATGCACTGCCAATGCCCGCGGAACCAGTTGGTGGCACTTCCTGCGAGCCGGTCAGTGTTGTAGTGAACACGAGTTGGTCTGCCCTTGCTACTGTAGAAAACATGAAGACAGCAACCAGAAGACCAAAAAGACTAACTCTCTTTTTCATTCGATTCCTCCCTCTTTCTCGTTCTGAATGCGTGGCTGTACGAAACTTTCGATGTTACTGAAAGCGTCGGGATGGTTTTGTCGAGTAGTAGCTGTGGCTTCATTATGCGGTTCGCGACGATGCGTGTCCGTGCTTTAGCTCACATCATGTCTGGAGGTACGTGAGAAAAAGCGCAAACTTTATCCCTAGAATCTGAAACGCAATCCGTGCGAACAAAGCGACAGCGGGAGGGGAACATGGGTAGTGAAGCATTGATCAAGGTAGTCGAACAGCAGGAAGCGCTCGATCGGTTGAGCGACCAGATACAGCCGCTTATTCGAGACTCCTTTAACTCAGCAGGCCCCGTGGGAAGAGAAGTGAAGAACATGCTTCACGGCACGTGGCTCGGTCACCCCTTACACCCTGTGCTCACGGACGTGCCGCTCGGAGCGTGGACGGCGGCATTCGCACTTGATGCGATGGAGTCCATTAGCGGTCGCAAAGAGCTGGGTACCGGCGCCGACATCGCGATCGCAGTCGGACTTGCAGGCGCCGCCGGGGCAGCCGTAACAGGGTTGACCGACTGGTCGGAGACTGACGGGCGCGCGCGCAAAGTCGGGCTGTTGCACGGCATGCTGAACGCGGGAGCAACTGCGCTTTACACAACTTCACTAGTCCTTCGACGAAAGAAAAAAAGAAACGCCGGGTTGGGCTTCGCCATGCTGGGCTACGCTGTTTCGAGTGCTGCGGCTTATCTCGGTGGCCATTTGGTTTTCGGTGAGCAGATCGGAGTGAATCACGCCGCCGCGCACGCAATGCCGAAAGAGTTTGTGCCCGTGATGGCTGACGCTGAGCTTGCAGAAGGCGAGATGAAGCGTGCAGATGCCGGTGGAGTGCCGGTGCTTCTGGTGCGTTGCGAAGGCGAGGTGTGTGCGCTGGCTCACACGTGCTCTCACCTGGGTGGTCCATTGTCAGAGGGTAAGTTAGACGGTGACGTCGTCCAGTGTCCCTGGCACGGCTCGCGTTTTAATGTCCGAGACGGAAGTGTCGTAGACGGTCCGGCGACGTTCCCGCAGCCACGCTTTGAGGCGCGAGTGCGCGAAGGTCAGATCGAGGTCCGCTCAATGGACAGATAGATCTGGATACGGCCTAATCACAGTCTAAATTTCTCTTGACATCTCTAAGGGATGGGTATAAAAGGCGCTTGTTCCTGAAGTGTCTGTTTTTTCGCGGGCCTCGCACCCGTAAATCAACACTTACGTTTGAAGACAGTCTCACTCCCCTAGTAAGACAGTCTCACTTTGCCATTTCACATCGATGCGCGGAGGCAAGAAATATGTGCGGCGCCTTTCGCAAACGTGACACGCTTAAGGGTGAACGCCAACCCGCTTTCATTGCCTCGAAGTGTGTTCATTAATTGGCAGCCGCTTCTAAATAGCAACAAACCACGAAAGCGCACTCAACCCGTCGGCCCGAGCGGCGGCGCTTTCTACAACCAGGAAGGGGGAACCCGACATGCGCGGTAAACTCATAAGACGCAGTGTAATTCTTGGGATTCTACTCACTGTCTTTACGATAGCATTCCCAAGCGTGAGCAAGGCCGATCCGCTGGTCTTGCGTGGATTCGATCTGTTTGTAACAACTGGCGGTACCAAGGTCGACCTGGGGCCACCTATTGGTATTCAGCAATTCAAAGGCGTTCCCCTCGGCACCTTCGATTTCGGTTCGGGGCCAGTGAACACAGATAATGCCGACACGATCGTGCACCGTTTGGCTGACGCCAGTCCCGCCAATCCGACTATCCCTATTCAAATGGTCGCGCTGCAATTTATGAGCGTGAATCCCATCAACGGCAACTTCCTCTTTATAACGCTCCAGAGCGATCGCGGCGGGCCAGCGTCTCTTGGCCTTATGACCATCAACTTTGGTCCGGAAGGCACGCCGCACGGAACTTTCGACTCAACTCTGTCTGTATTCTTCGACGTCCGAGTGGGGTCGATCAATGGTCCGATCGTATTCTCAGGAAACAAGACGCTCACGGCCTTTGATATCCCATGGAGCCACTTCCCACCACCTGGTGCTTTTACAATCGATGGTGTGAACTTCATGCTCAATGGACAGAATCAGTTGAATGATTTCTTCCCCTTGGGAGAGGTGCTGCACATGAACCCCGATGGTTCCATGCACACCGTTACGACAGCCGGGGTTCCGGAGCCAGCGACGATGAGTCTGCTCGCGGTCGGAATAGCCGGGTTCGCGGCAAGAGCTTACAGACGCCGTAAAGCCGGATCCTAATCACGTTTCTTCCCGCTTGAACGGTTTTATTTGCCCCAAAAACCGTTTAGGGTGAAAAACAGGACCACTCTTCGTTGAAAGTGCAGTTCTCGCGGGAGGGCACTTTGGCTGCGGCAGTGTCTCATCTTCATCTCCTCGCCTTGTCGAACGAGGAAGCGAGTTTTAGCCGCCGAGGCTTTTACAGCGGCGACCCTCTGGTGCGCGAACAACTGGAGCAGGTTGGGCGCGCCTTTATTGACGGTTATAACAAAGCGCTCCGAATCACAGAGCCGCAGCAGCTTTCTTTGTGTTTGGACGCAGTAGAACCCGAGTTGTGTGGTTTCGCGTTTGAAGGCGCAGCCATGGCGCTCGGATTACTTGATAACCTCACACCGTGGAATAACAAACGTCTGCGCACCTTTCTCGATGGTCCAGCCGGCGGTCATGTTTACATGGCGCATGTCGGTTTCGGTTGGGCCATCGCGAGACTTCCATGGCTGTCCAGGAGACTAAACCGTTGTCTCGATGCGTTCGATCCGTTGTTGCGATTCCTCGCCATTGACGGCTTTGGTTTTCACCAGGGCTATTTTCATTGGCAACAATATGTCCGCGCACATCGGAGACCGGTTGGTCTATCAGCATACGCTATGCGTGTTTTCGATCAGGGACTTGGGCGGAGTCTGTGGTTTGTCGATTGTGCCGAGCCTTTGAGAATTTCAGACACGATCGCTTCGTTCAGCCGTGACCGTCATGCAGATCTGTGGAGCGGTGTCGGTCTTGCTGCTGCATACACCGGAACAGCCAACAGAAACCAACTCGAAACATTACGAGATGAGTCACGTGCTTTCCGATGGCACCTCGCTCAAGGAGCGGCATTCGCGGCAAAGACCAGGCAGCGAGCCGGTAATCCAACAATTCAAACAGACCTGGCCTGTCGCATCTTTTGCGGGATCACTGCTGATGATGCTGCGCAAGTAGCTGACGAAGCGATGCGCCGGTTAAATGGAGACGAACAATACGAGCTTTGGCGAGAACGCATTCGCGTGAGAATTGAACGAGAGGTCTGACATGACAGGAATCGCCCGACAATTCCGTCGCTACTCGACTCGATTTGTAGCTGTTGCAATCTGTCTGATTCTTTTTTGGCTGGCGCGACAGCCTGAAATCTCAATGGCGGAGCGAAAGACGATTGCAGATCGTTTTCGCTTCACGCAGATTGAAATTCCAGTCAGCGGAAACGTGAATTCCGATCCGGTGCGTAAGGTCAAACCTTCTTTGAATCGAATTGCCGCATGGGTCTCGTCCACCGGCGCTGGAATCGCCCTCAACGATCTCGACAACGACGGAATATCAAACGACTTCTGTCTCATCGACCCGCGTACAAACTCGATAACAATTGGTCCATCGCCGGGAACACCTCAGCGCTATCCACAGTTCAAACTGAATGCGGGAGCCCTCTACAACCCAGAGACAATGGCGCCGATGGCATGCATTCCCGGCGATCTCAACGAAGATGGGTTGATGGATCTGCTGGTTCCTTACTGGGGCCGCACCCCGTTGGTCTTCCTGGCTTCGGGTTCAGCAGCCAACTTCATCCCGGCTGCCGATCGTTACGTCGTGCAAGAGATAGTTCCCGGCGGCGGACAATGGTTCACCGGAGCAGCTACGGTGGCGGACCTCGATGGCGATGGACATCTGGATATCGCCATCGGCAACTACTTTCGTGATGAGTCGCGAATCCTCAATGCGGCCGACTCGGAACGCGGCAACGAAATGCAGCACTCCATGTCGCGCGCTTTCAACGCCGGTCGCAGTCGACTATTGCGATGGGAGAGCGCCACCTCCGCGTCAGTAACGTTTCGTGAAGTCGTTGACTACATCGACGTAGCCGACACTGCTGAAAAGGAACGACTCACACATGGCTGGACGCTGGCCATCGCTGCGGCCGATATAAATGCCGATCTACTTCCGGATTTGTACTTCGCTAATGACTTTGGACCAGATCGACTGTTGCTCAATCGTTCACGTCCGGGCCAGTTTCGTTTTGTGCCGCTGGCAGGAACAAAGACCATCACTACTCCAAACTCAAAAGTGTTAGGCCGCGACAGCTTCAAGGGGATGGGCGTTGATGTCGGCGACGTTAATGAGGATGGATTATTCGACCTGTATGTCAGCAACATCGCAGCGGAGTATTCCCTCCAGGAAAGTCATTTCCTGTTTCTTAACAACGGCGACTTCAACCGGCTAAACAACGGCGTTGCGCCGTTCGTGGACCAGAGCGAGAAGTTTGGAGTTTCCCGCAGTGGATGGGCCTGGGATACCAAGATGGGCGATTTCGATAATGACGGTCACCTTGAAATCGTCCAGGCGACAGGGTTCGTTAAAGGCACGGTAAATCGTTGGCCCGAGCTACATGAGCTGGCTTTAAGTAACGATCAACTGTTAAGCAACCCGGCGAGCTGGCCTCGTTTTCAACCGGGCGATGCCTTGAGCGACAACCACCACAATCCATTCTTTGTGCGCGCGTCCGATGGTCGCTTTTATGACCTCGCGCCGGAGCTGGCGTTGAACAAAGAACAGATTTCGAGAGGTATCGCAACTGCGGATGTTAACTGTGATGGCCGTCTTGATTTCGCCGTCGCGAATCAATGGTCCAACTCCTCTGTGTTTCTCAACGAGAGCTCAACCACCGATGGATTTCTCGGCCTTAGACTCCGATTACCCATTAACCCAACGACAGCAGAGACTATTCAAACTTACGCATGGGGTTACCCGTGCCGGCCTCCGCGTGATCTCGTTACGCGCCCTGCAATCGGCGCTGTCGTGACAGTTGAAACAGCGAATGGTCAAAAGGCGATTGCTCAGGTTGACGGGGGCAACGGGCACTCAGGAAAGCGTTCACCCGATCTCCAATTTGGTCTCGGAAGAGTCGCGCTGGAATCGAAAGTTAACGTTCGTATTCAGTGGCGCGACGCAAACGGCGAGATCCGAACCAACACTCTCCAACTCAATCCTGGATGGCACACGATCGTTTTGAGCTCAACGAAAGGCACTTAGTATGTCAATCATTGGTCTGCCCGATCGCCTCGGCGGGTTGCGACGATTTGCAGTCGCGATCACGGTTCTCAACATCCTGGGCCATCTCTTCTTCGGATTCGAACAGTCGATTGCGCAGCCTCTTGTTTCGCTCGCGGCTGCTTACGGAACCGAGTTACTGCTGGAAGTGGTCAGGGCGTGGAGTAGATCTTCCCGACCGCGATTTGCGTTGGGTGTACGTCAGTTCGTCGAATTCCTGTTACCTGCACACATCACCGGACTCGCGGTGGCAATGTTGTTGTATGCAAACGATCGCTTGTGGCCCATCGCCTTCGCGGCGGCGGTTTCAATCTGCTCGAAAGAAGTCTTTCGCTTGCCAGGCTCCCTTGGCGGCCGGCATTTTTTCAACCCTTCAAACTTCGGCATTACCATCACGTTATTGCTTTGGGGTTGGGTCGGAATAGCTCCGCCTTACCACTTCACTGAAAACCTGGATGGGATTGGTGACTGGCTTCTTCCCGCGTTCATAGTGGGTTCCGGCACCTTCCTGAATTGGCGTTTCACGCACCGGCTGCCCTTGATTGCTGCATGGGTGCTGGGCTTTGCCGCTCAAGCGGTGGTCCGAAGTCTGATCTTCGGCACACCCACAACGCCTGCGCTTCTGCCCGTGACTGGTGTCGCTTTTATTCTCTTCACCTTCTACATGATTACCGATCCCGCGACGACGCCGAATGGAAGGTTGGCCCAGGTGTGTTTCGGATTAAGCGTCGCACTCGCTTACGGCCTGTTAATGACCTTCCATATCGTGTTTGGTTTTTTCTTCAGCTTGACGATCGTCTGTGCGTTGCGCGGCCTTGCGCTGCATGCACAGGTATGGGCCAGGGCGGGCGAGGTTAGCGTGCGCGGAGAAGTGGCGGCGGAGAAAGCCTGAGTATGTCGAACGCCATTGCAATCGTTGGTCTTGCGTGTTGTTTTCCTGACGCACGGTCGCCGGACGAGCTTTGGGAAAACGTATTGGCGCAGCGACAGGCTTTTCGGCGCCTGCCAAACGAGCGGCTTCGCCTGGACGACTACTGGTCCAACGATCCTGCTGCTCCTGATCGCATTTATTCGTCCGAAGCAGCGTTGATCGAAGGATATGAGTTCGATCGTTCCCGCTTTCGCATTACGGCCGAGACTTTCCGTTCCGCAGATTTAACTCACTGGCTGGCCCTCGACATCGCATCTCGAGCGCTTCAGGATGCGGGATTCGAAAACGGCGAGGGCTTGCGACGTGAGTCAACAGGGGTCTTTCTTGGTAACACTCTGACCGGCGAATTCTCACGCGCTGCTACCCTGCGTTTACGCTGGCCTTTCGTGCGGCGCATGATCGATGCGGCACTCAATGGTGATTGGTCCAATCAGCGGCGCGAGGAGTTTCTCGCAAAGCTCGAGAAGTCATTCAAGGAGCCGTTCCCACCCGTCAACGCCGAGTCACTTGCAGGCGGGCTCTCAAACACCATCGCCGGACGTATTTGCAATCACTTCGACTTCAAAGGCGGAGGTTTCACTGTTGATGGCGCTTGTGCTTCTTCTTTGCTCGCGTTGATCAACGGATGCACTGCGCTTGCGCATGGCGATCTCGATACAGCGTTAGTCGGTGGAGTTGATTTGAGTCTCGATCCGTTTGAGCTCGTCGGGTTTGCAAAAGCAGGCGCACTCGCGAAAGAGACTATGCGGGTCTATGATGCGCGGTCCAACGGTTTTTGGCCCGGTGAGGGTTGCGGCTTTGTCGTCTTGATGCGAGCTGAAGATGCTTTTGCTAACGGACTGCGCACGTATGCAGTGATTAAAGGCTGGGGGATTTCTTCCGACGGCAGCGGTGGAATTACACGGCCGGAGGTTGAAGGGCAGATGCTCGCATTGAAGCGGGCCTATCAACGTGCCGGGTTTGGGATCGATAGTGTCGCGTATGTTGAAGGGCATGGGACGGGTACCGCAGTTGGTGACGCAGTTGAGCTGCAAACGCTTTCCAGGGCGGCAGCGAATTGTAACGGTCGTCCCCTAGCCATAGGTTCCATCAAAGCAAACATCGGACATACAAAGGCGGCGGCAGGTGTAGCCAGCCTCATCAAGGCTACGCTGGCATTGAATACGGGAATTATTCCGCCGACGACAGGTTGCGAAATCCCGCACCCTTCGCTTTGTGTTGAAGCGCCGCCGCTCAGAATCATTAAAAAGGCAGAAATATGGGCCAACGATCGGCCGCGACGGGCAGGCGTCAGCTCGATGGGGTTTGGCGGTATCAATGCGCACGTCGTTCTCGAGGGCGTGGAAGAAAGTATTCGCAGTCAACGTGCAGCAGTGTCTTCAGCCCAGGATGCCGAACTGTTTCTCTTCGGGTCAGAGAGTCGTGAGCAGTTGCTCTCACAAGTCGAGGCTCTTTCAACCTTCGCATATCAACTCTCGCGTGCAGAGCTCACCGACCTGTCAGCGCATCTTCAGCAAAATCTCTCGCGTGGAGAAGTGCGTGCTGCAATCATTGCTTCGACACCTGCCGAATTGTCAGAACGACTAAAGCAATTAACGGCGATTGCGCGCAACGGAAAAACCAAGCTCGATCCTGGTGTTTACTTCACTTCCGAGCAGACAAACCATCGAATCGGTTTTCTTTTCCCGGGGCAGGGTTCTCCCTCATACATCGGCGGCGGAGCACTACGTCGCAGGTTTGATTTTGTCGAAGAGATCTATCTACGAGCCGGGCTTGGCGAAGCAGTAGACGGAGTGGAAACGGAAGTAGCCCAGCCAGCAATCATAATGAATTCGATTGCGGCGTTACGCGTCCTCGGGGAAGTGAATATCGCTGCTGAGATCGGTGTTGGACATAGTCTTGGTGAGTTGACGGCGTTGTGCTGGGCCGGCGCGTTTTCTGGTTCAACAGTCATGGACCTTGCGCGCGCCCGTGGTCACGCAATAGGCCAACTAAAAGGTCCGCGCGGCGGAATGTTGAGTGTAAGGGCAAATCAACACGAGGTCTTGTCTTTGCTCAACGGCGACGATCTCTCCGTAGCTGCATTCAATTCAGATTTCCAGACGATCGTTTCCGGTGAAGTCGAAGCATTGAATACGTTTGCACAACGGGCGTTGGTCCACGGATTGGATACGGTTAGATTGAATGTGTCTCATGCCTTTCACTCATCGTTAGTAGCCGGAGCCACAAACGTTTTCGCCGCCAGCTTGTCGGATACATCGTTTGCGCCGTTGCGACGGCGGGTGGTTTCAACGATCACGGGTGAGCCTCTGGAGCCGCAAGCAGATCTGACGACTCTTCTGAAACAACAAATCACTTCGCCGGTTCGTTTCATCCACGCTGTGAAGTCAGCGTCTGAAGTGGATTTGTGGATTGAGGTCGGGCCCGGACATGTATTGCAGGGAATAATGAAGGAGATCACGGAGGTTCCTGTTATTTCGATTGATGCCGGAAGCGAATCGCTGAAAGGACTATTGAACGCAATTGGAGCAGCGTACGTGTTGGGCCAACACGTCAATCATTCGGCACTTTTTGCCGGACGCTTTGCGAAACCCTTTGACTTGGACTGGCGCCCGAGATTCTTCGTCAATCCCTGCGAGTTAGCACCTGCACAGCCGTCACCAGTAAAGGCGACGGTAGCAGAAGAAAAACTTCCGGCCTCTTCGGGCTCGACTGCTTTGGATTTCCTGAAGGAATTGATCGCTACACGCGGTGAGCTTTCGACACTAGCGATAGCGAATGAAAGCAGATTCCTCAGCGATTTACACTTGAACTCGATTACCGTAAGTCAGCTTGTCGCGGAAACCGCCCGTCATATCGGATTACCGCAACCAGCTTCGGCTATGGATTTTGCTGACGCTACTCTTGCAGAAACTGCTGCGGCGTTAGAGGAACAACTAACCCTCGCGCCCAGCGAGCGTGATGAAGAATCTGATCTGTTTCCTCCAGGCCTTGATTCGTGGGTGAGATCGTTTCGTGTCGATCTGGTTGAGCGCGGACCTCGCTTAAATCCGATCGTCGAGACAAGAAGCGGCGCCTGGAAAATCTTTGCCGCAAACGACGATTCGTTTGTTGAAGCTTTGCGAAGAAAGTTTGCAGAGTATCCGGAAAGTGGAGTTGTCGTCATTCTTACGGCGTCTGATCCTGATGAATGGATCATCGCGACGTTATTGCAAGCGGCACGGGAAGTTTTAAACGTAAACAGCCACTCACGATTTGTCCTCGTTCAGGAGGGCAGAAGCGCCGCTGCGTTCGCACGAACTCTTCACCTCGAAGCGCCACGAATCAAAACGTGTGTGGTTAACGTACCGCGGTCGCACCCGGACGCCGCAGACTGGATAGTTGCAGAAGCGTTCGTCGTGGATAAGTACGCAGAAGCTCATTACGATGATCAAGGCCGTCGCTTTGAACCGGTTGTTCGGTTATTAGAAATGCCTGAACCGCACGAACGTCTCGCGCTGTCGCATGACGACGTGATTCTCGTCTCAGGAGGCGGGAAGGGAATTACCGCAGAATGTGCTCTTGCACTCGCGAAGAAGAGCGGTGTGCGTCTTGGTCTAATCGGAAGATCACATTCTGATCCTGAGCTCTTGTCGAATCTCGAGCGATTCAAGAGTGCGGGAATTGTTTTCAAATACATTTCTGCCGACATCGCCGATGCAGATCAAGTCCGTGCGGCAGTGAAAAAACTACAAGACGAGTTAGGCCCAATCACGGGCGTCCTGCACGGCGCCGCCAGAAATGAACCGCGACTCTTGACTGATCTCGATGAAGAGAGTTTTCGTCAGACCGTTGCAGTTAAAGTTCAAGGTGCGCATAACCTGCTCGATGCTATCGATCCTCAAAAACTGAAGCTCCTGGTTACGTTTGGTTCGATCATTGCCCGCACCGGACTTCCGGGCGAAGCAGACTATGGACTGGCCAATGAATGGCTCACTGACCTCACCACAAAGTGGAAATCAAAACATCCTCACTGTCGTTGTTTAGCTTTGGAGTGGTCCATCTGGGCGGGGAAGGGGATGGGAGAACGCCTGGGCCGCACCGACAGACTGCTACAGCAGGGAATAACGCCAATCCCACTCGACGCAGGAATCGAAACGCTACTCGAATTACTACATCAGGACACGTCTGTGATCGTGATGAGTCGCTTCCGCGATCTGCCTACATTCAAAATTGAACGACCGGAGCTCCCGTTCCTCAGATTTCTCGAACAGCCAAAGGTCTTCTTTCCGGGAACCGAGTTGGTTGTAGATGTCGATCTCTCAACGACGACTGATCCATATCTCGAGGATCATGTGTTTCAAGGCGAACGTCTCTTTCCCGCAGTGATGGGATTGGAAGCCATGACCCAAATGGCAAGCGCACTGATAGGAACGGATAAGGCTGTTGTTCTCGAGAACATCAGGTTTAATCAGCCGGTGGTCGCTACAAGACCTGCAACGATCCGTTTGGTGGCTCTCAAACGTGGAGATGGAAGCGTCGAAGTCGCTCTGCGAAGTCAGCAAACCGGTTTCCATGTGAACCATTTCGAAGCTACGTGCAGGTTTGAAGATCAAAGGATTGATAAAGGTCCAGCGTGGCCGCCGGCGTTACCTCTTAGCCCAACCGAACTATATGAACGAATTCTTTTTCAGCGCGGGCGTTTTCAACGGATCAAAAACTATCGATTGCTACGCGCAACGGAATGCATTGTCGAAATAACTCCGGCCGAAAACTCTTCCTGGTTTACCCAGTATATGCCGGGGCGACTGCTGCTTGGTGATCCAGGCGCACGCGACGCAGTGCTCCACTCCATCCAGGCTTGCATTCCGCACCGAACGATTCTGCCTGTCGGCGTCGACCGAGTGATTGTGCAAGCGATGGAAGCGACTGAAGTCCTCTTCAGTCACGCCCTCGAGCGCGCTCACACTCAGAATGAGTTTATCTACGACGTCACAGTAACGGATGGCGCGGGACGTGTGCGTGAGCGGTGGGAAGGACTGCGTTTGCGCGCCGTGGCAGAGCAGTCAATTGAAGGGCCTTGGAATGAATCGTTGCTTGGTACATACGTGGAGCGGCGTGTTCAGGAGTTGATTCCTGCTTCGTCAATCTCGGTGGCGCTGATTCGATGCGAAGAAGAAGATCGCCGCGCCCGCACCAGTCGTGCGATCCAAATGTGTCTCGGCTACGAAGCGAGAATTTTGCGGCGGCCCGACGGGAAGCCTGAGATCGATGGCGGGCAATTGCTGTCCTCAACGCATGCCGGGAATCTCACTCTCGCAGTAACCAGCTCAACGCGTCTCGCGTGTGACATGGAATCGGTAATAGAGCGTCCGGTCTCTGGCTGGCATGATCTGCTTGGAGCGAATTGGCTCGAACTGGCAGACGTCATTGCTCGAACGCATGATGAAGATTTGTCTGTCTCTGCCACGCGGATGTGGACGGCAATGGAGTGCTTGAAGAAAGCCGGCGTCCCGATGGCATCTCTCTCGTTTCGTTCAGAAGCTTCCGGCTGGATCGTTCTGGAGAATCCTTCAACAAAAATCGTGTCGTATTCAACGAGGGTTCAGAGAAGCCGCGATACCTTATGTCTGGCCATCCTGCTCGCATGAGAACATACGAATACAAACACATTGTGGCTTTCGAAGAGACCAGCCTCGCCGGCAATGTCTACTACACGAACCACGTGCGCTGGCAGGGTCGCTGTCGAGAGATGTTTTTGCGTGAGCACGCCCCCGAGATTGTCAAATCGTTCGAGCACGGATTTACCCTCGTGACACTATCCGTCTCGTGTGAATACCTTGGTGAGCTCCATGCTTTTGACGAGATGATCATCAGGATGACTCTTGGCGCATTGAAACAGAATCGGATCACGATGTTGTTCCAATACTGGCGTACAACCAACACTGGTGAAGAATTGGTTGCGCGAGGCTCGCAGGAAATCGCTTGCATGCAACGTGAGGCTGGTCAGATGGTGGCTACTCAGATACCACTTCAATTGCGAGAAGCGCTAGGTCGTTACCAGGAATAGCATATACTCAGCTCATGAATTGGCGGGAAAACTTAATTACAAACACTGCTGATATACGGAACCTCCTGAACGAGACGCGGACCATCGCTGTGCTCGGTATCAAAACTGAGGCTCAAGCAGGGCAACCGGCATACTATGTCCCAAATTATCTACAGAGCGCCGGCTTTCAAATTATTCCGGTCCCTGTTTACTACCCAAACGCGACGCAGATACTCGGGCAACAGGTCTTTCGCCGGCTCGTTGACATTCCGATCGACGTCGATCTCGTGAACGTATTTCGGCTATCTCAGGACGTTCCTCTTCACGTTGACGATATTCTGGCAAAGATGCCTAAGGCCGTATGGCTGCAGTCTGGAATTCGCAACGATGCAGCAGCCGAAACTCTTGCAAAAGCCGGGATCAAAGTCGTTCAGGACCGCTGCATCATGGTGGACCATCGTTACGTGCAAAGATAAGACCGCGCTCAAGCCATCGTCTTCGCACACGTCCGCGGGTTCAAGGCTTGATGACCCTGAACCTGCGAAGCAAGCGTGTTCTTAGCCCGCGACAGCGGGCGGCAGCATAAAGCCTGGGGCGCAAGCCCCAGGATCACAGCAAAAACAAGAATTGAGCCCGCGAAGCGGGTGGCAGCGCTGTCGCCCGCTATTGCGGGCTTGTTCTTCTTATATCAATCGCGCGACCTGGGCCTGCGCCCCAGGCTTTATGCTGCCACCTGCTTCGCAGGTTCAGCGTCACATGCCCGACTGGTTCGTAGTTATGTAGGAGTTTTCGTGCAAGCCGCTCGCACCTCTAGCCACTCCAACCAACTATGGTTATCGCCGCGCCGCCTGGACCTTCGTGCCGTAGTCGAGCGATGCGTAGAACGTCCCTCGGCCCTGCGGCGTCAGATCCAGGACATTCCAAATCGGAGTTAACTCGTCTATGCCGCGCTCCTTGATGTCAGCAGCCAACCAGGGATGACCGCTGTAACAGTGGCGCAACGTGCCATCGCTCTCTTGAGTGAAAACCGAGATCGTCGAGTCCTGCCGCCCTTCGCGATCTTCGCTCCCAAGATCGTATTAAACGTGCTTTCGCCGGCACTTAGCAGACGCAATTTGTCCCATCCTCGATCTCGCGCGTACGCTCGCAGCGTCGGCAGATCGGCGGCAGCGATAATCGCGAGGTCAACGTTTTGGGCCAGGTGATGAGCGATCCCGTTGTAGCCGTCGATCCACGCAGTGCACATCGGACAAGGCTTGGTTTGCTCTTTTCCAAACATAAGGTGGTAGATAACAAGTGAACGGTCCGGCGCAGTGAACAACTCGCTCAACCGCGTCTTGCGCACGGGCTCATCACCATCATCGAGCGAAGCAGGTCCCTCGAGAAACTCGTAATCCTGAATAGTAGCTCCGGGCGGAAGGGCGCGGCGTAGCTCGGCAATGCGCTCACGCTGTCGCATCAATTCAATTTCCGCCTGGCGCAGCTCTTCGCGCTTCGCGAGGTATTCCGCCGATTCGTTGGGCAGATTAGTTTGACGATACGTGCCGTCGATCATTTCATGGACCATGACACTTCCTCCTGCACTGCTGCAAAATAATTGTTCGGGGTCACGGAATTGTACATCAGAAGCCGTGTCGATTTTGAGCCGCCCCAATCGACCATGTATTAGAAGAATAAAAATGGAGGCAACAAAATGGCAGTTCAATCAAATTTTCAGACTCCGGCAGTTTCATTCTCGAAAAAGCGACTCTGGGTGGGACGCATTCTCAGCTTCCTGCCGGCGACATTTTTACTCGTTGACGGCATTATGAAATTATTCAAACCGGCCTTCGTTGTTGAGGCCACAGTGAAGCTTGGATATCCTGAGCGTGTAATTGTCGGTCTTGGCGTTGTACTCGTGGCCTGCACGTTGATCTATTTGATCCCACGAACGGCCGTTCTCGGCGCGATTCTCTTGACGGGGTATTTAGGCGGCGCTGTCGCAACGCACGTGCGCGTGGGAGCAGGGTGGTTCGAAATCTTGTTTCCCGTCGTGCTTGGAATTCTGATCTGGGTCGGACTTGTGTTGCGTGATAGCCGGTTGCTCACGCTGATTTAGGACTTACGATGAAAGCTGTTGTTATTAATCGTTTCGGTGGACCTGAGGTCCTGGAGATCGAGGACGTTCCGAAGCCACAGCCGGCGCCGGACGAAGTTCTCGTTCACGTGCGGAGCACTGCGCTCAATCGCGCAGACCTTTTGCAGCGGTTAGGTCGATATGCGGCGCCGCCGGGAGTTCCCCAGAACATCCCCGGGCTGGAATTTGCCGGCGAAGTAGCAGAGCTGGGCACGAACGCTCAGCGCTGGCGCAAAGGGGATCGCGTGATGGGGATTGTTGGTGGCGGAGCCCATGCGGAATTTGTGACGACGCATCAGGATGCAGTGGCTGGCGTGCCACCGAACCTCGAGTGGTCTGTCGCGGGCGCTGTTCCAGAAGTCTTCATAACTGCACATGACGCACTTCAGCAAGCAGGATTCAAAGCCGGAGAAAACGTCCTGGTCCATGCCGTCGGTAGCGGAGTCGGGCTCGCCGCAGTCCAACTCGTCAAAGCTTTGGGCGGACGCGCCTTCGGCACTTCACGCACGCCCGACAAGATTGAGCGCGCGAAGCCATTTGGTCTGGAGTCGGGATATGCAGTTCCGGAGCCGGGCGACTTAGCGGGTCTTTCTGCTTTTGCCAAGAGCGTAACCGGCGGCCGCGGATTCGACGTCGTCCTCGATCTGAATGGTGGTCCTTATTTCGCGGCCAGCCTCGAAGCAATGGCGCTAAAGGGCCGGATCATTCTCATCGGTGGGGTTGCCGGCGGTAAGACGGACATCGACCTCTATCAGATCCTCGGCAAACGTCTTCATATCATCGGTACAGTGTTACGCGCGCGATCAGTGCAGGAGAAGATCGAAATCACCAACGCATTCGCACGAGAAGTTGGACCACTGTTGGCCCAGGGAACTATTCAACCAGTAATTGATTCCGTCTTTCCACTCGAGCAGATCCCGGATGCTCATCGACGGCTTGAATCCAACGAGACTTTCGGCAAGGTCGTACTCACGATATAGCCTGCCACGAGCAAATCGAACCCAATACACCCGTCGATATACCAGTGGGGCACGAAGGGTGTTGAAACTCCGTGCAAGCCCGCGTCCCAAAGCGGATGCAAAGCCCATCCCGCTGCCAAAAACCAGCCCGATTTCTTCAACCCCAGCCACGCGAAAATGGCATAAACCGGCACGCCTGCCAGCTCAATCAGCGTCCACCTCGTTGAGTCGGAAAGTCCGAGACCGACATAAATCAGCGCTGTAACTACCAAGCCGATTGCGAAGGTCCACTTTTCTTTGTCGTAACTGCGGCTTCGTCTGACAAGCAGAATAAAACCAATTGCTAACAAAATTCCTAAGAAAAATGGCATTTTAGCTGTGTAAAATACTATAACTATGCACGTGAGCCCGAGCAGTATGACTCAAAAATTACTTCTAATCATTCTTGCTCTAACACTTGCCCCAGTCCAAACCGGTCATAGCGTCTTACACGTGCAGGCCGGTCAAGAAATTTCTGACGCTCAAAAAAAGGAGTTTATTGAACTCCTGAAAACGCTTCCCTACAAGGGTGAATTCTACACCGAGGAAGCCGCACGCCGGGCCAGTCCTTATTTACCCGTTCTCTTTTCAATGACGGAGAAGGACGTAGAACAGTACGACTTCTACTCCTTCGTCGCCATTAGCGTCGGGATCAGCCGGTATAAAGAGCGCAGAGATTACGCCGTTGCCCATTTCGCGGATATTCGTCATCCTAAGCTCAAGCTCTTCTGGGCCGCCTTCCTTTTTAACTTTGAAAAAGAGATCTCGCCCGAGATTGTCCGCTACCTGCGGGACGCGCTCGACTCCGACACACAGGCCCAGGAACTAAAGGAGATGGTTGGACCGGAGTTTAAGTTCTTCAAAAGGGATATCAGGAATCACCCCTTCGCCCAGGACGGCAGACAAAGCAGTAATCCGGCCGCTGCGGAAGAGAAAGGGCACGTCGACTGGGTATCATCCGTTGCCTTTTCGCCGGACGGACGAACGCTGCTCTCTGGAAGCCATGACGGTACGCTGATCCTCTGGGATGTCTTGACGGGCAGGCAGTTGCGCTCGATTGAAGGCCACAGGCAGCACGATCGCCACTTCGCGGTCACTTCGGTCGCCTTCTCCCCGGACGGGAAGATGCTGCTCTCTGCCAGCGAAGACGAGACCTTGCGGTTTTGGGATGCGAGCACGGGTGCAGAGCTGCGGGTTTTCCAAGGCACTGACTACTCAAAGGAAGTGGTCTTTTCGCCAGACGGTAAGATCGTAGCCGCGGCCAACTGCGGGAACATTATTTTGGTGGACACCTTAACTGGAAAACTTTTACGCACTTTTCGCAAAAGCATTAATTGCATCACGCACGTCGCCTTTTCACCTGACGGACGGACCCTCCTTAATGACGGCGGTGTTATCCAGGTCCGCGATCTCGCGAAAGGCAGAGTAGTCAAAGCTTCGGCCTGTATGCGATCCTGAACGGCATGGCCCTGTCGGCGGATGGCAAGAGCATTCTGCTGGGCGGGAAGACGCCTGAGCTGTGGAATGTCGTGAGTGGTCGTCTCCTGCGCCGGTTCCCTGAGCAGCCGAATAGCGTGGAGGAAGTTGCCTTCTCACCAGACGGGAAGACCGTCGCTACTGAGAGTCAGGAGGGGATTAGTCCTTTCGCGCCGGGAGAAATTAAACTCTGGGACGTGACGACGGGTAGAGAGTTGTTTCGCCTGGCCGGGCACAAGAATCGTGTGGAGCTCTCGTTTTCTCACCGGACGGAAAATGGCTGGCATCGGGCAGTTGGGATCACACAGTTAAATTGTGGGATGTGAGTAGTGGCGAGGAGGTTCGGAGTTTTCCTGCCGAAAGCAAGTGACGTTGATTTTCTCGACTCAGATCCACACGTCATCCGGCGCTGTCATTTCGCCGCCGGCGTCACCAGTGTTAATCGTACCTGCCGGCTCAACCAGCATTAGTTTACATTCGCCTTCGGCAACGGGCTTGTGCTCGACTCCCTTCGGGACAACAAACATTTCACCCGCCTTAAGATCAACCCGACCGTCGCGCAGCTCGATACTCATTTCGCCGTCAACGACGATGAAAACCTCATCCGTCTCGCTGTGACTGTGCCAGACAAACTCGCCTTGAATCCTGGCCAATTTAAACTGGTAATCGTTCATCTGCGCGATGACCTTCGGCGACCAGTGCTCCGAGAACTTAGCGAGCTTTTCGCGGAAGTTGATTGGCGCATGGTCCATTTATCGCCTCCTAATGCTATCCAGCGCCTGGTCCAGGTCATGGATCAGGTCGTCCGGATCTTCCAAACCTGTGTAAAGCCGCACCAGGCGATCGCCGTACTTTCTTGCGTTCGGGACTTCGTCCAGATTGGGTGTCACGACCAGGCTCGCGACGCCGCCCCAACTGTAGCCCATCCGAAATAAACTCAGGCGATCCATAAAGGCGTGGAGATCTGTTCGTTCGTATGGTGGTCGAAACACGACAGAAAAGAGTCCTGACGATCCCGTGAAATCACGCCGCCACGTCTCGTGTCCCGGACATGAGGGAAACGCCGGGTGAAGAACGATCTCAACTTCCGGCCGCTCGGCTAACCACGCAGCGACCGTCAGCGAAGTTTGCTCGATCGTCTTTAGCCGCACGAGCAATGTTGGTAGACCACGCAGCGCAAGCGAGCAATCGTCAGGCGAGACCACGAGACCGAGGTGCTGATGTGTCACGCCTATCTGTTGATATAAGGCGTCGTCGCGCACCGTGACGGAGCCCATGAGCAGATCGCTGTGCCCGCCGATGTACTTAGTGACCGCTTGCACTGACACGTCTACACCATGGCTGAACGCATCGAAGTACACACCCGCAGCCCAGGTGTTGTCGAGCGCCACGGTCACGTCTCTCTCGTGGGCCGCCTCAACGATGGCTGGAACATCCTGAACCTCCATGGTGATGGAGCCAGGACTCTCGCACCAGATAAGCCGTGTGTTCGTCTTTATCCTCGAGGCAATGCGTCGACCTTCCAGAGGCGGGTAATACTCGACGTCGATGTTGAGACGTTTAAGGACGTCATTCGCGAACGCGCGGCTTGGGCCATAGACGCTCTCAGGAATCAGAACGTGGTCGCCGGCGCTTAGGCAGGAAAAGTAAACAAGTACGAGGGCAGTCTGACCACCCGGCGTTATAAATGTATGGTGGCCATTCTCCAACTCAGCGATGCGCGCCGCTAACTCGAGCGTGGTTGGCGTGCCGTAGGAGCCGTAGGTGTAGGGCGCTTCATGATGATCCCACGTATCCTTAACATCGACTGCATGCTTGAACACAGTCGTCGAGCCTCGGAAGATTGGAGTCACAAGCGAAGTGAAACCCTCAGGCACCGCGGCGTCGGAATGAATCAAACGCGTTCTCGGCCCCATCGCTGTTCTCGACGAATCTTCTTTGTTGTCCATTGTGCTCTCCGAAATTATTAATCACTGCGCAACGTTCGAATCGGATCGATTTTTGTCGCTCTTAGCGTCGGGATGCTGGATGCAAGGAGCGCGATACAGATGACGAGCGTCGCCATTAGAAAGTAGATCAACGGATCGGTGGCGCTTACCGCAAATAGAAGAGATTTCATAAACTGATTCAGGGCCAGGGATGCGGAGAAGCCGATCAAGAGTCCAGCGCCGACTAAGATAGCGCCTTCTCCGAGAATCAACTTCATCACTGCGCTCTTCTGTGCTCCCAAAGCGAGTCGAATGCCTATCTCTCTGTTTCGCTGCACAACTGTGAAGTTCATAATCGCATAGATTCCTGCCGCAGCTAACACGGCAGCCAGGAATCCAAACGCTGAGAAGAGCCACAAATTGAAGCGTCGCGGCGCTACGGCATCAGCGACAAACTCATCGAATGGCCGAACATTGAATACGACCCCGCGTGAGTCGAGTGCTTGTAGTGTTTCTCGAACCGGATTGATCAATGAGGACGGATTCGCCTTCGTCTTCACCACGAAGTTCATGATCGGAAACGTTGAAGACTGCTGATACGACACGTAAAGCGCCGGTTCGGCATCGAGCTCCAGACTTGTATGCTTGATACTGGCGACTACTCCTACAATCTCACCTTTGACAAACTTGCTCTCTCCGTCGAGTCGAACGCCAACGGGTTCTCTGCCTGCAAGGTATGTTCGAGCGAATGCCTCATTTATTACGAATGCTTGAGGCGCGCCCTGCCGTTCACGATCGTCAAACAAACGTCCCTTCTTCAATTCCACTCCCGCCGTCTCAAAGAAAGATGGTGACACTACGCGGTAATCGGCGACTCTTTCTTCAGCCTTCGTCACGTTCGTCTCGCCCACGATCAGAAATGGCAGCTTCATCGTGCGGCCGCCGAGAGGCAGGTGCGATATCGCTCCAACCGAAGTCACACCGGGTAACGTACTCAGCGTCTCGAGTGCCTGACGAAAAAGCGCGGTGCGTTTCGGACTGCCATTCGGATAGTCAGCAAAACTCAACGACAGTCCAGCCGTTACGAGGTGCTCACTCTTCATTCCGGGATCTACAGCCTGCAACCGCCAGAAGCTCTTCACTACGAAACCTGCGCCGGTTAACAGGATCAGTGCGAGGGCAATCTGTCCGACGACCAGGGTTTGACGAACTCGATTGGATCGTCGAGGCGTTGTCCCAACGTTGTTGGAGTTTTTAAGCGCATCGTTGAGCTGCAACTGTGACGCTTGAAATGCCGGAAATAAACCAAACAGGATCGTGCTTAGACATGAGATCGCAAAAGCAAAACAGAAAGCGGGTACGCTGAGCGATGATGCCGTCAGGCGAGGTATCGAAGCGGGGCCCATGGACCGCACCACCGAAAGACACGCCGCGGCGACAAACACACCGAGAGTTCCACCCAAAGCGGAGAGCAGCATGTTTTCGATCAGGAATTGCCGCACTATACGAAACCGGCCGGCGCCGAGTGCGAGTCGTAAAGCTAGCTCTCGACGCCTGATGTGAATGCGTCCGAGTTGTAGATTTGCGACGTTCGCACACGCGATAACCAGCACGATCGCAACCGCGCCAAACAACAGAAGCAATGCGGCCTCTGAGTTACCGAATAGATAAGTGCGCAATGACTGAATCTGAACCTGCCAACCCTTATTCGTGTCGGGATAAAGCTCAGACTGTCGTTGCGTCAACGTGTTTATTTCGGCTTGAGCTTGTTCGATCGTGACGCCGGGCTTGAGTCGCCCAATCGTGCGCCAGTTATGTGGGCCACCGCGTTCGCCGAGATCTGCGCGTGTGATCTCAGTCATAGTGAAGAGATCAACGCGCGCTGGGAAATTCGTTTCGGCGGGAAGAACACCAACTATGACACCAGTGTCGCCAGTGCCGGGTTGTAAGCCGAACGTGATCTTTCTTCCGAGGACGGTTTGGTCACCACCGAATTGCCGCAGCCATAAGGCGTGACTGATGATGACACTATTTTCCGATTCATCGACTTCTGCGAAGTCTCGTCCTAGTTGAGGTTGGACTCCGAGCGTGCGAAAGAAGTTAGGTGTGACATAAACACTTTCGACGCGTTCGAGGGTTCTGGCGCCGTAAAGATTCATGGGAATCGTTCCCCATGCGGCGATGCGTTCGAAGCTCTGACTTTGCTCGCGAAAATCGAGGATGTCGGCAGGGTTGAGAAAGGCGCCACTGACGCCCAACGTCGTATTTCGATTGGATAGCCAGACAACTCGCTCTGCGTCAGCGTATGGCAGCGGCCTAATCAGCACCGTAAGCACTACGCTGAAGATCGCCGTGTTGGCGCCGATACCGAGCGCCAGCATGAGTGTCGCCATAACGACAAAGCTTCGACTTCTCAAGAGTGTTCGACACGCATAACGGAGATCTTGCCAAGCGCCGGTAAGGGGTCGAACCGTCTCAACATCCTTCATGTTTGATTTCCTCGCTGAAGTCTCTTCACGACAAAGCCGTCTGAAATTATAGATGAGTTTATATCTCATCGCTGTGCGAAAGTGGGATCGTCAAATCCCGCAAGCGAAACGGATCTGTCATTCCCGAATCGAAAGCTGCTTGTTTCAAAAGTCAGGAGCAACCTTGGAATCGGGTCAGTACCGTAACGCGGTAGCGTCGGGTCGATGTTAAGTGACATAAATATCCGAGGATTTTTGTACGCGTGAGACGAACCCGACGCTACCGCGTTTCGGTACTGACCCGATAACAAGGTGGGCGCGCCAGTTGGCACAGCCCTTGATTCGAGTCCGCAATCAAGACCGGGGCTCTGCGAAGGATTGAATAGTTACACTGCTTTCTCGTACATCTTTCGCACTCATCTGCGTTGTCTCAAACGGCCCGTAACCGCTTACAAGTAGGAGGCAACATGCGAGGATTCATCACGCAGGACATCAGCTTCAGTGTCCGCACATTGTTCAAGCATCTTGGCTTTACGATCACTGCCGTCTTGACGCTCGCTTTGGGAATCGGAGCGACGACTGCCATCTTCAGTGTTGTCTATGCCGTGTTCGAGCCGATGCCTTACCCCAAGCCCGAACAACTGGTGATGGTGTGGTCCAGGATTCACGGCGACCGAAACTCCGTTGCGCCTGGCGACTACATGGAATGGAAACGGAGAAGCACGTCTTTCCAGGATCTGAATGCATGGTCCGGCGGCTCATACAATGTAGCGACACCCGAGCGGCCCGAACAGATCGACGGCTCACCACGCACACCCGGTTTCTTCAAGATGGAAGGTTTGCCAATGTTTCTCGGCCGCGACTTTCTTCCTGAGGAAGGCGAGCCGGGCCGCGATCACGTCGTGATACTGAGCAATCGAATGTGGAGCCGTCACTTTGCTGCGGACCGCGACATCATCGGTAAAAACATCCGCATGAATGGTGAGCCGTACACGGTTGTCGGCGTGCTTCCCGCCGGCATGTACGATCGACTTCCCATGCAGTTGTGGGTGCCGCTGGCTTTCGAGCCGGAACAAACCACCAATCACAACGCTCATTTCATTCTCGTCATGGGCCGGTTGAAAGACGGCGTTTCAATTAACCAGGCACAATCCGAGATGAACGGAATCGCCGCTCAACTGCAAAACGAATTTCCTCAGACCAATGCCGGTTGGGCCGTGAGCGTCGAGCCACTGCATTTAAATTTTGTCGATCCTACGACCCGCAGAAACCTTTGGCTGTTGTTAGGCGCCGTCGGCTTCCTCTTATTGATCGCATGCGTCAACGTCGCGAATCTGCTGCTGGCGCGCGGCACGTCGCGTCAACGAGAAGTAGCGGTGAGATCAGCCTTGGGCGCTTCCAGATTCCGCATATTCAATCAGTTTCTAACGGAGAGTTTGGTGTTGGCCGTTATCGGCGGTGTATTCGGGATTCTGCTCGCGGGATTAATCCTCGATGCGATGAAGATAGTCATGCCGCCGGTGGGCACGATGTTGCCTTCTGAGGCTGACATCAGAATCAGTGTGCCGGTGCTGCTTTTCACGATCGCTCTGACAGGAGTTTCCGGATTACTGTTTGGATCGGCGCCTGCCTGGCAGGCAACACGTCTCGACCTTAACGAAGTGCTCAAGTCTGGCGGGCGCACAGGTGGAGGAGCACGGCGCAACGCACTTCGATTCTTCGTGATTGCAGAATTCTCACTTGCGTTGACTTTGTTAGCCACTGGTGGAATGGCGCTCAAGGGCTTTTGGAACTTGACGCGAGTGGACCTCGGCATTCGTCCCGAACACGTGCTCACGTTTCAGTTGCCGGTACCTGATGAACGACTGAAGGGAGCCGATCAGGTCAGATCGTATTACCGGCAGATGCTGAACCGAGTTGAGGGTGTCCCTGGGATCACTAACGTTGCCGTAATGACCGGCGTTCCTGCTCGTGGTCCAAATTTCGGCATGCCGTTCACGATCGTGGGCCAGCCTGAAGTAAATCCTTCCGACCGTCCTGGCGCGGCTTTTCAAATGGTCACTGCGGAATACGTGGACGCTTTGGGGGTTCGCGTCACCAAAGGTCGCAGCATCAATGAGTATGACACTGAAACGAGCCCGCGTGTCGCTATGGTTAATGAAAACTTCGTGAAGCGCCTTTTGCCCGGAGTCGATCCACTAACGCAAAGGATTTCGGTCGAACAAATAATTCCGGGTGGGGCGCTTGGACCAGCGGTGGAGTGGCAAATTGTCGGCGTGTTTCAGAACGTGCGCGGTGCGGGGATACGCGAGGAATATCCGGAGATCGACGTACCGTTTTGGCAGAATCCGTGGCCGCAGGTTTCGATGGTAGTGCGGACAGACGGTGAGCCCAAGGCTGTGACTAAGAGTGTCGCTGCCGCGATCAATTCCGTCGATCCGGATTTGCCGCTTGCGGGTGTCAAAACAGTTGACGAGATCGTAAGCGAGTCGTTAGCGATCGATCGCTTCAGCATGGTTTTGTTCGCCAGTTTCGGGCTTCTTGGATTGATGCTCGCGGGTGTAGGTATCTACGGCGTGATGGCGTTTGGCGTCGCGCAACGCACGCAGGAATTTGGCGTGCGCATGGCCCTCGGTGCACAGCGCTCCCGAGTTGTCGGTTTAGTACTGAAAGAGGGAACGATTGTGGCCGTTGTCGGAGCCTTGATCGGAATGGGCGGCGCTTACCTGGTGGGGCGAGCGATGCAGTCAACTCTATACGGAGTCGGTGCGATGGACCGTGTCGCCGTGGGCGCGACGGCCGCCTTGTTGTTGATTGTCGCATGGTTGGCGTGTTTGGTTCCTGCCTTAAGGGCAAGCCGAGTTGAGCCGATGACAGCGCTGAGGGATGAATAGACGAAAAGGACCTCTCAAATGAACACACTTCTTAATGACGTCCGCTACGCAGCTCGCATGTTGCGTAATAACTCAGGATTTACACTCGTTGCGGTGCTGACACTTGCTTTTGGCATTGGCGCTAATACGGCGATCTTTAGTGTCGTTAACGCCGTTGTCCTGCGGCCGCTTCCGTTTTCAAAACCGGAACAGATCGTGATCATTCGCGACGATTTGACCGGCCGGCAGATTGAAGACGTCGGCATGTCGGTTGATGAGCTGAAAGATCTGCAAGAGCGTTCGGGTGTCTTTCAGCAGGTGTCCGCCGTCTGGGCCGTCGACGCTAATTTAACCGGATCTGAAAGACCGGAACGAATCGAGCTGCTGGCAGTCAGTCCAAATTACTTCGAGTTGCTGGGCGCGAATGCTCAACTTGGTCGTGTATTCGGTCCTGAAGAACAGCAGGCAAAAGGTTTTGCCGAGGGTGTTGTGATTAGCGACGGACTTTGGAAACGACTCTTTGGCAGCGATCGAAACATCCTCGGTCGTAAGGTTTATGCGGACACGGATCTTTACACGATTATTGGCGTGATGCCGCCCGGATTTCGTCATCCCGGCAAGACGCTGCGGAATGAAGTCGACATGTGGGCGGCTGCCGGATTCGCAGCGAACCCATTTGGTCCCCCGATACGGGCAGCACGAATTCTTCCGGGTGCAATTGGACGCCTCAAAGACGGAATCGACGTAAACCAGGCGCAGTCAAAAATTGATGGTCTTGTTGCCAACCTTCAGACGGAGTTTCCGAAAGAATATCCACAACAGGCGGGCTGGTCCATTCGCGTGCTGTCAGCACACCAGCAGCTAGTCGGCAACGTGCAAACGATTCTATACGTCGTTCTCGCTGCCGTCGGGTTGGTATTACTAATCGGGTGCGTCAACCTTGCTAACCTGATGCTCGCACGGTCGTCCGGACGGCGTCGTGAAATGGCCATTCGCCTCGCGCTGGGAGCGAGTCGCCGTCGCCTCGTAATTCAGCTTCTTACAGAGAGTCTGCTGCTCTCATTTATTGGCGGGGCACTTGCGCTTTTTGTGCTCGGGTCGATATTACAAGGTCTGGTCCAATTCATCCCTTCTGATATTCCTCGACTAAATGAAATCGAAATCAATCTGAGCGTCCTGGGGTTTGTCTTTCTGATCTCGACCGTTACGGGATTGCTCTTCGGAATCGTTCCGGCCCTGCAATCATCGCGAGCTGATGTCGTCACCAATCTGAAGGATGGTAGTCACGGAGCCGGCTTCGGACTGGCGACTCATCGTTTTCGCAGTGGGCTTGTGATTCTCGAGTTTGCCCTGTCGCTAATTTTGATGATTGCCGCGGGGTTACTCCTCCGCAGCTTTGGACGGCTGCTCGACGTGAATCCGGGCTTCAACCCTGACAATGTATTACTCGCTCGTATCTGGCTGCCTGTTCCAAACAATCCGGACCTCGATCCGTACAGAGATCCGTTAAAGCGATCCGGGTTTACAAAGGACTTGCTGCAACGGGTGAGTGGGATTCCGGGCGTGCGCAGTGCCGCGATTAGCAACGGTAATGGTGTTCCCCTCGTTGGTCCACATAATAGCGGCGGCTTTACGATTGAAGGTGACTCTGTAACTAACAACAATATTCCGACTGCGCAGATTGGCGTTGTCTCGCCAGATTACTTTCGAACGATCGAGACACCTCTGAAACGCGGACGGTTCTTCACCGACGCAGACGACCGGCAAGCGCCGCAGGTGGTCCTGATTGATGAAGCACTCGTGGAACGCTACTTCAGCAATAGAGATCCGTTAGGAGTGCGAATAAAGAGAGGTGGTCCAACATCGGAGGCGCCGTGGATGACGGTTGTCGGGATTGTCGGAAACGTGAAGAGCGACGGCTTTGATCAACCCAATCAACCTCACCTCTACCATTCTATTTTCCAAAATCCCCAATACGCCATGGCAATCTATGTGCGGACCGATGTGGCGCCGTCGACCATCACAGCGGCGCTGCGCGAACAGGTACGCGCGGTCGATCGCGATTTGCCGGTCTTTGGTGAACGCACGATGACGCAGATAGCGGCTGAATCAGTGAGTCGCCGCAAGTTTGCGATGCAATTGGTTGGACTGTTTGGAGTGCTCGCGTTGCTGCTTGCTGGAGTTGGTATTTACGGCGTGATCGCGTATTCCGTCACACAAAGAACACGCGAGATCGGAATTCGGGTCGCATTGGGCGCCAGTAGGAGCACAATTCTGCGTTGGGTCCTCAAGCAGGGAATGATTCTAACGATAGCGGGTGTCGTAGTAGGATTGCTCGGAGCACTTGCCCTGACGAGATTGCTGCGGAGTTTATTGTTCGGTGTTGGGCCAACGGATATCGTGACGTATGGCGCGTTGGCAATTCTGCTGACGGTGGTTGCTTTGGTGGCCTGCTATGTCCCCGCACGAAGAGCCACGAAAGTTGATCCGCTCGTCGCGCTTCGATACGAATAGAATTAGCCACAAAAAGGCACATAAAGCACAAAAGGAGTTTTTGCTGTTTCTTTTGTGACTTTTGTGACTTTTGTGCCTTTTTGTGGCTACACTTGTTAGCCGCATGAAAGACTACGAATTCGTCACTATCTGGCGCGTCGAAGCTCCGATAGAAAGTGTCTGGAATGAGATTTATCACTCCAGTGAATGGCCCACGTGGTGGAAAGGCGTTGAGAGTGTGGTTGAAGTGCGCAAGGGAGATGAAAGAGGTGTAGGAAGTATTCATCGCTACACCTGGAAGAGTAAGCTTCCGTACAGGCTGAGCTTCGACATGCAAACGATCCGCATTGAGCCACCGCTGTTGCTCGAGGGAATCGCCATGGGTGAATTGCAGGGCCGAGGACTATGGCAACTATCGACCGAGGGCAGGGAAACGATTGTGCGATATGACTGGAACGTGGAGACGACCAAGCGGTGGATGAATCTCCTGGCGCCCATTGCTCGTCCGGTATTTGAGTGGAATCACAACGTAGTAATGGGTTGGGGAGCAAAAGGCCTTGGAGAAAGACTCGGCGCAAGTGTCATTTCAAGATAGTTTCTTTCGTCAGGATATTTTCCTGCGTCATGACTCTCAGCAACTCCTTCGCTGCTAGTTGATGAGCCAGGCTGGACCAATGATGATCATGCTCCTGCCTGAATATCGGCTTCCCGTGCGCTGATTCTTCGAGGATAGGCAACGGATCCACGACCGTTATTCCTGAGTTCCGACAAAACGACTTAACCACTTCGTTATACTCTTTCTCAGTAGCTTTGAAACTTCCGTCCTCTTCCTGCTCATTGACGAGCATGACTACGAACCGGATATTCGAAGCAGCGCATAGCTCACGCATCTTCTCTATTTCTTCTAACACTGGCTTCAGCAACTTCTCCACATCTGCCGGAGCTGGTTCGGAAGAATCCCCTCGGATATAAGTCACTGCTTTTTTGGCAGCGGATCGCGATGCTCTCAAGATGTGCGCGCCAAAGTAAAAATGGTCGGCCAAAAAGAAATCGAGAGACTTCAACCAGCCTGCCGTAAATGGCGTATAAATGATGCCGCCATTTACGACTTTCATCTGTTGTGTTTCGCTCTTTCGGATTGCCAGTCCATGAAAGTAAACATACGGATCATTTATTCTCCAGTAACGAGACGAGTACAAGCCGAGAACGATAACCTTTGGCTTAAGCTGTTGGGCCAACTCTTCGGTGAACAGACGGATCTGTGTGAGGCTATAAGCTGCGACGCCGGCATTTACAACTCTAATCTGCTCCGGCAGGAGTGATGCTGAATTAATTGACGATTCCAGTTGTGATGGCCAGGCGTCCTCCAACGGGAGGCCACCACCTACTGTAAAAGAATCCCCAACCGCCAATATATGTACGTTCTCGTCAGGCCCGATTGGGTCATCGCGCAGGCCCAATGAATTCGTAAAGCCGGGATTATCAGGGGCGTAAGAGAATCCTCGTGTGGGATGTGGAATGATTGGGCTCTGAGCTGGAATTTTTTGAAAGCCTGGCCTCGGAAGCAAGACTCGGATAAACACTTCCGCGATTGCCAGGCTCGCAACGAGCGAAACCATTGTCAGAATTATGCGCGCCCAACGCGCTGACAAATGGAGTCTCCTGTTTGGCATGACGAGACTAGCGGAGTCAGAGATCTCCTTCTAACCTCTTCACAGGCGTTGATGGTCCAGGGCTCGCCGGCTTTATGTCCACTCGTAGGTCTTGCCGTTGATTTTGTACCTGAGATTGTAATTCACTGAGAAAAACGGCGTGTGACCATGCGACTTTTTGTACTTTTCATAGCTGTCCGTAGTCATCCACTTGGTCAGCCAGTAGGTTGTCTGTGGTCCAGCGTGAAAGAACGTCTCATTGGTATTGGGGTTGACCATCTCGAACTCGAGTTCCGTCTTCAGCTCAGGGTAGGGCCACCAAAGATGTTCGTCACCCAGGTCAGCAACGCGGGCCAGCATCCAGTCCGCCATTTTTTGAGGCATGAATGGAATTGTGGACGGAGGCGGATGGCCGGGGATTCTGTGGTAAATGCCGACTTCGGCGCCAATCCCGCCCGGGAAGTCATCTCGGCCCAGGAACTTTTGACACCAACCTATCCAGAGTTGGATCACGATAGGTTCGCCGTTGATTGTCTCTTCAATGACCGCAGTGGAATAGTCGGGCCACCAGATCGCAGAAAAGCATGGCAAGTTTCGACAAGCCTCTTTCCACTCGAGCGAGGTTTCGTTGAAGTCGTACCCATTTTCCACATACCGTTTTGTCGGGCTAAAAGGCAACATATCAAAGTCCTCCTTCCTAGTGTCGGCACATGATACTCTAAATCTTAGAAATATGATGCTGTCTTAATACGCGGCGCGTTGAGATGATTCTCACTAACACAAAAGGCAACCGAGAGAGTATGAGGTTGTCACGGCTGAAATATTTTATATCGAGGTACCACTAGAGTATAGGCAGACAAACTGAGGAATTAATCCTCAGGGTTGAAGCAATCTCTATAGGTGACATTCTCCGATCTGTAAATTTGATCCGGTAGTGGAAGCATGGACGTAAGTATCGAAGCAATCCAATTCAATTACGACTCGAAATCGGTCAAAACAGACGCGCTTACTATTCGGAAGAATGAATCCGAAGAGATTAATGTGCCGGAGTGGAGGTTGGATCCGCCTCAGAGATTTGCTGTCGCTTATGCCAGATCTCAGGGCAATGAATTGTGTATTGCAGTCCGACTGAAGAGATACAGTTTGAACGTCAGAAGCGTGATGGTTAGTGCTCAAAGCAATATTATTCTTGGTGAGATAGCGGAGACCGAAGTTGTTTTTTCCGGTAATGACCTGTCAGATTTTAAAATCCTGAAACTTAAAAATGCAACCGTCGGATCTGCCAAGGTTGGAAGGTCTGACGTTAAGCTCAACTGGACACTCATAGCAACGTCATCAGACGGAACGAAAACGTCGTTTACGCAGAGTACAGAACACGTCATCTACACACTGTTAGATCAACCTAATCCTCCATGGGGGCCCGACAAAGAGGACCCGAAGTACGAGTATGAGTTGCCATGGGCGGACGTGTTGGAGTTAGCCTGTAAATGGGCGGCTGGAGCAGCAGACCAGATCACCGCTGCCTCAATGATCACCAGGGAGATTCATAATCTGGGATTGAAGCATGTCGGACGCAAGTCCGTGTTGGGATTTGACCGAACCAGTTCCTACTCACGTTTCGCACTGAATGGTACCGACCGAATCGATTTCACAAAATTCCTTGAACTCGTAAAAAACCCCGGCACTATGAAAGTCAACTGCACCGACTGTGCGATTCTGGTCTCCAGCTTTGCCAATATTCTCGGTTGCAATCTGTTTCAATCTCAAATGGGAACACGGTTCCGAACCAATCAAATTCGGGAGATTGGCTCCAGTAAGGAAGGGGCAGTGGTATACGATTATCACGAAGTTGCCTGGGAATATCCTTGCACCGCTGATGCGAATCTTTTCGACTGCTTTCTCCAGGTGGATTCTGATCCTTCGACCTCGGAGTTCACGCCGCTGCTTCCTGTCAATATTCGTTTTGGGAACCACAAAAGCAAAAATTACCACTATCTTCTGGTAGAAGACGGGATGTATTGCGTTACCTTTGAGGACACCAAAACGAGACGACAGATCGCTCGCGAGAAATTCGTTGTGAAACGGATTCATCCAGAGTTGGAAAAGATTCTCAAGGCAGAATTTCACTATTCGTCCTGGCACAATTTTCCGTCTCCAGATCGACTTTTTTTAGGGCCGATAGACAAGCTCAATGGAGAGTTCTTTCCGGTTGAGTGGAACCGTGCTCGTGCCAGGGTATTGCAGGGCGACCTTAGTGTATTGGATTTGAGCGAGTCGATTTGGCAGTCACCAGATGCTGATACAGCAGTGCGAGTTCTCAGCTACCGCTGCGTATCAATTTCGGAAGCCCGGGCTTTCTTACTGAACCTGCTGGGGGAATTTCAAATCGCGATAGTAAGAGCCCGTTACTTATCCGAGGCAGATCAGGATCGCTTCATTGTGGGTGACCTGGCTTTCTCTGGTCCGGCAGATCAGGTGTTATTGTTCGTGCGCTCTAATGTAGTTGTCTTTCTTCAAAATGCTGGTGATAGTTCCATTTCACTATTGAGTTTTGCTCAAGCTATCGATGCGCAAATCCTCAAGGCCTTGAACCAGCAGGAAACGGCGCTCGCGCAATCATCTTTGCAGGCTACGGAGGTCGCCAGGTCGGCGCCTCCCACTACTGAATCAACAATCCATAAAAAGGAGAAGAGCGTAATGTCAATTGAAGATTTTGTTGGTGAATGGTCCTCAATCAGACCTTATCCAAAGGTCAAACCTACTGATATGAGACGGAATGGGGTATTCAAGATCAAAAAATACGATCCAAAAAATGGAAAAGTAGAGGGTGACTACTACGACCTGGAGTATTTCGAGAAGGTGGATTTTGAAGGTGTTATCCTACCCGTTCCCGGTACTTACTCCTTCATCTTCAGCCATGATGTAAAAGGAACCAGCAAGAAGCGGTACTATCAAGGCTACTTTATCGCGGAAGTGAATGAAGTGAGCGTGGTGGCTGGAACGTGGCGAGACCAAGACACTGGTGGTGACAACATGCGTAAAACTGATGATAAAGAAGATATAAGAGCGCAGATCGAAGGTGTCTGGGTTGTGACTAAGCCCTAGCGAACATTGAATTGCAAGAAGTTTGTTTTCAAGATCCTCTGCAAAACACTTAGGCCGCGCGAGGATCAAGGTTCCCGCATAAATCGGGTTTTCTCACCCTGGTGATCAACTACAAGGATACCGCTCGGCTCGAAGTAGAACTTGCTGATCTCCTTTCGCGGGTCCGACGGCTGGTCTGTGATTATCTGGTCTCCTGATACTTCATACACCATGTTGATAACTTGAACTTTGTCGCCGGTATGAATGGAGTAAATGAGCTTACCATCGTTCGTGAATACCATGGTGCTCTCATCGGCTGCTGGTCCAACCTGGCGCCAGCGGCCGATGAGAGTCAGACCCGTATTAGGTTGATTATTCATTGCCGAAGAAGACGTCCTTGTAGCGCTATGACATGACAAGAATAAGAGTGCTGTGAAAGTAACGATGGCAAGTTGTTGTCGCCGATTTTTCATTCCAAAGAAAGTGAGTTAGTTCCTGTTCGCCGCAGCCTCTGCATCTTTCAACAATTTCTCGAGTGATGCTTTGGGAATCAGCCTGCCGCCTATGATTACGGCATCAATTCTTTTGGTGTTGCTGATGTTTTCTAATGGGTTTGCTTCAAGTAGCACCAGATCGGCTTTTTTACCTTCCACTACTGTTCCGAGCATGTCGCTCAAGCCAAGGTAGATCGCCGGATTGAGTGTTGCAGTTTGAAGCGCTTCCATTGGGCTGAGACCGGATTTAACGAAGAGCTCTAGCTCATCATGTAAGCTGAAGCCGGGAAACACATACCATACCACTGCATCAGTCGCCGCCAACATCTTCACTCCTGCTCGATGCATCGCTCCTATTAACTCGAGTCGCTTCTGAAACAAGAGCCTGGCCGATGCAATACTTTCGGCTGTTCTATTCGTCAAACGGAAATCATCCTGGTTCTTCCAACTGTCTCTTATACCGGGACGTATATACTTGAGGCGAAGGTCATTAGTGAAATCGCTATCATTCAAGAATGCTCCGGCCCGATGTACCACAAGAGTAGGCGCTTGCCATGTTCCATTCGCAGCGAAACGCGCAAACAGCGCCTCAGCCTTTTCCTCGCTGTAAGTCTTCAGGGCTTTAACTTCTGTTTCAGTGAGTGCACGGACCAAAGATGTTCTGATTTGGCTTGGATCTTTTGTTGCTTCCTCGATGGTCTTCGTAAGCTCTGGTTCAATACTTGAACAGGCGCGGAGAATCCCGTCGAGGTGTTCAATGCTTTTCTGCCCGGCATCCGAAGCCTCGGCTGCACTGATTGAAACGGGTACGTGTCCGGCAAATGTTATCCCACGTTTCTTTGCCTCATCTGCGAGAGCAAAATATGCTTGACGTGGGATCAATGAGTAGACCTTTATAAAATCCGCACCGCTATTTCCGATGGACGCCGCTGCTTTTCTGGCATCAACCTCATCAGAAATCGAAATTGGAAGCCCGGGCCATACTGGAAATGGTCCATCTACCATTTGACCTGCAATAATGTGCGGGCCTAGTAACTTTCCTTCGTTAATATCTTTGCGAAGGTGCTTCATAAATTCCAAGTCGCCACCCATGTCACGAACACCAGTGACGCCGTTGGCAATGAACATTGGAAAGTAAGAGGCAGGCAAGGCTTTGAGCAGCGTGTGGACGTGCATGTCCCATAAGCCTGGAATCAAGAACTTGCCTTTGCCATTGATTACCTGTGCATTCTTCGGTATTGCAACGTCTCCTGTTCTTTCCAGCACATTGGGATCCTAAGCTTAGAATTCCACGTGGACAAGTTGTCGCGGCCGCTTCTATAGTGTCACCTAAATACTAGTGACTCCAGCGTAACTGGACTGGCCACAGTTAGGCCGCAAATGTAATCACACTGGCTCACCTTCGGGTGGGCCTTTCTGCGTTCGCGAGTGGACCCGATAAGCTCATGGAGCGGCGTAACCGTCGCACAGGAAGGACAGAGAAAGCGCGGATCTGGGAAGTGACGGACAGAACGGTCAGGACCTGGATTGGGGAGGCGGTTGCCGCCGCTGCTGCTGACGGTGTGACGTTCTCTGTTCCGGTCACACCACATACGTTCCGCCATTCCTATGCGATGCACATGCTGTATGCCGGTATACCGCTGAAAGTTCTGCAAAGCCTGATGGGACATAAGTCCATCAGTTCAACGGAAGTCTACACGAAGGTTTTTGCGCTGGATGTGGCTGCCCGGCACCGGGTGCAGTTTGCGATGCCGGAGTCTGATGCGGTTGCGATGCTGAAACAATTATCCTGAGAATAAATGCCTTGGCCTTTATATGGAAATGTGGAACTGAGTGGATATGCTGTTTTTGTCTGTTAAACAGAGAAGCTGGCTGTTATCCACTGAGAAGCGAACGAAACAGTCGGGAAAATCTCCCATTATCGTAGAGATCCGCATTATTAATCTCAGGAGCCTGTGTAGCGTTTATAGGAAGTAGTGTTCTGTCATGATGCCTGCAAGCGGTAACGAAAACGATTTGAATATGCCTTCAGGAACAATAGAAATCTTCGTGCGGTGTTACGTTGAAGTGGAGCGGATTATGTCAGCAATGGACAGAACAACCTAATGAACACAGAACCATGATGTGGTCTGTCCTTTTACAGCCAGTAGTGCTCGCCGCAGTCGAGCGACAGGGCGAAGCCCTCGGCTGGTTGCCCTCGCCGCTGGGCTGGCGGCCGTCTATGGCCCTGCAAACGCGCCAGAAACGCCGTCGAAGCCGTGTGCGAGACACCGCGGCCGGCCGCCGGCGTTGTGGATACCTCGCGGAAAACTTGGCCCTCACTGACAGATGAGGGGCGGACGTTGACACTTGAGGGGCCGACTCACCCGGCGCGGCGTTGACAGATGAGGGGCAGGCTCGATTTCGGCCGGCGACGTGGAGCTGGCCAGCCTCGCAAATCGGCGAAAACGCCTGATTTTACGCGAGTTTCCCACAGATGATGTGGACAAGCCTGGGGATAAGTGCCCTGCGGTATTGACACTTGAGGGGCGCGACTACTGACAGATGAGGGGCGCGATCCTTGACACTTGAGGGGCAGAGTGCTGACAGATGAGGGGCGCACCTATTGACATTTGAGGGGCTGTCCACAGGCAGAAAATCCAGCATTTGCAAGGGTTTCCGCCCGTTTTTCGGCCACCGCTAACCTGTCTTTTAACCTGCTTTTAAACCAATATTTATAAACCTTGTTTTTAACCAGGGCTGCGCCCTGTGCGCGTGACCGCGCACGCCGAAGGGGGGTGCCCCCCCTTCTCGAACCCTCCCGGTCGAGTGAGCGAGGAAGCACCAGGGAACAGCACTTATATATTCTGCTTACACACGATGCCTGAAAAAACTTCCCTTGGGGTTATCCACTTATCCACGGGGATATTTTTATAATTATTTTTTTTATAGTTTTTAGATCTTCTTTTTTAGAGCGCCTTGTAGGCCTTTATCCATGCTGGTTCTAGAGAAGGTGTTGTGACAAATTGCCCTTTCAGTGTGACAAATCACCCTCAAATGACAGTCCTGTCTGTGACAAATTGCCCTTAACCCTGTGACAAATTGCCCTCAGAAGAAGCTGTTTTTTCACAAAGTTATCCCTGCTTATTGACTCTTTTTTATTTAGTGTGACAATCTAAAAACTTGTCACACTTCACATGGATCTGTCATGGCGGAAACAGCGGTTATCAATCACAAGAAACGTAAAAATAGCCCGCGAATCGTCCAGTCAAACGACCTCACTGAGGCGGCATATAGTCTCTCCCGGGATCAAAAACGTATGCTGTATCTGTTCGTTGACCAGATCAGAAAATCTGATGGCACCCTACAGGAACATGACGGTATCTGCGAGATCCATGTTGCTAAATATGCTGAAATATTCGGATTGACCTCTGCGGAAGCCAGTAAGGATATACGGCAGGCATTGAAGAGTTTCGCGGGGAAGGAAGTGGTTTTTTATCGCCCTGAAGAGGATGCCGGCGATGAAAAAGGCTATGAATCTTTTCCTTGGTTTATCAAACGTGCGCACAGTCCATCCAGAGGGCTTTACAGTGTACATATCAACCCATATCTCATTCCCTTCTTTATCGGGTTACAGAACCGGTTTACGCAGTTTCGGCTTAGTGAAACAAAAGAAATCACCAATCCGTATGCCATGCGTTTATACGAATCCCTGTGTCAGTATCGTAAGCCGGATGGCTCAGGCATCGTCTCTCTGAAAATCGACTGGATCATAGAGCGTTACCAGCTGCCTCAAAGTTACCAGCGTATGCCTGACTTCCGCCGCCGCTTCCTGCAGGTCTGTGTTAATGAGATCAACAGCAGAACTCCAATGCGCCTCTCATACATTGAGAAAAAGAAAGGCCGCCAGACGACTCATATCGTATTTTCCTTCCGCGATATCACTTCCATGACGACAGGATAGTCTGAGGGTTATCTGTCACAGATTTGAGGGTGGTTCGTCACATTTGTTCTGACCTACTGAGGGTAATTTGTCACAGTTTTGCTGTTTCCTTCAGCCTGCATGGATTTTCTCATACTTTTTGAACTGTAATTTTTAAGGAAGCCAAATTTGAGGGCAGTTTGTCACAGTTGATTTCCTTCTCTTTCCCTTCGTCATGTGACTTGATATCGGGGGTTAGTTCGTCATCATTGATGAGGGTTGATTATCACAGTTTATTACTCTGAATTGGCTATCCGCGTGTGTACCTCTACCTGGAGTTTTTCCCACGGTGGATATTTCTTCTTGCGCTGAGCGTAAGAGCTATCTGACAGAACAGTTCTTCTTTGCTTCCTCGCCAGTTCGCTCGCTATGCTCGGTTACACGGCTGCGGCGAGCGCTAGTGATAATAAGTGACTGAGGTATGTGCTCTTCTTATCTCCTTTTGTAGTGTTGCTCTTATTTTAAACAACTTTGCGGTTTTTTGATGACTTTGCGATTTTGTTGTTGCTTTGCAGTAAATTGCAAGATTTAATAAAAAAACGCAAAGCAATGATTAAAGGATGTTCAGAATGAAACTCATGGAAACACTTAACCAGTGCATAAACGCTGGTCATGAAATGACGAAGGCTATCGCCATTGCACAGTTTAATGATGACAGCCCGGAAGCGAGGAAAATAACCCGGCGCTGGAGAATAGGTGAAGCAGCGGATTTAGTTGGGGTTTCTTCTCAGGCTATCAGAGATGCCGAGAAAGCAGGGCGACTACCGCACCCGGATATGGAAATTCGAGGACGGGTTGAGCAACGTGTTGGTTATACAATTGAACAAATTAATCATATGCGTGATGTGTTTGGTACGCGATTGCGACGTGCTGAAGACGTATTTCCACCGGTGATCGGGGTTGCTGCCCATAAAGGAGGCGTTTACAAAACCTCAGTTTCTGTTCATCTTGCTCAGGATCTGGCTCTGAAGGGGCTACGTGTTTTGCTCGTGGAAGGTAACGACCCCCAGGGAACAGCCTCAATGTATCACGGATGGGTACCAGATCTTCATATTCATGCAGAAGACACTCTCCTGCCTTTCTATCTTGGGGAAAAGGACGATGTCACTTATGCAATAAAGCCCACTTGCTGGCCGGGGCTTGACATTATTCCTTCCTGTCTGGCTCTGCACCGTATTGAAACTGAGTTAATGGGCAAATTTGATGAAGGTAAACTGCCCACCGATCCACACCTGATGCTCCGACTGGCCATTGAAACTGTTGCTCATGACTATGATGTCATAGTTATTGACAGCGCGCCTAACCTGGGTATCGGCACGATTAATGTCGTATGTGCTGCTGATGTGCTGATTGTTCCCACGCCTGCTGAGTTGTTTGACTACACCTCCGCACTGCAGTTTTTCGATATGCTTCGTGATCTGCTCAAGAACGTTGATCTTAAAGGGTTCGAGCCTGATGTACGTATTTTGCTTACCAAATACAGCAATAGTAATGGCTCTCAGTCCCCGTGGATGGAGGAGCAAATTCGGGATGCCTGGGGAAGCATGGTTCTAAAAAATGTTGTACGTGAAACGGATGAAGTTGGTAAAGGTCAGATCCGGATGAGAACTGTTTTTGAACAGGCCATTGATCAACGCTCTTCAACTGGTGCCTGGAGAAATGCTCTTTCTATTTGGGAACCTGTCTGCAATGAAATTTTCGATCGTCTGATTAAACCACGCTGGGAGATTAGATAATGAAGCGTGCGCCTGTTATTCCAAAACATACGCTCAATACTCAACCGGTTGAAGATACTTCGTTATCGACACCAGCTGCCCCGATGGTGGATTCGTTAATTGCGCGCGTAGGAGTAATGGCTCGCGGTAATGCCATTACTTTGCCTGTATGTGGTCGGGATGTGAAGTTTACTCTTGAAGTGCTCCGGGGTGATAGTGTTGAGAAGACCTCTCGGGTATGGTCAGGTAATGAACGTGACCAGGAGCTGCTTACTGAGGACGCACTGGATGATCTCATCCCTTCTTTTCTACTGACTGGTCAACAGACACCGGCGTTCGGTCGAAGAGTATCTGGTGTCATAGAAATTGCCGATGGGAGTCGCCGTCGTAAAGCTGCTGCACTTACCGAAAGTGATTATCGTGTTCTGGTTGGCGAGCTGGATGATGAGCAGATGGCTGCATTATCCAGATTGGGTAACGATTATCGCCCAACAAGTGCTTATGAACGTGGTCAGCGTTATGCAAGCCGATTGCAGAATGAATTTGCTGGAAATATTTCTGCGCTGGCTGATGCGGAAAATATTTCACGTAAGATTATTACCCGCTGTATCAACACCGCCAAATTGCCTAAATCAGTTGTTGCTCTTTTTTCTCACCCCGGTGAACTATCTGCCCGGTCAGGTGATGCACTTCAAAAAGCCTTTACAGATAAAGAGGAATTACTTAAGCAGCAGGCATCTAACCTTCATGAGCAGAAAAAAGCTGGGGTGATATTTGAAGCTGAAGAAGTTATCACTCTTTTAACTTCTGTGCTTAAAACGTCATCTGCATCAAGAACTAGTTTAAGCTCACGACATCAGTTTGCTCCTGGAGCGACAGTATTGTATAAGGGCGATAAAATGGTGCTTAACCTGGACAGGTCTCGTGTTCCAACTGAGTGTATAGAGAAAATTGAGGCCATTCTTAAGGAACTTGAAAAGCCAGCACCCTGATGCGACCACGTTTTAGTCTACGTTTATCTGTCTTTACTTAATGTCCTTTGTTACAGGCCAGAAAGCATAACTGGCCTGAATATTCTCTCTCGGCCGCCGCCGCCTTTTCCTCAATCGCTCTTCGTTCGTCTGGAAGGCAGTACACCTTGATAGGTGGGCTGCCCTTCCTGGTTGGCTTGGTTTCATCAGCCATCCGCTTGCCCTCATCTGTTACGCCGGCGGTAGCCGGCCAGCCTCGCAGAGCAGGATTCCCGTTGAGCACCGCCAGGTGCGAATAAGGGACAGTGAAGAAGGAACACCCGCTCGCGGGTGGGCCTACTTCACCTATCCTGCCCGGCTGACGCCGTTGGATACACCAAGGAAAGTCTACACGAACCCTTTGGCAAAATCCTGTATATCGTGCGAAAAAGGATGGATATACCGAAAAAATCGCTATAATGACCCCGAAGCAGGGTTATGCAGCGGAAAAGATCCGTCGACCTGCAGCTCACGGTAACTGATGCCGTATTTGCAGTACCAGCGTACGGCCCACAGAATGATGTCACGCTGAAAATGCCGGCCTTTGAATGGGTTCATGTGCAGCTCCATCAGCAAAAGGGGATGATAAGTTTATCACCACCGACTATTTGCAACAGTGCCGTTGATCGTGCTATGATCGACTGATGTCATCAGCGGTGGAGTGCAATGTCGTGCAATACGAATGGCGAAAAGCCGAGCTCATCGGTCAGCTTCTCAACCTTGGGGTTACCCCCGGCGGTGTGCTGCTGGTCCACAGCTCCTTCCGTAGCGTCCGGCCCCTCGAAGATGGGCCACTTGGACTGATCGAGGCCCTGCGTGCTGCGCTGGGTCCGGGAGGGACGCTCGTCATGCCCTCGTGGTCAGGTCTGGACGACGAGCCGTTCGATCCTGCCACGTCGCCCGTTACACCGGACCTTGGAGTTGTCTCTGACACATTCTGGCGCCTGCCAAATGTAAAGCGCAGCGCCCATCCATTTGCCTTTGCGGCAGCGGGGCCACAGGCAGAGCAGATCATCTCTGATCCATTGCCCCTGCCACCTCACTCGCCTGCAAGCCCGGTCGCCCGTGTCCATGAACTCGATGGGCAGGTACTTCTCCTCGGCGTGGGACACGATGCCAACACGACGCTGCATCTTGCCGAGTTGATGGCAAAGGTTCCCTATGGGGTGCCGAGACACTGCACCATTCTTCAGGATGGCAAGTTGGTACGCGTCGATTATCTCGAGAATGACCACTGCTGTGAGCGCTTTGCCTTGGCGGACAGGTGGCTCAAGGAGAAGAGCCTTCAGAAGGAAGGTCCAGTCGGTCATGCCTTTGCTCGGTTGATCCGCTCCCGCGACATTGTGGCGACAGCCCTGGGTCAACTGGGCCGAGATCCGTTGATCTTCCTGCATCCGCCAGAGGCGGGATGCGAAGAATGCGATGCCGCTCGCCAGTGGCTGAGCTCATGAGCGGAGAACGAGATGACGTTGGAGGGGCAAGGTCGCGCTGATTGCTGGGGCAACACGTGGAGCGGATCGGGGATTGTCTTTCTTCAGCTCGCTGATGATATGCTGACGCTCAATGCCGTTTGGCCTCCGACTAACGAAAATCCCGCATTTGGACGGCTGATCCGATTGGCACGGCGGACGGCGAATGGCGGAGCAGACGCTCGTCCGGGGGCAATGAGATATGAAAAAGCCTGAACTCACCGCGACGTCCCGAAGGCGTGGCGCGGCTTCCCCGTGCCGGAGCAATCGCCCTGGGTGGGTTACACGACGCCCCTCTATGGCCCGTACTGACGGACACACCGAAGCCCCGGCGGCAACCCTCAGCGGATGCCCCGGGGCTTCACGTTTTCCCAGGTCAGAAGCGGTTTTCGGGAGTAGTGCCCCAACTGGGGTAACCTTTGAGTTCTCTCAGTTGGGGGCGTAGGGTCGCCGACATGACACAAGGGGTTGTGACCGGGGTGGACACGTACGCGGGTGCTTACGACCGTCAGTCGCGCGAGCGCGAGAATTCGAGCGCAGCAAGCCCAGCGACACAGCGTAGCGCCAACGAAGACAAGGCGGCCGACCTTCAGCGCGAAGTCGAGCGCGACGGGGGCCGGTTCAGGTTCGTCGGGCATTTCAGCGAAGCGCCGGGCACGTCGGCGTTCGGGACGGCGGAGCGCCCGGAGTTCGAACGCATCCTGAACGAATGCCGCGCCGGGCGGCTCAACATGATCATTGTCTATGACGTGTCGCGCTTCTCGCGCCTGAAGGTCATGGACGCGATTCCGATTGTCTCGGAATTGCTCGCCCTGGGCGTGACGATTGTTTCCACTCAGGAAGGCGTCTTCCGGCAGGGAAACGTCATGGACCTGATTCACCTGATTATGCGGCTCGACGCGTCGCACAAAGAATCTTCGCTGAAGTCGGCGAAGATTCTCGACACGAAGAACCTTCAGCGCGAATTGGGCGGGTACGTCGGCGGGAAGGCGCCTTACGGCTTCGAGCTTGTTTCGGAGACGAAGGAGATCACGCGCAACGGCCGAATGGTCAATGTCGTCATCAACAAGCTTGCGCACTCGACCACTCCCCTTACCGGACCCTTCGAGTTCGAGCCCGACGTAATCCGGTGGTGGTGGCGTGAGATCAAGACGCACAAACACCTTCCCTTCAAGCCGGGCAGTCAAGCCGCCATTCACCCGGGCAGCATCACGGGGCTTTGTAAGCGCATGGACGCTGACGCCGTGCCGACCCGGGGCGAGACGATTGGGAAGAAGACCGCTTCAAGCGCCTGGGACCCGGCAACCGTTATGCGAATCCTTCGGGACCCGCGTATTGCGGGCTTCGCCGCTGAGGTGATCTACAAGAAGAAGCCGGACGGCACGCCGACCACGAAGATTGAGGGTTACCGCATTCAGCGCGACCCGATCACGCTCCGGCCGGTCGAGCTTGATTGCGGACCGATCATCGAGCCCGCTGAGTGGTATGAGCTTCAGGCGTGGTTGGACGGCAGGGGGCGCGGCAAGGGGCTTTCCCGGGGGCAAGCCATTCTGTCCGCCATGGACAAGCTGTACTGCGAGTGTGGCGCCGTCATGACTTCGAAGCGCGGGGAAGAATCGATCAAGGACTCTTACCGCTGCCGTCGCCGGAAGGTGGTCGACCCGTCCGCACCTGGGCAGCACGAAGGCACGTGCAACGTCAGCATGGCGGCACTCGACAAGTTCGTTGCGGAACGCATCTTCAACAAGATCAGGCACGCCGAAGGCGACGAAGAGACGTTGGCGCTTCTGTGGGAAGCCGCCCGACGCTTCGGCAAGCTCACTGAGGCGCCTGAGAAGAGCGGCGAACGGGCGAACCTTGTTGCGGAGCGCGCCGACGCCCTGAACGCCCTTGAAGAGCTGTACGAAGACCGCGCGGCAGGCGCGTACGACGGACCCGTTGGCAGGAAGCACTTCCGGAAGCAACAGGCAGCGCTGACGCTCCGGCAGCAAGGGGCGGAAGAGCGGCTTGCCGAACTTGAAGCCGCCGAAGCCCCGAAGCTTCCCCTTGACCAATGGTTCCCCGAAGACGCCGACGCTGACCCGACCGGCCCTAAGTCGTGGTGGGGGCGCGCGTCAGTAGACGACAAGCGCGTGTTCGTCGGGCTCTTCGTAGACAAGATCGTTGTCACGAAGTCGACTACGGGCAGGGGGCAGGGAACGCCCATCGAGAAGCGCGCTTCGATCACGTGGGCGAAGCCGCCGACCGACGACGACGAAGACGACGCCCAGGACGGCACGGAAGACGTAGCGGCGTAGCGAGACACCCGGGAAGCCTGTTAGGCGCTGAGACGGGCGCACAGCGGGCTTCCTGGGGCAGCGGGAAGGGTCGGCCGGTCCCCCGGTCGGCCCATTTCTCTTGTCTCGGTTTAGTTAGTTAGCCTAAGTAACAGTGACTCCGTCACCACAGCACAGCGGGGCGAGCCGTTGACCTGGGGGAAGTGATGCTGTGACGGAATGACTCGAAACACACATTCCTAATGACTTCTCATTGGGTAATCCAGACTTCACGCCACTTCATCACAGCGTCACCCGGGCGCCCTTCGCTGTGACCCCGAATCAGGTTGCCGACAACCTTCATATAGGTAGAGGGGTTTACGCGCCACGCATCAAGCACCGCTAAGGAACGGCGTCGAGCGCTACCCACTCAGGCCGGTCACTCCCCTGATCTCTCCCAGGGTTGAGCGACCGGCGTTGCCTCCCTAGCTCAGTTCGGTTAGAGCGCCTGTTTCGTAATCAGGGGGTCGGCGGTTCGAATCCGTCGGGGGGCTCAATGAGCGGATACACAATCGCTTGGCTCGCATGGCTTGCCGCGTTCGGCGTCATTGAGGGTCGAGCGCTCTTCAATAAGAAGCCGGGCGACACGCTGAGCGAACACGTCTGGTCATGGTTCGCCACGCAAAGCGGCAGTACAGGCAAGCCTTCGGGTTGGGTGCGTGCTCGACGCTTTGCGCTACTGGCCTTCATGGGTTGGCTCACTGCCCACTTCATGACGGGCGGTCGCTTCTAGCGCTGCCGCGCCCAGCCTACTCACGTGAGTAGGTAGGGGGGTGTCGACGGATAGGGGGGTGTCCCCGGAAGGGGGGGGGGGGTGCCCTATGCGTACCCGGTGTCTCGACTGTAGGGACTGGGCTACTCATGGTGGGCGCTGTGCTCAGCACCACGCCACCTATCAGGCACAGCGCAGTGTGAAGAGCCATGCGAAGCGGCGTGCTGCTATCGCCCGTGGGAACAACGCTGCGGCGAAGATGCGTCGTGCTATCCGTAAGGCAGTGGGCGCGCACTGTGCTACCTGCCTGGGTTGGTACCACTAGAAAGCTTCTCGAGCGGATCGATCCTGCAGGAATTCCCGGGCATAACTGTTCCACTTGTATCGTCGGTCTGATAATCAGACTGGGACCACGGTCCCACTCGTATCGTCGGTCTGATTATTAGTCTGGGACCACGGTCCCACTCGTATCGTCGGTCTGATTATTAGTCTGGGACCACGG
>JADMIO012752745.1_pt1 | contig 88261 bp, 98 predicted proteins | sample 8958161 | NCBI WGS metagenome assembly JADMIO01 (sample SAMN16585339, study PRJNA669376) | soil metagenome | isolation source: Crop rotation soil | place: USA: Cullars Rotation, Alabama | collected 2011 | reverse complement strand
CTTTCCCCAGCACATACGACATTAATCGTGCCGATACCCAGGTTAGGCGCGCTGTCAATAACTATGACATCATAGTCATGAGCAACAGTTTCAATGGCCAGTCGGAGCATCAGGTGTGGATCGGTGGGCAGTTTACCTTCATCAAATTTGCCCATTAACTCAGTTTCAATACGGTGCAGAGCCAGACAGGAAGGAATAATGTCAAGCCCCGGCCAGCAAGTGGGCTTTATTGCATAAGTGACATCGTCCTTTTCCCCAAGATAGAAAGGCAGGAGAGTGTCTTCTGCATGAATATGAAGATCTGGTACCCATCCGTGATACATTGAGGCTGTTCCCTGGGGGTCGTTACCTTCCACGAGCAAAACACGTAGCCCCTTCAGAGCCAGATCCTGAGCAAGATGAACAGAAACTGAGGTTTTGTAAACGCCTCCTTTATGGGCAGCAACCCCGATCACCGGTGGAAATACGTCTTCAGCACGTCGCAATCGCGTACCAAACACATCACGCATATGATTAATTTGTTCAATTGTATAACCAACACGTTGCTCAACCCGTCCTCGAATTTCCATATCCGGGTGCGGTAGTCGCCCTGCTTTCTCGGCATCTCTGATAGCCTGAGAAGAAACCCCAACTAAATCCGCTGCTTCACCTATTCTCCAGCGCCGGGTTATTTTCCTCGCTTCCGGGCTGTCATCATTAAACTGTGCAATGGCGATAGCCTTCGTCATTTCATGACCAGCGTTTATGCACTGGTTAAGTGTTTCCATGAGTTTCATTCTGAACATCCTTTAATCATTGCTTTGCGTTTTTTTATTAAATCTTGCAATTTACTGCAAAGCAACAACAAAATCGCAAAGTCATCAAAAAACCGCAAAGTTGTTTAAAATAAGAGCAACACTACAAAAGGAGATAAGAAGAGCACATACCTCAGTCACTTATTATCACTAGCGCTCGCCGCAGCCGTGTAACCGAGCATAGCGAGCGAACTGGCGAGGAAGCAAAGAAGAACTGTTCTGTCAGATAGCTCTTACGCTCAGCGCAAGAAGAAATATCCACCGTGGGAAAAACTCCAGGTAGAGGTACACACGCGGATAGCCAATTCAGAGTAATAAACTGTGATAATCAACCCTCATCAATGATGACGAACTAACCCCCGATATCAAGTCACATGACGAAGGGAAAGAGAAGGAAATCAACTGTGACAAACTGCCCTCAAATTTGGCTTCCTTAAAAATTACAGTTCAAAAAGTATGAGAAAATCCATGCAGGCTGAAGGAAACAGCAAAACTGTGACAAATTACCCTCAGTAGGTCAGAACAAATGTGACGAACCACCCTCAAATCTGTGACAGATAACCCTCAGACTATCCTGTCGTCATGGAAGTGATATCGCGGAAGGAAAATACGATATGAGTCGTCTGGCGGCCTTTCTTTTTCTCAATGTATGAGAGGCGCATTGGAGTTCTGCTGTTGATCTCATTAACACAGACCTGCAGGAAGCGGCGGCGGAAGTCAGGCATACGCTGGTAACTTTGAGGCAGCTGGTAACGCTCTATGATCCAGTCGATTTTCAGAGAGACGATGCCTGAGCCATCCGGCTTACGATACTGACACAGGGATTCGTATAAACGCATGGCATACGGATTGGTGATTTCTTTTGTTTCACTAAGCCGAAACTGCGTAAACCGGTTCTGTAACCCGATAAAGAAGGGAATGAGATATGGGTTGATATGTACACTGTAAAGCCCTCTGGATGGACTGTGCGCACGTTTGATAAACCAAGGAAAAGATTCATAGCCTTTTTCATCGCCGGCATCCTCTTCAGGGCGATAAAAAACCACTTCCTTCCCCGCGAAACTCTTCAATGCCTGCCGTATATCCTTACTGGCTTCCGCAGAGGTCAATCCGAATATTTCAGCATATTTAGCAACATGGATCTCGCAGATACCGTCATGTTCCTGTAGGGTGCCATCAGATTTTCTGATCTGGTCAACGAACAGATACAGCATACGTTTTTGATCCCGGGAGAGACTATATGCCGCCTCAGTGAGGTCGTTTGACTGGACGATTCGCGGGCTATTTTTACGTTTCTTGTGATTGATAACCGCTGTTTCCGCCATGACAGATCCATGTGAAGTGTGACAAGTTTTTAGATTGTCACACTAAATAAAAAAGAGTCAATAAGCAGGGATAACTTTGTGAAAAAACAGCTTCTTCTGAGGGCAATTTGTCACAGGGTTAAGGGCAATTTGTCACAGACAGGACTGTCATTTGAGGGTGATTTGTCACACTGAAAGGGCAATTTGTCACAACACCTTCTCTAGAACCAGCATGGATAAAGGCCTACAAGGCGCTCTAAAAAAGAAGATCTAAAAACTATAAAAAAAATAATTATAAAAATATCCCCGTGGATAAGTGGATAACCCCAAGGGAAGTTTTTTCAGGCATCGTGTGTAAGCAGAATATATAAGTGCTGTTCCCTGGTGCTTCCTCGCTCACTCGACCGGGAGGGTTCGAGAAGGGGGGGCACCCCCCTTCGGCGTGCGCGGTCACGCGCACAGGGCGCAGCCCTGGTTAAAAACAAGGTTTATAAATATTGGTTTAAAAGCAGGTTAAAAGACAGGTTAGCGGTGGCCGAAAAACGGGCGGAAACCCTTGCAAATGCTGGATTTTCTGCCTGTGGACAGCCCCTCAAATGTCAATAGGTGCGCCCCTCATCTGTCAGCACTCTGCCCCTCAAGTGTCAAGGATCGCGCCCCTCATCTGTCAGTAGTCGCGCCCCTCAAGTGTCAATACCGCAGGGCACTTATCCCCAGGCTTGTCCACATCATCTGTGGGAAACTCGCGTAAAATCAGGCGTTTTCGCCGATTTGCGAGGCTGGCCAGCTCCACGTCGCCGGCCGAAATCGAGCCTGCCCCTCATCTGTCAACGCCGCGCCGGGTGAGTCGGCCCCTCAAGTGTCAACGTCCGCCCCTCATCTGTCAGTGAGGGCCAAGTTTTCCGCGAGGTATCCACAACGCCGGCGGCCGGCCGCGGTGTCTCGCACACGGCTTCGACGGCGTTTCTGGCGCGTTTGCAGGGCCATAGACGGCCGCCAGCCCAGCGGCGAGGGCAACCAGCCGAGGGCTTCGCCCTGTCGCTCGACTGCGGCGAGCACTACTGGCTGTAAAAGGACAGACCACATCATGGTTCTGTGTTCATTAGGTTGTTCTGTCCATTGCTGACATAATCCGCTCCACTTCAACGTAACACCGCACGAAGATTTCTATTGTTCCTGAAGGCATATTCAAATCGTTTTCGTTACCGCTTGCAGGCATCATGACAGAACACTACTTCCTATAAACGCTACACAGGCTCCTGAGATTAATAATGCGGATCTCTACGATAATGGGAGATTTTCCCGACTGTTTCGTTCGCTTCTCAGTGGATAACAGCCAGCTTCTCTGTTTAACAGACAAAAACAGCATATCCACTCAGTTCCACATTTCCATATAAAGGCCAAGGCATTTATTCTCAGGATAATTGTTTCAGCATCGCAACCGCATCAGACTCCGGCATCGCAAACTGCACCCGGTGCCGGGCAGCCACATCCAGCGCAAAAACCTTCGTGTAGACTTCCGTTGAACTGATGGACTTATGTCCCATCAGGCTTTGCAGAACTTTCAGCGGTATACCGGCATACAGCATGTGCATCGCATAGGAATGGCGGAACGTATGTGGTGTGACCGGAACAGAGAACGTCACACCGTCAGCAGCAGCGGCGGCAACCGCCTCCCCAATCCAGGTCCTGACCGTTCTGTCCGTCACTTCCCAGATCCGCGCTTTCTCTGTCCTTCCTGTGCGACGGTTACGCCGCTCCATGAGCTTATCGGGTCCACTCGCGAACGCAGAAAGGCCCACCCGAAGGTGAGCCAGTGTGATTACATTTGCGGCCTAACTGTGGCCAGTCCAGTTACGCTGGAGTCACTAGTATTTAGGTGACACTATAGAAGCGGCCGCGACAACTTGTCCACGTGGAATTCTAAGCTTAGGATCCCAATGTGCTGGAAAGGGTTTTCGCCAGAAGCCAGAACGGCCACACAAGATGTGCTGGTCAATTCTGTAGAGTGGAAGGAAGCGCCTGTCGATCCGGAGATGGCAGCTTTAACGCGAGTTCAACTTCGGAAGTTTGTGCGCGCGGTGCGAAGCGCCAGCGCGCAGCCTTAAGTCGCGAAGCGCCAGCGCGGTCGCGCGCAGCCTGAAGTGATAGTCGCTCAGTTGGCGGCGCCTGTTGTGCTGAATTGGTCGCGCGACTCATGGCTGTTACGCTCCGAGTCCCCTCCTCGTGAGGAGGGATGGCCGAAGGCCGTGGTCGATTCGATCGTTGTCCAGGCGGTGCGGCGGCCGTCATATTTACGGATTTGGAACCTTCGATTGATTGCCGTTATTGCGCTTGAGCTGCAGCTCATTCGTTCGGCAATATCCGCCAGACTCATGTCTGTCGCTCCTAAAAGGACAGTGATTTTCCTGATTTGTGCTTCAGATAGGGCCCAGCCCTGCTTTGCCATGGCACAACCTCCATTGGTCACCGAATTGTCGGCTCTTTAGAGTTAAGTGTGGAGGTGTTGCGCAAAAAGTATGGGGAAGAGAAATTTTCGTTAAAAAAGGCGCACGCTCGTTTGGCTCAGCCCGCTTGGTTCCCTTCAAATTGGAGCGTTGTGCCGCCGACTTCAATCACATCCCCGTCTTTCAGAAGGGCCTTTTGGGTCAGAGCGGCGCCGTTGAGTTTCGGATATCCTTCCTTGACCGGAACGATGAAATACCCCTCTGGACGGTTTGCGATCATCGCGGCGCTTTCCGGCGCTGAACCGAACAGGCCGGTGCCCTTGATCTTGATCTGAACGCGATCGGATTTGCCGATGTAGGTGCTGGACGCCTTCAATTCGTATTCGGCCTGGTCGACAATACCCTTGATGACCCGCACGACTGCCGGTCGGCGCTGGACAGCGGCGGTCGCCGCAGAAGCAATTTCCTGCTGTTTTTCCGGCGAGATCATCATCGTTGCATCGGGATTACGGTTGGACTCGGGAGCAGGCAGGTGTTCTGTGGCAGCCGGACGATCGTCGACGAACTTTAATGCGTGCTTCGCGATCCCGATGACATCGTTGTCCCTCAACCCCGATTTCAGGATCTTTTTTGCATTCACAAAAACGCCGTTGCTGGAGTTCAAATCCTCCACGAAATAGCCGTCTCCGGACAGAGTTATCTTGCAGTGCCGGCCACTGACGGTTGGGTTATCAATGACAATGTCATTGTCGGGCCGCCGGCCCACGGTCATCTCCTCTTTAGTGATCGGGATCTCCTTGATCACTGCGCCGCCGAATTGGAGCAGGAGCTTAGGCATTGATGAACACCTCCAGTAGCTACCGTACCTTTTTAAACGTCAGAACGACTTGAAAAGCGCTTTAAACGTCTGGCCGAAACCCGCTTTATCCAGGCGAGCCACAGCGACCGTAATATTGTCGCGGCCTCCGGCTGCATTCGCCAACTCAATCAAACGCTTGGCCAGCCGCTCAGGCTCCGGCGTCTCGTTGACCACGTGCAATACTTCCTCGTCGCTCAATTCCTTGCCCAGACCATCTGAACACAACAGCAGGACATCGCCGGGGAAAACCGGATGTTCGTCCACGTCGATTTTCACCTCGGCGGAGGTTCCCAGCGAGCGGGTTAGGATGTTTTGCCCCGACTGCACGGCTTCGTCGTCCTTTGAAATAAGTCCTTGTCGAACTTGTTCCATTACCAGTGAATGGTCCTCGGTGAGTTGCTGCATTTCACCGCGGCGAATCAGATAGCAGCGGGTGTCTCCGACATGCGCGATGCTGGCACGGCCGTCATGAATGAGCAGCGCCGTACAGGTCGTGCCCATACCGTAATCCTGCGGATAACGCTTGGCCGCTTCAAAAATCATCTGGTTTGCCATTTTGAAGCAATATGCCAGGCGGTTCGTGGCCGCAGAAAAATGTGATTGCATGACCTCGCCGGCTACTCCGGATTTGGACATCTCTTTAAAGTGCGCCGGAATCGTTGAGATGGCCATGCCGCTTGCTATCTCGCCCGCCTGATGTCCGCCCATGCCGTCGGCCACAATCACCAGGTTCAGTTCGGAGTCCACACAGATAGCGTCTTCGTTGTTCGAGCGCTTCTTCCCTTGGTCGGTGAACCCCGCGATTTTGGCTGCGATTTTCATGACTGTCCGTCAGGTTCAATCCGCAAGGTTCCCTCGGACGCACTTTGCGGACTCTGTTTCGGTTCGGAATCCAGAATTGCTGTCTTTTCGAAAGCCGATCCCGCCGCAGCAGCTGCGGCAGCGCTCACCTGTGGCGTGGCGGGAGCTGGCCCACCACTACGCAAGCGCTCGATCAATTTGCGCAGATCCGCTGCCAATTCGGCGCCATGCTGATACCGGTTGTCTGGATTCTTCTGTAAACACTTGTCAAGAATCGTAACCAGTTCGATGGGCAGATCTGGTCTATATACCTTCGGATCCGCCGGCGCATCGTTGGCAATTTGGAACAAGAGGGTGCCGATGGCGTCGCCGCCCTTGAATGGCTTTTCGCCGGTCGCCATTTCGTACAGCATCACACCCAGAGACCACAGATCGGCCCGGCCGTCCACTTTCTTGCCCGAAACCTGCTCGGGACTCATATAAGAAGGTGTCCCCATCACGGTTCCGGTCGCTGTTTTTGAAGATGCCGCGATGCGGGCAATTCCAAAATCGGTGATGCGGAGGGTGCCGTCTTTCAGGAGCATGATGTTGGCGGGCTTGATATCGCGATGGATGACACCGGCACGATGGGCATAGTCCAGGCCGTCCGCCGTTTTGGCGCAGTAGTCAATGACTGTTTCCAGTGGCAGCAATGCCGTCTTGTCGCAATAGCGCTTCAGGTCATGCCCTTCGAGCAGTTCCATGGCGATGTATGCGATTTCATTTTCTTCGCCGGCATCGAAGATACGAACGATGTTCGGATGATTGAGGTTTCCGGCGGATTCGGCTTCGCGGAAGAACCGGGTCTTGGTTTCTTTCACCTGCTCCGCCGAACCTTCAAGCTCGAGCATCATGGTCTTGATTGCGACCATACGATTGATCTTCGGATCCTTTCCGAGATACACGATGCCCATTGCTCCGCGGCCCAGTTCCTTTTCGACCTCGTACCGGCCGAGGGTAGGTTTCATGGACGCACCTTCGGTCATGATCGTGGCGTCTTTAGATCGTCCTACTGCTCCGCCGAAGACGGCGCCATCGGCGGCTTTCTTCAGGTTCTCAAGCTTCGACGAAATATCCTTGTAGTCCTTGAACTTGGTCGCGACGTATTCGTAAACCGCAACGGCTTTGTTGTATTGCCGCTTTCGCTCGAAATCCAAACCCAGGTTATATAAGAGGTCGGCCAAAGGTTCGTCCAGCGGACAAGCTCTAAACTTTTCGAAAGCAAGATCGAGCATTCCCTGTCCCTGGAACGACAGACCGAGCATCTTGCTTGTTTCGATTTGCGAGGCCTCGACGAGTTCCTTGCGTTTCTCTGTAGTGAGGAAGCGTTTCGAAACGATCACGGTATAACCCGCGGCTAGCAATACCGACGGGTAGGTCACTTTCACCCACTGACTCTGAGCAACGAACAGCCACGTCCCGGCCGCGAGTAAAATCACAAGGAGTACGGCAGAAACGACTGCACCCATCCCGGCTTTGAGCTTAGGCAGCACGAAGCTGACAAAGATTCCGATCAGGATCACCAGGCCAAACTCGACACCACCGGCCCACGATGGACGGGTTAGAAATTTCTTGTTTAAAAGATTTTCAACGATATTGGCAACGAGCTCGACGCCGGGAAAGACCGATCCGGCCGGTGTGACATATTGCGTGCCAAGGCCTGTGGCTGTCGGTCCGAGGAGAACGATGCGATCTTTGAAGCGGTCGGCGCTCACCTTATCGTTCAGGACGTCGAAGAACGAGTAGTAATAGAACGTCTTCTCCGGCCCCCGATACGTCAGATTCATCAGATCATTTCGGTCCAGCGGCGCTTCAATTCGACCAAGGCTGATCTTTTCTCCGGGAGTGATCTTCAGGTCCTTGGAATCCAAGCCCAGATAGACGCGAAGCAGTTCGAGAGCATATGTCGGATAAAGCTGATCGCCGTAGGCTACCGCCATTGGGGCGCGCCGTACCGAACCGTCGTGATCCGGCAATACATTAATGTGGCCGATGCCGGCGGCCGCACTTGAGAACAGCAGTAACGGAAACGACACCTTTTCCGACCCTAATTCGTTCATGCCGCCGCCCGCGCTCGGTACGACGGTCATGGCAGAGCGCGCGATTTCAGGTGGTAAGGCTTCCGGTTTTCCGCCGAGCGTCGAGCTGAGTTCAAAGAACATCGGCAGAACAACCTTCTTGCCTTGCAGCGAGGCCGCCAGCTTGGCGTCCTCATCGAGATCCTTCTTAGCGGCCTCGAGCTCCGCCAGCATGACCGAAGGCGGTGCGGGTGTATCGGGAGCCTTTTGCGCATTCGGTGCACTGCGTTCAACGATGGTGCCCGAGCTCACCATTTCGGAGTATTTCTTAGCGACGTTCTCCAGTGCGGCAATTCCAGGATTGCGATCAGGTTCCGAGAAGAGGATGTTCAGGCCGATGACTTTCGGACCATAGGAGTTCAGCTTCTCAAGCATTGCGGCGACTCGCGAGCGCGGCCAAGGCCAGCGTCCGAGTTGCGCGAGACTGTAGTCATCGATGGCGATGATGGCGACTTCTTCGGGTTGGCGTACATCCTGACGAAACTTTGCCCTGAAGTCGTAGAACTTCAGCTCAAGTGTTTCAAGTGCGGCGCTTCCCAGGACATAAGATCCTGCGACAAACAGCGTAAGCAGTAGTCCAAAAAAACGATCGGAAAGCAGAAGTTTCTTCATTTGCGCTCCCTCCCTGGCCCCAAACGGCTGCCATTCTAGCGCATTTCTCGCCGGTAGCAAGCTTCAGGCGGGGGTAATGTCAGGCGGGGGTAAAATGTCCTGCCATGCGGGCTGGATCGAAAAGGGCTCTCGCAATAGCACTGGCCGCCGCAACAGGCTTAGGGGTGTGGCTTGCGGTGGACTTGCTGCGACCGATTCACACCGATCTGCGGAATTTCGATCCGGAAGAGGTTGCCCGACTCGACGCCGTTATGTGGCGTTCGTACTACGACAAGCAGAGCGTCAGAATGTTTGGGCAACTCGCTACCCTTCTCCGCAGCCAGTACGGCATGCCGTTCGCACGTTCCAACCTGGTCGCGTTTTATGCCGCCAAAGCTGCGTTCGTGTTCAAAAACGGTCACGGTAGGCCTGATTACGAGCGCGCTCTGCCAGACCTCGTGAAGTATTACGCCGCCATCAAGCGCGGCAGCACGGCTACCTTCGATGTAAATCGAGCGGCACGGCTGGAACTCGAATGGTGGATTGTCCATCGTGAAAGACTTCGTTATCCGCCAGGCGCTTTGGAACAGAGCCTTGCGGATCTTGCCGCCGAGATCTACCAGCTTCCCGCCGGCCGCTTCGCTGAGCACGCTCGCTATCGTGCGCAAGCAATGGTGATTCGAGACGACCTTTCCGAGGGGCCGGGAGTTAGCGACCCCGATTGGCAAACGATTCAGGACCTATTGACGCGATCATGGACATCCCTGTGGCACGCCGTAAACGGCTAGGCTGACGCAACCGGCAGCGAGATTCCAGGTCGTCGGCGTCTCCTCGCCGAATGTGATGGAGCTGATATGCAGCGCTCTTCGCGATCACAGCTGTCCAAAACGCGAAACGGTTCAACCACGAGTATTCCCCGCTTGCCTTGATGCGTCGTGAGGAGGGGTGGCTGCGGCTTTAGCCGCGGCCGGGGTGGTCACTCATAAGCCATTGCAGCAAAGCATTCTGAGAGGTGTCGTGTGAGCGACCTTCTCTTACGGCTTCACCCTGCCGGGCTCGCGCTTTGCGCCCGGCCGCTCCACAAAAGGAGGCTTCGCGCCATCGGCTTGATGTCGCGTCCACCCCTCCTCATGAGGAGGGGATTTCCCTCGCCTCGAGATGCGTCAACTAGGGCGGAGAACCGTGGGAAACACACACCAGGCACAGCCCATGACCCATTCAGGCCATTGACCGCCGTATGGATCCCGAACTATGCTGCGCGAACCGATGCGACGTGCGGCTGCCTTACTGGTCGTGATTCTCAGCTGTTTTGGTCTTACCGCCAATGCATCTGAACCGCCGCGTCCGGATGCCGTCCTCTCTCTTATCCCTTTTGACTGGCATGCTCTGAATTACGAAATCGCCTTCCTTGGCCCGCGGGTTGGAATCCGGGCGATGACATTTCCGAGCAAACACAAGATCGAAGTGTACGTCCGGTCCGGCGACGATCCCCATCTAATCGCCTTCGACATTGCCCACGAGCTCGGACATGCCATCGACTTCACTTACAACACGGCGGAATCCCGCAAGAACTGGATGGCGGCGCGTGGTATCGATTCGTCAGCGCCGTGGTTCGGCTGCAATCAATGCTCGGATTTCGACACACCGGCGGGCGATTTCGCCGAGACCTTTGCCCTGCTCGTGTATGGTCCTGAGTACTTTCGTGGGCGAATCGCCTCGGCGCCGCAGCAGGACAAGCTGCAATCTCTTCGTCGGTTTTTTCCGGCAGGAATCTTTCAGGCAGATGCGGCGGGCGTGAGCGTTTCGGTGACCACTTCGCCGGACAAATACTGAAGGCCCCGGACATACGCACTCAGTTCGGTAACCAATCCCTTGTGACGCATGATTTTCGATAACTCGATATCGGGATCTTCAAGCATTGACGCGATTTCTCGATTCAGGTGCTCGAGTTCGGAACGCCGTGCCAAGAGCTCGGCGTAAACCTCCGTCGCTTGTTTGCGGGCTGCGGCGACCTCGTGGTGCAGCTCTGATTTCTCCCTCTCCAAGCTGGCCGTGAGTGAATGGACTTTATCGGCAAACTCGCTCTTTGCAACTTCCATCGATTGGTGAAATCGTGCTTCGAATTCCTCCCGCAGTTCCCCAGCTACCTCCTGACGGATGGAATCACGCATGTGGGCAATTGCTTTTTGAAGCCGGGCTGCCTCGACCTGTCCTGCTTGGCGGATTTCCGCAGTAATCCTCGAACCGATATCCGCAACGATCTCAGAAAACACCGCCAGAACGGGTTCACCCGGATCGAGTCCTACGGCATCTACATGTTCGAGGACGGCGCTCATTTTGCTACCGCACTCTCCGGTATCGCATTCTCGATTTCCTGACGCGCGATGGCCCGCCATGCTTCCAGTTTGCCGGTCACACCGAGCGCTTCAAGATGGTCGACTATCGCAAGCGGTTGGTCCCCCATTGCTTCCTCGACGAGCGCATTTGCCAGGCTGACTGCCGTAGGAATTCCAAAGTTTCTCTCCAGCGCCACTGTGGGATTGTGATGATAGGCGACAGCTTCGATCACCGGGAACGGAAGACCCCACAAGCCCAACAGATACGCTCCGACCTCGGCGTGCGTAAATCCGAGCACCTCGCCTTCGATTTCGTGCTCAGGGCGGCCGGATACTTTGCACAGTTGCCGAACCTCTTTGTAGCGTTCCGGAACGCACACCGCGAGAACTAATTTCCCGAGGTCGTGCAACAGCGAGGCGGTAAAAGCGTGGTGCGCTTGCTGCCGGTTGGGCAATAGCTTCTTGCCGATTCGGGCTGTTACCAAGGAATGGTGTTGTTCGGCTTCGAACGAAAAGCCAGATCGGACCGCAGTACCTTCCAGTCCGCAGAAGATGTGAACGGTCAGCGACAGGTCGCGGATCAAATCCATCCCGAGATAGGCGATTGCATTCTCGAGCGTCGTGACCGAACGCAGCAACCCGAAACACGCGGAATTCACCAGCTGCAGAGTCTTGGCTGCCATTGCGGCATCTTTCTCAATAATCCGTGCGATTTTCTGATTGGATACGTCCGGCCTGGTCATCGCATTCGTCAGCTCGAGGTAGACCGAGGGGATAGGTGGCAGCTGTCCGACGGCACCGATCTTGTCTCTTAACGAATCGGTTAAAAGCTCGCGCAGTCGGCAGGTTCGTTCAATCGCGTTGAAGAGCGCCTCAAAGTCCAGGGGTTTTGAGAGAACCTGATGCACCGTCAGCAGAGCGAAAAAAGCGGAATCCAGGTCATGCGGATGGCCAAGCATGAGCCGCACGACTCCGGGGTGTTTGTCCTTGACCGTCCGCAGCAGCATCGGGCCATCCATGCCGGGCATGTGCATGTCGGACACGATGACATCGACCGAGTCCTGGCCAAGCGTTTCTAGGGCCGCTTCGCCATTTAACGCATACAGAGGTTCAATCTGCCCTGCATATTTCTTGAGCGATTCCTTGTAGCCGTTAAGAATCTGTGCCTGGTCATCGACAAACAATATCCGTCTCATAGACATTACACTCCCACCACTGTCTTCAAGGAATATCGACCCCGGGCGGGCGAATCTTTAGCCGCAGATTACGCGGATTACGCAGATTAAATCTGAGCAATCCGCATGATCTGCGGCTAACATAAAGCCATGAAACTCCTATGCGTCATTGCCACCGTCGCGTCCTTGGCATTGTTGAGCGCATGCCACACGCAGGCCACTTCGGCAGAACCCGCGGATTACGACGCAACCATAAAGAAGTTTCAGCAGGAACGGGAAGCCTCGCTTAAATCCGACACCGGGTGGCTGACCATCGCGGGCTTGTTCTTCTTTAGCAAGCCGACGGCGACCTTCGGTTCCGCTCCTTCCAACGACTTTATCCTTCCAGCGGCGGCACCAAAACAAGCGGGTACGTTCGAGCTCCGTGAGGGCAAGGTTCGCGTCAAGGCCGCCCCGGGCATCACATTCCAGCTTGGTGATAAGCCGGTGACCTCCGCCGAACTGCGATCCGATGCCGAAGGTCAGCCCGACCGGCTCGGATTGGGGAATTTCCAGCTTTGGGTTCACATGAGCGGAAGCAGGCCGTCGATTCGATTGCGGGATCCGAATTCGCGTCTCCTGAAGGAATTCACCGGCACTCGATGGTTTCCGATTAATCCGGCATATCGGGTCGAGGCTCGATATACGCCATACGACAAACCCAAAACGATTCAGATTCCCAACATCCTCGGCGATATCGACGACATGCCGGCTCCCGGCACCGTCACTTTCACGCTCAACGGTCAGACCCTGACCATGCAAGCTGTCGCCGACCCCGGCGATAAAGAGTTCTGGTTCATCTTCCGAGACCAAACCAGCGGCAAGGAGACTTACGGTGCTGCGCGGTTCCTGTATATGCCCGCGCCGGTCAATGGGAAGATGATCGTCGATTTCAATATGGCGCAGAATCCGCCGTGCGCCTACAACCCGTTTACGACCTGCCCACTGCCTCCACCGCAGAATCGGCTGCCGATACGGATCGAGGCCGGCGAAAAAGCCTACGCCGGGCATCCGTAGGTTTCAACGCAATCCTCGCCGGCCGACGTTTCGCTCAAAACGATCCCAACTCTTGTCCCGCTTCAGAAACTGCACGACACCTTTCGCATATGCATACATCAGCACGGGCCGGTAGATCAGCAGGTCGAGCGGCGCAATAGCCGCCATGCGGACCAGCGCGCTCAGACGGTAGTACCGCGAGCTGGCATCATTGAGCCAAAGGCTAATCGTGGTCATGATGCCGAGGGCGAAAATCTGAATTCCCAGCAGCGACAGAAACTCCGTCACGCCGACCAGGCGCAGTGCAAATCCGAGACTTAACGTGAGGATGACCAGCACTTGCATAAAAGGGCCGAGACACTCCGATAAGATAAGGTAGGGTAAACCGATAATTCCGACCGTACCGTATCGTGGGCGCAGCAACATGCGCCGATAATGCCATGCGGTTTCGAGGATAACGCGCTGCCAGCGGGCCCGCTGGCTGATCAAGGCGGAGACGCGTTCGGGGCCTTCAGTCGCCCCAACAACGTTCGGAAGCGATAACACCTTCCCCGGCCGCCGCTGCCGCCGGTAGGTTTCAAGTACCCGCACCGTCATCTCGAGGTCTTCACAGGTAAACTGAGGCGAGAAACCGCCGACCTCCACAACCACGTCCCGCCTCCAGATGGCGAAAGCTCCGCTGGCGCACATCATGAAGCCCATGCGGCTCCAGCCCAGCCGGTTGTTTAAGAATGCGCGCAGGATTTCTAGATGCTGAAAATTGATCCAAAGATGCTGATCGATGCTCTTATCACCGGGTTCGCCGTTGTATTCGTAGAGCTCGTGGCGAACGGCAACCAGGCTTGTCACTCCCAGCACATGAGCCGGGTCTTTGACCGCCGGCCGCATTCCGGCCATCAGGGCATCGGGTTCATATGCAGCATCGCCGTCGACGCAACAAATGTAGCGGTAGCGCGCAAAGTTGATGCCGCAGTTCAGCGCGTCCGCTTTGCCGCCGTTCGTCTTGTCAACGACCAGCAAATTTGGATGCGAAGGACTGCGATAAACGGAGTTCACGGCGTTTGCCGGCAGGACCATTCGAGGGATGATTGTCACAGGTTGCAGATCGAAGTCGCGTTTCAGCGTTTCAACCGTTCGGTCTTTTGAACCGTCGTTCACGACGATCACTTCAAATTCAGGATATTCGAATGCAAGAAGGCGGTTCACCACCGCGGTGATCATGCCCTGTTCGTTGTAGACCGGCACGATCACCGAGACCGGAATTGTAAATCGCGATGTCAGCAATGCGCCGTAATCGTCAGTTTGAGATTCCGGCTTGCGCGTCCAGTTTTCGTACATGGCAACCACTGCGACGAAGAGCGTCAGAAGATAAAGAAGCGCAAGATATCCAAAGCTGACAATGAAGGCCCAATCGAAAAATACCGTCAAGTAAGGATGAGGCCCGGTAAGCATTAAGCGGCTTCAACTCCCGCCTGTTTAAACACCCGAATCATGTCATCTCGAATTTCAGGCGCAGAGCGGCCGAGGGCGGCCTGCGCAAAACTGATACCGCCGGCGGTAATGATGCGTCGGATCATGTCGAGGTCGCCCGCGGCGTGGGGATTCCCTCGCGCGGCCTGCAGTGCCTCGTCGAGCACGCCGAGATTTTGCAGGACTTCCGCGGCGCCGTTGCGAGCAAAACGATCCGGCGACTCGAGCATGGATGTGACTGCAGGGACGGCGGCTGTTCCCAGCTTTTGGAGAGCATCCTTCGCCGCCGTGCGAACCCACCACTCCTGGTCTGCGAGCAGTGGAGAGACGGCATAGCTCAAATCGCCTCGTCTGAGATCCCCGATCGCGCGCGCCGCGTGGGCGCGAACGTACCAGAACGGATCAGCCAGTCGGGCGAGCGCCGTTTCTGCAGCATAGGGCCCGCCGCTTCTGCCGAGCGTCTCTACGGCCGCTTTGCGAACATTGGGGTCGGAATCCTTGGCGGCGCGCGACAGAACACGATTAACGTCGTGGCTCCCCGCGTAACGCTCGAGTAAGGTAGCGGCCCAGAACCTCACGGGCGGTTCCTTGTCGCGCAGCAGCGGCAGAAGCAGACTCTTTGTAGAAACCGTCAGCCGCTCCACTTGTGCGGCTGTGCGCGAACGCGGATAAGCGCCGTCTTTCAACGCTCGCACCAGCTGTCGCGCGGACCACTTATCGTCTTTGTACGCCAGCAAAGCCACCGCCGCGCCGGTTACATCGCGGTCGCGCGCGTCGACCGCCCGCTCCAACAGAGGTCGCGCGCTCAGATGATTTCCAAGGACCAGGATGCGCAATGCTTCGATGCGCATCCATTTGCCGCTGCGTCTGTTCCTGCCTGCAGCTGCGCTGATCAATTCAGCGGGATCCCACTTTGTGATCGCATACCGTGCAAAAACCTCCGCCTGGCGGAGATTCGTGCGGCTATCTGCCGCAACGGCTTCGATCACTTTGCGGGGAAGACTGTCAAGATCCGGGTGGAGTTGAAAACGGGGTCGGAACGCGGCAACCGCGGCGCGCATGTTTCGACGGTGCCTATCGTAGATAGCGCGGCTGCCGATCAATGCCAGTGTGAGGGCAACCCAGACGAGGAGCATGACCATGCACGCCCGAAAGAAGTACGGCCCCCATGTATTCAACGCGATCATAGGTTGCGCTGTAGTTCCCAGGCAACACCGCGTCCTTATGCCGCGATGACGCCGTCCGGCCGGCGCGTTATTTCAGTTGCAACGGCCCGGATGATCACGTCGATTGGAGTGGAAGGGCGGTACCCAATCATTCTTTCCAACTTCTCCAATGACGGAACGCGGCGCAATATGTCCTCGAAACCCGGCCCGTAGGCCTCTTCATATGGAATACGTACGATCTCGGAACGCGAATTCGTAATCTGTTTGATAAGAGTGGCGAGCGCGTTAATGCTGATTTCCTCATCATTGCCGATGTTGAGGACCTCGCCCACAGTGTCGGAGGACGTGGCGATACGAACCAGGCATTCGACGACGTCCTCGACATATGCGAAACAGCGCTTCTGTTCTCCCGAGCCGTATACCGTGAGCGGTTCGCCCAGCAAAGCCGCACGTACGAGCGCGGGGACAACCATGCCGTAACGTCCGGTCTGCCGCGGTCCTACAGTATTGAAGAAGCGCACGACCGTGACCGGTACACCTTGCTCGCTCCAATAGGCAAAGCCCAGAAATTCGTCGAGCATCTTGGAACAGGCATAACTCCAGCGCCCGTGATGCGTTTCGCCAAGGACAAGATCCTCCGTTTCGCGGAACGGCAACTTGTCGCTCTTGCCATAAACCTCAGACGACGATGCAATCAACACCCGCTTTTGCTTCTTGGCGGCCGCGCGTAAGACCGTTTCCGTGCCGTGAACATTGGTTTCGATGGTCCGGATCAGGTTCTTGACGACGAGGCGCACACCGACTGTGGCGGCAAAATGGAAGATGACGTCAGCCCCGTCCACCAGCTCGGTAACGAGCGGGGCATTGAATACAGAGTCGATGGTGTAGCGAAACGTGTCCCAGGCCCGAAGACCCGCAATGTTTTCAAAGGCGCCGGTGGAGAGATCGTCGAGAACCGTTACCTTCCAACCCTGTTTAAGACATCGTTCCGCCAGGTGGGAGCCGATGAAACCGGCTCCGCCTGTGATCAATATTTTCATGGCGTTCGAGTTTGGAAGGACGTCCTGTCCCTGCTTACCAATGAAGATGGTGCACGTGCCGTTCCGCAAGTGCGGCGGCTCAAACTGCCTGTTTCGTCCAACGTTCCGCGACGTGCCAATGCGAGCGCCGGCTGCCGTATAAACGTATGCCGTGCCGTCGGTTAAACGCGGCAATGGCCGCTTTGCTACAGCCAATCCGCTCGGCAATCGCAGCGATTGGCATGTCGGTGTCGATGAGCAATTGAGTAACTCTGTCTTTTTGTTGTTCTGTCAGATGGTATCCCTGTCGACGCATATACGGGTAGCTGCACAGGAACTTCCTATTGGAGTCCGAATTCAATACTGGGGGTAAAGTCGGCCGGAGTCGGAGCCGATAGCAATAGCGAAAGGAGGTACCGTGGAGAAAGTCTTTGTTGGAAGGCAGCCGATATACCGGGACGGAGTCGACATGTTCGCCTACGAACTGCTCAGCCGCGACAGCGAGCTGAATCGGGCGGCATTTATCGACGGCGACAAGGCCACGGCGCAACTCCTGCTGAACACGTTCCTGGAGATCGGCCTAGACCAGGTTGTCGGCCCACAGCTGGCCTTCGTCAATGTCACACGGAATTTCATCCTGAGTGAATACTGCACTTCGCTGCCGAAGGACCGCGTTGTTTTCGAAATTGCCGAGGACACGCTTGTCGACGGTGCGCTGCTGGACAAACTCTCCCTGTTGATGAAAGCCGGTTATTCGATCGCCTTGGACAACTTCGAGTTCACCGACCGCTGGCGTCCGCTGCTGGAAGTGTGCGACATCGTCAAACTGGATGTGCAGCGCCTCGGGCGCGATGCCATACAGCACAACGTGGCCGCACTGCGTGAATACGATATCAAGCTGCTCGCCCAGAAGGTGGAGTCGCATGAAGACTACCGGTTCTGCAAGGACCTCGGATTCGATTACTACCAGGGCTATTTCTTCTGCAAGCCCCAGATCCTCAGCGGCCATACGATTCCGTTCAACCGGCTCTCCACGCTGAATCTGCTGTCGCGACTCCAGGATCCATCCATCGGGATTTCTGAACTCGAACATGCTGTGGGCCAGGATGTGGCCATCAGCTATCGCATTCTGCGCTACCTCAACTCGCCCATACACGCGCTGAATCGGAAAGTGGAATCGCTGCGCCATGCCATCACGCTCGTCGGCACCAGATTGATTTGCAACTGGGCCAGCATGATATTGCTCGAGGCCGTCGAAGAAAAGCCGCGCGAGCTCATGGTGATCAGCATGATCCGCGCGCATATGTGCCAGCAGCTCGGCACCGCGATGCGGCAGAAAAACCTCGACCAATTTTTCACCGTCGGATTGTTTTCGCTGATCGGTGCGCTGGTAGATGTTCCCACGGAAGAGGCCCTGAAGGGCCTTCCCCTCGTCGACGAAGTCAAAGACGCGCTTCTGCACCGCAAAGGCATTATGGCGCGCGCCCTGGAATGCGTCGAAGCTTACGAGCGCTGCGACTGGGACCATACCGAATGCGAAGGCCTCGAGGAAAAACATATCCGCGATGCTTTCCTGCGAAGCGTCTCTCTGACGCGCGCCGCGACCCACGAACTTGTGAACTAAGGCTGCAAAATATTACCAATCAGCACTGAGCAATTAGCACTGAGCAATGGATTAAGACTTCATTGCTCAGTGCTAATTGCTCAGTGCTGATTGGTAATATGGTGGAACAGGTAAAGCCCCAACCATATCCAGCCGATAACCATTCATATGCCCGATCGGCGTACACCCACGATTCTGTTTGTCGATGACCAGCCGGAAGTGACGGCTGCCTTGGAAGAGGCCTTTCACAAGAAACCATTCTGCATACTGACCGCGTCTTCGGGTGCACAGGCTCTCGAAATGCTCGCACAGGCGCCAGTGGACGTCGTTGTATCCGACGAACAGATGCCGCGTATGTCCGGTTCGCAACTGCTGACGGCTGTGCGGCGGGATTACCCCGCTGCCGTGAGGATCATTCTGTCCGGCCACGCCAATTTCAAAGCGACGCTCGCTGCGATCAATGAAGCCCAAGCACATCGTTTCCTGATGAAACCTTGTTCGCCGGATGAAATTGCGGTTTGTATCGCGACCGCATTGGATGAGCGAGACCGGCAGGTCGATTCGCTTGCTGAGATGCGCCGCATGACGGAAGTATCCCGCCTGCAAGCCAAAACGGAGTTCGATGCCGCGCTCGAACGCCTCTGGATTGCATTTCAGCCGGTTGTGCAGCACGACGCAAAGATATTCGGTTACGAGGCTCTCGTGCGCAGTGATCATCCGGAGCTCGGTTCGCCGTATGCGTTGTTTCGTGCTGCTGAGCTGTTCGGCCGTGTTCAAGAACTCGAACGTCACATTCGTGACCGGATCGCTGTGCATGCTGCGGCATTACCCGCCGGCGTTCAAGTGATGGTGAATGTGAGTCCCGCTGCGCTCTCCGACGAGACGCTCTATTCGACCGGCTGCAGTCTGTATGCGATGCGAGACCGCGTGATATTCGAGATTACCGAACGTGACAAGCTGCATGAAATTTCCGCTGCGGAAGCATATCTCGAACGGCTTCGCGACCTCGGATACCGCATAGCGGTGGATGATCTCGGGGCAGGGTATGCCGGTCTGAATTCGTTCGCGCTGATCCGGCCGGATGTCGTGAAGTTTGACCGCGAATTGATCCGCGAAATCCAGAATTCGTCGACAAAGCGCGATCTTGTCCGCCTGATTGCTGCTTTCTGTAGAGACATGGGCGTTCTCACAGTCGCCGAAGGGATTGAGACATCGGAGGAGTTTGACGCCGTGCGGTCGCTCGGCTGCGATCTTCTGCAGGGCTTCTACATCGCCCGGCCGGCTGGCGGATTTGCCGTTCCATCGAACTTTGATACGCGGCCTCAGGCTGCGGCGGTCTCGAGATGAAAATTGCGATCGTGACCGTCGTGTGGCTATTGCTGGTTCTCGCCGGAACCTTTGCCCTCGAGAAATATGCAAGCTCGCCGGGAGCCGAAGCCACGCCGCCACGGACGTGGCCTTCCGAGTCGGCCTTAAAAAGGCAGCCGGATCAGCCGACCCTCGTGATGCTGAACCATCCTCGATGCCCATGCAGCCGGGCCAGTCTGGCGGAGTTGGATGATCTGCTGTCGCAATATCGCGGCAAGTTGACCGCCTACATCGTCTTTATCCAGCCGAAGGGCGTCGAGTACAGCTGGACCCAGACCGAACTGTGGCGCCTCGCCTCGCGCATCGACGGGGCCCGCGTCGTAGTGGACCATGACTCCATCGAGTCGGACCGTTTTCAAGCGCAGACCTCAGGACACGTGCTTCTCTATAGTGCGGCCGGTGACCTTCAGTTCAGTGGTGGAATTACTGCCGCTCGCGGCCATTTGGGTGACAGTCTCGGTTTTGACCGCCTCCTGACGATGCTGCGAGGAGATCCAGCGGATCGCGCCGATGCACCGGTGTTCGGTTGTCCGTTGCATGCGGGAAACGACGTGCTTCCGGGAATCAACCAATGAGTGGAAATTCGGCAAATTCCGAAACGATTAAAGCGCGCGTCGAGCAGGTGTTTGCGGAAAACATGGGTGCGCTGTTCAGACGCACGGACCGCATGTTCGCCTATCTGATGCTGGGCCAGTGGCTGTTCGGCATTCTGATCGCCGTTGTTTATTCGCCATATACGTGGAGCGGCAAATCGTACAGCACGCATGTTCATGTTTACTCCGCCTTGCTTCTCGGCGGCGCCATCAGCAGTTTGCCGATAGTTCTGGCGCTGCTACGGCCGGGAACACGCATTACGCGTTACACCATTGCCGTTGCGCAGATGTTGTGGTCGGCGCTCTTGATTCATCTGACCGGCGGCCGCATTGAAACGCATTTTCATGTCTTCGGCTCCCTGGCCTTCCTGGCCTTCTATCGCGATCCTTACGTCCTCCTGCCCGCGACGATCGTCGTCGCCGCCGATCACTTTCTGCGCGGAATACTTTGGCCCGAATCCGTTTACGGTATTGTGAACCCCGTTTGGTGGCGCTTTCTCGAGCACGCCTTCTGGGTGGCGTTCGAGGACATGTTCCTGATGATTTCCATTCGCGACGGGCTGAGAGAATCGCGTGCCATCGCGCGCCGGCAAATCGAATTGGAGACGATGAACACGAACGTTGAGTCGCAGGTCTTAGAGCGCACCTCAGAATTGGCCGCGAGCCGCGAGCAGTATCGCACGCTCGTCGAGACGACGTTGGCAATCCCCTGGGAGATGGATTTGGCGTCACTGCGATTCAACTATGTTGGCCCGCAGGCGGAAACCATCCTGGGATATCCGCAGAGCCGGTGGCTGGCCGAAGATTTTCTCTCCAGTCACATCCACAGGGATGATCAAGCTTCGATTCTTCAGCTTTCGAAGATACAGACGCCGAAAGTCGAATCCGAATTTCGCTTGCTCTCCGCCGATGGGCGTTGGATCTGGATGCGGAATGTCGTCAGCCGCGGCACGACTGGTGCCGGCCGGCCGGTGCTTCGCGGCATCATGCTCGATGTGACCGAACACCGAAAGCTCCAGTCCGAACTGGCGCAAGCCCAGAAGCTCGAGTCCGTCGGACGATTGGCTGCCGGCATCGCCCATGAAATCAATACCCCGGTGCAATTTGTGAGCGACAGTCTCCATTTTGTTCGTGAGGGAACGGAAGATCTCAAAGGCCTCATCGTGAAATATAGGGCCTTGTATCAGGAGCCTCTGCAATTGGCCCCTGCGGCGCTGGATGAAATTAAACAGGCCGAGGAGCAAGCGGACGTCGCATATCTACTGGAAAAAATGCCGAAGGCCCTCGATCGTGCGATGAGCGGCTTGAGTCATGTTGCAACAATCGTCCGTTCCATGAAGGAGTTTGCGCATCCCGATCAAAAAGAGAAGGTGCAGACGGATCTCAACCAATCCATCGCCAGCACGCTCGTCATCGCGCGAAATGAATACAAGTATGTTGCCGATGTCGAAACGGATTTTGGTGATATACCCGGGGTGATCTGCCATGCGGGAGAAATCAATCAGGCTGTTCTCAATATCGTTGTCAATGCCGCACATGCGATCGGCGACAAAGTTGCCGGAACTGAACAGCGCGGCTGTATCCGTGTGCGAACCCGTCGTGAGGGCGAAACTGTACTGATCGCAATTTCGGACACCGGTGTCGGTATTGCGGATTCGATCCAAGACAAGATTTTCGATCCGTTCTTCACCACAAAAGAGGTCGGCCGCGGCACCGGACAGGGCCTCGCTATTGCCCATTCCATCGTCACCGACAAGCATGGCGGAACTCTCGATTTCGAGACCAGCTTCGGCCAGGGCACAACTTTTTATATATATCTTCCGATCGACGGCACATCCTGCGCCCCGGCTTATGAAACGCATTCTGTTCGTTGATGATGAACCGAATATCCTCTCCGGTCTGGAGGATCTTCTGCGGAAATACAGGCGGACACTGGAATTCGTTTTTGCCACAAGCGGTGAAGAAGCACTAAACCAGCTGCAACAGCGCCCGTTCGATGCCGTCGTCACGGATATGCGGATGCCCGGCATGGACGGCGCCGCACTGCTGGACATGGTGCGTCAAGAATATCCTGATGCGGTCCGAATCATTCTGTCCGGTCATGCGGATCGTAACGCGATTTTCTCCGCCGTTCCGGTGTTTCATCAGTACCTTGCCAAGCCCTGCGACCCTGAAACTTTGTGCAATGTGATTGAGCGCGCCTGCGCGTTACGCTGCCTGTTGTCCGATCCTGCCTTGCGCGGCCGTATTGGAGGTTTGGACAAACTGCCCTCCTTGCCGGCGATCTACACGAAGTTGATGGCAGTGATTTCCCAATCGGAAACGTCGATGGACGCTGTGGCTGAAGTCCTGCAAGAGGACAGCGCCATGACGGCCAAGATCCTGCAGGTGGTGAACTCGGCATGTTTCAGCCCCCGGCAGCCGATCTCCGATATATCGCATGCGGTGAAGTACCTGGGAATTGACGTGGTGAAAAACCTCGTCCTGACAGTGCATGTATTCACGACGGCGGGCGAACGTTATTCAAGACATGAACCCCTGCGCTCGCTACAGGAACATGCCATTGAAACCGCTCGCCTGGCAAAGGAGATGTTGACTGGGGAGCAGGCGCAACAGGCGTTCACGGCCGCGCTTCTCCACGATGTGGGTCATGTCGTGTTGTCCATATGTGTCCCCGACCTCTACGATCAGGTCATTGAGAGGTCGCAATCTGAACACCGGCCTCTCCATGAGGTCGAACAGGAAATGTTGAACCTCACTCACGCGGAAGCCGGCGCCTATCTGCTCGGAATCTGGGGGCTGCCGTTTCCCATCGTCGAGGCAGTCGCGTTTCATCACAATCCCGCAACCGGCACGCTGGGAAGTGCTATCTTCCTAGCAGAAAATCCGTGATGAAATTGCTCTGCGCTTTGAACATCTCGTAACCATCTTGAGTGCGGCAGCCCTTCGCCTGGGCTGCAGCGAGCAAGCGAGTGAGGGCCGGTGTGGTGATGATGTCGGCCACGAACATCCGGGAGTCTAAGCGGCTGATGTCGACGGGCATAGGATCATCCCTCCTCATGCCTGCCGGTGTGGCGTTGACGACAAGGTCGAACCCGGACGGATCCGCCGTTTCGGCGGCCGTGACCTCATAACCTAGCGCCGTTAGCCGCGCGATCAGCCTGTCGCGCTTCGCCGTGTCGATATCGCATAACGCCAGAGTGCGGACTCCTTCCGCGCACAGCGCCAGTCCAACCGCCGAACCGGCACCGCCCGCGCCCACCTGCAAGGCGCTCTTGCCTTTGGCGTCGAATTTGGCGATGCGAAGTGCATCGATGAAACCCTTTCCGTCGGTCATGTCGCCGTGCCACGAACCATCGGCCTCCCGGCGCATCACATTGCAGACTTCGAGCAGGCGCGCCCGCTCCGTTGTGGTCTTGCAATAGCGGAACGCGGCTGGCTTGTGCGGTACGGTGACGATCATGCCGTCAAGGTTGGGCAGCTTCCTGGCAAGGCGGAAGAAGTCGTCGATATCCGCAGGCTTCACCTGCAGCGGGATCATGATCGCGTTGTGGCCGCGGTTGGCGAAACCTTCGGTGATGGCAGCGGGTGACTTTACCTGCGTGATCGGATCCCCGATCGTGAGGTGGATGCGCGTCGCACCGTTGAGGGATGACAGCATACGGCTATTTTCGCACGCGTCTGCTCTGCAAACCGTGGCTTTGCCCAACGGGAACAAATTAGCCACGGATTCCACGGATTTAACGGATTCACAGACGAGAATCCCGACCTTCTCCTGGTTTAAATCCGTTAAATCCGTGGCTGATTTCCCACTCAGGCTTTCCGTTGGGCAAGGCCGCTTTGAATGTATTTGCAGAGCCGGATGCGATCAACAACGCGACGAAAAATGTAATCGAATGCGAGGAAGATACAAACAGAACGACGGTCATGCTCAACACCGTCGCGGCGGCGGTCTTTTCGGACATCGTCTTTATAAAAGAAACGCCGGAGATGACATTTGCGCTGACGCAGACGACCATCAGCGTCGCCCAAAATATATATTCGCCGACGGAATATATATATTCCGTGACGCAATTTGTATATTGCGCCGCTTCGATTGTAATTTCCGTCTACCCGCAACCAGCTGAAAACTCAACAGGATGGCTTGGGGCATGCTCGGAAGATACATTTTCAGCCCCGCAATATATATATTCCGTCACGGAAAATGTATTTTGCGTCACGCAATTTGTATTTTGCGCGCCCGAAAATACATTTCCCCTAAGCGAGGCAACATTCTTCACGGCGGCATTTGGTTTTAAGGCCGCCGACTTTACCTTTTTCACCTCCGACAAGGTCTTCTTCGCCGCCGACATTACAAATGTTGTGGCGGAGGCAACATTTTCCGAGACCGAAATAACCATTTCCGTCCCGGACATGAGTTTCTTTGCGGCGGAGAAGGGTTTCTCCGTCGTCGAGAAAGTCATCGGCGCGGTGTCGATGACAAGCGTTCGAAACGACAACAACTAAACATTTAGATAAGGAGAAGAGAAAATGTCAGAAACAATCCATGTAGTGACAGGGTTCGGAGCACTCAGTGATCCTCAGTTAAGCACGACCGCCGCGACCATTCTGAAAGGTGTGGTCGGTAATCCGGCGATACCGGCGTCAGAGCAAGTCACGAAAGCTCAGGCAGCGTTGGGGGCATTCAATTTGACGGTGGCGGCGCAGCCTCATGGCGGCGTGACGGCAACCGCGGAGAAGAAGGCCACACGTCGTGATCTGATCGTGGCGCTGCAGCATCCGGGCAGCAGTCATAGGCAGCGGATATCTCTGGCGAGCATTCCAAGTGCGAATCAAACACCGATGCCGAAGCATCGCGGGTAGGCGCCGGCTGCTTTCGTTTGTCGACGCGATAGCGGGGAAAGGTTCAACGAACGATTAGTTCGGCGGCATTCGCGAGTTCAGTTGCCACCTTCAACCAGTCGTCTTCGGGTTCAGGCCAATTCACGATGTTAGCGTGTCGTTCGTGTGGTCGAGTGTCCGGCTCCGCTCGGAGTCCACGCGAGACAACTTCAGAGGCAGGAAGGTCGGCCCGCGCGATTATCGGCTTTCCGCGATGAGGAGCCACATACTCGTCCCCCAATTGCCAAATCTCTCCGTCGCCCAGTTCATCTGTACGATAGACCGATAGGCTGCGATTCGAAGGTGGTGGTGTAAAGGCGTTGAACCTTACGCGTTTGTGGAGAGGGGAGAATTTTTTCTTCTCGTCGAGGTACCGGGTTAGCCGTTCTGCGGGGGCTACTGTCTGCAAATCAATCATTGGTGTTCGAGCCGGCTCAACCTCGAAAGCTTTTCGATGATCTCCTGGGGAATGGCGTCGTTAAATTGCAAGACTCCGGATACCGCCTGAGGAGTTCCCTCAAGGCTCGCATATGCGAGTGAGTGCCGTCCCGCCGTAGCTACAACAAGCAATTGATTCTTTTCCACAAACCATTCCAAACCAATCTGGCCGTTCGGGGCTGGGACTATCTCAGGCATCTGCCGCATTGAAGGGAGCAAGCTGATTAGGCGAAATGCTTCGCGATATGCTGCGAGACCGATTGCCGCCGCTCCTTCACCATCCCAATTATCCAGGCAGCATTCCTTAAAAACTTCAGTGAGCTTTCTCAGTGTTTCGGTTTTTGGGCGGAGGAGCACTGCCCGCGCTACCGCTTCGGCGTACTCACCCGACATAAATTTGGCCAAATTCTGAGCTTCGATACCTACACCTGTGTTCGTGTAGTAACCGAAACCTTGGTAACGCTTATGAGTAGAAATGGCTCGGCTCATTCGAATAACCTCACTGCCTTATCGGTCAAACTCGCAAAGAAGATATCATTCTTGAAATCGCGAAGCCGATCGAGGCTCTGCCAAATCGCAGTGTCTGCCGGCCCAAATTCTGCCTGCATTCTTGTATCGATATCGAGAATGACATTCACTCGATCCGGATCGGTTACACCTTCGAAAGCTTGCGTCAAAGTTGCCGTGGCCGTCTCCTCTTCGTTGTCGAATGTCACGCGAGTCAAGAAGCGCGATAATGCCTGCGGCAATTCTTTTGGCACAATTGGATCCGCTACTAAATACTCACCAAATGAGTCGAACGGAAGGGGAAGAGCCAAATCGTTAATGAACCGCAATCCGAGCCTTATTACCTTCGTTGGTGTCACTGCTTCACGATATAGCTGCCACATCCGCTCCGCTTGGCTCCGAAGTTCAGCCCACTCTGTATAAGGTCGAAGCCAATTAAAAGTGAATCCATCTCTTCGAAATTGAACCGCCCGGTTCTTGTCCGGATTAAAGCAACGAAATCCAAGAATGTTTTGTTCGAAACGCCCTTGCTTCTCTTTAAGGTCGACTTGTAGTTGGCCTTCAGCGACGTTTTGAACATTCGGATATTCTTCTTTCACTTTGGCAACCAGCGACTCCAGAGTTTTCAATTGCGAGGAAGGCTCAACCGGTCCGGGAACCTCAACAAAGACATCGATTAAGGCTTCTCGAATTGGAGCATTGTTCAGGTGATGGGGCTGTTGCATATGTCGGCTCTTCTGGTTTCGACGCTCCTGCTAGAGGAAAGTGTATGCTACGTACCCGGAAAAATCTCCAGACAGTAGTGACCGGTTATGTAGGGAAGATGCAGCCCCGACTTGAAAGTGGGCTGCGGGTCGGCTGGCTTCTAGCCGAATGCAACTCGGTCTCACCACGGATGCCCCCTTTCTCTGCGGATGCTGCAAATAGGGCTCTGAGGCGCTGACCTTACACCCAGGATCAGCCCAACGTGGGACAGTCTAGGTCACTCTACCATCGACGCAGGTACTTCCAGATCACCCGCACGACTATAGCTCTTACTTGTTTGGCCCAGTCTGCTCGTATGTCAGGTTGTTTTGCTTGTCGCTTTCTGCGACCTGGTTGTTGGGATCGACCACGACGATGACGAACTTTCCGTCGTGTTTCAAATTGAGCGTGAATGGCAGGACTGCGCCGGCTTCGAGTTGCGGGATCTGCGCCGTGAATACTGGCCGGTCGCTGGATGCGCGAGTCCGGCTTGTGGACTGATACACCTGCAGGACCGTGGCCTGCTGCGTCGCGGCTGTTCCGATATTGCGAACTTCAATCCTGGTTGGTTGCGCCTCTGAGCCGAAATCTGTGACGCGAGCGATCAGGTCCGGAAGCGGTGGATCGTTCGGTAAACGATTGCGCACGGTGGTGGCAAACTCTGCATCTACCGCGAGGGCGTCGGCAAAATGAATTACGCCCGGTATGAGCGGCGCAAGGTCGTCGCTGCCATTGGTCCGGTCGGATAGCTGAATCGTCACCACGGCTTGAGTGCCGTGATCGGAGTTTGGCGCGTTCTGTTTGGTCTCTACATACGCGGTCCAAGTCAGAATCGTAGCGCCCTCGAGTGTGCCAAGATTACCGCTCTTGCCGCCGTAGCGGCGGAAAGTCTGACCCATAGACGTGGTAAGCCGCCATTCCAGCTGAGGTTCGATGACAGCCTGGAGATTCGGAGGCAGCAGGTTTCGTTGCAACAGCCCGGTCATCAGGTCCGTGTAGGTGCGAGTATTCGACTTGGGGAAGTATGTTGTCGTCATCGTCCGCCACACCGGCTCGGTAATACCCGACCCGAACGCGCACGAACGTGGCCGGACTTCCCAGGGCAGTACGCCAGAGCCGCCGGCGCAGACGAATTTGCGCTGGGCCTTCATTGTGTTCGCATCGTGAAGCGAAGCGAATAGTTCATGAACCAATTTGCGGTAACCGAACGATTCGATGCCGCTGTATTTGGAGATGTCTGCCGCGCCGAGAAGCGGGGCTGAAGAAGTTCCCATCCATGACGTAAACAGCGCGCCCAGGCTCTCAGGTGGATCGACGTAGCCAGGCATATAGCGGCGGATCACGTCTTCCATTGCGTTGGCGCCCAACTTGTCCAGAAGGTAGTCGGGAGTTACGTTGTCGCTCTCGCGAAGCATGGCTCCCACCATTTGTTCGAGCGTCACACTTCGGGGCTGTCCTAGGCGGTCCCATGCTGAGGCGAGGGCATCGCCATCCTGGCCGGTCCATAACGCCGTCCATTCATCTCGACTGACAATCGTTTGTGGATCCAATTTTCCGTCGACTACGGCCTGACCGTACGCCAGCAGCGGCACCAGCTTAACCGTCGATGCCAGGACGTTGAGCCGTGTGCCATTGAAATCGCGCCGCCACTTGCCGGTAATGTGATTGATTGAAATGGAGCAATTATCGGAATGGGCGAGGCAGTAGTTCAGCACATCCGTCGCCTGCGGCGTCCATTGTGCGAAAGCCTGCAGGGGACTGAGCCAGGCAATGACTAGGAGTGCTATTGCAGCGGTGCACGAGCGCGACATGGAAAAATCCATACCAGCGTTATAGGACCTTAAGGCCTGGAATGTCCTTAAAATCGTTGGGATTCAATGTCCACAGTTTCGCTCTCTGCGTCAGCGCACATGCTGCGATTGCGAGATCAATCTCGCGGCCGCGGGGACGCTTGACCTTGCGATAGAGGTCGGCAGCCGTCAGAGCTTCGAGAGGTCCGAAAGGAACAACCTGATCGGCAGGAAAGATCGCTTCCTGGTCTTCAATCTCTTGCGCTGTGCGATGTCCGCGCTGCCATTCAAATAGAACGAGCGCACTAATGTGGATCCGTTCGTTGTCCTCGACGAATTTGGTCAGTCGTGGTTCGGATCGCCGCGTAGCAGTGAGGCAGTCGATGAGAACGGAGGTGTCGAGGTGAATCATTCGACTCGCGTTCGCCTTCCGCCAGTGCGGCGGGAAGAACGAATGCTTCGGATTTCCGCATCAGCTTCATGTTGCGGCCGTGTTGGTTTTCGCGCTCTGATGCGGTCCAGGACAGACAGCAGCCGGTCGCGTTCTTCATTGGTCAGCCGCTCCGCACGCTCGGCGAAATCCCGGATCGCTTCACGAAACACCGCACTCTGCGGTTTCTTTAGGCGTGCCGCCGTCTCGCGTAAAATCTCGACCGTCCGCTCATCTACGGTAAACGTCAGCTTTACCATATCTGCCATACTACCATACTCCCTGCTGGCGGCTAACGCGGAAGGCGGGGAATCGTCTACGTCGACACTCGACACTTTACGTCCAAGTTACTTGGTGAGCTTGACTTCAGCTGCGTAGTAGTCGAGCGTCAGTTGATACTCGGAAAAGAAATCAAAGCCGACGATGCCGGAGACTTCGGTCCCGATCATCTTTGAGATCTGTTTCAGGTCGATGGCGACGACTTGCGGGAACACCTCGGTATTCTTCGCGCTCTTGAACGTGACATCCGGAATCTTCAGTACCACACCTTCGAAACCGCCGACGCCGGCAATGCCGAGGTCGACCTTTGCCCCCGGTGTGTTCTCGTTGATACCGAGTTGCGCCGCCATACTGTGCGAGAGGACCGTCGTAACAGCGCCAGTATCGATTAGAAAATTGCCGCGCTTGCCGTTGACCTCGAGTGGAGCGAGTAGCAGGTTGCTGAAGTACCAGACCGGAATCACTTCCGTCGTCGCGGTGACCGGCACGCGCTTTCGCGAGACCTCGAGCTGACTCTTCGGGTAGTTCACGTTAAGGATAAAGTCAGACAGTGCGGAGGTGCCGAGGATGCCATCGGCGAGCTGCGAAATCAGCGGATCATTGAAAGTTCCAACCGGAGAATTCTTGATCTTGATATCGCCGACCGACATTTCCTTTATTGCATAAAGCTTTGTCTCTACCTTTCCAGTCCCGCCAATACCGAACACGAGGGCAGACGTTACCGGTTTCAAGCCCAGGTCGTTCGCTACTTTTTCGCTGATAACCGTCTGGGTCGCACCGGTATCGATGGCAAATTCATACGGTCCCTTGCCGTTGATGGTGACGGCAGCAAAAATCAAATTCAGCGCTTTGCGAAAGTGAATGGGTGCCGGGTTGTCCGGCGCAGAGATGGCGCCGACTTCTTCGTTGCCGAATGCCTGGAGCATTGCCAAGCCGGCTTTCGCCTCGTCAACCCGGTCGGGATCTTTCGGATTCAGCCTCAGGTATTCTTCGAGCTGCTTTTTCTGGTCGGCATTTTTCTTGTCCAGCCCGAGCGCCTCACTGGCATAAAGCCGGTACATTGGCTCTTTCGGGTCGAGTTCCACCGCCTTCATCAGTTCTTGAACCGCCGGCTTGATCTTGACCTTTGCCATGGCGAGTTTGCCCATGCCGAAATGGGCGCGCGCACTCTTGCTGTCCAGCCGTAAAGCTTCCTGGTATGAGCTCTCGGCTGCGGCAAAATTGCCCTTACGGAATTCGATTTCTCCGTGCAGGGCGGCATAATCTGCAGTTTTAGGCTGTTTATTGAGGAGGGCCTCGGCTTGCTGTATATCATCATTATTAATAAGGTCCGCTATGGCCGCGGGTATTCCTTGCGCTTGCGCCGGGAGGGCCGCGGGTAGCGTCAGAAGCGATGACAGAGCGAGCAAAACGAGGGTTGGTCTGCTTGACATGGCGCGAGAAGCTCCTATATTATCAAAACTTTGTATATTGGCTGTTGAGAGGAACTGAGTAACATGTCTACGCGATTCTTAACCGCAGGTGAATTGTCCGCTATAGATAAATGGTACGTGATCGATGCGGCGGATCAAGTACTTGGACGTGTCGCAACCAAAGCGGCTACCATTCTGACAGGAAAGCATAGACCTCAGTATGCCCCTTTCCTCATCAGCGGTGACCATGTCATCATTGTTAATGCAGAAAAGATCAAACTGACCGGCGAAAAACTCGATAAAAAAGTTTATCGGTGGCACACTCTATACCCCGGCGGAATGAAAGAGATTTCCGCTCGGAAGGTTTTTGAAGGGAAGCCAGAAAGACTGATCCGTGAAGCGGTTCTCGGCATGCTTCCCAAAAACAAACTTCGCAAGCGCATGGTTAAGCGCTTGAAGATTTATCTCGCGGATCAACATCCGCACGCGGCGCAGACGCCGGAACGGTTGGAGGCTATTTGAGTTCAGTTCAGCATTTAGGCACAGGCCGCCGGAAGACATCTACGGCGCGCGTGATTCTTCGGCCGGGAACCGGCAACTTTACGGTCAATGACCGCAAGCTCGAAACATACTTCTTCGACGAAACCCACCGCATGCTCGTGAAGCGGCCGTTGGAAGCTTCCGACACCTTGAACAAGTTCGACATTCACATTCGGGTCGAGGGCGGCGGTATGCACGGTCAGGCCGGCGCAGTTCAACATGGCATCGCCCGCGCTTTGATTGAATTCAGCGCGGAACTGCGTGGTGTTTTGAAGAAAGAAGGCTTCCTGACGCGCGATCCGCGCATGAAGGAACGAAAGAAATACGGGCAACCGGGAGCACGAAAACGCTTCCAGTTCTCCAAGCGTTAAGTCGGTACCGTCGCTGGCGGGGATCGCCTCCCCGCCGGCGACTTTTAGTCTGTGGCGCAGGATCGATTACTCCTGGCCGTCACTTTGCAGATAACTTGAAACGGAGGTTTATTTGGCGTCTATTACAATGAAGGAACTTCTGGAGGCCGGCGTTCATTTCGGTCACCAGACCAAACGTTGGAACCCGAAAATGAAGCAATACATTTTCGGCGAGCGTAACGGGATCTACATCATCGATCTCCAGAAGACACTCAAGCTCTTCAAGGAAGCAACTCAGTTCGTCACGGAAGCGACGGCCCAGGGGAAAACAGTTCTATTTGTCGGGACCAAGCGTCAAGCGCAGGACGCCATTGCCGAAGAAGCTCTTCGCTGCAATATGTTTTACGTCAACCAGCGTTGGTTGGGTGGCCTGCTAACCAATTTTTCTACGATTCAAAAATCCATCAAGCGCTTGAAAGAACTCGACACGATGGCCACCGACGGCCGCTATGAGCTGCTTCCCAAGAAGGAAGTTACCCGGCTCGAACGCGAGCGAAAGGCCCTTGAAAAGAACCTCTCGGGCATCAAGAACATGCCCGGGTTGCCGGATGTGATTTTTATCATCGACTCCAAGAATGAAGAGATCGCGGTCGCCGAAGCGCGCAGGCTGGGAATTCCAGTCGTCGCCATTGTAGATACCAACTGTGATCCCGATTTCGTCGATTACGTGATCCCCGGCAATGATGACGCCCTGCGCGCCATCCGGCTGTTCGCCTCGAAGATTTCGGAATCGGTCATCGAAGGCCAGGCCGTCAACAAGGAAGGCGGCACGGTGGCAAAGCCTTCTGGCGACGAGGGTGAGGAAGATCAGGGCGAAGGCGTGGTTCCCTTCGAGCGTACACGTGCACAGCGCGTCGACGCCGAGGAACATCCGGTTGAGACACCGAACGAAGCCGCAATGATGTAAGAAAAATAGCCGCGGAATCGGGAAGAGGGCACACCCGCGTTCGGGTCGGTCCCCTCCCCTCGGAATCCGCGGCTATTTTTTTGTTCGAAAGGAAACCAATCATGGAAATCAAAGCAAGTGTTGTCAAAGACCTCCGCGAGAAAACCGGAGCGGGAATGATGGACTGCAAGAACGCTCTCGTCGAAGCGCAGGGCGATATGGAGCAGGCGATCGTCATTCTCCGCAAAAAGGGGCTGGCGTCTGCCCAGAAGAAAGCGTCGCGTATTGCCGCTGAAGGCATGATCGGACATTACATCCATGCCGGTGGCAAACTCGGCGTGCTCGTCGAAGTGAATTCCGAAACCGATTTCGCCGCGCGCAGCGATGATTTTCAGGGCTTGGTTAAAGACATTGCGATGCATATCGCGGCGCAGAATCCTCTCTATGTTCGCCGTGAAGACGTTCCCGGCGAGGTTCTCGAGAAGGAAAAGGAAATCTACAAAGAGCAGGCGCGCGCGTCCGGAAAGCCCGAAAAGATTATCGATAAAATCGCCGAGGGCAAGCTCGAGTCGTATTACGAAATGGCGTGCCTGTACGATCAGAAATTTGTAAAGGACCCCAACATCACCGTCAAAGAGTTGATCAATAATCTTGTCGGCAAGATCGGCGAAAATATTCAGGTGCGCCGCTTCGCACGCTTCAAGACCGGTGAGGGTTTGGAAAAGCGTTCCACCGATCTCGCTGGAGATGTCGCGGCGGCTCTAGGCGAGTAAATCAGCGGGTACATCCATGGCTGTGAAGTACAAACGCGTTCTGCTCAAGCTCAGCGGCGAAGCGTTGATGGGCGACCAAGGCTTCGGCATCGACCCTCAGATCGTGTTGCGTATCGCCAACGAGGTTAAAGACGTCTATTCACTCGGCGTTCAGGTTGCCGTCGTGATCGGCGGCGGCAACATCTTTCGTGGCATCAAGGCCAGCGCCGAAGGCTTCGATCGCGTTACGGCCGATCACATGGGTATGCTCGCTACCGTGATCAATGCCTTGGCCATCCAGGACGCCCTCGAAAAAATGGATGTCCACACCCGCGTCTTGTCCGCAATCGAAATGCGCCAATTCGCCGAACCCTACATCAAGCGGCGCGCCGTGCGGCACCTGGAGAAGGGCCGCGTTGTGATCTTCGCCGCGGGAACGGGCAATCCTTACTTTTCCACCGACACGACGGCCGCGCTGCGCGCCATGGAAATCAAAGCCGACGTCATTCTGAAAGCGACCAAAGTTGACGGTATCTACGATGCCGATCCTGTTAAAGTCGCCGGTGCAAAAATGTATGCCGAGATTGCATACATGGATGTCCTCACTCAAGGTCTCGCTGTGATGGATACAACGGCAATCTCCCTGTGCATGGACAACAAGGTACCCATCATCGTCTTTAACATTAAGACGAAGGGTAATATCCGCCGGGTTATCGAAGGAGAAAAGATCGGGTCACTGGTTTACTAACAGCTGCGAGGGAATATGGCGATCAAAGATGAGATTGCAACCATCCGTAAGCGAATGGAGAAGGCCATCGACGATATTCGAAAAGAACTGGCCAGCATCCGGACCGGCCGCGCGTCGATCTCCATACTCGACAATATTCAGGTCGACTACTACGGCGTACCCACTCCCATCAATCAGGTTGCGCAGCTGGCAACGCCCGAAGCGACGCTGGTGACCGTGCAGCCCTATGATGTGTCGCTCGTCGGTCCGATCGAAAAGTCCATACGGGGATCCGATCTTGGTCTGAATCCCTCAAACGACGGTCGCCTCATCCGCATCCCTATCCCCGCGCTCACCGAAGAACGCCGCAAACAGCTGGCGAAGCACGTTCACAAGGTCCTGGAAGAGCATCGAACCGCAGTCCGCAATATCCGTCGCGACGGCAATGAGCATTTGAAGAAAATGCTCAAAGACAAAGCCATTTCCGAAGACGACGAGAAGAACGGTCTCGCCGAAATTCAGAAGCTCACCGACGACTACATCCACAAGCTGGAAGAAGTCGCAAAGAAGAAGGAACAGGAAATCCTGACGGTCTAGCCGCAGATTACGCGGATTACGCACATTAGGATCACACTTTCCAGCGCTTGCTTGCAGGAACCCGGTCCGAAATCGCTAACCGCATGTTCGGATCCGCGTTCGTATCGATACCTGCGAATTCGCCACGCATCAGTTTTGAGGTTCCCGCTGCAGCAATCATGGCGGCGTTATCGGTGGTGAGAATCAGTTTTGGAAAGTAGAACTTGAGTCCTGCTTCCGCTGTCCGCTGGGCGAAGGCTTCACGCAGCCGGCTGTTGGCTGCAACACCGCCTGAAAGCATGATCGACTTTGGTTGCAGTTGCTGCGCAGCCTTGAGCGTCGTGGACCAGAGCGCGTTGACGACCGCTTCCTGAAAACTCGCGCATAGATCCGATCGCAGTGGCTCCTGCTTCAGCCCTTCGTTCTCTTTGACCATCCGCAGAACCGCGGTTTTAATTCCGCTGAAACTGAAGTCGAGAGAGCGGTCGGATATTTTCACGTTTGCAAAGCGGAATGCTTCTCGATTGCCCGCCTTGGCGAGCCGGTCAATTACCGGTCCTCCGGGATACGAAAGCCCGAGCAGCTTCGCGACTTTGTCATAGGCTTCGCCCGCCGCGTCGTCGCGAGTTTTACCCACAAGTTTATAAGTAAGGTCGCGAAAATCGCCGGACTGCGATTCCACCCAAAACAGATTTGTATGGCCGCCGGATACGACGAGCGCCAGCGCCGGAAATTCAGCCTGGGGATGCTCGAACGAAACCGAATAGATGTGCCCTTCGATGTGATTGACCGCAGCGAGCGGCTTATGCCGTGAGAAACATAGCGCCTTCGCATAGGTCAAGCCGACGAGGAGCGATCCGATCAGGCCCGGTCCGGAAGTGGCTGCAATTCCATCAATGCCGTCGAGGTTCACGCCGGCGTCATTCAATGCCTGATCGACAATCGGTCCGATCTTCAGCAGGTGCTCGCGCGACGCAAGCTCCGGGACAACGCCGCCGTAGGCGGTGTGAGTCTTCACCTGAGAGTAGATGACGTTGGATAGAATTTCCCTTCCGTCGCGGACGACGGCTGCGGCAGTCTCGTCGCAGGATGTTTCAATACCGAGAACCAGCATTTAAAGGTTCCTGAGTCTTGCCAGGCTCGCCGAGTACGGCGCTTGTGCGACGCCGCGATCTGTGATGATCGCGGTCACGAACTCCTGCGGCGTAACATCAAATGCGGGATTGAAAACATCCACACCCTCGGGAACCATACGGACGCCGCCAATGTGCGTGACTTCCATTGGATCCCGTTGCTCGATCGGAATGTGCGAACCATCGGGAATGCTGAGATCCAGCGTGGAAAACGGCGCCGCCACGTAGAACGGAATCTCGTGTTGTTTCGCCAGCACCGCCACGGAGTACGTACCGATCTTGTTGGCGACGTCGCCATTCGCTGCGATGCGGTCGGCTCCAACGATGACGGCATCGACCAAGCCCTGGCGCATGAACGACCCGGCCATGTTGTCGGAAATAACCCGGACATCAATATCGTCCTTCCACAATTCCCACGCGGTCAGGCGTGCGCCTTGCAGAAACGGCCGCGTTTCATCGGCGAGTACCCGTAAGCGTTTGCCCTTCTCGACGGCCGCGCGAATCACGCCGAGCGCCGTGCCATAACCGGCGGTTGCCAGGGCACCGGCGTTGCAGTGCGTGAGGATTGTTCCAGAGTCCGGCAGCAGTTCCTGGCCGAACTGCCCCATGCGCTTGTTGCTATCAATGTCCTCGGTTTGAACGGCCAGCGCTTCTTTAATCAGACGATCAGCGATTGCGCGTTTGTCGCTGTCCTGCGAGACCGCCTGCGCGAATACCTGTTTCATTCGCTCAATGGCCCAGAAGAGGTTGACGGCGGTTGGCCTGGTTGCGGCCAGCGTGTCCGTGATCTGGACGAATTCGTCGCGCAGCTGTGCAATGTTTTCCGCCTTGGAATCGCGCACACCCAGAGCCACTCCCATCGCGGCGGCGACGCCGATGGCGGGAGCGCCGCGAACCACCATGACACGAATGGCATCGGCCACTTCCTGGTAGGTCTTGAAAACGGGATACTCTTCGACCGTCGGCAATTTGCGCTGATCGATCATCAGCACGCCGTCGTCGGTCCACTCAATCGTCTTAATCACGCAACCTCCAAACCAGCTATTCTAGCAATTTATCGGCATTCCAATCAGTTGCGTCGTTCAGGGACGCGAGAACGTGCAAAATCCCGCAATAAAGCGATCATTTCACACCCCAGGCGCACCCGATCTTTTCAATATTCAGGCGCGCTATGGAACGAGGAGTTCAGCGCCCAAATAGCGAGCGTTCTCAATCAAGTTCCGCCAGCCCTTTACTGATTTTGGACTCGTTGGAAGTTTTGAAAGGGCCCGCAATTTCGCCTGCAGCTCGTCTGTCACGTCGTTTTCGCGAAGAAAAACGGCCAGCGACTCGGGGCCCATTGCGTCTTCAAGCTTCACGCCGCGATCGGTAATTAGGTAGTCGACAGAAACCTCGAGTGCGTCAGCAATGCGTCTCAAGAACTCACCGCTTGCATTCTTGATGCGACCTTTTTCTATCGCCGTAATCGTCGATGTTGGAATTTTTGTCAGTTCCGAAAGTTCCGTGCCTTTCAATCGACGATATTCCCGAACGTTCGCGATCCGCTGCCCGACCGTCAGCTTCATGTACTTCGATTGTACAATGTTGAATTCAATTGCAGGATACTACATAAAAATGTATTATCCTGCTCATGGCGTCCGTGGATTCAATCAAAATGGGCTTTAGTGAAGGATGGAGTTTAGAAGATCACGCTCACGGGCTTGCTCCGTTCTTTAGCTCAGTACCCTCAGGCTACTTGTTAACCAAGATCCGAAAGGCCTTTAGTCCACAGGCCGCCGCGTAAAGTCGCTTGCCGTTCCGAAGGGTGATATAGGCCGTGTAGACTACGGCCTTCCCTTCCGGAACCTTAGCTTCCTTCTGCTTCATGTTCCGGTCCTCCTTCCGGCGACTAGTTGATGTGCCGCCGGGCAAGTACCAACGACAACGATCAACCAATACGCATCTGAGAGAGCCGGACCGAATCGAGAGTCCGGTAACGGACCCGTGAGCGTCGCCTCGACGGTATCAGTAGTTACGGACAGCTCAGGGGAGGGCAAAACATCAAAGGTGAGAGTTAATTTTGATTCGGGCCCTATGGGCGGAAGTCATCGATTTCCAATTCGATAACTTCAAAGCATTCAGCGGTTGGCTCTAGTACTGTCCTGCCCGCGCAGATCGCCAGCTTCACGACGGCCCCATGCTCTTCAACAAGCGTTCGGCCGGCCTGTAAATGTCCTCCAAGCGTCATCACGTCATCGACGAAAACGATTTGCGCTTTTGGCGGAATCTTGCCTTTCAGTACCAGATTTCTATATAGGCTAACGGCGTCTCGGGGCCCGCCCTTTCGGGCTGAAACCAGTTCCTTTTCACAGCGCAGTACGTCAAGAACTTCACCCGCACCGAATTCTGTCGCCAGTGAGCTAGCAAGCAGGGCAGTCCGCGGTTGGTGAGGAGACGTTTTCAAGGAAGTACTGTTAGGAATCGGAACGAAGTAAAGCGGCGGCTTAATTGAGGTGCCCTTCAAATAATCAGACGCCATCTGCCCAAACCATTTAATGGCGTCTGCCGCATTTGCGTTGGAGAGTCCAAGCTTCTTCCCTCTGATAGGGACCTTTGCATACTTGTTGATGGTGTCGCCTTTCAGCGCCTGAATGAATTTGTGGACGTCATGATCACACGGGCGCCATTTGACACCGCTTCCGCTAAGATACCTAGCGAAACAAACGACTTTTAGTGGCATCGGGATGCTGGAAGAACTTCCAGCACATCTTCACTCTTCGTTAGCGGCCGCATACGTTCGTAAGTCTGGAATCGCGTGGGCCAGGTAAGCGACTGGTCATCGAGGACGGACTTGGCTATAAACAACCAGCGTTCAAGACGTACACACTCAGCAGCTTGGTGTAGAGTCCCGGAAGTGTCGGAGGCTTCGATAATCACGGTCGCGTCACTGATCGCTGCCATCAGCTTATTGCGCTCGGGAAAATTCGATTTGAAGACTTCACTGCCGGCTTCGAATTGCGACATGAGTAGGTGATCCGAATAAATGCGCTCCTGGAGCGCGCGATTTTCTGCTGGGTAGGCTTTGTCGAGCGGGGTCCCTATCACGGCGATCACGCGGCCGCCGTTCTCGATACCTGAGGTGAGCGCAAATGTGTCTACACCTTTTGCCAATCCGGAAACTACGACAACTCCCGACCGGACCAGGTCGCGAGCTAGCTGTGTGGCGCGTTTCGCGCCTTCAGGAGATACGTCTCGCGTCCCTACAATAGCAACCGCCGGGCACTGAACTAAGCTTGTATCGCCTGCGCACCAAATGACACCGGCAGAACGGTCGGAAAAATGTAGGCGTTCCTGTTGTTCCGGCTTGACTTCACGCACCTTACCTAAGAGCTGGCCGAGCGTAACTGCGGTGACCGTTGGTGGTGGGGTGTACCGCTGAAATTGGCGGCGCGGCATTGAGGAACTCTTTCTGGCGGGCCATGCGACGTTGTGTTGTGGTCGCACCTTTGCAAACTCCCCTGTTGGAAGTGGCCAAAACATCGGCCCGTTAGCATTAGTTTACCGTGAAGCTTGTAAGAAACACCCGCCCATAAAGTACAAAGCCATGGGGACACGGGAGGTCCACGAGCAATCTACCCTTGTTTAGGGTATTTATCTGCAGTGCGCTGCCAGACTATGTCGATGGTCGTCATTAAAGCATCGAACCTCGGCCCGCCGCCCGGCACATTGTTTTCAAATTCATGCTTTACCGCCGGTTCTCGGCCCCAAGCGTGAATGACAGATGCGAACAGAGCCTTATAGGCAAGGTGTAGCTCCTCGGCGTCTTCGATAAAGCCGGCCTTCCACTGCGCCAATCGCTCCTCTGCTAAGTTTTCGCGACATTCCGTGGCTTTGATTTGGTTGTAGACGTTCGATAGGTATGTCCATTGCGAAGCGAATCGGGCGTAAAGGGCTGCATATACGGCCGCGAAAATTCCCCCAGCCCACTGTATCGTTGCTGAGATTTCCGCTAGAAGGGCTGCCCAGCTGGGCGTCCATACCCGTGAATGGTCGAAGAGGTTCCGCAAGCCGAGCGCTAGCGCGTACAGCCACAGCATGGTCAGAAGGGAGCGAAGCAGAATGACGTCTCCGCCGTTTGCTCGGCCCTTCAAGAGCCACTCGGACGAGATAGCTGATACCAGCTTTTCCCAGCATCTCAGCCAGAATGGATCGCCAGATCTCTTTGAGGGTGTCTGTGTGGTCATTCGATGTTGTATTTATAGTCGAAACGGGCCGATCATTCAGCAACTATGACTGGAAAGTTCAATGGCGTATTGCTTCGGCGGATCACCTCCATGAAGGTCGTTAATGATCCTTCGGGTGTGGCGCGAACTTCATTTCGTGTGATGGATGGACTTCGGGAGGACCTTGAGGCTGCGCTGAGGCTTAGATCGCCAGCATTATTAATTTTGTCGAACAAAGAAGTTGAAGGAACGATCGTGCAGTACAGTGCCGACATTCACTCGGGATACGAGATCATGATCGAGACGGAAAGACTGGGCTAACTTCGATCAAAGAGTTCCTCCCGCCCTTCCAATTGGCTGTAGCGCGAATTCTTGACCTTGATCCAATATCTGGAACGCTTCTCGGTCACCTTGTACGGCGAGTCCTTTCGCTTGCATACAATTCCTTCGAGGTCCATCTTCACCACTTGTTCGAACAGTAAGCGGCCATCGTTCTCGACATGGTCGAGATAGAACATCCTGGCGCGCTTCCTCCGGATTAAACGCTTCAAGATGGCCTTTCGTTCGATCAATGGCAGCGTTCGCAGGTCTTGGCCGTTGAGGTACAGGAGATCGAAAGCGATAAACATGCACTGAGTTTTGCGGAAAAACAGGTCATGGAAGCTTGGCCGGCCATCTTCATTGAGGCAGCAAATCTCACCATCAAGGACGGCGCTTTCGACCCTGAGATGTTCGGCGATCCAGCCGGCCAACTCGGCAAACCCGCGGAAGACATTCCCATTTCTGGAAACGAGTTCGGCGGCTCCGTTCTGAATTCTGGCCAGCGCACGGAAGCCGTCAATCTTCAATTCATAGATGAACAGTTCCGAATCGAACGGTTCAGGACGGCGTGAAAGCCGCATGGGACGTAGGTCTCGGGGCAGCACGCATAGATTATAGCGGGCTAGAAGATTTCGTGCTGCCCCTAGCGAATTTAGGCGACTTGCCTCAGTTCCTTTTGCACCGCTTCAGGAGAGTTCCCAACCTTTTGTACCGCCGCCCGCAGTTGGTCGGCGCTGACACCGAACTTCTCAGACCAATAACGAACTTCGTAATCTTCGCTGAGATTGATGCGATTGCGGTCCTGCGGTCCTCGCTTGGTCTTATCGTCAGCCATTGAATACCTCCTGTATTCAGGCTATGTGCCGGCCAGCCCGATAAATAGGACGCAATTTGAGTGGCTTAACGGTGAGCGGTGGCTACCATCATCGGCGTTTCATTTTTGCCTGCGTCAAGGAACTCTGCTTCCGCTTTTTGGATTGTTCCTTAACCGACTCTTCCAGGCTGGGCAGGAGTTTACTTTCGAGGCTCCGCTTAATCTCGTCAGCCCATTTGTCATACCAACGTTTTGCCGTTGCTGGAGTGATACCTATCTTGTCGGCGGCTTGACCCGGCATCAGTCCATCTTCAGTGAAGGCTTTCTTGAGCAAAGCGAGTGTTTCGGGAGACAGCCGCGCCATTCCTGGGAGTTTACCAGCGCGTTAGAATTCCTGTATGGATAGCCGCCAACATGAAGCCAAGCCCGGCGAGGTCGACCATTGGACGCCATACTCGCATTGGTGCGGTGACCGTGAGTGTTGGCATTGGGTGATCGACTGTAAGCACATGGCGGATCCGCTCGGCCTGCCACACTTTCCGGTTGACGATGCCTGCATTCGCAGCCTGGCTTACGATCGCATGACTCAGCGCCTCGAGGTCCGTTATCGTTGGAGATCCGTAAGGCAATACCGGCCGGTACCACTCTCGGTTGTTAAGCAGATTTGGAAAGCCCGACCGATGGATGTGGCGCTGCATGAGTACGTGAAGGCCAGTCGGGTTCGATTTGTCGAGGTGCGCAGTGAAGGGAAGCTGCTCATGACGATGATGCGGGGATGGCAGATGATACCGAAGGCCAACATCATGCCGGCTCAATGAGCGTTTTTCCACTATGTCGCGCTGCTATTGTCCGTGGTTGGTTCGCGCTTTGAAAGTTCCTGTGAAAGAATATTCAAGTGACTGGACAACGCCCAAAGCGAATGCACACCGTTTCGAAAACCTATCTCGAAGCGTTCGCTCTTAATGACGTCACTCGCCGGACTTCAGCGCTGTGGCGCTTTGATCGATTGTCGGGAGAAGCGAAGATTGTCGGAGTACGAGACGCGGAGGTCGTTAAGGACATATACACGGTCTACATCGACGGAAAGCCAGACACTGGAATTGAAGAATTGTTGTGCGGAATCGAGGATGCCTTTACTCCCGCCCGGCAATTTATTCTGGAACAGCAAATCGGGACCAAACAAATCCTGATCTCGAAAGAGCAATGGGCGGCATTGTTTCGGTTCATTGCCGCTCAACTACTGCGAACCCCGCGAGCGTTTCAGGGTATGTGTGATACGTGGAGCGTAACCGGGTCGCAGTATGAGAGCGACACCCCACAGCGCGTCATGGTCGAGTTAATCCAACGCTGGATACTTCGACTGGCGAGAATGCGTGGCACTGTCGCCTATACAGAGACAGCCACGCCATTTCTCACCTCGGACAATCCGGCGGTGATGTGGAAACCGGAAGGTGATGCCTTTGCTTACGCCAATCAACGGGACGCGAAACTTACGGTTACATGTCCGCTGTCACCCTCGCTTTTGTTTTGCGCGTTCCAGACACCGGAATCGCTAAAAGCTGTTCACGGGGAACGCAACGACTTGCCACACAATGAACGTCCTTCAGAAAAATTTCGATCGAATCTCGATTTTGGCAGTATTCCTGATGGCGAGGTCAAGCGGTTGAATGCCCTGTGTGTGTCCAACGCACACAGGTATGTCTATGCCAATAATTGCGGGAAGCCCCTACTGACCTTCCTTCGGAACCGCTTTTTTGGCAAACCGGCACCGGTTCGCGCCCGAGATCTCCAGCCGATCGGAAGTCCGTCGAAAAGCCGAATCGTTGAGAACGACCGTGTTGGAAAAGGCGATGAAACGCACCTGTGTTGGAAGGCGTGCTGATCGGGTAAGGGACCTGCTTTGTCCGTACGAGTGCCAGACTATAGGCGTCGACACTAAAGGCCCTGGGCTAGGGTAGCTACCGAAATACGGACACTCCTGAATCCGTCGCCCAGGGCGCCCCAACTTTCAGGAAGCCATCTCAGGAGGTGGCGGATGAAACGGACTCGAAGGCGGGCGGCTGCCCGTCAATCGACTATTGATGATTTTGAAAAGGCATATTGGATTTGCTATTTCGCATTCCGCACCGGAAATCCGCCTAATGTTGATTCTCCGCACATCCCGTTCATCACGAGGCTAGAGCCACCGTCCTTTATAGTGACTGATGCGCATCAGCGCGCCGGAAATGACAGTCTCCAAACCTTGATCGCGGCTGGCTGTGATCAACAGTTAGTTCTCGCATGCGTTGTTCTGCTTTCAGCCACAAAACAGAGATGGTCTGAATGGAGACTTCGCGCCCCGAGCTCCGTTGATTTAAAGTCTCAGATGGCCACACTCGCGGCAGCTTCCTCGGCCATTGACAGGGTTATGGTGTGGATTGCGGATTTGGAGTTCTACGGTCTTGGGGAATTCTTTGCCCATCCTGCCTACGATAAGACTTGTCTACAGCACGCTAAATGGCTCCTGATCGATATAGCGCAGCGTGCACCGCATGTTCTCACGGGCCTTCGCGCCGAGACACGCCGTAATTATGAAGTTAACCAAGCGATTGTGGTGTTGGCCAAACATGTACAGCAATTCACTGGCACTTTTGGCTTCAATAAAATCGCTGATATCGTAAGCGCTTTAGGCGGAGCCCTCGATGAGGATTCATTGAAGAGCGCCTATTATGCGGAGATAAAACGCATCGAATCGCTCCCGCTCGAAACCACACCCCTAGTTAGTAAATCAAAGACGAATTAGTAACGATTCGCTTACTGCTCCCGGCGGAATGAAGCATGTAGAAATGTTTGCATCATTTTTGCAATGTGAAGGAGCCACACGTAATGACAAAGAGGCTGCTTAATACTGAAGCCGCCGCAGAACTTCTCCACAAAACGCCAAGCGCACTTCGCCTTGATGTCTTTCGTCGGAAGGTTCCGTTTTATCGGGTGGGTCGGTCCCTACGCTTTGATGTCGAAGAGCTTCGAGAATTCGTTGATGCCCAGCGTGTCGTTTCTGTCGAGGAAGCCCTAAAGCGTTGCGGCGGAAGCGTGCAGTGATGGCACGAGATCTAGCCGACCGACACCTTGGTCCGGCCAAGTCTTGACAGTGCATGAGGCATTGGCCGACGCGATCTACCGGTACCAGCAGTGGCAGAGATCGAGGATGGAACTGAAGGAAGCGCAGAAATTTAAAAGGCGAAACAAGAAAGAGATCAATGAACACGACGACAAAAACAGCAGCCGTAGAGGTCATCAGCGTCAAGCACATCAACAAGGGCAGCCTGCGGGCCTTCGCCACAGTGAAGGTCGCGAACAAACTGACCATCCATTCCGTGCGGATCATCCAGCAGGACGGACAGGAAGCGTGGGTGTCGATGCCACAGACAGAGGCGCCATCGGCGAACGGGGGAAAGCCTCGCTACTTCCCGATCGTTGAGATTCTCGATGACAATCTAAAAAAACAGATCAGCGATGCTGTTCTCGGTTCGTGGGCACCTCCAAAGTCAGCGATTGCTGGGGAGGAGCCTCCGTTTTGAGTACCGCCGATACGGCCCTTCAATACACGCGTGCCGGCATCTCCGTCGTCCCAATTCGGGCCGATGGGAGTAAGGCTGCGGCATGTGCCTGGAAGCGATTCCAGCAAGTCATCGCCACTCCCGATGAAGTGCAGACCATGTTCCACAACGGCTTTGGCATTGCCGCGGTTACCGGCCGCGTCTCGGGACATCTCGAAGCAATCGACTTCGAATCGGGAGCGCCGTTTCATGAGTGGCTGTCGTTAATCGAGGAGCACGAATCCGCCCTCGCGGCTTCGCTTGTGATCATCCAAACACCGTCTGGTGGCCATCACGTTGTCTATCGATGCCCGGAAAAGATCGAGGGAAATCAGAAATTGGCGATGCGGTTGGACGGGACGACGCCGAAAGTCATGATCGAAACGAGAGGCGAGGGCGGCTATATTTTGACCGTTGGATCGCCTGCCAACTGCCACCCGGCAGGCAAGCTCTACTCGCTGCTTCAGGGTGATCTCGTCCCCGGCGGCGGGGAACACTCGATACCAACAATCACGGACGCACGCCGTTCCTTACTAATCGGCGCGGCCCGCAGCTTCAATGAAGTCCGCCGACAAAAAAAGGCGGATGTTGTTCCCACTTACGGCGGGGGGCAATTCCCCCGACCCGGCGACGTCTTCAACAGCCGGGTGACCTGGGAAGAAATCCTTAAGCCTCATGGTTGGACAGTGGCAGGACACCGCGGAGAGGAAACATTGTGGCGGCGGTCCGGCAAGGACTTTAGTTTTTCAGCCACCGTGAACTATCGAGGCTCCGACTTGCTGTATGTGTTCACCACCAACGGGCACCCGTTTGAACATGAAACCTCCTATTCGAAATTTGCAGCTCACGCCCTCCTAAATCATGCCGGCGACTACAAGGCTGCAGCGCGAGACATCGCTCAGCGATTCGGGATGAAGGATGATCGCCCTCGACGAGAGCAAATCAAACCGGCGGACGAGACGCCTGAGGCCAAGCGATCGGTAGAACCCGTGGGCCTGGACGAATCAGAACCGCTGCACTTGACCGACGTCGGCAATGCCGAGTTCTTCGCAAAGCTGTTCGGGGATCGACTTCGATTTGATCATCGCCGCGGACGCTGGGTTATCTGGCGAGGCCACTCCTGGGCTGAAGATTGGGATGGCAAAATCGTTCGCCTGGCCATCGAAGCAGCACGACAGCGGTACGTGTCTGCAACTGGCATTTCCAATCTGGATGAGCGCCGGCGTGTCGCCAATTGGTCGATCGCGTGTGAACAGCGATCGCGAATAGATGCGACGCTAGGCGTTGCCAAAGTCATGTTGCCTTTCAGTGATCCCGGCGTGGACTGGGATCGCGATCCGATGTTACTCGGCACCCCTAATGGCGTCGTCAATTTGAAGACCGGAACCCTTCACGCCGGCAAGGCCGATGATCGGATCACGCTTCAGACCTCGATTGGTTACGACAAGGACGCTCCGTCTCCTCGATTCCAGCGTTTTCTTCGTGAGATATTTCAGGACGATGCCGAGCTCATGGAGTTTATTCATGCGGCTGTTGGCTATTCCCTTACGGGCGATACGAGCGAACAAGTGCTGTTCCTCGCACATGGAGCAGGCTCCAATGGCAAAAGCGTGTTCTTGAGCACGCTGCGATGGATGCTCGGCGATTACGGGCACAACATGCCGTTCTCCACGATTGAAATGAAAGATCGTTCATCCATTCCGAATGACCTCGCCGCGCTCGTCAATCGCCGGTTTGTGACGGCTAGTGAAACCAACGAGTCAACGCGTATGAACGAGGCGCGCACGAAGGCTCTTACGGGCGGCGATCCGGTTACTGCGCGATTTCTTCACGGGGAATTCTTCACGTTTAAACCAGTTGCCAAATTTTGGCTCGCTGTAAATCACAAGCCTCGAGTATCTGACGATTCGTATGGATTCTGGCGCCGCGTGCGACTCATACCGTTTCTACGGCAATTCAAGGGTGAAGAGATCGACCCACAACTCGAGCAGAAGCTGCGCGAGGAAGCACCGGGCATTCTGGCCTGGGCCGTTCGGGGCTGTTTACGCTGGCAGGAGTATGGACTCAAGCCGCCCGCTGCAGTTGTACAGGCAACAGAAGCGTACCGAGAGGAGAGTGATCCATTGGCGGCGTTCATTCTCGAACGATGCCAACTTGACGCCAACTTGACGGTGTCAAGTGCGCAACTTTACACCGCCTATCGCTCGTGGGCCGAGAAAGAGGGCCTCCGCGATCGGGAAATTCTCACCGCGACGTCATTTGGTCGGCGGATGAAAGAACGGTTCGAACACAAACGAAATAGCCAAGGGGTGACTTATTGCGGGATTTCCACTCTCGGAGTGTAGGGTTAAGGGTAAAAACCCTACATTTTCCGGTTTCTCTCTATGTGAAATGTCTTACGCGAGAAAACCAGAAAAACCCTACACACCCTACACACCCTACACGGGCGGTTTTTCCGATCAAGGTCGGCACCACAGCCAGTCGCGAACTTTACGCATCTTGACGTTCTTTACTTGTCGTTTTGGAGTGTAAGCCATGATGAAACTAACTGAATCAGACCGGCGGGCCATCGTCGCGCAGCACGTTGCCGGCAAGGGACCAACCGAGATCGCCAAGATCTATGGCGTCTCGCGCCAAACCATCAGCACTTTCTTGAATGACTTCAGGCGGTCGAGGGAAGGCAAACCAGGCGAGGACGTCATCGGCGCGAGGACAGGTGACTATAAACAAGAGCTGAAGAGCCTGGCTGTGCCGGCGTTGAAACGGAGCCTAAGTGACACGACTGAGGTCCATAAGGCGGCGAACACCGCGGTCAACGTTATGAAGGGGCTTGGTGAGTTTCGGGAGGATCGTCTGGGAGACGTGAACTTGTTCGTCGCACAAATCGCCAACCTTCCCGCCGATTGGCAGAAACACTACGTATCGTCCGATGACGTGACCGAGGATGAGCCAGGCGTGGTCGTGATTAACGGTCACGAGTACATCACAAGTGACTCCGTGACAGACAAATGAAGATCGACGACCACACCGTTGTCCACGTTCGAGATGTGCTCCAGTACCTGGAGTCCGATCGGTATCTTGGCAAGGCGGAGGCCGCGAAGTACTTGGGCGTGAGTGTTCGAACCGTTGAGGGTTGGATGGATCGGCTTCCGCGGTACAAGCCCAATGGGAAGGTGTTGTTCAAGAAAAGCGAACTCGATCAGTTCATGAGGCTGCATCTCGAGCAGCCGAACGAGGTCGATGTGGAGCGTCTCGCGGACGATGCTGTGGCGGCCGTCATGAGGCGATGAGAAACAAATGAAAACAGCGGCCGACAATCGAACGAAAGAACACTTGGTTAGGAGGTCATCCCACATAAGCGATAGATCTGTTTGCATAATCCCTGACTCGCTCTCTAATAGGTGCGCCTGGGGTCCTGGCCAGCGTTGGAAAAGGCGTTTTTCGGGATGCAGACGGAGGGCGCCCGAGATTGAGCTGGCTTCTCGACGGCCAATGGAGCCTTCGACCGAATGCGTTTTTCAGGGTTGGAGTCCCAACGATGCCGTCCCGTCCCCCACCCCAACAGGGGGGCTATTACAGTCTCCGCGTCTCCCGCCCCAATTCAAAAAGTGTTTTCAAACGGGAGTCCCGTTATCGGGGACGGGCATCGAGGTTTAGAGAAGTGCAATTCATGCGCAATGCCATAAAAAATTTTGGCGAGGCTTTTTCGAAGACGGGCGAGTGTCCGTTGATGATGTCGATCATGGAGCGGTTGGCGACCGGGAACGTGTGGATTGTCGAGAGTGCGACCAGTATCCCGGCGGCCAGTCTCGAGGAGTGGGCTGTTCAAGCGGAGGGGCTACTGCGTCGAGCAGAGGCCAAAGACTGGGGAACGGTATAGACGAATTCTTGGAGGTGAATGATGGCGGATTTTCCATATCCAGTAAATGACGACATGAGCGTGCTCGATCCAACCGGGAGTTATTCAGTTCCGGCTGGCACACCGCCTTACGTGGCGGCGCCTGGACAGCGGTTCGACCCGAAGAAGCTAGTGGCCTCGGTACTGCAGAACTTCGTCTTCTCGATGGCGCAGGGAGCCGCAGCGCAAGCGAATGCACCGGCAGGCCGCGGCAATCGTGCGGGCTTTGCTGCGGCGATGGCCGCTCCGTTTCAGTTGCATCAACTGCAAGAACAACAGCGACAGCAGGAGTTGGACCGTCAGTTGAAGATGGCGGAATTCCGAAGGCAGGTCCAACAGGGGCAGACCCAGCAAGCCCTTCAAACTTTGGGTGCGGTTCAGGGAAGCGTGGCACCTCAAGTCACAGTCCAGGCGCCTGAAGCCACGTCCATGTCATATCCCGGTCAGATTGGCCCCGGGCCAACGTTCGGTGGTGGCTCGATCACGGTGGCGGGCCAGTTGCCGCCGGTGACCATCCCGGGTTATGGGCCGGTACAGCCTCAATCGGCACAGGACATGGCGAGGTTGGCAGCGGAGGCCGCCGAGCGTAAGGCAAGGCTCGATGTTCAAACGAAAGCGAGCGAGCCGTACAATCTCGCTCCCGGTGCTACTCGCTATTTGGGTTCCACGCCGATTGCAACGAATCCCAAGGGCGACGAAGCGACGGGCGATTTTGGAAAGTACTACTTGCCAGCATTCGCCATGCAAAACGGTGTGAATGTTGCCGGCAAAGACCCGGGCGCCATTATCCAGGCGCTCGGACCGCAAAAGGTCATCGAGGCTATCAATGGCTATGCCCAGCGCAGCCAGGATCCGGAGATGAAGGCGCAGATGGAATCGCTTCGCAATGCGGAACTGGCTCTTAAACAGTTGCAGTTGAGTCAGCAGCCGACCGCGGAGCAGGCGCAGCAGGTTGCGGACGATCTCGTGAAGCATCGGATCGCTCCGGAACAGATGAGTCAGATGTTCGGTGGGTTCGGTCCGGCCGGACAGAACTTCAAACGTATGGTCTATAGCGAAGCGAAGAAGCTGGATCCGGAGTTTGATTTTGAAAGGGCGGCGGCGGAGTACGGTCTCGTGAAAAGCCCGTCGTTTCAGACAACCGTGCGGTACATGGATTCGGTTCAGAACTCGATTCCGCAGGTCATCGCGGCCGCAAACACCCTGGCGAACGGCCAGGTGCGCTCGATCAACTCTCTCCTGAATGCAGGCAAGGGCCAGTTCAACAACGTCGACTTGAAGAAATTCCAAACGGATCGGCTTTTTGTCGCGGACGAGATTGCGAAGATTCTGGCAGGAGGGGGGACGGGCAGCACGACCAGCGACAGCAAGTTAACCCAGGCCTCGGCTGTATTGAAAGACAATGATTCACCGCAGGCGATTGCCGCAGCCCTGGGCGAAGTGAAGGGATTGATCGGCACTCGGCGGCAGGCGTTGACTAAGGGAACGTATCTTGAAGGCCAGTTCAACAGTGCTGATCGCATTCGAGTCAGAGGCCCGAATGGTCAGACGGGCACAATACCGGCGGGGTCCGCACTGCCAGCCGGTTGGGCGGAGGTGAAGTAAATGCCGCAGCTACCTGTTGGGTTTGTTCCCGATAATCCGGAAGCTCCTGCGGGATTTGTTCCCGATTCTGCCCCAAACCCAGCGGGCCAGGAGACAAAATGGAGCGCCGGGCGGGCGTTAAGGGCGATTGAGTCGTATTTGCCATCGACGCGCACCGCGTTTCGTGTGGGAGGCCAGATCATCGGCGGAACTGGCGGTGCTCTGGCCACCGGAAGTCCCGCAGGCGCCGTGATCGGTGGAGGACTCGGCGCGGCGGCTGGAGACAGCGCCTATCAAGCAATTAGCCGAATGACGCCGGACATACGGGCGATCGTCGAAAGTGCTCTTGGCGGTTCGGCCGGCGAGGCCGTGGGGCCCATTATCGGTCGGCTTGCCGGAACTGGTGCGCAGCTTGAGACGGAAAGTCTGTTAGCTCCCAGGAGTATGGGAGAAAAGGCGCAGTTGCGCGGTGTATCCGAGCAGCTCTCGAAGGAGATTCCGATTCGCCCGACGGGCCCCGCAATAAAAACCGCTCTCAGCCAAATGAAGGACCAGGCAGGCAAAGAGGTTGAGCAAGCGTACTTGAACGCGAATGTGGGCCCGATCGATACAGGCCCCATCAAAGCGGCAATGATTGCGGAGCGCGATGCACAGATTCGGTCGGTGGCCGGACAGTCCACTCCAGGCTCTGCGCCCATCTTAAACACCTACAATCGGATCATCGACTGGCTGGACAGGAATCCAAGAGTGACCGTCGATCAGATGCGGCAGGATAAGCAACTGTGGGACAGCCTAGTCAATTACCGGAAAGCATCAAACAATATGACGGCAAATGAAGGCGTCTATCAGTCGGCGGCGGATAAGTTTCGAGGAGTGTTGAACTCTATTTCCGAGATTGGCCGAGCAAACCAGGTGTTTCATCGCATCAACATGGCGGATCAGTTGTTCGCGAATCGTGAGACGTCGGCCGTCAGTAAGGCTGCGGTTCCGGGCTTGGGTGACATGCTGGCGGGAACATTCGGAGCGGGTGTTGGCGGAAATGTTGCTGGGCCGTATGGCGCGCTGATTGGAGCTCCTACAAGTGTTGTCGCAAAACGAATCCTAACGAGTCCCGGCTTTCAAAGCCTGTCCATTGGGGTGCAACGCGCCGTCGCGGACGCGTTGGGACGTGGTGATGTGGCATTGGCAGTGAGGATTCTAGGAGGAACGGGCATTCAACAGGCATTGCAACCCGGAACGACAGTGACCGTGTCCGTTTTACCGAAGTAAGCCCTACGGATCAAGTTCGATGAACCGGAAAGCCAAAGGGACCCGAAACGAACATCGATCGATGCAGATTTTAGAGGCTGCCGGTTATACAGTTACTCGCGCCGCCGCGTCGTTGGGCGCTTGGGACGTCATCGGAATTGGTCCAACGGATGTGGTGCTCGTCCAGGTGAAGACGAACGATTGGCCGGGATCGGTAGAGATGAAAACGCTTCGCGGGTTCAGAGTGCCGACGAATTGCAAAAAGCTCGTGCATCGCTGGCGCGATCGGCAGCGCGCGCCCGATGTGAGGGAAGTATGAAGATGGATTCATTGCTCAAATGAGAAGAGAAGAATGCCGAAGAAGCTGAAATGCCCCCACTGCGGAAAAACAATTCCAAACGACGTTATCGCGGCGCACCTCGGTCAGCTGAGCGGCAAGAAGCTGGCCTCTGAGCGCGGACCTGATTATTTCCGCAAGCTACAAGCCAAAAGGAAAACCCGTTCAGGGGGAACCGGCGGGGGCCGTCCATCGAATAGCGACAAGTAAACAATGAACGCATTCTGACGTGTTGAGCGATAGATTTTTCTTTAATCCAACGAGCGCTCGTTGGATAATGACGAACGTTCCACCGTCCCTGGGGAACAGATCACAAAAAGGAGTAGCAATGTCGAAAACACCGGAACTGGCCGCCGTCGAATTCGGCCCAATCGATTTGCGAACGTTAGAAGAGATCGTGACGCAGCTGGGTGCATGCCGCGTTGCATCGGAACAGAAGTCCGGACCAAAGCAATCCGCGGGAGCGCAGGTGCTCACTGTGTTCTTACGGATGGTGGAGGACCGACTGTCGAACTTCGTGAAGGAATTGAAAGCGAAAATGACGGTCAAGACCGCAACAGCCTAAACAACCAAACGGGCCGGTCTTCCGTTGCAGCGGCTGGCCGGCCCTCACCAAAAGCAAAATTCGCTCGGAGGCGAAAAGCAATATGGCTAAGAGAACTGTATCAAAGGCCACACGTACAGCCACGCGAAAGAAAATCTCGATCGTAAATATCTTCCCTGCCAAGAGCGCGGACGGATCAAAAAGCGTACAGGTCTCCCTCGAAGACCTGAATACCCTTCGGGATTATGCGCTCGCAATTGAAGCGTTCACAAACCTCATGTCTTTAATGGATGGACAGCGCGAGGAAGAGTTTTTCCTGTTGAATCCCATCGTGAAGGGCCTTGCCAGGCTTAGCAACCGCTTAAGCGAGAACGGCGGTGCGCGATGAAAGCAGCAAAACGAGAAAACAAATCACTAGGGCCAAGGACCGTTGCTGAACTCCCCGATACGATGCCGTTTACGAAAGAAGATCAAGAGCGCCTGGAATGGATCCGAGATTTCTTGGAGGCAATGTTTTGCGCGTTCGACGTCGGTGAAGTCGGACATCAGGTTGACTATATAACCATCAGCGGTCTACTTCGCCCTGGATACGAAATGGCGGAGAAGTTCTGCGACGACATTAGCGAGCGGTTCGGTCCGGCGATGAGTCCTGAACTCGCCACTATGGTAAAGGCGGTGCGCAAATGACTGCCAATGCGTCCGTACTAGATCACAGCGGAATAACCAGACACAAAACGGCGCTCCATTCTGAGCGAACTTTCAATCACGACAGAATTGCGCGCCAGATCGACCTCGCGCTGGTTTGCCAACGGCTCAAGCTGTCCAATTTCTTTATGCATGCCCCCCATGTCGGCCGATTGCGTTTTCATCTCGGCCATGAACAAGAATTAAAGAGCCTGCCGAGGGAGTTCCGCCACGCGCGGCTCCTCCTCCACTACTCGGTCGACGTTCAACGGCACCGCGACTCTTATCGGCAGATCGTCACGCTTGAGGGGCCGTCCCTTCAGCAGACGCTAGAGGCAAGGGGCGAAAAAAGGCCGCATTCGAAAATCGGCGGTTACGCCTGGTGCTGGATCTGTCCAGCGTGTGAGGAGCCAACCAACCTTTTGTTGGCCCGGATAGGCCAGCCCTTCGCGTGTATTGATTGCCATGGTCGAGCGGCTAAATACATTCTGCCGGCCACATTCACCGCTCTTCCGCCGGAGGTGCGCTGATGTCACTAAAGCCGCTGACACCAGAGGCACGACGCCAGGCGCGGGAGGCCTTCAACGAGGTGATGAATACCCATGACGAGGATCCGCTGGCGATAGCCGCAACTGTCACAGTGAAGTCACTTCTGCTGGCGAAAAAGAAGAGTCGAGAGGATGAGAATGGGAAGAACCGGCTTCTCAAGGAGCGACAACATGAGCGTTAAGCGGGCCAAGGCCAATAAAGAAGACAAGTTGGAATCGCTGCAGGCAGAGATCCGGTTTATTCAGCGGTACGGCGCACCATACCAGCGGCACGGTCTTGATTGCGCTGTCCGAGGGCTGTACAACGTTATCCGTCGGCAGCGGCGACTTAAGACAAAAACGAATCTATCCCAGACAAGGGCGGTAAGGCATGAAGCCTTGAGTTCACGTAAGGACGGGGGTGCACGATGAAGATCGTAATCAACGGCAGCGATCATGAAATAAAGATGGTCAGACAGCTCCTCCACATTCTTAGAGCTGGCAAGCGCAACCATAAAGGCGTGCAGGCCTTTTTCGATTTGATCTGCCGCTGCCATGAAATATGTCCATTCCGAACAACGCCCGCTCAAAAACGCATGCGCTCCGAACATGTGGCTTCCATAGAAAGAGAAAAGACGGTGGAGGGCCGGCGGGAGCGCGCCGCGGCGGATGCCCGATTCGAAGCGGTAGAGCGTTTCAGGGCCGGCTTGGTAAACGACTCGCAAGGCGGTGCGCAATGAAAACATCAACTGGTGTCAATAGGCGCTCTAGTGGCGAGACGCGACGAACGATTGATGTGGATACGGGTGCGGCTGAGGCTATTTTCGATGCCTTGATGGATTTGCACTACCGGCTAGACACGGCCGCGAGGGCTTTAAAAACAAGTTCCACCCAAGAAGAAACGCGAGGTCCACAGATCGTTGTGGAGGACGCTATGTGGAAGCTTTCCGACGTGTCAGGCAGGATACACGACATTCTGGAGGGCGGTCGCGATGGGCGTTAGGATTCGCGAAAAGGAAAAAGGCTCGGGCGTCTGGTGGCTCTTCATCAATTACAAGGGCAAGCGCACATCGCGTCAGATCGGGAAGCAGCGCGCTGCCGAGAAGGCCATGGAGCACGCTCAAGCGCGGCTGAAGCTGGGACAGGATGCTTTGCCGAAGGAGAAGCCGCCATCGCCTACCCTGGAGGCGTACTGGAAGAACTTCGAGGCGACGTATTTGCCAGCTGGTGTTCGTCCCGGAACGATGGAGAGCTATCAGCGCAGTTTCAGAAATCATATCTTGCCGGAACTGGGAACTATTCCGATTGACGAGCTCAACCGAGAGAAGGTGAAGGCCTTCGTCGCGACACTGACTCAGAAGAAGTACAGCCGAACGAAGAAGGTCGTCACCGTCGACGAGAAGGGTAAGAAACGGATCGAATATCACACCGTGGAGCGCCTTTTATCTCGAGCGTCGATACACATCATCGTTGCAGAACTGACGGCTCTGCTTAACCATGCTCGGGAAGACGGGCTAATCGCCACGAATCCCGCTGGCCGGCTGGGAAAGCTGTATCGGCAGGCGCCGACCCTCCACGAAGAGATTCAGCCACTCACGGCGGAGGAGGCGGTATTGTTTCTCGAGAAGGTGCGGCTTCATTTTCCCGAGGACTTCCCGCTGTTCCTGTGTGCCATCCACACCGGGTTACGCTCCGGTGAACTTGCTGGTCTCCAGTGGGGGGACATCGATTTTCACGGCAAGTTTGTGATGGTGCGGCGCACCTACTCGCACGGCCGCCTCGACAAAACGAAGACCGATCAAGTGCGACGTGTGGATTTGTCGGATGCTCTTATCAGCGAACTGGAGACGTTAAGACGCAAACGGCAGGCCGAGTACCTAGCTCGTGGTAAGAACGAGATTCCCGAATGGGTTTTCCTTAGCTGCGGCCGCCGGCGGAAGGGCCAGCAGCGGGATGAGGGGCAGCAGCTCGAAATGAGGAATCTTAAGGATCGATCCTTTTATACGAGCCTTTCGAAGGCTGGCTTGCGTCGGATCCGTTTCCACGATCTCAGGCACACATTTGCGTCCTTGCTGATTCAGAACGGCGAATCATTGGCCTACGTGAAGGACCAGCTCGGCCACAGTTCGATCAAGATGACCGTGGACGTCTATGGCCACCTGGTGCCTGGTGCGAATCGCGCGGCGGTGAATCGTTTGCCCGCTGTAGGCAACTCCGCCGGTCAGTCCGGATATATTCAGGCTGGTAGCCGCTCCACGACCATTATCTGATTCCACAACATCAGTACTCTCTCACGATAGGCTTCGTCAGGTTTTCCGCCGGCAATCGGTACAAGTTCCTGACCTGTGTGCGTTAGGACGTAAGGCCCCGTCTCCACGAGAAGATGTGGATTTGCGTCTACCTTCGCTGTGAGTCGGTAGTCAGCGCCGTAGTAATTCACGACTTGACCATTGTTGATCCTTATAGAGAACTCCTGAGTGTGTTCCACCCGTAGCAATCCAAGTGCTTCCAGCTGAATGAGGTCATTGAACCCGATGCCAGATTCTTGCAACGTATTCTCCCAAGTACGCAACATCGGAAACCATTCTTGTCTGCGGTCCTGACTTACGCTCCAAACGAACGTCGCGAATTTTGTGAACGCATGAGCGTCGGCCGGACGCATGTCCTGAACAACACTCAAGGTTCTCGGAGAATAACTGCCAGGTTTAGCAACTTCGCCAGCGAGTAGATTGGCCCACAATGTTTGCATCTGTTCATCGCTAACATCTGCACAACATTCGAAGAACCGTGACGTCCAGTCGGGGACTACTGGATCTGGGTCGACAGCTCCCGGAAGGTATCTCAATGCAAGACGGCTGATGTTCTCAATATTCTCTTGTCGCCTTATTTCGCTTCGTTCGATACGCCTCCTGGCTCTCTCGGCTATGTCTTCGGCTATGACGTCTCCTTGGGCTCCGATTACCCTCGCTGCGACTTCCGCCTGTGCGCGCTTGACAATTCTTCGCGGCTCGTACAGCACGCCTGCCGCATCCGCAATCGTTTCGATGAGCTTTATTGCTGGTTTTTCCAAAGCTTTGAAGTCTATGAGTGAAAAACTGAAGGGAGATTTGGCTTCTTGCTGGCTCATTTTCCTGCACCCTATCCGCACCCAAATTAAAAGCCCGGCGGCAGAGCCGAGCTATATTCTTGACTTCAAACGTGTGGCGAAGACCTTAATGAAAGAACCTCCAAACCAGCTATTCTAGCACCATGAAGGGATGCATTATTTCCGGCGCCGCTACGGGCGCGGGCAAAACCACGCTCACGCTTGGCGTGCTCTCGGCACTCCGGCAGCGTGGAGTTTCGGTGCAGCCCTTCAAAGTGGGTCCCGATTTCATCGACACCGGCCTGCACGAAATTGCTGCAGGCGTACCTTCGCACAACCTTGATGGATGGATGCTGGGACGGCAGACGAATCAATCGCTGTTTGCCAATGCCGCTGTTGGCAAGGACGTCGCCATTGTTGAAGGCGTGATGGGGTTATTCGACGGATTCGACGGTAAGTCGGAGGTCGGAAGCACGGCGGAGATGGCGGTGTGGTTGGGCTTGCCGGTGATTCTCGTGATTGACGCTCATGGCATGGCGCGTAGTGCGGCCGCTCTGGTTGATGGCTTTAGGCGTTTTGATCCGCGCGTTCAGATTGCTGGAATCATTTTTAATCGTGTCGGTGGGCCAGGTCATTACCAGATCTTGAAGGATGCTGTTCAGGACGTCCCGATATTGGGCTGGCTTCCCGAAGAGGCATCCATCGCGATTGCGGAGAGACACCTGGGATTATTGACGGCTAGAGAGCTCACTGCGGGGAGGATCCGGAAGATCGGAGACTTTGTCGCCAGGCATATTGATCTCGATAAGCTGCCTTTGTGTCCTCGTGATTTGGTGATGACACAAGCAAAACACGAAGACACCAAGTCACGGCGGGTAGCGATCGCTGCCGACGAAGCGTTTTCGTTTTACTACCACGCCAATCGCGACGCACTGCAGAACGCCGGTGGCGAACTCGTCGAGTTTTCGCCCTTGCGGGATTCTGAAATGCCCGCTGCGGATTTTCTCTACATTGGCGGCGGCTATCCCGAACTCTATCGATGCGAACTCGAAGCCAACTCTTCGATGCGCCGCTCCGTCCGCCGCTTCATTGAGTCCGGCGGCCGGTTTTATGCCGAGTGCGGCGGCCTCATGTATCTTTCACAAGCGATCGATGGCGCAGAAATGGCGGGTGTTCTTCCCACTGAAATCCACATGACCGACCGTCTCGTCGATTTCGGTTACTGTGAAATAACAACTCGTGAGAATTCTGTCCTCGGACCGGCCGGAACGAAAGCGCGTGGTCACCAATTCCACTACTCGAACGCGACGCAGTCGGGCGATGACTTGTATGATGTGATCCAGGGCAGCCGTCGATACTCTGAAGGATTTCGCTTAGCCAACGGCACTGCTTCGTATATACACCTGCACTTCCTCTCGAACCCAGCCATCGCCCGAAATATGCTAAATTCATAGGTCCTATGCCGCAGAAGTACGAAGCCGTGATCGGGTTGGAGTGTCACGCGCAGCTCCTCACTAATTCCAAACTGTTCTGTTCGTGCTCGACGAAATTCGGCGAGGCGCCGAACGCGAACACCTGTCCCGTCTGTCTCGGCCTGCCTGGGGCGCTGCCGGTGCTGAATCGCGTCGCTGTCGCACTGGCGGTTCGGGCTGCGATCGGGCTGAATTGCCACGTCAGCCTGGAGTCTCAGTGGGCAAGGAAGAACTATTTCTATCCGGATCTTCCCAAGGGATATCAGATTTCACAGTATGACCGGCCGCTCGCCGAGCATGGTTTCATCGAGATCGAAGTGGACGGCAGCAAAAAGAAGATCGGCGTGCAGCGAATTCACATGGAAGAGGATGCGGGGAAATCACTCCATGAAGGCTTTGCGGATTCCGGCCGGAATACCTATCTCGATTTTAATCGCAGTGGCGTGCCCCTCGTCGAAATCGTGACGGCTCCGGATATCCGATCCTCTGCCGAAGCGCACGACTATCTGACGCGGCTGAAAGAGATTCTGGAGTACCTCGAAGTCAATGACGGGAATATGGAAGAAGGCAGCCTTCGCTGCGACGCGAATGTCTCCGTCAGAAGGACTGGAGAGACCAAGTTCGGCACCCGGACCGAACTGAAGAACATCAATTCGTTCCGTTTTGTTCAAAAAGCCATCGATTACGAGATTGATCGTCAGATCGACGTTATCGAAAGCGGCGGCCGCATTGTTCAGGAGACCCGGCTGTGGAATAGCGCTGAGGAACGAACCGTGTCGATGCGGAGCAAGGAAGAAGCGCACGACTACCGATACTTTCCGGATCCGGATCTGCCGCTTCTGGTTCTGGATCCGGAATCGGTGAATCAAATTGAGCGTTCGATGCCGGAGTTGCCCGAGTCGCGGCGGCGGCGCTTCGTTTCCGAATATGGTTTGTCCGACTACGATGCGGGTGTGTTGACTGCAACGCGAGCGTTGGCGGATTTTTTTGAGGAAACGGTGCGCGTTTCCGGCCAGCCCAAAATCGCTGCCAACTGGATCATGGGAGATCTGTTGCGCTTTTTCAAAGACGGCAACGTGGATCTCAAGGATCTTTCCCGTTCGCCCGTCAAGCCGAAGATGCTGGGCGACATGATTGCGCTGGTTGAAAAAGGAACGATCTCCGGAAAGATCGCGAAGACGGTGATGGAAGAGATGTATGCCAGCGGCAGAGAGGCGAGTGTCATCATCGAAGAAAAAGGGCTGCTGCAGATATCCAACTCCGATGAACTGGACAAGATCGTCGCCAAAGTTGTCGAGGACAATCCGCAGCCGGTCGCTGCCTATCGTCAGGGGAAGACTGGCAATTTCGGTTTTTTTGTAGGACAAGTGATGAAGGCAACGGGCGGCCGTGCGAATCCTCAGACCGTCAACGAGCTGCTCAAAAAGAGGCTTGCGGGGTGAACAATGGAGAGTTATAGTCCGCCCTTCATGGCAATCGCAGAGCTAAGAAAAAAACAGATTGCGGCGTTCTACAAGGAAGAGTTCGTCCGCCACAAGTCGCGACTCGAATGCCAACGGCCATTCTTTCAGGAGAAGACGTACGAGGAAATCGAGTCTGTCCTGAACCGCATCATCGATGAGATGGACAAGATCTGTGAGGTCGAAAACTTCGAGGAACTTGCCAGCCACCTACTGCAACGCATCGACATCGTGACGAACCTGTCGTCATCGAAGGTCGATCCTGTTTATCGGATCCACTGAAACGAATATTACCGATTAGCAATCGGCAATCAGCATTGAGCAATTGGATTTTATTGCTCAATGCTCATTGCTAATCTCTGATCGGTAATATTTAGACTCGTACTTACGGTTTCTTCGGCGCGGTAGGAGCCGGTGCCGGTGTTGTGGGCCGTGGCGCTGCGCTTGCCGGCGGTGCTGCTGCTGGCGGCCGAGCTGGCGGTGCGGCAGATGTCGGTGGCGCTTTTGGTGCTGCGGTTTGCGTCTTTGGCGGGTCCTTCGCCATGTCTTCGTTAATTCGTTTGGTCAGCTGCTCGGTAATATCGTTCTTTGGATTGAACCAGACGACATTCGTTTGCGGATTCGAAACATCGACGACGAGGGTATAGTCGGCCTCGGTTGCCATAACCTGCAGGAGTGCAGTGGCACGTTCTGCGATGGGCCGCAGCAGATCATCGCGCATGCCTTGCAGCTCCTTCTCTGTATCCTCGGTCATGCGCTGCAATTCGGTAGTGCGCCGGTCGATATCCTTCTGAAGGTCGGCTTTCGCCGTGTCACTCAGGGTACGGGCGCCGTTCTGGAGCTTTTTCTGCTGGTCTTCCAGCTCCTTCTGCCGTTTCTCCAAGTCCGCTTGTTTCGCCTGGACTTCGCTATTGAATTTATCAGACGCCTTCTTGCCTTCGGTAGATTCGACAACTGCTTTCTCGAAGTCGACGACGGCAACCTTCGACGTCTGCGCCCCGACGAACGGGGCGGATATCAACAGAGCCAGTAAAGAGAGCATTAGGAATTTCACGCGTCGCATTAGCTTATTCTAGCCGCGAAAACGCGACTTACACAGTAAAACCTCCCGCTTTTTCAAAGTGGTGCGCCACCCGCAACAACAATGCTTCTTGAAAGTGATTGGCCATGAGTTGCATGCCGATGGGCATCTTGTCGGAATCGGTACCGCACGGTACCGAGATCGCCGGGATACCTGCCAGAGGCTGCGTTATGGTGAAGATATCCGAGAGGTACATCGCAAGTGGATCCGCGGTCTTTTCACCGATCTTGAAAGCGACTGTCGGGGAGGTTGGAGCCAGGATGATGTCGACCTTTTCGAATGCCCGCTGAAAATCGCGCAGCATGAGCGTCCGGACTTTCAAAGCCTTCAGATAATATGCGTCGTAATATCCCGCACTGAGCGCGTACGTACCGAGCAGGATGCGCCGCTTCACTTCCGCTCCGAATCCCTGATGCCGGGTCTTTCGATACATTTCCTGCAACGATGCGTTGTCGCCGTCGCGGATGCCGTAGCGCACACCATCGTAACGCGCGAGATTCGAGCTGGCTTCAGCAGTCGCGATCAGATAATACGTCGCGACCGCGTACTCGGTATGCGGCAGGCTGATGTCGTGGATCTGGCAGCCCATACTTTCGTACAGCCGGATGCCTGCTTCAATTTTGGATTTCACTTCCGGCTGCATGCCCGGAATGAAGTATTCCTTGGGCACGCCAATACGAAGACCTTTGATCGGCTGATCCAGATTTTTGACGTATTCATCTACTGCGGTATCTGCGGAAGTCGAATCGAAATGATCGAAGCCACCAATGACCTCGAGTGTCTGTGCCGTTTCGCGCACTGTTTTTGAGAAAGGACCGATTTGATCGAGAGACGAGGCGAAGGCAATCAGTCCGTATCGCGACACGCGCCCGTATGTCGGCTTCAGTCCGACCACGCCACAAAATGCCGCAGGAGTTCGAATCGAGCCGCCCGTATCTGAGCCGAGCGCGATGAGTGATGTTCCGGATGCGACGCTGACAGCCGAACCGCCGCTAGAGCCGCCGGGCACACGTTCCAGATTGTGCGGATTCCGCGTTACGCCGAATGCCGAATTCTCCGTCGTCGATCCCATGGAAAATTCATCGCAATTCGCCTTGCCGATGATGATCGCGCCTGCGGTACGCAATCGCTCTACTGCCGTAGCGGTATACGGCGGCAGGTACCCTTCGAGCACCTTCGAAGCGGCGGTCGTTGGCATGTCACGGACGTCCATGTTGTCTTTGATCGCGACCGGGACGCCGGCGAGCGCTTCGATGTCTTCGCCGGCAGCAATGCGATCATCAAGCCGACGCGCATCATCCAGCGCGCGCTCCCGGCACAAATGGAGAAACGTGCGGAGGTCGCCTTCGACGCGGTCAACCTGCTCGTAGACGCTCTTGATGACTTCCGTGACCGTCAGGTCGCGGTTGCGGTACAGCGCGACGAGCTTGTCGGCTGTGATGCTCTTGAGGTTCATCGCTCTGTAATGACTCTTGGTACTTTGAAAAGCTTGACCGTCCGTGCGGCATCGGCGCTGCCCGTGCGCGGAACAACGCGGTCGTCACGCACGGCGTGCTTAACACTGGTGACGACTTGAGGTGTGGGATCAATACCGGCGAGGTCGAGCTCGTTCAGCTTCTCAACGTATTCGACAATCGCGCTGAGCTGAACGGCGAGCGCCTTCTTCTCATCATCGGCGACTTCGAGCATCGCCAGCTTCGCCACGTATTCCACATCCGCTTCACTAATTTTCATAAGTAAATGCAATCTCCTTGATCCACGGTGTGGCCCATGGAGAGTTCAACTTTGTCAGCAGCTGCGAGCGCATGCGAGCCAGCTGTTTACGCCAGACCAGATCCGGGACGTTGATCACGACCCGCGCCCCATGCACGGCGGTCACTTGCGTCGCTTCCGCCAACCCCGGCCCAACCAGCGCAGGCCAAAGCTTTCTTAAAAGCTCGAGCTCGAGCTGCGCATCCCAGTTTGGGGAGGTCCTGAAAGAGGCGATCAGACTGCACAAAGCGGGATCCAGCGTCATAGGTCAAAAACTATACCTTAACACGACCAGCGCATGAGAATTGCGCCGATACTGTCCTAGAAAATCATCTACAGCGCCGTGTATCAAGGTGCCGTTCAACGTCGCACGCCAGTGTTGTCCGAACGCCTGTGAATATTCCGTTTTCAGCCAAACGCCGGCCCCGTCTTGACGGGCAGCGCCCTCGAAAGCAACCGTTCGATTGGCGTCGATCGTGTAGCTCGCGCGCCCGAGCAATGTTTTGGTTAAGCCGCGATCCGGCGAAAAGGCGATAGCGGAGCCGCGCTGCGTGATCGCTTCGCCCGCATATCCGCCCACAAAGGTCCATTCCCCCTGCTGCCGTTCGAGTTGGATGACATAGAGAGCATAGTCATCAGCCCGTGCGTCAGTTGAAGTGAACTGCGCGGCCTCGCCTTTGATCGTGAATAGCGCCGTAGGTACCGCAACATCCGCCCCGCCCATAAATGTCTTGGGATAGAACTTATGCAGTTCCACCCCGGCGGCGCCCCTGTTCAGCAGGTATTGAAACGAGGGTACATGATTGAATCCTTCATACAGCGAAAGTTCAAGTTCAACCGCTCCGTTATGATTCCATCGGACGCCCGACTGTCCGCCACCCGGCATCTGGGTTTTCACCAGCGCCGGGCGGGGGAAGCCCGGAGTTGACCAACGATCATTTGCCAGCGGAATCCGGCTCGGTGTCAGTCGTGGTGACCAGACAGCCTCAATGCTGTTGGAGCCTCTTTCAACAGTGAGGCGAGCCGCCGTGACCGCCAGAAAATCGTTATCAACGACGGTCAGGAAGTCCCGCGGGGCGAAGCGGTCTGTCGGTGTGACGATATCTGTCTTGCCCCAGCGCACAAATTGCTTTCCCGCTTCGAATGTCAAAGACCGTCGATGAAACGTTGCGCTGAGGCGCCGGACTTCCGCGGCCGGCCTCTGAAGCTCGCGATCCCACCATGAGATGTGCAGCCTCCTCTCGACCTGGCGGTGCGTGTCCGCTCGCAGGTCAAACGCCCCGGCAATTTGAAGAGCCGATGACGGGTTGTAGAAAGCTTCGTAACGAAAGAGCGATTCGCCAATCGCTTTGGCGGAATCGTTCAGTGCCGCTTGCGGATAAAACGTCCCGCCGGTTTCCAGGAAGCCGCGCTGCTTGAAGGTTTGAGCAAATGTGGGAATGGCGACGAAGGCGAATATCAGACATCTGCGTAATCCGCGTAATCTGCGGCTAAAGATCCTACTGTTCACGCCGCAATGCCTGGATCGTGAAGGCGTCGTCTTTCATCGGAATGTTGTACTGAAGCTTTTCGATCTTGAGGATCGTATGACTGTTCCGCTTCAGATCGTGCATGTCGATCTGATGAGCCGTCCAGATTCCCTGATCGTTTTTGATCTCGGTGTAGTGCGCCCGCCGTACCAGCTGCGCCTTATTGTAATTTTCAATTTGCGCGAACGCGTAGTTGTCTTTGCGCACCCAGACGAAGGAATGCGTATATTGCGAAGCCTTGCTTTCCTTCGGAGTGGATTGCAATTTCCAGCACAGCGCACCGTCTATGGGTTCTTCAGCGAGCAATTTGTAATCGTATTGATTCGTGTCGCGTTCCTCGAGATCCTCAAAGCTGAAGTCTGTGCCGAAAAATCGCGTCGAGCGATCCTGCAGGGCAATACGCCGTTCGCGGTTAATCGCAGGCGTCCACATCCATTGGTCTGAGGACCGATCGGGATGATTCAACACCAGCAAGGCGACGCCCTTCACTTCCGCCGGGGCAGTAAACCGGAGCACGACCTTGCTTGAGCCATGGGATCCGAGGCGGTCGTATTGCCATCGTTTCTCGGAGATTTTGGTCTTCGCATCGATCACCTGAAGGGTTCCTTCATATCGCTGCGATTGCGACGTCGTTCGCCGTTGGGCTTCTTCGACGATTTGCCGGGGATCTTGCTGCAGAAGTAAAAGAAGGAGAAGGAACCTACTCATATTCCAATGCCTCGACCAGGCTTCCACGAACCGCCGATTCCGCCGGCCCCAAAGCCGCAACGAATGCGGCAGTCAGAATAACCGGAATCATTAATAGGACGAAGCCGAACGGAAAGATGTAATCGAGATCGATGCCGCCGAGGTCGCGTTTCACCATGCCGAGGCTGTAGTAGAGATTGATGGCTCCGAGTCCGGTTCCGAGAATCAAACCGATCGCTCCGATGCTGAGTGCCTCAAGCCATATCGTGCGGCGAATCTGGCCGCGCAAACCACCAACCGCTTGCATTACACCGAGCTCGCGCCTGCGATCGGTGATAGATACAGTCAACGTATTCACAATGCCGAGTACGGCGACGAGAACCGCAATCACCACCTGGTTGTAAGTGACGGCGAACCATTGGTCCAGCAGCTTCATGATCCACTCCCGGACCTCGCGGTTCGTCAATACAAGAAGCCGCCGGTATCCGGAAAGTGCGGCAATGACGCGTGCACGAACGGCCGCCACGTCTTCACCTTTCTTTACATAGACGCGTGCGACATTCACGGTCGTGTCGTTCCACCACTTCGTATAGACGGAGCGATCGATGAAGACGGATCCCTGCATATCGGAATAATCACGCACGATGCCGACGATCGGTAAACTCAGCAGTCCCGATGGAGCGGGTAAGGCGACGACATCGCGCATGCGCAGATTGTGAATCTGCGCGAATGAGTCCGATACGATCAGGCCTTTGCCCTCACTGGTCAAACGGTTCATCTCGTCGGCCGAGCCGGCAATGGGCACGCGGTGAACCGTCTGATTCACCTTTTGTGTTTCAATGGCAATCACCATAACCGGCACGCCGCGGAACGACACTCGCGCGTTGCGCACCAGCTGAACTTGTTCCACGCCGGGCACGCGTTCGATGATCTCGCTGGCTTCCCCGGGGAAGGTCATCGTCCTTGCCACCAGGTTAGCGCTCGCTGAAACAAAAAAGTCCGGGTTCAGGGCGTTATCCATCCATTCACCGACCGAGGTGTAGAACGAATGCGCGAAGCCTCCAAAACCCACCACCATTGCGAGCGAGAGCATCAATGCGGACACGGTTGCCGATGTTCGCCTTGGAGCTTGCACCAGACTGTCCGCTGCGAGCGTGCCCTCCGCGGGAAGGATACGTTTGAGAATTGGCCGCACGGCTTTCGAAAGAAGTAACGTCAACGCCGGCCCGAATAGAAGACCGGCGACGATCATCAAGACGTATCCCGCGTAGAAAAATGGTTTCGATGACGATTCGTACAGACAAATCAGCGACAACGCGCAACTCGTCAGCGCCAACCATTTGCGCTTGCGGCTTTCTCCGGCGGATAAGACCTGATACTTGCCTTTCTGCAAAGCGTGAACCGGATCGACGCGCGCGGCGTTGCGCGCTGGAATCCATGCTGCGAGGATGCTGGTGCCGATCCCCGCCACCATTGCTTCGGCGATCAATGTTGGATCGAGAGCGAGTTCTGTGACTCGCTGTGCCATTCCGGCGGTTTGTTCCAGCACCACGCTCATGTAGCTCGTGATTACCGATGCCATTGCGATCCCTACTGCAACTCCCAGGGCCGAGCCAACAAAACCTGCAACGATACTCTCAAGGAAGAACAGTCGTTGCACTTGTCCCCGGGTTGCGCCGAGCGCTCGCAAAATTCCAATTTCGGATCGCCGCTGCGTCACCGCAATCGAAAACGAGTTGTAAATGATGAACAGGCCGACGATCAGCGCGAATAGGCTCGAGATCGACATTGCGCTCGAATAGCTTTGCAGCAGCGCCTCAAATTGACGACCGCGCGCGGAAGGCGGCTCCACTTCAAAGCTCGCTCCCAATCCGGCTTTCAGCGCAGCCTGGCATTGATCCACACGGATGCCATCTTTACAGCGGATGTCAATGCGATCAAAGCGCCGGCCGCGGCCGAGGACCTGCTGTGCTGCGTAGATATCCATCACGGCGAGATTGCCGCCAAACGCCTGGGTCATGCCGGCGGAACTCATGATGCCGCGAACGGTGAATTGTTTTTCCCCGTCGATGGTCACCAGCGGAATTGTGCTGTTAACGGCGAGTTGGTTTTTTGCGGCGAACTCCTTCGTGACCATTAAGGAGTCCGGTTGTGCCAAGAACACCAAGGGGTCGTCGATGATCGCTTCGTCCGCATCCTTGAGCTCATAATCGCGCAGGCTACGGTCGCTGGTCATGTCGGTGCCGAGGAGCAGGATGTTGCCTTGACCGGGAATTCGAGTTTCGACGGTGGCCTCGATAATCGGGACTGCGACGTCGACGTCACGAATGGCCTGTACACGTTCGAGAACGGATTCGTCGAAGCCGAACTCTCCGGTGGAAACTTGAAGCTGCGTCGAACCGGCGATCTGATCCACTGTCTTGTCAAACGCGGCGAAGATCGAACGATTGGCGGTGTGCATTGCGACAAACACCGCCACGCCAAGAACGATACCGGTCAGCGTCAGTATCCAGCGCAGCAGGTGGCGCCGTAGATACGGCCAGCTCAAGAGACGGAGCAGCATCATCGTTGCCGGTCCTCGACGATACGGCCGTCACGCAATGCTACGGTGCGGGCGCATCGCCTGGCGACTTCGAGATCGTGCGTGACGATCAGGATGGTAGAGCCCAGCCGCGAGTGTAAATCGTCAATCAGCTTGAGGATTTCTTGTCCGGTCTTGGTGTCGAGATTGCCGGTTGGTTCGTCCGCCAGCAGAATTGGAGGATAAACTGAAAGCGCGCGCGCTATCGCAACACGCTGGCGTTCCCCGCCGGACAGTTCATCCGGGAGGTGGTCCATGCGGTGGCCGAGCTGCACCAGGTCCAGCAACTCTTTCACACGTTCTTCGATCTTGCGCCTGGGCCACTTTCGCAAGTGGAGCGGCAGCGCGACGTTCTCGAGACAGTTCAGGGTTGGCAGCAGATTGAAGAATTGGAAGACGAAGCCGATCTTATCTCGACGTACCCGGGTGAGCTCGTCATCCGACAGCTTGGATAGATCGTCGCCTTCAATGCGGATCTCGCCGCTGCTCGGGCGGTCGAGGCCGCCAATGAGATTCAGCAGAGTCGATTTTCCCGAACCGGACGGGCCGACGATGGCAACGACTTGGCCTTTTCCGATTTCAAGATTGATATTGTCGAGCGCAGTCGCCTTACGTTTTCCTTCGAAGGTTTTTGAGACGTGCAAAAGCGAGATCATTCTCGTTTTCGCGTCAGTGATACAGCAAAAGATATACGACGACTCCCGTAACGGAAACGTACATCCAGACTGGAAAGGTCCACTTGGCTGAGCCAGCGTGGGATTGAAAGCGGCCTTTCAGCGCCAGGAAAAGAGTCCTCAGCACCATGGGAAGAGTTACCACCGCCAAAACGGTATGCGTTAACAAGAGAGGAAAGTAGACGTTCCGTATCCAGCCTTGTTTCGTGAAGGGAACGCTGCCGACGTTGTAGTGATAGATCAAATACGAGGTCAGGAACAGCGACGAGACCACAACCGCCGCGATCATACACACTTTGTGGGCGTGAATGTTCTTTTGGCGAATAAAGTAGAAACCCGTGCCTATCAGCACTGCTGCGGTGGCATTCAAGGCGGCGTTGACAGTGGCAAGGTCGGTGATGGCAATCATTGAAGTTTATCGAGCATCATCAGGATGAGGAGCGCAGGCAGATACATGACTGAAATCCGCAGAAGTCTGCGGGCATGCGTGGTCGAGCGGAAGAGCGCCACGGCGAAACCATAACCGAGATAGATAAAGCTGAGAAGGATCGCCCCGATAAAGTAGGTCATGCCGGTAAGGCCGAAAAATGTCGGCAGGACGCTGATCGGAATCAGAGCGCAACAATAAAACACGATTTGCCGGCCCGTCTGCTTTCCGCTCACATGCATTGAAAAACCTGCACGCGTATAGTCCTCGGTAAAAATCCAGGCGATCGCAAAGAAGTGCGGCATTTGCCACAGGAACAGGATGGCAAACAGCGATAAGGCAACGATGTCGACCTCACCGCGTGCGGCGGTCCATCCCATTAGCGGCGGTGCGGCGCCGGGAAAAGCGCCGATTAGAGTGCAGAGTGTCGTACGAGTCTTGAGCGGCGTATATACGAGTATGTATCCCGCGAGCGTTGCCGCGCCGAGCGCAGCGGTGAGACTGTTCACAAAAAACAGCAGGTACATTACGCCGGCGGCTGAAATCATACTTGAGAAAATCAGCGCGTCGCCGGCAGCCAGTCTGCCGTCGGGAAGAGGGCGATTGCGAGTGCGAACCATCCGCGCATCCAGGTCCCGCTCGATATATTGATTCAGCGCGCTGGCACCACTGGCGACCAGGCCCGTTCCAATGATCGTATGAATCAAGAGCAGGAAATTGAGACCGTCGCGCGAGCCCATGTAGAAGCCCACCAGCGTCGTAATCAGTACAAGGAATGTAATTCGCGGTTTGGTCAACTCGACCAGGTCGGCGAATCGGGCGCGGCGGCGCGTCATTGCGAGTGGTGTTACCTCCATGCCGGCTCCGTTCGGATGATCATGGCATAAGCTCGCAGCGTCAGGAGAAATGAAGTACCCAGAATTAACGCGCCCGTCAGAACATGCGCGGTGGTTGGAATAACAGCTTTCGCTGTCCACACGGTGAGGGCGCCCAGCGTCAACTGAATACAAAGCAACGTCAGCATGATCAGCGCAGGCCGGAACAACAGCGAGTAATTCGAATAATGGCGCGCAATGCGGCTGAACGTCCAGACAATCATCGTAGCGACAACAAGTGCGCCGACCCGGTGTGCAAAGTGGATAGCGATCTTGCTGGAAGTAAAGGGTGGAATGATGTGTCCGAACGCGAGCGGAAAATCAGGGATGGCCAGTCCAGCATTGGTGTGGCGCATCAGTGCTCCGAGTATGAGCTGAACATACACGACGCTTGTGGTCGCGGTGCACAGGGTTTGCAATGGGATGCTTTCCGCGCGCGATTTGATTGCGGGTAATCCTTGCTTCCAGCGCGGCGAGGTGAAAACGGCCATGGCGATAATCAGGCAAAAGAAAGTCTGTGCCAGACAGGCATGGAGAGTGGATATCGGCGCCGGCAGAAGAAAAATGACGGTAAGACCGCCGAGCACGCCTTGGAGAATAACGGCTCCGAGGGCCGCGGTGCATAGCCATCGAACCCACGCGCGCTTCTCCTTCAGCCAGGTCCACACCGTCAGGGTAACTGTAAGAAAGCCGACGAACGATGCCACCATCCGGTGGCTGTGCTCGTAAAAGATGCCTCCGACCCACTTCGAATAGGGGAATAGAAACATGTTCCAGCCGTACGTCGTCGGCCAGTCGGGAACACTGAGCCCCGATTCTGTGCTGGTGACCAAGCCGCCGACAAAGATCAGGAAAGCAGTACAACAGGCGGTGAAAAGGGCAAAACGATGAAGGGCGATGTTTTCGTCGCGCATGGTGGTACAGCCGGCGCGTTGCTTAGTGTCTTGGTGTCTTTGTGTTTATTTGCCGGACACAAAGGCACCAAGACACTAAGGGCGGCCGGGATCAGCCTAATCGGCGGCTTTGTCGTTGGCGTTGTAGCTGAAGTTGACTTCCTTCTTATCGTTGTCCGCAACTTCGACGTTCATGGTCTTCTTGCCGAATTTTTCATGCCAGGCCGTGATTTCGTACTTGCCTGGAGGCAGCTTCAATTCAAACGAGCCGCCGCTTTTTGAAACCGTGTTGAACGGATGATCAAACACGCCGATGAACGCACCCATCCATTTGTGGACGTCGCAGCGAACCGGGAGGATTTCAGGGTTTGCGAACTTTGTATCGTTCTTCATTCCCTGCACCGGCTGTCCCACGTTGAACTGAGGATTCTTCTCAGCCCATGCGTGAATATTGTGCAATGTCATATCGCCGTTTTTGACACTCAATGTCTGGTTCGTCATCAGAGTGAAGACGTGGGGTACGTAGTGGCAATTCACCTGATCAATCTCAACCGGTGCAGATGGGGGAGCGTACGAGGTACCGGCGGGCAGGCCCTGGCTAACGTACACAATCACGTTTTCCACGCCGCCGTCAGACACCTTAATGGTCTCCATTGCCGGGTTGTCCGCGGCATGTTGCGCGCAATATGGATCCGAAGACATCTGGATTTTGTCGTTGGCCGGCGGCATTCCGTCGAAGGTGATCTTGCCGCTGACAGTAGCCGTCGCCTTCGACATATCGAAGGTCGGCCCGCTTGCAGCTCCGCCGCCGCTCGGGGCCGGAGGGAGTGCATTATCGGAATTGTTGCCGCCGCCGCACGCGGACACCAGCGCGACGGCTAACAATGCAGCACAAAAAAGAGGAAATCGTTTATGCATGTTAGGAATCTCCAAGGTTTGAGGTTGGTTACGCGTTATAAAGCCCAACATTGCAATATATCGGATTTGCAGGGAAGAAGAAACACAAAGGCACGAAGGCACAAAAAGGCCGCCATCAGGAACTTCCTAAATGGCGGCCTTTTTGTGCCTTCGTGCCTTTGTGTTTCTTCTTACTTGGCCGTCGCGCCGCTGCTCGAAGTAGCGCGCTTGCCGCCGCCGATCGTGATAAACAGGTGATCGCGGATGGCCTGGATTTGTTTCTTCGAATCGCCCCCTAAGATGTTGGGGAACGGATTCGGCTGACCCGGCGCAAAGAACGCGGGCATTCTTGTTCCGGGGAAGATCTTCTGAGGATCCGCGATCCATTCCAGAACCCAGTCGGGCCGCAGACGCTCGTGCGCCAGCTGCAGATTCGGAGCAAGGTCGTCAGGCGTTTTACCCGGCGGAATGGCATTGCTCGTGGGATGACAGCTCTGGCAGGAGAGCTTCTGGAATAACTCGGCTCCGACCTTCAGCCGGTCAGCGTCTGTCTCGATTTGCGTATTGATGAACGGATACGGCACTTTGTCCAAGGCCGAGAAATACCGCTCGATCGTCGCTGCCTGCTCTTCAGTGAAGTGGAACGTCGGCATGCGTGCGCTGAGCCACGGCCTCAGCTTAACGATGCCGGGATCTTTCAGGAAGGGGTGCAGCCATAACGGCTGTGTCTTGAAGCCCTCGGTGTTCAAATTCGGCGGCCATTGAGCTTGTTCCTTGGTCGGCCGGATGTCGCCACCCGCCCCTTCGACCAAGTGGCAGCCTTTGCAGTTCTTCTCGGCGACGAGCTGCCGTCCGTCAATGATAGCTTGGGGTGTTCGGTCGCGCATCTCTAGCGGTACCGGATCCTTCACCATACTGACAAGAACGCCGGCGATAGCGTTCACATCGCTGTCGCTGAATTTGAAGTTCGGCATCTTCAACAATTCTTCCGGCCGTTTGACGCGACCGACGTCGAAAATGCGGGGATCGTGCAGCTTCTGCTCATACCACGCGTGTCGTTCGTGTTCGATCGGCAGGAAACCGAAGTCGAGCTGCGAGATGAGTTTGCTTCCCGCTTCTGTCAGCTCTGTTCCGATCGGCTGAGCACGCTCAAACTTCGGAATGTTGTGGCAACCGAAGCATCCATAACGGCTGATGAGGCGTTCACCGGCGAAGAGATTCTTCTGCTCGGTGCTCATGTTCTTCAGCTTTTCGCGCGCTTCGATATCCGTTGAGTTATTGCGCAGAAGCTCGAGTGTGACGTCATCCAGTGTTGCCGGATCCGTTTCAGCCGGAGCTTTCTTTTCCCATTCCGGATTTCGCAAAGAGGCGAGATATGCGGCCACGTCTGCGGCTTCTTCGTCCGACAGCCGCAGGCTGGGCATTTTCGTATCCGGCCAGACTTGTGCAGGATCCTTTACCCAGTTATAGATCCAGGACTGCGGAACCTTGCTGCCCTGGTTTTCCAGGTTGAAACCGTGCCGCCGGCGAATCTGGCTTTGATTGGCAACTTCTTTAATGGCGCCGATGGCATGGCAGCCGAAACATCCGACGGTTTCGACGATCTTCTTGCCTTCCGCGGCGTTTCCGTTCGTACGCCCGGCCGGCAGTTCCTTCGGTTTTGAAACGGACCAGAGGAAATCGACGATGGCGTTGATCTCGGTGGCATTCCGCTTGTCCCAATTGACGCCGTTGCTGGTGCCGCTATTGTTGCTGTTCCACCAGAACTGCGGCATGCGTGCCTGGGACTTGAACTCTTTGGGATTCGCAAGCCACTTGCGGACCCAATCCTTGGTGAGCTTTCCGGAAACGGTGGAAAGATCCGGACCGACCTTGCGGATATTGTCGTAGCCCGGCAGCTTGTGGCAACCGAAGCAGCCATATATCCGGATCAGGTCACGGCCGGCGTTCAGGTCCGCGGCCTTGGGAACTTCAGGACTGGCGTTATGGCATTTATAGCAACCGGACTGAATGTTGCTCATCGGAAGCATTGGCGTGTCGATGTCTTCGTCAACGTGCCAGCCGTACTTTTGCTCCCACTGTTTCTTCTCTTCTTCGTTGCGCGGCATGTGCGCGGCATTTTGGAAACTGGTAGCCCGGTCCAGCCCGGAATGGCACGTGGTGCAGCCGAAGTTTTCCAGCGGATGCGGGGATGCCGACGCGATGTAGAGGTCGAGATTGGGATGCGTCCGGAAGGGTTGTGGCGCATCCTGATATTGCTTCTGATCGATTCCCAAATGGCAGGTCGTGCAGCGGTCCACCTTCGGAATGGCTTTGAAAGGCTGGTCGTTGTAGAGATTCGCCAGCATGATCTGGTTGATCTTTTCCGACTTGTTCAGGAAGTCGAAGATCGGCGCATTGCGGAACGACACAATAATGGCGCCCGGATTGAGCGTATCGAGGCGCGTCTTCAGCCGGGTGTAATCGGCGAGCAGCTTCTCGATGTCCTTCTGAGTGGATTCGCGGACACCGATGTACTTATCGAGTTCCGCCTGCGCCGCCCGCTGATCCAGCGTGACCTTTTCGAGCTCGGCCTTCAGGTCGTTCATTCGCTTCTCGGTGTCCTTCAGTTTTGTGCCGAGCTTGTCCGCATTGGAAGCTTTGTGTGCCGCCGCCTCTTCGTAGGCGTACTTGTCGCTGTCGTAAACGGCTTTGCTGAAGCGATAGTTCTCGTCGACGGCGTACAGCTTCGCGTTGATGTCGCTCAGTTGTTTCTGAATCTTATCGATCTGCGCCTCGTTCTGCGTCTGGCTTGCGCGCGCCTGCTTCAACTGCTGATCCAGTTGACCGTATTTAGCGCGGTCGATCGTTCCTGCCGCCTGTTGCATATCACTGCGCGTTTTCGAAATCTGCAGCCGCACGAAATCACGCTGATAGCGTTTCCACTCGCGAGAGTAGTCGGCGAGCACCATGCCGATCGTGATGAGGAACAGCAACAGGCTCGAAATGGCGAACCATTTGTGAAGCATGACGACTTCATACAGCCGGTCGCCGCGTTTCTCGATATTGAGTGCAGGAATCTTTTTTGCTGGAGTCGGTATCGGCGGTTTTTTGTGGCCGCCTTCATTGGGAGGTTCAGTACTCACACTTATGCTCCGTACGAACAGCGCAGAACCCCGGAAGGAATCTGCGCTGTTCGATCATGCTTAGATATTGAAAAAGAATTCCGGAATACCAATGATGTATTTCAAGTTAAACAACCACCGCAAAACCATCTTGATGGGCAATGCTGCCATCGAGAGCAGCAGAAACGTCATCACGTAAAAACGGATCGGGCCAAGCGTGGCATAGAATTGCTTCAGCCATTTCTTGGCGAGCAGCGGCGGAATCAACGCGAAGTAACCGATTACGAGAATAAAGCCGAAGATTTCGCGGATGAACGGATTCTTCGGCAATCCTGTTCCCAGGCCCTTCACCCAGATGTACTCGGACAGGTTGACGTTCACCAGCGCTTCGAGCTTGTGAAGGTCCCAGAACTCGTACGGCCCGAAGAAATTCCAGTTCGGACCTCGCAGGAAGGTGCCAAGAATTACGAGTAGAATCCACAGAATCAAAAAACCGAAAAGGAATGTGGCGATCTCCCACTTGCGTTCCTTCAGCGTGTAGTAGCCGTTTCCCTTGGGATTCGTATCGATATAAGGAATGGCCATCAGACCGACGATGATGAGGCCCGGAAATACGACGCCCGCCAGCCACGGATCGAAGTACACAAGCATTTCCTGCAAGCCGAGGAAGTACCACGGCGCCTTGGACGGATTCGGCGAACTCGATGGGTTGGCCGGCGCTTCAAGCGGCGCCTGCAGGGCCATGGACCAGCCAATAAGGATTACGGTCAAGACGACCATGCAGATCAGTTCGGTATACACAAGGTCGGGCCAGGTCAGAACCTTTTCAGCGGTTTCTTCCTGTTCGATCAGCGGCTTTCCTTCAGCCGTTCTTTGATCATTTCGCACCGCTTCGCGCAGCGAAAACCAAGTGAAGAATGGCACTAGAAAGAGCATTCCGACGATCGGCACATTGTCGGGTTTTGTGACGATCAGGCGGAAGTTCGGGTCGATAACACTGAGTCCGAGAAAAGCGAACATTCCACCGAATACGATGATCGCCGACTTGTTCGTGTAGAACTTTTCGGGCCAGGCGAGGGAAATAAACAGCAATATGGCTGCGGCCGAAATCAAGAAGTACGGCGCCGTTAGCGCATTGATAATGTCTTTGATGAACATCCCAATTCTCCTGAGTTCCCGGGGAGATTTTTGATTAGCAATGAGCAATCAGCAGTGAGCAATTTAATGCTCATGGCTGATTGCTCATTGCTAATCGAAAATCTCCCCGGGATTACCAACCTATAGTGGACCCGAGATGCCGCCATCGCGGCGGATACGCCAGAAGTGGATGGCCATCAGGAATCCAGCGACCAGCGGTAAACCCACGCAATGCAAAACGTAGAACCGCAGCAGTGCGCCCTCACCGACGAAACGTCCGCCCAGCAGGGCGAAACGCGCGTCGCTCGCGTTGTTCACGAGCGGAATATCGCCCAGTTTCAAGAGGGCCGCTCCGGGACCTTCATGTCCGGCAAACGGTGTTGCACGCGCCATGTTGCTGCCGACGGTAATTGCCCAGATCGCCAGCTGATCCCACGGCAGCAGGTAGCCCGTAAAGCTGAGCAGCAGTGTCAGCACAAGCAGAATGACGCCGACGTTCCAATTGAATTCTCGCGGTGGTTTGTACGATCCGGTCATGAACACGCGGTACATGTGGAGCCATACCGCGATGACCATGGCGTGCGCTCCCCAACGGTGAATCTCGCGCATGATTCCGAGCGGAACCTGCTCGCGCAGATCACGGATATCGACATATGCGTATTCGAGTGTCGGCCGGTAATAGAACATCAGGAGCAGGCCGGTGAACGTCAGTACAAGGAAGAGAAAGAATGTGATTCCACCCATGCACCACGTGTACCGCATGCGGATACCGGACTTGCGCACCTTCACCGGATGCAAGTGAAGGAAGACGCTGCCGAGCATGACCAGCATGCGTTTGCGGTCCGAGTCCGGCACGCCCACGCGGAAGATGGATCGATAGATCTGGCTTTCCTGGATATATTCGCCGACTCGGGTCGGCGACAGAGCCTTTCCAGCCTCTTTGATTCGATCGATAAAGTTGGCCATAAGTTTTTAGAGTTTTAAGAATGAAGCGGGATTGTCCCACTCGCCTTTTTCGTATTGGAACTTTCTGCTCTTGTCGACCAGGATCTGGCCGTCGTCCGCCAGGCTGATCGCATAACGTTCGAGCGGCCGCGGGGTCGGCCCTTCAAAATTAATTCCCGATTTGTAGTAACCGCTGCCGTGGCATGGGCACTTGAACTTCTGTTCGGCTTCCAGCCAGTTCGGCGTACAGCCGAGATGCGTACAAACCGTTGACAAGGCGTAGATGCCGCTGGGATCGCGCACCAACCAGACTGCATTTTTCTGCTTAAAACGTTCGTCGACCTGGCCGACCTGAATCTCGTTGGGAAATCCCGCCTTGAAGGTCGGCGGCGGTTCAAACAGAACGTTGGGGAACATGAAGCGGGTCGTCGCCGTCGCTGCTGCAAGCATCGAGGCGGTGAAGGCGGCCCATGCGACGGTCATCCACGAGAGAAATGATCGGCGTGGAACAGTCTTCGCAGCCACAGGTTTCGCCGTCGCCACCGGCTTGGGTGCTGCCGGTTTTGGGGGAGCGGTTGAGTCTTCTTTACTCATGGGAATCTCCCGAATATGTGCGAATGAAAATAGTTAATATTTTTTGAGCGCTTCCAGTGAAGCGTCACGCACGGCCAGATCAGGGTCGCTCTGGCTGAGCGCGTGTATTCTATCCTTAGCGGGCTCAAATTTCAGTATTCCCAAACATTTCACAGCATTAATTAATAGTTGGCTCTTCTGGTCGGCAGTGAAGCCATCGAGCTTATCGAGGTAAGCGTGATCGGTTAACTGCATCAAAACGTCGGTTCCGGAGGCATCATTGGTCTGCGCCAGAGCGATGGCGGCATACCAGCGAACCTCCTGACTCGTGTCATTCAAAGCAACCTGAAGGTTGCGAACGGCGGCTGGGTCCTTGATTGCTGTCAGAACGAATGCTGCCATTTTGCGGATGGCCGGATCGGAATTGTTCAATTTCTCCACAACCGCTGGTGTTGCGCTCTTGTCTCCGATTGAACCCAGCGCCAGCAGGTTATTCATCTGGTTGTCGGCGTCCGTGTCATTCAAGCCCTCAACCAGCGCCGGCACAGCGCGAGCATCACCAAGATGGCCCAGAGTCAGCGCCAGATAGCGCCGGATTCGCGGATCACCATCTTTCGAGCCTTGGTAAACCTTAACAACGTCATTTACAAAATCCGTATTGCGGATCTTGTCTTTTTGCGACGAGATCATGTTGGAGAGCTCATAGGCCGACTGCCAGCGGCAGCACAGCTCGGAGCCCGTCCGGACTTCATTTAGATATTCTTGCGGAGTTTTCTGTTCGTAGGTCAGATAACCAAATAGAAGAAAAATGCCGATGCAGATCGCAATGATGATGAGCGGGAATAAAAAGAACTGCGCAATGAGAAGCGATGTCGGTTTCTTTACTTCTACCAGCTCCTCCGCTGCTGGTATTGACACACTGGGGGTTTTTGTTTCCATAAGACGAACATTGAAGAATAGGGCATAACCGCCGGGGTGCACAAGAGGCACATTGTTTTGAGGCGGTTCGGTCCATTAGAGAGATTCGGCCATGGACCCCGTTCAGTCACTCGCATGAAAGGCTGCGTCTTCATCATCAGAGCGTCGGCAGTCTTAATGCCTCGGGGCGAACTTGAATCGCAGGGGTCGAATTAACGATTGCGTCGTGTGAGGTTTCGAAGTGGAGGGGTAGCAATATTCGTTTCATTCCACGTCTCAATCAGCGACTCCGTAACCCGCATCGCAATGTAGTGCGGCAATTGTTGGCCTCTTCCGCTCTTCGGTAGAGGGCGACAGTCCCGCCAGAAAGTGGAATGGAACTGCCACTTTATCGTGTGGCGATGTATTTGTCAGTGTTTCACCTTCAAACCTATTGAAAGCACGTCCGCCGCTGCATAGACTTTTTGAATGACACAAAACACTGCGCTCGCTCACGCTCAGTTTCGAAAACACTATCATGCCTGCGCTTTCGTTCTGGGACCCGCGGAAGAACGCGCGATCATCGATCCATTTCTGGTCGAAGGCATGAGCCGAGGCGAAAAGGCCTTCTATATTGTCGATCCCGAGCATCGCGACGAGCATCAGTCGCGGCTCAGTTCTTCCACACCAGCGCCAGACCTTCTGGAAGTCACGACCTGGAACGAGGCACACCTCAAGGGAGGATCCTTCAATCAGGACAGGATGATGGCTGCGCTCGATGAATTGATGCGCGACAATGCTGCGAAAGGAAAGCCGCCGATGCGACTGGTCGGTCAGATGGGTTGGGTGTTCTCCAAACCACCGGACCTTGAGCAATTGGTTGCTTACGAAGCGAGCGTCAATGAAGTTTTGAATCGAGGAAAGACGCCGACCGTGTGTGTCTACGACGTGCGCCGCATGAGCGGTTCGCTGATGATGGACTTGTTGCGTGCCCACCCGCTGACCGTGATGAATGGAGTCCTGCACGAAAATCCGTTCTACACCCCGGCGGAAGAGATGTTGCGCGACCTTCAGCAGCGGCACGTGAATTGATATGACAGAGCCGCCCGCGGGCGGCGGATCCGAAGACGTCCGCCGCCTCAAACGTTGTATCCGGGACTTGATGGCGCTCAATGCACTGCCGTCGATGTGCATTGGGCGAAGTCCCGCGGAGGCGCTTCAGCTCGTTCTCGAGGCGCTGCCCACAGCGCTGAGCTGCGACTTCATCTTTCTCAGTCTCCCAGGTTCGCCACCAAAGCAGTGGGGTGTCCTGGATCGTGTGCCCCTTACAGATTTCGAGCTTTTCGCGGTTGACGTGGCTCTTGAGTCCAACACGAGCGGAACACTGGAGATCGCGGGCAAAGCCAAAATTTGGTACTACGACGCAGAAGTACCGATGGGGGCGAGTGCGGGGAGGCTCGTCGCGGGCAAGAAACAGCTGCCGCATCCCGAAACGGACCGTGTGCTGGTGCGAAGCGCGGCAAACCTCGTGGGTACAACCCTGGAAACTGCGAACGTTCTAGATGCCGCCCATCGCAAGGATGACTTTCTGGCGATGCTTGGCCATGAGTTGCGCAATCCGCTGGCGCCGATCATGACTGCGGTCGAACTCCTGGCCCGCCACCCCATCGCGGCCCGCGAGCAGCAGGTGATCGACAGGCATACCCGTCATCTCGCCCGTCTGGTCGACGACCTGCTCGATATTTCCCGCGTCACCCGAGGTCACGTCGAGCTCAGCAGCGAATTGGTGTCATTGTCTTCGGTCCTGGAACGCGCGGTCGAGCTTGCGAACCCGCTCATTGCTCGGCATCACCACACGCTTCAGGTCGGGAACGCCGAAGGCATCATGCTCAAAGGAGATGCCGTCCGCCTCGCGCAGATCTTCGGAAATCTGTTGACGAATGCCGCGAAATTCACGCCGCCGTTCGGCAGAATCGTGATCTCGGTGGAACGCGAGTCCGGTCACGTCCAGGTCAAAGTTCGCGACAACGGCCGCGGCATTCCCGCCGAGCAGATGGCGCGCATCTTCGAACCGTTCGTGCAGGTCGACCGTAAGGCCGACGCGCTGCGCGGCGGTCTGGGACTCGGGCTCGCCATCGTCAGCAATCTGGTCCAGAGGCATGGCGGCAGTATCGCTGTGCACAGCGATGGGCCTGGCAGCGGCACGGTTTTCACGGTCAAGCTTCCTACCGTATCCGACACGATCGCGACCGCTGAGACGGCGTCTCCTCAAGGCAAATCGGCGCGAGCCGGCGTACGCGTTCTCGTCGTGGACGACAACGTCGATGTCGCCGATTTATTGTCAGTGGCGTTGGAAATCGAGGGCTTCCAGACTGCGGTAGCAAATGACGGACGAGCTGCACTGGCGCGATGGCGCTCGTTCGCGCCCCATGCCGCCGTTCTCGATGTCGGCTTGCCGGAGCTTGACGGCTACGAACTGGCGAAAACGTTGCGCGCTGAGCACGGTTCGGATCCAACGTTGATTGCCGCTACGGGATACGGCCAGCAGCAAGACCGTCTCCGTGCGGCGGACGCGGGTTTCGATTGTCACTTTGTGAAGCCGGTCCGGATCCAGGATCTCGTCACCGTCCTTGATCAGCGCGTCGTCAGCTCCTTTGGCAATCCACCGTCCGCAATCTGACGCAGCGCTTCGTCGCGGACACACGCGCTAGTCCGAGATCCTGCCACCGCTAGGAGGATAGTCCTCAAACATATCCGCAATTACTTTGGAGTTCTTCCGCCAGGTTTTCTCAGGTTTGCCCGAGATACCGCCGTTTGCGATTGCCTGCCAGACGGTTCTCTCCGACTGTTGATCAATAAGCGTTACACTCGTTGTGCCCTCGAGATATGTATCCACCGTGGTCGTTGCCCAGCCCGGGCCCGCCCAGCCCCATCCGCCGTAGCCCCAACCCCAGCCACCCCAGCCACCCCAGCCGTAGTCGTAGTAGGTGTTCAACACCTGCTTCTGCTCAATTGTGGATTGCATGGAGATACCCAGGTCGGCTCCTGACGGCGACTCGGTGAGGCCTTTGGCTTGGAGTTGGGCATTGACGGAGGCGACCATCCTGTCATCCATCAGGGAATTTTCCGTCTTTGGCTTTTCCACCCACATGAACGTCCTGTATTTTGAGAAATTAGCGCTGTGATCGTAATCGACGTGAACCTGATGAGCTGAGGCCAGGGCGGCCACGCAGAGAACGCAGACGAATGCCCAAATACTTCGGCGTACTCGCATATTGTTTCTCCTACTTCGATTCTGTGCCCGGCGTACGGAGCTCGCAAGAGCGTCAAATACGGGCAAGAATGCCGGTCCGAACGATGCTCTAGCCCCGTAATATTCATTGCACAACCACGAATTCGGGAAACGGTAGGGGTACCATGAGTGCAAGAGCATTCGGGTATGCGGCTATTCGGATCCTAGCTTGGCGACCGTGAGAAATCCGGGCTAAAGGTGACTGCCTACACTTTATTATGAGCCACACCTCTTGCTGCGACAGCCGCAGTGTCGTTTGAAGACGTCTGAGCCTGTTGCCATATGCTGTCGATGACCTCAGTCAGCTGATACATGTCCGTCTTCGAGAGGCAGGCTCGCACTCCGCACGCTTGCCACACTTCCATCAAGTCGTCGGGATCGTGACCGGTGAGGATAATCATTATGGTCGCGGGAAATTGTGCGCGAATTTGCTGAGCCGCCTGCAGACCGTCCATCTCCGGCATCGACAGATCGAGTACAACGATGTCTGGACGTGTTGCGCCGGTTAGAGCAACTGCTTCCAGCCCGTTTGCCGCTTCCGCACAGACTTCCCACCCTTTCTCGCTTTCAAGCAAGTCGCGGACTCGCCGCCGCATAAACACATGGTCATCAGCAATTAAGATACGCGGCAAGATCCCCTCCTTGTACAGCCTCTTGAAGTGCCGGCACAACCACCGTGACAGTCGTGCCGCGTTCGCCGGAATCGATCTGCAGACGTCCGCCCAGCTGCGTCAGCCGCTCACGCATTCCGGAAATGCCGACACCCAATTCAGCATCACTACGAAGCGTGGTGCTTTCAGTCATTCCATGTCCGTGATCCGAAATTTGCAGCTGCACTTCTGTGCTTCTCCTCTCGAGCCGGACGATAGCGGTCTCACTTCCGGAGTGCCGGTGAACGTTAGTCAAACTCTCTTGGGCGATGCGAAACAGCGCAGTCTCAATATCCGATGGCAGGCGCCCGATTTGCTGGACAGCGGCGTCGTCGACATGAATGCCGGTACGTTCTGAAAAGCCGCGCACGAACCATCTCAGGGCCTGAACCAGACCTGCCTGATCCAGAATCGGAGGATGCAGCAGGTAAGACAACGTTCGCAGCTCAGAAAGAGATTGCTTGGCGAGTACCTGAGAGTCATCGAGTAATTCGCGGACACCCGGTATTCGGTGCGCATTCGTCACTTGCTGCAGGCGGCGCAGATTGAGTGTGATGGCGGAAATGTTCTGAGTGGCGCCGTCATGCAGCTCGCGTCCGATCCGTCGGCGTTCCTCGTCCTGCACCTTCAGCAACCGTGTCGTGAGCTTTCTTAATTCGAGCTCGCTACGCAACTGCTGCGTAATGTCCTCGCTGATCGATATTACCGACTCGATTTCGCCATTCGAGTATTCCGGAATGATCCGTGTGCGGTAATGCCGGCCTAAATATTGGAATTCATGAACGGTGCTGCGCCCCGTGTCGATAGCTTCCCGGCACATGGATTCCAATTCATTACAGTTGTAATCCGGAACGGCGATGTCAGCCGGGCATTTTTTGAGAAAAGTCTCGGCGCCGACGCCAAAGATACTCCGCACATTTGGGCTGGCGTATGTATACCTAAGATTCCGGTCGAGGCGGCAGATGACGTCAGGAGAGTTTTGCACCAGCGTGGAGAACTGTCGCTCTGACGAGATCAACTGCTGTTCGAGCCGCTTTCGCTCGGAAATATCGCGTCCCACGCCCTGCAGCTCAACATTGGTGTCGCTTCCTGTTGAAATGACCGAGTTGGTCCATTGCTGCCAGCCGAGACCTCCATTCGGACGGATGACCGGATGTTCCCACGTCCCGCCAGATGACCGGTTGAGCAACGATGCCAAGTACTTCAACGTCGATTGCCGGTCCGAATCCGGAATCAAATAGATGAACTTCCTGCCGATAAGGTCATCGGCGGTCCTGCCGAAGTATTTGCAATAAGCGCCGTTAACGAACGTTAGAGTCGTATCCGGAAGGAAGCGGCAGATCAGCTCGGTTTGCGTTTCGACGACGTTGCGGTAGCGTTCCTCGCTTTGCTTCAGGCCGCGGTTTGCTTTGCGCCGCCGCCGCCGCTCAATAAGGAGCGCGACAATCAGCGCAGATTGAACCGCCAAGAGCGCTATAACGATGATGATTCGGTTTTGATAACGCTGCCAAAAAGTAGGCTCAACGAACAACAGTTCCGCATCTGCGGGCAATTTGCGTTCGTTAAGGTTCCAGCGCCGCAGCTGCCGCCAATCCAGTGCCAGGCGGCTGGTATCTGCTCTGACGATGGGTAGCGAATCGATTTGTTCGCCACGTAAGACACGCAGGGCGAGTTCCGCCGTCGCGGCCGCGGTGTTTGCGGAGCTTGCAAGTTTTCCACCCACAACGCCATGATCTAGGAACCCATCGTACCAGGTGTAAATGGGAACGCTGGAAACGGCGGCCAGCTGATCCAGGGCACCGCTCTCCGCAAATCGCACACCGTTGCCATCCTCGACCATCATGAGGAAGTAGACAACCGAATCCGGCGTCAGGTTCGAGATTCGGTGTTTGAGTTCTTCGATCGTCAATCCACTCCAGTACGTCAACTCCAGGCCATGGCCGTAATCGTTGAACTGCCTCCTGGCACGAGCTTCGTGCCACTTGTCTACCGCTTGCGATGCCCCTGTGATGATGAAGACACGCCGGACCGCGGGTTGCAGGTCCCGAATGACATCGAGAGTCCCTCTGAGGTTCGTCTCGGAAACAATACCGGTGAAATTCGGAGGAAGGCTGCTCTTGTCGACACGGTCATCGCTGCTGGAGAACACAACCGGTGCATTCGGGAAAACCTGACGGCCGAAGCGCGCCATGAAATTCCTCATGTCTGCCGTGACGGCAATGACCAGGTTGAAATCTATTCCTTTGTATTTTTGTTTGAGGAAATCGCGTAGCGCAGCCTGATAGTCATCGGTGCCGAAGCGCGTCAGGTCAACGTACTCACCGTAATAATCGAGTCGCTGGTGGAGCCCATCGCTCAATACTTTCTGATACTGTCGGTCGTTGGTGAGCGTCGATGTGTCGTTCCGCCTCATCAGGTGGAGAACAAGCACCCTCTTTTGTTGGCCATTGTTCACTTGTGCTCGAGTAAGCGAAGGTCCGCCGGACAGAAGTGTCATCAATGCAAGCAACACGAGTCGCGCGATGACCAGAGGTGATGGAGTCCGAACAGGCATTCTTGTGTCCTACAGGAAGCCGGCCAAATCCATTTGGCCTGAGCGACGCCACGATGCCGGCTTTTCCCGATGTGATAACGGTGGAAACTATCTCTTTTGCTGTGATCCGGCAATCCGAAGATTTACTTAGAGCCGGCAATGATTCCTTCCGCTCGGAAACGCGCAATATCGCCTTCTTCGAATCCGGCCTGGCGAAGCACCTCGTGATTGTGTTGACCGAACAACGGCGGCGCGTCTCCAACCGCACCGGGAGTTTCAGAAAGCTTGATTGGAATCCCAAGCATTCGCAGCGGTCCGTACTCCGGATGTGTCAATTCGACAATCATGTCGCGGGCTTGGATCTGCGGATCCTCGAGAATCTCTTCGACGCTGTTGATGCGCCCTGCCGGAATGCCGCCACTGTCCATCGCCGAGATGACCTCATTCCGGGTCATCGTGCCGACTACTTTCTCGATCATCGGTTTGAGAGTTTCATAGTTGGCCAGGCGTGCTTTCATGGATTCGAACCGCGGGTCATGAGCGATCTCGGCAAAGCCAAAGATCCGGCAAAAGTTCTCCCACTGCTTTTGATTGGTGACTCCGATATTGACGAACCCGTCCTTGGCTTCAAACATCTCGTAGGGGACAATCGACGGATGGCGTGTGCCGGCGCGTTTCGGCGAGCGGCCGGTAGCAAGGTAGATTGCGGCTTGATAGGTCAAAGTCGAGACCATGCTATCCAACAGGCTGATGTCGACGTGCTGACCGCGGTTTGTCTTATGACGCGCGAGCAGCGCAAGGCAAATTCCGTTGAAGGCGTACAAGCCCGCCACTACGTCCGCTAGTGAGGCGCCGAGCTTGGCAGGCGGACCATCGGGATATCCGGTCAAGTCCATGACGCCGGATTCGCCCTGGGCAATGACATCGTATCCCGGACGGTCGCGATAGGGGCCTGTCTGTCCAAATCCTGAAATCGAGCAGTACACGGTCCGTGGATTGACCTTCGAAACTGCCTCGAAACCGAAGCCCAGCCGATCCAGAACCCCCGGACGGAAGTTTTGGATGAGCACGTCCGCTCGCTCGATCAGCTTCCACAGAATCCGCCGGCCCTGCTCACTTTTTAGGTTCAGGCCGAGGCTCTTCTTGTTCCGGTTAATGGACAGAAAATAGGTGCTTACACCATTAATAAAGGGTGGTCCCCATTCCCGGCTGTCGTCGCCGGCAGGCGGCGGTTCCACCTTGATGACGTGGGCGCCCATGTCGGCCATGAGCATCGTACATACAGGTCCGGATAAGATTCGCGAAAGATCGAGAACAAACAGATCATCAAGCGGTTTCATGTATTTCTTGTGAAGCACAAAGAAGGAGTGAATGGCAGAACATCAAGTTTCTGGACGGAGTATATCGGGTTGGGCAAGCAACGTTCAAATCAGGTAACAAATTGTTTCATTTCCCGATAGGTTCCGCCGAGGATGCGCGCCATTCCTGCATTCCATCGGTTGGCCAGTCGATTGCTCAATGCCGGTGGGTTATTTATGCTAGTACATGATTACAATCAACGCCAGGCTTGGAAGAAACGAGTGTACCCCGTTCCGAACCCGACCCGCAGCGGGTTTCGTTGGCGGGCGTCCGCTCTTCGCAGGCTGAATCAATGGAGCGGCCGCACGGCCGGCCAGCATCCAGCCACCATCGTCGTTCCGGCACTTTACAATCTGATGCCCGCCGAGAGCTTAGCCATGGGTTGGCTGAGCGAAATCGAAACTCTGCTGCTGATCCGTCAGCGGATGACGTGCGCGGCATCTGTTACCGGATGGGACGTTTTTACCTTCCACACCCAGCATAACGCCGACCAATTCTATGACTCCACGATCGGAGCCCTGCGCGACACCTGGATGAAGGAGGGCAATCTGTCATCGCAGGCTCTGCTGGAGACGCGACGCCAGTTCGGAAAGCCCTGGGACTACCATCGCGTGCATGCAAGGCTGGTCGAAAACCTGGTGTTTCAGTCATCGCTGATGGACTGGCTTTCCAATCGAGCTTCCGATGTGCCGCTGCAGTTCCACGTCATCGGGACGGCTTTGCTTTCAGCTCTGGTATCGGCTGGATCGATCTCCTTCAAGGCTGCGGTCACGACTGCGCTCAAGTTTGGAAAGCGTTGGGATGATGCGCTACGCAAGGCTGATGGCAACTCGAGTGAGGATGAAGCGGGTTGGAACGAGTTCACGCGGGTACGAAAATTGGTCGAAGGCCGTGCCGCCATTTCGATGCCGGTTGAGCGTGAGGATCTACCAAAGACCGACGCTCCCTGCCGCCCATTCTGGTATGCACCATCCGCCACCGACGAGCCTTTGCTGATCACCACGGCTCAAGATGCCGCTTGTGCACTTGAGACGATGAATCTCGGCTCATGGGCAGCCTGCACGAGCGTGGCAAGAAGTGCTGATGAGACGATCCGTGGATGGTTGGTCAGTCCGTTGCACCATATGGCACGGCAGTGCAAGTGGAGCATGACGGACTATCTGCTGGCGACGCCCGGGGCGGCTGAACTCTTTCTGGATCACATTGCGCCGTTAGGACGTGGTCCAATGTTGCAGCTTCCAGTGGAGCCGCTTCAGAATCGTTTTCGGCTGTCGAGAATGAAGGTCACGGGCCCCTGATTGGTCAGCTGGACGTCCATCATTGCCTGAAAGACACCTGTGGCGACCGGAATTTCCAGGGAACGGATGTCCTCCACGAATTTGTCATAGAGTTCCCGCGCCACATCCGGCGGAGCTGCCGGATCGAATGATGGCCGCCGACCTCTGCGGCAATCGCCTAGCAAGGTGAACTGCGACACGGCAAGAATCGCCCCTCCCGCTTCGCCGATCGAGCGATTCATTTTTCCTGCTTCGTCCTCAAAGATGCGCAGTTCAACGATCCGTCTGGCCAGCATGGCCGCGTCGTCGGCCGTGTCGCCTTTCTCCACTCCAATCAGCGCAAGGATGCCTGGCCCTATGCGCGAATATTCTTTCCCGTCGATCGTGACGCTCGCTTGCGCCACGCGTTGAATGACCGCTCTCATTGAAGGATTTGTAACGAAAAGATTGAGACCGGCGGCTTACTGTAGCGGTGGTCTATGACCGCCGGCGATCCCGCAATTGTGACATCGTGCACGGTCATAGACCGCGGCTACTTCGGAAGATCTCGCAATGCGGCCGAGCCATCATTTTCCGCCATGGAGTGCCTTGAGGAAGACCTGCTGGACCTTTCGATCCATCTGGCGAATATTGCGGGCATCGATGTCCCATTCGCGCTGGATCTGCGCGAGCGGGATAATTGCTTTCGCCATCGAAGCGTGTCCGCCAGCGGAGCCGATATGTCCGAAGGCGTCTTTCAGGACGCGGCCCGCGGCTCGAACGTATCCGACGTTCCGGACCGAGATGATGTAATTTGCATCAAAGACGCCGCTTACAAACGCCCACTCGATTCCCTCAAATGACAAACTGAAGTCGGCCATTTGCGGAATAAGGTCGTCACGCTCTACCCGCCCGAGGTTAACGAAAGCAACCTTGTCGATGACACGACGATTCTTCAGCGCAATGCTGAGCGCGTCCAGTGCAGCCGGCGGCAATTCCGGTCTCTCGATACGCCGCATCAGATTTTGGTTTGCCAGCGGATATAGGTACGAGAACGCCTCGACGTCCCACTCATTCACCTCGCGGGAGAGCGAGAAGGTATCACTCTTAATGCCGTATAGCATCGCCCTTTCCAGCACAGTGGGATCCGAAGCTTGGAATTCACGTGACTTGAAGTCGCGG
>JADMIO011153551.1_pt1 | contig 88275 bp, 100 predicted proteins | sample 8958161 | NCBI WGS metagenome assembly JADMIO01 (sample SAMN16585339, study PRJNA669376) | soil metagenome | isolation source: Crop rotation soil | place: USA: Cullars Rotation, Alabama | collected 2011 | reverse complement strand
AAAACATCGCTCCGCCTCGGACAAAAGCACAAAACCTGCCGCAGGGCAGGTGTTTGTGTCTTTTGTCCGCCCTGTAGGGATCGAACCTACGACCTGCCGATTAAGAGTCGGATGCTCTACCAGCTGAGCTAAGGGCGGATTTCGAAATACTACACGATTTTTATTGTTTTTGTAGTGTGGGGGACTCGGCCAAGAACAAATTTCAAATCCGTCGATTTGAAATTTTTCTCAGCCCTGATTTTGCGACCCGTTCTACTGAACGGATACCCCGCAAAATCTTTCTCGTCCCACCTCGGCAAAGTCATCAACAAAACCGGAGCATGCTCCGGTTTTGGATGTCTTAGTGCCGGGGGTGGGACTCGAACCCACAACCTCTTGCGAGGGAAAGATTTTAAGTCTTCTGCGTAAACCATTCCGCCACCCCGGCGCTCTGTAGTTGTAACACGAAGTTAGGCGTTCTTCTCGCGTTTTGCTTTTTCAGCTTCGTATACGCGATTACGTAATTCAGTGGTCGAGAAATTATGACCACGCGTGTTGTAATACACTTCAAGCGGCAAATCGCGACCGGTATATTGTTTATCTTTATACTCGACACCAAGAATACGGACAGTAATGCCAAGCGTATTTTCCGTAAGAATTTTAAGAAGATCGGCCTCGGTATCGTATACGATCACTTCGTCAATATATTTGATACCTTTTAGAATGATTAGGCGCTCTTCAACCGACATAATCGGTTTATTTTTTGTGTCAGGGCGATCAAGGGAAGGATCCGAGTGGAGCCCAACAATAAGGTAATCGCAATGCTCTTTCGCCTCTTGAAACATAAGAAAATGACCTGCATGACAGAGGTCGAATGCGCCCGCTGTAAAGCCTTTTTTCATAGAATAGGAGAATCCTGCAATGGTTCACTGCAATAGTCAACGGAGTCGTTGTGGAGGCCACGAAGGGAGTTGCACCCTTCCAGTAGCGGTTTTGCAGACCGCCGCGTTGCTACTTCGCCACGTGGCCAATGATGTGCACAAAAATCTATCCGACCTGTAGCGCATATAACAGATTGAGCAGGCCAGCCGCTCAACTTTGCTACTTCGCCACGTGGCCGTGGCGCTACTATACCATCTTAGTTTCGAGTGAGCTCGTCGATTCGCTGACGATTAGTCTCTCCAAAATCAATTGCGAAGTCGACAGTGGGGACATTGCGCAAAACGGTTTTCGCTTTGAGGTAATCGTGAAAATCAGTGCGAAGACGCTTGAGATTTGTGAGGACTTCTTCCTCGTGAGATTTCGGAAGCACCGAAACAAAAATAGTCACATTTTTTAAATCGGGTGCGATGTCGGCATGGGTGACCGTAACGAGCGAGCCGCCGGCCTTAACATTGCGCACTAAAAATTCCCCGGCTTGGTGCGCGATTTCTTCAGCAACTTTATTCTGTCGGCGTGATTCATTCATATTAGACGGTTTGCGTGCGGAAACATTCAAGCACATCGCCCTGGGCAAGATCAAATTCAGCCTCGATTTCAGCACCAAATTCACTTCCTGTTTCGATGCGATCTACATTTTGTTTGTGTGATTGCAAACTGTCGACCCATCCAATGCCGACTTCTTCACCACGACGAGTGACACGGACCGACACTCGCTTTTCAAATCGTCCTTCAAACACCGAACCGCCAATCGTTTGTTTACCCTTACCGCTTGAAAAAAGTCTGAGAAGTCGTGCTTTGCCAATAGATTGTTCAACTTGGCGTTTCGGAGCGGATTTTTTGAGAATTTCCGTAAGTCGCTCCGCAAGTTTGTAAATAATATTGAATGTTTCTATCGTAATGCCGTGTTGGCGCGCACTTTCGCGAGCAAGAGCATCGACAGGAACATCGAATCCAATGACGACGGCCGGTGTTCCCGTTGAAGCTATCGCAGCTTTTACATCCGCTTCAGTAATGGCGCCGATCCCTGTTTGCACGATACGAATACCGGTAAATTCGTCACCGATTTTCGCAACTTCGTGCATGATGCCTTCAAGAGAACCGGTAACGTCCGCGCGAACGATGACCGGAAGAATAAAGCGGGTTGTTTCTTCTTCGGCAAGTACATTGGGAGCACGGACAATCTCTGGGCGATCGCCTTCAGCGTCGCGCTTTGTTTTGTAGGTAACGAATTCCGCACCAACTTCAGGAAGTTCATCGAACCCATAGAGCGTAACAGGGGAAGAAAATGTTGCTTCTTTAATCGCTTTTCCTGCATGATTGGTCATGATGCGCACCGGCACCACTGCGCGACCGGCGCGCACGGCCTCGCCACTTTTAAGAGTACCTTCTCGAATGATGAGCGTTGCCGCGATGCCACGTTTTTCGTCGCGGTGTGCCTCAACGACATAGCCTTTGGCAAGAACGTTCGGATCCGCTTTAAATTCTGCAAGTTCGGCTACGAGGAGAATGAGATCGAGGAGTTCGTCGACGCCCTGACCGCTCTTTGCCGAAATTGCTGTCCAAGGAATATCGCCGCCAAGTTTTTCGAGATAAACATGATTTTCTAAAAGAGAAGCTTGTGTACGACTCAAGTCTGCATTTGGTTTATCAATCTTATTGATCGCGACAATAAAAGGAGTATTTGATGCCTTAATGCTTTGCAGTGCTTCCAATGTTTGTGCCTTCACGCCGTCGTCCGCCGCCACAACAAGAATCGCAATGTCAGCAATTTTTGCGCCGCGTGCACGAATTGCCTGAAAGGCCGCATGGCCCGGCGTATCGATAAAAGTAATCTTCTTTAATGATCCTTCGCGTTCGTGCTCAACTTCGTACGCCGCAACATGCTGTGTAATACCGCCGGCCTCTTTCGCGACGGTGTTGGTCTTGCGAATGTAGTCGAGAAGTGTCGACTTACCGTGATCGACGTGACCCAAGACGGCAACGATTGGCGGGCGTTCGGTTGTAGTAGAAGCAGCTTTCATAGGAATGGGTGGGAGTCATAAATGACCTGCGCAATATACAACGAAAAGCACGAACATGCTAGGATGCCGGCATGTGGTTCTCCCGACCGAAACGCATATATCTCGATTACGCGAGCGCGACACCGGTGCGTTTTGGAGCGCGCGAAGCGGTCGAGAAATCTTGGGATAGTTACGGTAATCCCGGCGCAATTCATGCTGATGGCGCTGCGGCTGCGCAGGAACTGGAACGTGCGCGCGATGCAATTGCGCGTGAGCTTGCGTGTAAGGCACGCGAAGTAATTTTTACGTCGGGCGGAACGGAAGGGAACAATATCGCTGTTCTTGGACTCGCGCGCAAGATGCTTATTCGAGGCGAAGATATGTCGAAAACGCATTGGATCGTGAGCGCCATCGAACACCCCTCGGTTTTAGAGTGTTTTGCCGAAATTGAACGACTGGGAGGAACAGTAACGCACATTGACCCCGATGAACGCGGTGTCATTACCAAAGAGGCAGTGTGTGAAGCGATGACGAAACACACGGTTCTCATCTCCATCGGATGGGCGAATCACGAAATCGGAACGGTGCAGCCAATTCGCGATATTGCACGTGCAGTACGAGAAAAAAATGAACACGTGTTACTGCATACCGACGCTGGACAAGCGCCGCTCTACTTGGCGCCGCACGTGCACACGCTTGGTGTCGATCTCATGACACTCGACAGCGGAAAAGTATACGGGCCCCGCGGCGCGGGAGCGCTCTATATCTCAAATCGAGTGGATGCGTCTTCAATTGTGTTTGGCGGCGGGCAAGAACGCGGGCTGCGTCCTGGCACTGAAAACGTCGCGCTTGCAGCAGGGTTTGCTACCTCCTTTTCCGCGGTACAAAAGATGCGCGATGCTGAGGCGGTGCGAATTCGCACGCTGCGCGACGAGCTCGCTCAGTACCTCACGCGTATTCCGGGGAGCATCGTTAATGGCGATTTAAAAAGATCGTTACCGCACATGCTCAATATTTCACTACCAGATATTCAAAGCGAGTATGTGACGCTCCAACTTGATGCGGCGGGGATTTCTATTTCAACGAAAAGTGCCTGCCGAGAAGGGGAGAATCGACGCTCGCATATTGTAGACGCATTGAAAGGTCCATCATGGCGAGCAGAAAATACGCTACGGTTTTCTCTAGGTATCGACACAACGAAGCGTAATATTGCACGTGTCGGGGAAATAATCGAGGAGATTTTTCCACAAACACGTGCATAAGCACCTTTTTCCGCCGCTCTACTTGTGAGTTGTGAGAAGCGCATATATCATGCGGCTATGGATCTCGAGAAGCTCACGACATCGCAAGTTGTTCTTCTCACTTTGCTGGTGAGTTTTGTTACGTCAATTGCGACGGGCATCGTGACCGTCGCTCTCATGGAGCAAGCGCCACCGGCGGTGACACAGACAGTAAACCGTGTCGTCGAGCGCACCATCGAAAAAGTCTCTCCGGAAGCACAAACCGCTACCGCTGCAACCGTCCAACAGCCGATGCGAGAGTCCGACATATTCGCAAAAGCAGTTCAAACCATTGCTCCATCGGTCGTGCGTCTCTACGCACCAGGCAAGGATGCGACAGGGAATGATATGCGTGTCTTCGTAGGCCATGCATTGGTGATGGACGCGAGTGGCGTACTCATTGCCGATGCCGGCACGCCTGATGGCGACGGAAAACTAACTGCACTGCGATCCGACGGTGTCGAGGTTCCTGTTGTCGTCATTGCGCGACCGACTGGTGCCAATATGATCCGCCTTCAAGCGGCAACGACTGTCGGAGAGAAAAAAGAGTCCATTACCTGGGTACCGCTTACGCTTGCCACGACAAAGCCGGTGTTGGGACGCTCCGTTATAGCGATCAGTGGCTACACTTCGACGCGCGTAGCTCGAGGTATCATCACCGGGATTTCAGATGCGAAGGATCATACTCAAGGGTTCGTCGAGACGGACATTCCGGCAGATTCTTTTGCCGCAGGCAGTCCTCTTATTGATACGAATGGAGCCGTTATAGCGGTAGCGACGCGCGAAAGCCGTACTGCGCAAACTGGCGGATTTCTTGCAACATCAGATATTGTGTTGCAAAATAAAGATTCCGAGGGAACGACTTCCCCATAAAAAAGAACTAAGCCCCTTATTCGTCTAAGAAAAAAGCCATGACACCATTCAATAATTTCACGACTAAGGCCAAAGAAGCGATCCACCGAGCCCACCAGCTCGCTGTTGAGCGTGGCCACAATCAAGTATCAACTGCACACCTTGTCGCGGCGCTCCTTATGCAGGAAGAGACGATGGTGCTTCCGATGCTCGATCAACTCGAAATCGATACTGCTCATCTTTCCGACTCAATAATGGAACTCATCGAAGGAGGTGGCGGCTCGACCGTCTCTCCGTCGTTCCAGCTCTATCTCACGCCTGAATTAGTGCGCGTCTTTGAAAGCGCGCCACGTATTGCCGCATCCTTTAACGACCAGTTTGTTTCTCCCGAACACCTCTTTTTGGGTGTGATTGAGAATCCAGGGCCAGTCGGCGAAGCGCTCTCACGCTTCCGCATCGATCGCGCAGCGCTCGCCCGCATTCTTGCTGACATTAAAGAGGGACGTATTCGCGATGTTGAAACCGATAAAAAGCCGCGCGCACTGGTACGCTTTGCACGCTCGCTGACAGACCGCGCGCGAGAAAACAAACTTGATCCTGTCATTGGTCGCGATCAAGAAATCACCCGCGTTATTCAAATTCTCTCTCGCCGCACGAAAAATAATCCAATTCTTATTGGTGAAGCCGGCGTAGGTAAAACGGCCGTTGCAGAAGGTCTTGCGACCCGTATTGCGTCAGGAGACGTTCCGGAAAGTTTGCGCGGCAAAGAATTGGTACAGCTTGATCTTGGTCTTCTTGTTGCAGGCACGAAATATCGCGGCGAATTTGAAGAGCGCTTGAAGGCGGTCATGAAAGAAGTTGAGCGTGCAGAAGGGAAGATCATTCTCTTCGTCGACGAATTACACACGCTTATGGGTGCAGGCGCAGCAGATGGAGCTCTTGATGCTTCAAATATGTTGAAGCCCGCTCTTGCGCGCGGCGAAATTCGCATCGTCGGCGCTACAACGCTTAAGGAATATCAAAAGCACATCGAACACGATGCCGCGTTTACGCGTCGGTTCCAGCCGGTCTATGTGAACGAACCAAGTATCGAAGATGCCGTAGCTATTTTGCGCGGTCTCAAGGAGCGCTACGAGCTCTATCACGGCGTGCATATTACCGATCAAGCAATTGTCGCTGCCGTGCAGCTTTCTTCGCGCTACATCACCGAGCGATTCCTGCCGGATAAAGCGATCGATCTCATCGACGAAGCTGCTTCAGCCTTGCGACTCTCACTTGAGAATAAGCCGCCGCAGCTCGAAGAAGCACATCGCGCGATAATGCGTCTCGAAATCGAGCGCGAAGCGCTAAAAAAAGATGCAGAAGATGGCGACGCAAAAGCAAAAGCGCGCGTTAAATCAATTGAAGCAGAAATCGCCGATTTGAAAGATTCGACTCACGAACTCGAGCTCAAATGGAAGAACGAAAAAGAGACGCTCACCGAAATTAAGCGTATTAAGAACGACCTCGAATCCGCGCGCATCGATGCAGAACACGCTGAAGCGCGATCCGATCTTACGAAGACAGCCGAGATTCGTTACGGTCGCATTCCGGCGCTCGAACACGAACTGGAAACGGCAACGAAACGTCTCAAAAAGCTGCAACTCACACGCCGCGTCCTAAAGGAGGAAATCACGGAAGAAGATATTGCGTCGGTCGTTTCTCGTTGGACGGGCGTTCCGGTCTCACGCATGCTCGAAGAAGAAGCTGAAAAGCTCTCGCGTCTCGAAGACGAACTCAAACAGCGCATTATCGGCCAAAACGAAGCAGTGCAGAAAGTTGCCGATGCCATTAAGCGAAGCCGCGCTGGTATTTCTGATCCGCATCGCCCGGTCGGTTCGTTCCTCTTCTTGGGTCCTACCGGTGTCGGTAAAACAGAACTTACGCGCGCACTTGCTGATCTTCTCTTCAACAGCGATAAGTCACTCATTCGAGTGGATATGTCGGAATACATGGAGCGCCATTCGGTCTCCAAGATGATTGGCTCGCCGCCGGGCTATGTTGGCCACGACGAGGGAGGGGGACTCACAGAGCTTGTGCGCCATCGTCCGTACTCAGTTATTCTTTTCGACGAAATCGAAAAGGCGCACCCCGAAGTATTCAACATTCTTCTCCAGGTGCTGGACAATGGCCGTCTCACAGATTCAAAAGGCCGCACAGTCAACTTCAAAAATACCGTCATCATCATGACCTCGAATATTGGCGCAGAACACATCGATAAGATGTCGAGCCTCGGTTTTGCTTCGAGTGCGCACGCAACCGACAGCGAGCGCTATGATCAAGTGCGCGAAAAGGTTATGGGAAGCCTCAAAGACTTCTTCCGCCCTGAATTCTTGAATCGTCTCGACGAAATCATTCTCTTCGACATTCTTTCAAAAGAAGCGATGCACGATATCGTCAAAATTCAGACCGATCTTGTAGCGCAGCGCTTGGAAGAGAAACACATTACGCTCAACTTCACGAATACTGCGCTCGAACAACTTGCAACGGAGGGACATAGTGCACAGTATGGTGCACGACCGCTGAAGCGCCTGATACAAACCAAAATCTTGACACCAATCGCGAATATGATGGTCGCCCGCGGCGTTCTCGAAGGCGGATCAGTCAGTGTCGACACCAAAGACGGGCAATTTACCTTCGACGTGCGTAAATCGGCCGAACGAACACGCTCACGCACCACTCGCGCCCGAGCCGGAGTGGGTGCCTAAAAAGAAAACACCGCCGAGAGGCGGTGTTTTCTTTTGGTGCGCCGAGAGGGATTCGAACCCTACCTTGCGGATTACAGAATATCTAGAGAATAAAAGAAAAACTTAGAAAGTAAGCCAAAAACAATATGTCCAATCGTATTCAGTAGTTACCAGTTTTAGTCACCATTTATCACTTTTCGGTCAACCTGCGGTCAACCGCAGCATTACAAACGAAGAGCGATACAGGCAAAAGTGGTGAATGGAGGGGGCGGGGGTATTTGCCCCACCTAATAGCGCAAATCATTATCCACTTAAGAAAAAAATTATAGTACTCATATACCCATGTATTACATCTAGACACCTAAGGGTTGGTAGTAACCGCGCCCGCTGTCGCGCACTCCAACCCTTGATGCCTACTGAGTCATCGCTACTGCTTACACCATACGTGCTGTGAGCCAATTCCAAGTGCCGGAACCAGGGAGCCATCCCCAATTTTCCTTCGGACGCATGCGCGTCACAACCAACGAGTCATTTGAGTCGAGGCGGCCGACTCGATGGAGGTACTTGGCAATTTCTTCGGGCGACTCCGAGGATTCAATGAATACAACGGAATCAAGACCAGGCTCTTTCACGTACGGATAATGGCGAATTGCGGTCAATAGCACTTCTCGTGCGCTTCGGTATTGACTCGCTTCGCGGTTTAAATCCCACGTTACAAGGTAAGTTGCCATAGGTTTGTTCGAATGAGGGCGAATAATCTCAACCCTGGCTTCATCGGCTATACACACCTTGTTTGTTGTAGTGGAGAGGCCGAGGTATCATTACCTCAACACTCTCTGCTTGGGTAAGCGGGTGGTGGGCTGGCAAAGGCACCTTCGGGTGCTTTTTGCTTTTACGACAAATGAAAAACCAGTCCCCAACCGGTCTGCTCGAAGATTTCTCTTTTTGCAGACCAGTCCGGGACTGGCTTCTAGGATAGGTCACGAGGAACTAATTCCGAGTATCTGTCTGGCGGACTGGCGGCGGAGGCCGCTCCGGTATAGGGGCACCCGGTTGGGTGCCTACTAATTAAAGCACGTCAGAAGACGCGACTTTCTTCATGTCAATGTGAATAAGTCCTTCGGGACACGTGATGTTACTAGTGGAAGTTGCAATATTTTCCTGAATGTGATATAATATTCGCAATAAAACTGACGGTGAAGGTTGGCGCAGCTGTAAGCCTCCGTCAGATGCCATTAAATTGCAGCGTGGGAGGAACCTCGTATACCTGGGACAGTACTTCCATCGCTCTTATCGATAAGTGTTAAGCAATCGATACGATAAGAGGACTAGGGCAACTTGCACACATGAAAGCGGAAGCGAGTGAGAGTTGCTACAGATTCGACTGAACGCACGCCAAGATAGAACGGAAAACGTGAGTTGCACAAAAAGCGAGTAAATACTGGCTATGGGATATTCCTATGCCCCGAAACAGTATTCTTTTAGCGAAGCCCGATGAAGAGAGTGAGGCTTTTTGGAGCGTAGCTTTAAGGGCGGAGCGACATAAAAGCTGAACTCTCTTCTTTTGAATTAAATATAAAAAACGGCGCGAAAATTACGTTTTAATTGATTCTAAACATATAACCTTATCGCATGGCTCAATAGAGCCATTTTTATTTTATTAGTCCGCAATAGGTTATATTTGCGGTTATCTTTCGAAGCAAAGTGACCGATTAAGCTTTGTAGTCTCTAATCGCTTTCTCATCCAAACTGTCTGCAGGCAACAACTTATAGTGTCGTTCCTCAACGACTTTTACTTCATCCTCATCGACAGTTAACTCGAATAACGCAATTCGATTATCGGACATGAATTGGGCTGAGATTGCCTTACATTTCATTCCGGGGAACTTTTCCTGACACCACAAAATATCTTGCGACGTTTGAACGACGGAGATTTGGTCACTCCCGCCTTTTGCCTGAATAGGAATCACGTAATGACAACCGTATTTATCCAAACCAACGTAAAGCTCGTCGATTTCAATTTGAGTCCCACTACTTACGGTAGTTCGCAAGTGACTTTGAAGGCTGAAGGTTGTAAGTCCTAGAAAAATATCAAGTAAGCGATTGTATCTGACAATGGCTAGAAGTGCTTGTTCGTCGTTAAGCGCATAAGCACGGATTATTTCCGGGGTACTATCGGGTATGCCCACAGTCACTAATTCAGGTCGTGGGACGATACGGTTTAGCTTTACTAATTTAAATTGGTATTTGGCACGTCCAGCTCCAACGATTACCCACTCTTTGCCTTCCGGTTGAGTATCCAGTATCGAATCGGGGAGAGCATTTCGATAGCGAAGCGAATATACTACGTCACCAAGATTTTTCGGTAAATCTATTCCTAATTCTTCGGCTGCAGCCGGAATATCCTCTCTGTCGAACTCAACAACTGTCATTCCTTCTTCGTATCTGTCCTGGAAAATCTTTTCAATAAGACGGGCGTAACGGCTCGACGCAGCATTCGATTCTTTGTCCATAGGGGTAATTATGCGGTTAAAATCGAAGAAAGTCCCGCTTCAATTTCGAATTGTGTGCGTTTCTTAATCCCGCTTTTACGGTCTCTCTTACCTATAGGCACAGAGATACCCCAAAGTTCGGACGCCTCTTTCATGCCCATTCGAATTAGCTTATCGTTTGTCCGCTTTAAGACTTTACTAGAGCGTTGTGGCTTTATTTTAGCGGACTTTAATATTGCTAGACCGATGGCACGAGCCATAGGCGGTGCAACGGCATTTCCTATTTGGCGCGCTCCATGCCACTTTGTGGAGTGGAACCTAAACCAATCGGGAAATCCGTGTAAACGAGCCATTTCTCGCACTGTTACGCATCGTGCGTACGTATAGTGAATTGGGCGCGGCGACGTAAAAGCTCCGCGTGCAGCATCTGTTCCCGCGCGAAGAGTGTTTGATACACCGTATGACGGTAATTTAAAGAACCGCGATATAGGCTCAATTTCACCTTCAGCGGTATTGCGAAAGCGTTTTCTGGAAATCGGCGTATGGTCCGCACGCATGCTCGAAGTCAGTACTGCATCATTCCAGTCTCTTCGATGGCCGTAGTGCCATGCATTCGGCGTTGTAACTCTCATTTCGGCTGCGTAACCTTTTGCCTTTCCCCACCTTGTCTTGGGCAATTTGATTTCGTCGGTTTCGAATAGAATCTCAAACTCATCTGCGTTAGGTAAATCATTCAATGCATCTTTACAGGATGGACCTTCCGGTAAATCAATTTTATCCGCGACAGTACCCGCCGCTCGAAAAAGAACTGGCGGATATTCAGGAACGCGGATACCTTTTTTAGCTCCGATAAGAATTAGACGCTCTCGGTCTTGAGGAGCACCATATTCGTAAGCATTAAGAACTCTCCAAGGTTTCTGAACCTCATAACCATTTGCTTCAAAAGAGGCGATAACTTCTTCAAGAAACGCTTTGTGTTTACCGACGGTTAAACCTTTTACATTTTCAAAAACGAAGTACTTTGCATCTAATTCTTTGACGATTCGGACAAACTCACGAACCAAGGAGTTACGTGGGTCATCGAGGGCGCGTTTACCTATCAACGAGAATCCCTGACAAGGCGCACCGCCGACAACTAAATCGACTTTTTTCTTACCGAGATGTGCGGCATTTCTTATATCGTTTCCAGTTATTTGCGAAATATCTCTACAAATCACTGCGGTTTCGGGAAAATTATAGTGATGAATTGCAGCATGAATTGGGTCAATCTCTACGGCAGCGACAACATCGAATCCCGCTTGTTCCAAGCCGAGACTTAACCCACCGGCTCCTGCAAATAAATCAACTGCTATAGGTCGAGCCATAGCCATATTCTACCTTATTCGCGTTTTAAGTCCGTGTGCATAGCCTTGCTTACAAATTGTCTTAATTTTTCAGGCTTTTTTAGCTGACATTCCCATATAACCCGCACCCGCCATCCGCCCTTTTTCAACGCTTTGAGATGAGCAGAGTCTCTAAGCTTATTGGCTCTTATTTTCGGTCTCCAGAAAGCGAGATTACTTTTGGGTAAACGTCCTTTTTTACATAAATGTCCATGCCAAAAGCATCCATGAACAAAAAATATGGTTTTCAAGCCGGGCATTACTATATCGGGCTTTCCCGGTAGGGATTTGTTATGTAGACGATAGCGGTATCCTAGTTGGGTCAAGAGCTTCCTTACTGCCAATTCTGGCTTTGTATCGAAGCTTTTGACGCTTTGCATAATGAAGCGCCGCTGGACTGGAGTCCTTGTATCCATCTCTATACTTTATCGATATGGAAGCGAAATGCACGAACATCGCGTTCAGCGGACAATGTTTTGATAGTAAGAATCAGAAATATCTGACTCATAATCATAGTCGCCGGTGCAAGCCGGATGACCTTGCCATCCTGAAAGGTTGCAATCTATCGTTACTTTCTTCGCAGGACCGGTGTAATAACGCCTTGAATCAATCCACGCCAGCAAGAAATAAATTGCAAAGCCGATAATAAAAAGTCCTATCCAGAAAGCTTCAGGGCTGATTTCGGTATGTTTAGCCACCATAGTCCATTCCTAGTGATTAATGGACTGGCGGATAACACAAAGCCGCCCGCCAGCCGAGTCTTACGACTCCCTCAAGTTTCCCTGAGGACCACGTGAATAGAGCTAAACGGACGGTTTAGTATTCACGTGGATTTCTCCGCACCATGCCGCCGTGGATAATCCACGTGGTTTAGGTGCTAGCCTTGCGGCTCGATATTGGGTATGTGCCGACGAGTATAGCACTTCACGGCTACACTCCAAGATTTATCGGATTTATCCACTGCATTTGGAGAAAATCAGTGCGTAAAAATATGGTAAAATAGTCAGTACGAGATGAGCGTAATGCGTATGCTCTCTATCTCCAGTCCTGTAAGGGAATCAGGCGAGCAAGTTTTCGTCATTGCTATTTAATAGCAAAGGTCAAAAACACACCCCAAATGCGTTCTATACGTGCCAGCTTCGTCGCTGCCACGAAAGCTTCTCCTGTTCATAGCAGTTATATCTGCTTTGTGCGTGCAATAATCGGCCGCCAATATTCCAAACGTGCCATATCGCATGCTTTCAAGAGACTCGTGGATAAAGACGACTATGACCCCAGCGAAAGACACAGTATTATCCGTGACTTGTATTGTCTTACACTTACAGGAAGGAAATCATTTCAGCATGGGTATACAAAAATACATGCAAAATCAGCCAATAAGATAGGAAGAATACAAAGAGTCGCATCTGTCTCCTTACGACCCTCTGAGGGCAAAAAACCAGTCAAAACCAGCACTCCTCAGGCTATTTCGCGACAAACTACCTACGCGAAAAGCGAGAAACTTACAAAAAAGACGGCTACCCCTTCTTACGCCGTATGATTGGAGGCTGCGAAGATGATAGAGTGAGAGGGCCTGTATCGCTCTTTGACACAACAAACAGCGACTCTACTACATTCAATAGCTACCTTACGGTAGAGGATGTTGCGGCACTGCTTCGTATCTCCTCCACAACGGTGAGACGGATGATTAGTAATCGTGAAATACGGTTTCTAAAGATTCGTGGTTCCATCCGCATCGAACTAAAGGATGTTCAAGCATACGCAAAAGAGAGTGTAGTAGAAAAGTCCAATAAAAAACTATGGTAGTTCGATTAGTAAAGAAATCATGGTGGGTAGATATCAGCCATCGCGGTCAGCGTTACCGAGAGCGTAGTCCTGACAACTCGCGAGCTGGTGCGTTGGTGTATGAAGCGCTATTACGTCAACGCCTCGCTCGCGGAGAGCTACTTCGTTCGCTCAAAGAAGAAGAGCAAAAGGCAATCACATTCCAACAGTTCTCGGAACGTTGGTTCAAGGACTATGTAGTTGCCAATAACAAGGTTTCTGAACAGTACCGTAAGCAAAGAACGCTTGAGACGAGTCTCGTCCCATTCTTCGGGAAAATGCGGATTGGTGAAATTAAAGGCGGCTATGTCGAGCAGTACAAAGTTCAAGAACTTAAGAAAGGATTGGCAAGAAAGAGCGTTAATAATCGGCTGGCAATACTGCAAAAATGCCTTAATTGCGCACATGAATGGCTGGGGGTAGAAGTTCCCAAGATAAAGATGCTGAAATGTTCAAAGCCTACAATCGACTATCTAACGATTGGTGAATGCGAACAACTTCTTTCTCACGCCAATGGGCAAATGCGTACAATGCTTCTTCTTGCGTTGCGTTCCGGTATGCGACAAAGCGAACTTCGTGCGCTTCAATGGACATCTATTGATTGGGAACAAAGAGAAATCATTGTGCGTCACAGCTTAGGGATGGTCAGCAAGCAATTAGAAACAACCAAAAGCCATAAAGAAAGACGCATTCCACTAGACTTAGATGTCTACGAGAGACTGCATCAAGTTAAGAAAGAATCTGGGTACGTTTTTACTAGCTACACTGGAAAAGCGTACACGGGTCATCGCATACTCGATGAGTTAGCAATGGTTTGCAAGGATGCGGGGTTGAGACGAATTACGTGGCATATCTTTCGTCATACCTTCGCAACTCATCTAAGCACAAAGGGTGCGCCAATGCCTGTTGTTCAAGCGTTGATGGGACATTCAACCATTGCAACTACGATGCAGTACTTCCACATTGCATCTGGCCCACTGCGTGCCGCGATAGACATGCTGAACCCTCGAAGTGCGCTAGACGCCAATATCGGTCAACCCACGGTCAACCAATGGCAAAAGAGCGAGCATCATCAATTCACTGACGCAACCCTGCGACCGAATTAGCGCGTAAACCAATAACGAAAAGGCATCCAGTCTTTGGATGCCCATTCGTTTTCTTTGTGCGCCGAGAGGGATTCGAACCCCCGAAGGCCGAAGCCGCCGCGTCTACAGCGCGGTGTAATTGACCACTCTACCATCGACGCATCTTACGCATCGAAGGATAACCGCTAACCATACGTTAATCAACGCAGATATATTGCCGCTACCATCGACGCTTGACTCCTCGACTGAACACAGCGATTCTAGCAAGATTTTCCTCTAATCCCAAGTTATGCGTTATCCACCAAGCAGCGGTTTGTTAATACGCGATTTTGGAGCGATACTACGAATGGCAGGCGCACAGCGTCGAAAAACGAGGAAAGGAACATGAGCTTTTACGGACGGCCGGAGTCGATTGACGTCGACGAGGAACTCTCATTGCATGAAATCAATGAGAGACTCGAAGCGCACGAGAACGGCACACACACCCTCGGCAACGAGGAGGTGGAAAGGCTCAAAAAAATTCTAATCCAAATAACTATTTGAACTGAAGCGGGCGCATGCGCCCGCTTCTTTTTCCCCATGAAAAGGGAAGGGTGGACGGGCTGATGCTACACTTAGGCGATGGTGTACGCGCGACGAATTTTGGCACTGACGGCTGTCATAATGGTCCTTTTGCCGTACGGTGTGTTCGCTCAACAGCAGCCGCAGCGTGGACTCCCGACAAAAATCGTTCCGTGCACAGGGGTAGACTGCAAATGCCAAGATCTCATCACGCTCGGCCAAAATATCATCAACGCCGGTATTTTTATTGCAGTATTTCTCTCGGCGATTCTCTTTGCCTATGCTGGCTGGCTCTATCTTTCTAATGAAGCAATAGGGCAGCAGCAGAAGGCAAAAAAGGTGTTCAGCAACGTTGCCATAGGGCTCATTATTGTGCTTTCTGCCTGGCTCATCGTAAATACGCTTCTGAGCTCCATGCTGAAAGACAGCATCGTCTGGACCAATATTTGCGAGAATCTCGGCCTATAGCCCAAATATTGCCTTTTTAAGCCCTTTCCGGTATAGTGCTGCCGTTATGTCTCAAGACCAACTCATCAAGCTCCAGTGTTCCGTGTGCAAGCGCACGAACTATTGGTCACGCAAAAATAGGAAACTTGTCACTCGCAAAATCGAGCTCAAGAAGTACTGCAAATGGTGCAAAAAGTCGACTCCGCATAAGGAAGTAAAGAAATAATTTTTCGACGCGAGACAAATGGCACTTCAGCCATTTGCAGGGGAAAGGGGTCGGGAAAACACTCTGTTTTGTATTTCACAAACCCCCGTATCAGGAGGATAGGAACGTAAGGAACCTTTGGTTCCTTAAGCGGGGGTCGGGGGTTTGTGCCCGTGGAGGAAGGATTGGGAAAACCGTGGGTTTCCCAGGACTGCTAGTGGTGCAAAAAGAATACACTCCATAAGGAAGTGAAAAAGTAATCAGTTTTCGAATATTTCGTGACCGTCAGCGCCTGGCTTTGAAAAGGTGACTGTAAGGTCTGTTGCTCGTGATGGATCGGCACGAAGTGTCTCCGCGGTCACCCGGTTGTCTTCGTCATTGCGACGGATATCAATCGCGCCATTTTCTCCCAAAAAGAGAATATGCTTGATGTGCAATTCGAAGAGAACGCGCTTTTGATTGATGCGCAAACCTTTCATCTCGGAAAAGTTTCCAGTAACCATTGAGTGCTTGATTGCGCCACGCATTCGTAAGGGTCGTTCCACATCTTGAAATGCTTGAGTGACGAGAATGTGAGCTCCATGGGCATTTTCTGCAGCTGGCGCCATTCGAATCTTCTCGAGGATTGCTTCAAAGCGCTCTCGCTGGCTCGGGACGATCGATTCTTTCTTCGTACTCTCGATTGACATGCAGAAAGTATAGCGCTCATACCGCATTTAAAAAGTGCTTAAAATAGTATATATTTCGTCGAACGGGCGGTTAGTTAAATGGTATAACTGCGGTCTCCAAAACCGCTGTCGGGGGTTCGATTCCCTCACCGCCCGCAATTGGCCCGCGCAAAAGCACCGCTTTTGCGCGGTTTGCCATGAGCGCTAGACTAATCTCGAATACAAAGAAAAAACGCAGGTACGAAACCTGCGTTTTTAGTTGTGCGACCGACGCTAGCGGAGTCCGTGTATAAGATCCCGCACGGCTCGCGGAAAGTAGATGCGCGCTTGTTCCAGACGTGACCACGTCAAAGGAACAACCAAGGAACGACCGAATATGCGCACTTGGGGACGCGGATAGGGTGTATATTTTCGGACGCGACGTGCATAGTCCGCGCATTCCAGCAGGAACTCCTTCCACGCACGGTATCTCTCGGACCCGTTCGGGCATGCCACGAACAGTGGATAATGGTCACCCGTCATGCCGTCTTCACGATACACATGGACGTTTTTCTGCAGCAAATCCGCGAGCTTTCGAAAGTCTTCTCGGCTATTCGTGAGAAAGCCCAAGCCGCTGTAATCGCAGGTATGCTTCAGTTCGTTGTGGAATATCGTTCCGAGTTGTTCGGCAGTGAGCCCAAGGCTTGAAAAGAGATCGGCTATAAAGCCGCTCCCTTTTCCAACCGAACCTGGAATCCAAAAGAAACGATATTTCAGCGAGTTGAACCGGCGTACCGAGATGCATATGTCGGTTGCATTTTGGTAGTTTTCAAGAACTGACTGCTCCATGGACATTCCTCCTATCTGAGCAGAGAAAGTGCGTCGGTAAGCTGACGCGCTGAAAATATTTTGTATTATTTATAGATATTTGTCAATATTTTGTTCTTCTTCATCGCTGTCGCGACAAAAGGCCCCGAAACAGAGCCTTCTAAATGATCAATTGGGTTCCGGCTGATGAAGTATCTTTAAATGCCGGCAGAGTCTATTATTTCCGTCTGGGATTTCGCCGTTTAGTAGGCACGATATACGAGGTTTGCCAGCCATCATCAGACGGAACGGACACGTCAGATCGGAATTCTCGATGTTAGTTTCAAGTTGCTAACGCGGCTTTGAAGTGCTTTGCAACCAATGAATTTGAGTATTGCGTTTGAAATACGTCATCTGTCGTTTCGCGTATTTTCCGATCTCGCTCTCGAGTTTTACCAGCATTTCTTTTTTTGAAATTTTCTCCTGCATGAAAAGTGCCAGGTAACGATATTCCAACCCCAGTTCATACATACGCTTGTATGAAAGTCCGCGTACGTGAAGACGTTGGATCTCGCGGAGCATGCCTTTTTTCACGCGGTCGTGGAGGCGTATATGAATTTTCCTGCACAGTGTTTTTTCATCCGGTTTGATACCGATCCATTCAATTGCATAGGGAAGCAGTTTAGGACTTGACGGGGGGACTTTACCAAGCGCTTTTGCAACTTCGATAGCACGGATAAGGCGCACGGGATTTTGTTTGTCGATATTTCGTGCGCGGCGCGGATCGAGTTTCGTTAACAGCGCAAAAAGTTGCGGTGCACTTTTTTTCTTTAGAGACGCACGGAGCTTTCTGTTAGGTGGCACGTTAGGAACAGCGATTCGACCAAGCAGAGCGTCAATATAAAAACCGGTGCCGCCGCAAATGATAGGTGTCTTGCCGCGCGCGAGGATTTCCCCAATTGCTTTTCGTCCCTGAATCACAAAGTCATTCACTGTAAAGATTTTTTTGGGTGACGCTACGTCAAGAAGATGATGCGGTACGCCCTGCATTTCTTTTGCAGTAATTTTGCCAGTGCCAATATCGAGACCTTTGTAGACCTGACGGGAATCAGCAGAAATGACCTCGCCGTTGATTTTCTTAGCGCATTTGACTGCATAAGCGCTTTTGCCGGAGGCGGTAGGACCCACGATGACAATGATTTTGTGCTTCACCAAGCCACACTAAAAAGAAACGGCACCGAAGTCAAAAGACTTCGGTGCCGTCGGTCATGCTGTCTGAAGGAACTCTGATAAGGCAGTATCGACCTGTTGATTCGACCAATACCCGCGCTCACCGAATCCCATCGCGATATCGGCCATATAAAAGGCCGACAGCATCGTCGGAGTTTCCAATCGCAATCGGCGATCGACCAATGCAAGACGGATAATGGTTGTTGTATCGATTCCATCCTCGCGCATTTTTTCGAGAGCGTCTTCTTCGCTCCCGCCGGTGGTTCGGACATTTTCAACAAGGATTCGTACAGCCCACGAGGGTGGTCTGCCGTCGATCCATGTCTGGTTGTTCCCGTGCTTCTTGAGGACCTGCCTCATCGCAAGGAACGACACGCCTTCCTTGTTGCATATAAGATGCGCCGTTGCGGCCATCCAATGCGCAATCGCGGCTCCGGCGATCGGTACGCCAATAAAGCAGTTGGGCATGTCCTTTGCTTCGCTCATATTCCACAGATGCGAAAGCGCCACGCGGCACATGAGCGAGAGATACTGCAGATTGAGCGTTAAGTCCTCTCGTCCAATGAAATACACGTTAGACGAACCACCGTTTTTGAGTGCAAACGGCGTGTCACTCCACCGCACCGTTCCTTCTTTATACATGTAATCAATGAGCATCCAGTCGAGGTTGCTAAACGTGCGACCGGACGGCAATACAAGGCCCATAACGTTCTCCTTTGTTGCCTTCTTAACCGCGGAGAGGATAGCGCGAAAATGCAAAAAAAGAAACAAGCGGCCCAAAGAGCCGCTTGTGAGTTTGAAAGAACTAGACCATCGAGAGGTTGGAAGTCGCCGTAGCGATTTCTTCGCAGAATAATTGCGCTGATTTAATCGGATCATCGGCTGTCATGATAGGACGTCCAATAACAAGATAATCAGCACCTGCTTTCACTGCGTCTACTGCTGGCATCGTGCGGTTCTGATCATCTGCCGGCGCATTCCTGGAACGTATGCCGGGTGTGATGCAGAAAAGCTTGTCGCCGACCGTCTTGCGGACGACTTCGAGTTCGAGCGGGGAACAGACGATCGCCTGCGCACCTGCTTCAACAAGTTTCTCCGCGAAATACGATACCTGCGCCGTCGGGATGCGACCATAGATAGCTTTGCATTCCTCTCCAGTAAGTGATGTGAGGACTGTAACGCCGATAATATTTGTTTCGCTGCGGTTCTTGACTGCAGCAGCGATGGCATCAAAACCGGCGCTTGCCATGATCGTCATGCCCCAGACACCGAGTGCTGCGGTATTTTTTACCGCATTGCCGACGGTGTTTGGAATGTCGTTATATTTGCCGTCCCACATAGCACGACGCTGGCGCGCAACGACTGTTCGAACCAATCTGAACCCAACGGTGTCCTCATGATAAGGTGACACTGCTGTAATAGATTCAAGACCGATCTTCACGCCTCCGATCCATGGATTCAGTATTTCGAGAAGTTCCGAATCCCTGCTCAAGAGCGTGCTTTTGTCGAATGCTAGGAGGATACGTTCGTTTGCTTGTAACGACAACATTTCATACCTCGTTTAAGTCACTATTGACTTCGCGAAGCCTAGCAGAACCGGCAAGGAAAGGCTAGAATCCTGATGTTTGGGGAAATAAGCCGGAATGGCGGAATGGTATACGCACACGACTCAAAATCGTGCGGGGGCAACCCCTTGAGAGTTCGAGTCTCTCTTCCGGCACATGATATAATCGTTCCGATATGGACGATTTTTCCAAGACGCCGCTCATCGATAATTCTATTTACTGGGTAGAGGTAGATCGCATTAAACCGAACCCTTTCCAACCGCGTAAAGAATTTGATGAGGCTGCGCTTACCTCCCTTGCCGAGAGCATTCGTCAGTACGGCGTGTTACAGCCCCTCACGGTAACGCGTAAAGAAACTGAAATTCCGGGCGAGGGAATTCGCGTGGAGTATGAGCTTATTGCAGGGGAACGACGTCTGCGCGCATCCAAGCTTGCTGGTGTGTATCAAGTGCCCGTTGTCATTCGTCGCGCAGAAGAGAGCGATCAAATGAAGCTTGAACTCGCGATCATTGAAAACCTTCAGCGTGAAGATTTAAATGCAGTAGACCGAGCCAAAGCGTTTCAACAACTCGTTGAACAATTCCACTTAAAACACGCTGAAATCGGAAAAAAAATCGGCAAAAGTCGCGAATATGTATCCAACTCACTGCGCATTCTCATCTTGCCGCAATTCATGCAAGACGCGGTCGTGGCGGGAGAAATTACCGAAGGACACACACGTCCGCTCCTCATGCTCATGGATCGTCCTGAAGAGCAAAAAACGCTTTTTGAAGAAATAAAACTTAAGCGATTGAATGTGCGCGATACCGAACAGCTTGCGCGCCGCATCGCGGTTGATAAATCGCGTAAAGGCGATCTCACACCGGAGTTACTTCTGCTCGAGCGAGAACTTTCCGATTCACTCGGCACACGCGTGCGCATCGAAAAGAAAGAGAAAGGCGGCAAAATGATCGTCGAGTTCTTCTCAGTCGAAGATTTGGCACACATCCGCGCGCTTCTTGGAAAACAACTGCCGACCGCGCCGGAATCACCACCGCTTACACCGCAAGAAGCAATGCAAGAAGCAACACCGCCTGAGATTTCGACAGAGCTCCCGCCTCCCTCAAGTGAGGGTGGTGGAGAAGATCTCTATTCAGCACGCAACTTTACCGTGTAGTATGCGGCTTGTGTGACGCAAGCGCTTGGCGAATCATCTTTTTTGCCAACGTTGTCTTTGCAATATCATGCCATTTGCGCGTCGGTTTTCCCGCTGGCTTGGTCACAACTTCAACAATATCCCCATTGCGAAGCGGCGTATCAAGAGAAACCATTTTGCCATTTACTTTTGCGCCCGACATACGGTTCGCAATTTCGGAGTGAATTGCATAGGCAAAATCAATAGGAGTCGCCCCCAGAGGTAAGTCGATGACATCGGCTTTTGGGGTAAACACGAATACGCGATGCGAAAAGAAATCACTCTTCAACGTATCGAGATACTCTTCAGATTTTTCCGCGCCGGTATGGGCGATCGCCAATTCTTTTACCCAATTGGGTACCGAGCCGTTTTTGCCGGCATCGGCAACAGGGGTTATTGCTGACGTACGACGGCCGAGCGGAATGAACTGACGAATCCATTCAAGACCGCCACCGCGCGAACCCTCGACGTATCCTTGTACTTCTTTATACGTGAGGTGCGAGGCGATGCCGTATTGCGCTTCGCGATGTTGAGATTCGGTACGAATTTGAATTTCCATAGCGCCACCATCCCCGGTATAGACCGTCGTGTGGATGGATTGATAGCCATTGGGTTTAGGAAAGGCTATATAGTCTTTAATTTTCCCCGGGACAGGACGCCAATGTTTATGGACGACGCCAAGCGCCGAATAACAATCAGCAAGGGAAGGGACGATGAGACGCAGGGCGAGAATGTCGTAGATTTTGGTAATGTCCCATTCTTTGCGCTCAAGTTTACGAAAAAGACTATAGCTGCCTTTCACGCGTGCTTCGGCACGGAAATTGCGGATGCCCGCCGCGGCGAGCTCGCGCATCGCATCTTTTTCAAGTTTTTCGAGCCGACGCTCGTTTTCGTTCTTGCGCTCTTTTAAGAGCTCGACCGTTTTGTGATATTCCTTGGGATATGCGTAGGGAAATGCGGCATCTTCCAGCTCGGTTTTGATAACACTCATACCGAGGCGATCGGCAATCGGAGCATAAATTTCGAGCGTTTCCATTGCGATGCGTTCCCGTTTTTCTTCTGGTACGTGCTCGAGGGTCTGCGCGTTGTGCAGTCGGTCCATGAGTTTGATGATGAGCACGCGAATATCTTCCGCCGTTGCAGCAAATAGTTTACGAAGTGATTCTGTATGTCGCTCCATCCCACGATATTTGAGGGCACCAAGCTTTGTGACGCCGTGGACAAGTTGCCGAACAACGGGACCGAATTCTTGTTCGATCGTTTCCTCGGAAACGTGCGCATCTTCAACAGTGTCATGTAAAAGGCCAGCAGCGATTGTTTGTGCATCCATGCCGAGTTCTGCAATCGAATGGCCGACGTGGGCTATGTGTGCAAAATATGGCTCTCCTGAGTAGCGCTTTTGCGATTCGTGGGATTTTTCCGCAAATGTATAGGCCTTCGAAACGAGGGCGATGTCAGCTTCATTTTTACTCTGCATTGTCGAGAGAATTTCGCTCAAGGGTTTGACGGGAGTCATATCACGTATCATACTCCTCTTCAGTCATCTTGGAAGGGAGGCACCATATGTTCCCAAGAATCCGAGGAAGCTTTATTCATGCGGCAAAGTCAGAGCGCGCTAAGCGTCTCGAAAATTTTGCGACGCAATCAAACAGTCTCGCTATTGCGTCCGTAGCTACTGTCGAATGTCGTGACTGCGGAACCGAACATCAGGCAGGGCACCCATGCATAGCCTGCACGTGTGCAAGAAATTCCAGGTCGTAAACGTAACCGCTAGCATTCGTGCTGGCGGTTACTTTTTTGCTCCGGCAAGTTTATGTGGATTGTGATTTAGGCAACTCTTGTTACTGCATCTTTCCGGGATCGTTTTTTGGTCGCAGATAATTTTCTCGCCGTCGCTCGAAAATTTCCGCGACCCCGGCTCGTGGTTTTGCGTACTCGCAAAACATCACTCCGCCCGACAAAAACGAGTGGCGCAGGCAGCGAAGGCTGCCTGCTTCCTACTTTTTCTTTTCTAGTTTGTGCGGATTATGGTTAGGACAACCCTTATTTGAACATCGTTCCGGGATCGTTTTTGTCCCTTCCATCATAAGGCTTCCGCATTCTTTGCAAATTTTTCCAGTCGGACGTGCCTTGATAGCGTTTTTGCAATCAGGATAGTTTGAGCATGAGAAGAAAATGCCAAAACGTCCGCGACGTTCTACCATTTCGCCTTTGCCGCAGACTGGACAGGTGACGCCGGTTTTACCTTTTGCTTCTTCCGCAGGATCTTTTTTCACAAACTTACATTTCGGATAGTTGGAGCAGGCGATAAAGCGTCCGAAGCGTCCCTCACGTTCAATCAGTTTGCCTCCATCCAAAGGGCATGGTTCGTTGAGTTCTTTTGGAGGTTCGATAATAGAGCCATCTTCTTTGCGAGCGCCGAGGCATTCAGGGAAGCGCGAGCACGACATAAAACGGCCGGTCTTTGAGAGCTTATAGACCATATTTGAACCGCACAGCGGGCACGGGAATTCTTTTGGAGCCGGGCCCATATTAGTGAGTTTCTCAATCTTGTTTTTTGACTTCACAGCCTTTGTAAACGGACCGTAAAAATCAGTGAGCGTCTTCTCGTATTCTCGTTTGCCTTCGGCAATTTCATCCAGTTCGTTTTCCATTTCGGCGGTAAAGGTGTCGGAAATATAGTCAGCAAAATGTTCTTCTATGAACGATGAGACAACGTCACCGGTATGCGTCGGAATGAGCGTGCGACCCTGCTTTTCGACGTATCCACGAGTCTCAAGCGTTGAAATGATAGACGCATAGGTAGAAGGGCGACCAATGCCGCGCTTTTCGAGTTCTTTCACTAAGCCCGCTTCGGAATAGCGGCTTGGTGGTTGTGTCTCTTTTTCTTCGGTATGCGCCTCAATTAACGAAAGAGGATCTTGCGCGACAACTTTCGGTAATTCAACATCCTCGCCGCGGGCCGCAGTGTCCGCCTTAAGCCAGCCGTCAAAAATGACACGCTGACCATTCGCAGCAAAATCGGGAATCGATGCGCCTTGTACGTTTGCGGTGATCTTGGTGCGCAATACTTTTGCATCAGTCATCTGCGATGCAAGTGCACGAGCGCGGATCAATTGATAGAGGCGTTTCTGGTCATCGGTGGAACCAGCATTGCGCGTGTGCATATTTGTCGGACGCACGGCTTCGTGCGCTTCCTGAGCACTTTTCGACTTCGTCTTATACGTACGAGCTTCAACGTATTCTTTACCAAATTCATCCCCGACAACATGCAGAATTTGTGCTACTGCTTCTTTTGCGAGGTTCGTCGAATCAGTACGCATGTACGTGATGTGTCCTGCTTCGTAGAGTTTTTGTGCAGCGCGCATGGTGCGTGAAGGCGCAAAGCCCAGGCGCGTCGATGCGGCTTGCTGTAAGGTCGACGTAGTAAATGGAGCACGCGGTGAGCGGCTTTGTTGTGTCTCATCTACGCTCACGACATGCCACTCCTTCGATTGTGCGGCTTCATAGATGTGTTTCGCCTCTGCTTCAGAGCGTGGCTCTTCCACACAAGTAATGGTAAATTGCTCGTTCTTTTTTGTTTTGACATCAGCAGAAAGTACCCAGAATTTCTCCGGAATAAATGCGCGGATTTCGCGTTCACGCTCCATAAGGATGCGTAGTGCAGGGGATTGCACTCGGCCAGCTGAAAGGCCGTAGCGTACTTTTTTCCAAACCAAGCCAGAAAGGTCATAGCCGAAAAGTCGATCTAACACACGTCGCGCTTCCTGGGCTTTTACCAATTCATCGTCGATTGCACGTGGATGCGCAAGCGCTTCCTGCACCGCTCGCTCCGTAATTTCGTGAAAAACGATGCGTTTCGGCTTTCTCAGTTTCATTGCTTCCGAAAGGTGCCATGCAATTGCCTCGCCTTCACGGTCGGGGTCTGTGGCGAGGATAACCTCATCAGCTTTTTTTGCAGCGTCGTGAAGCTGTTCTATCACGTTTTCTTTTTCTTTCACCACCTGATAGCGCGGCTTAAAACCACCCTCGATATCGACGGCGTCTTTGTTGCTTTTCGGAAGATCGCGGATATGGCCCACCGAAGCTTTCACGGTAAAGCCTTTGCCGAGATATTTCTCAATGGTTTTTGCCTTAGCAGGGGATTCTACAATGACTAACTTCATAGGTGGCGCCGACGCATACATCTAGTATATGCGAGGTACAGGGACAACAAATACACTACATACTGGGTCGCTGTCAAATGCATATAAAAAAGCAGCCAGCGCAAAGCGCTGGCTGCAATATTAGGATTGACCATACTTCGCGTCCCAATTACAGGGACCGCACTTGCTGAGCGGGTCATCGAGAACTTCCCGCTCAAACGGACAATTCTTTCCTGTATGCGCATGAATTGTTGCGCATTGGTACCGCTCGCCTGTGAGTTTCCCTCGTGGACGAGGCGGTATTTCCTTCGGGGCTTCCGTGTGCTGAGGTTTTTGGCTCTCAGCACCCGCAACCACTTTGGGGCAGCGTGATTTTCTCTTAGTATGCCCCCCGTCTGAGCACTCGGTCATAACAACCTCCGCTTTCGAAGAGCATGTCTCTCCTTCGCCACTCTACCTATTCCAGAATGAAAGTAAAGCGAAGTCAATAAAGAAAGAGCCGGCACGAGAAATCGTGCCGGTGTAAAGAACAATGACTGCTACTTCTGCGAGTCAGTATGGTTGGGGAGGTCGCAATACTGGCTGCCGGGTTCTTTCTTCCGGCCGCATTGCACTCCGCCTTCCTTGTACTCGCACTGGTTCCGCCAGTCTGGCCCCGCGAGGCGTATCTTATCTGATTCCGATTTTGAGGGGGGCGGCTTGTCTTCCGGTTCGTATTTTTTGGAAGATTTGCCGCCTTTATTCGGACCCAGGTAGAGACTCCGCGGAGATTTTCCTTTATTCATGTAACCCTCGTTTAAAGCATTTGGTGGACGATAGTCCATAAGGACACTACTCCTCGCACCGAGAGAGTGCAAGCGCTACGTCGCGCGCACGACGCCATACTCTTCTTGAATGAGACCTTTCAGTTCCATTGTTGAAATAAGAATAGTCGCTTCGGTAATAGGAAGCTCGAGTGTTTGGAATAATTCATCACGAGAGCAAGGGGAGGCAATAATTTCCAGTACGCGTCTTTCGTGAGTTGAAAGATCAGACGGTGCCTCTTTTGCTATTTCAGCATCGATGTCCAGTGCGCGAAGAATGTCTGCAGGTTCGGTAACAGCCGATGCGCCAAGCTTTAAAAATTGATGAGTCCCTTTCGAGACCTCACTAAAAATATTTCCCGGTACTACAAGTAGTTCACGATTATATTCGGTAGCGAGACGCGCGGTAATAAGAGAACCGGATCGTTCTTTTGCCTCAATGATCAGTGTTGCTTTACACATGCCGGCCATAATGCGGTTGCGCTGGGGGAAAGTGTAATCCGCGGCTTTTTGGTCGGGATCAAATTCGCTCAGCAGCGCTCCGCCTGTTTTAAGGATTTCTCTTGCGAGGTTCACATTTGCTTTGGGATATAACACGTTCCAATCGAGGCCGGAGCCAGGTACGGCAATAGTGGGAAGACCTGCTTTGAGTGCCGCCTTATGCGCACATGCGTCGATGCCGTAGGCAAGACCGCTAACGATGACGACGGGATAGCCACGTAGACCCTCAATTAAATAGTCACAGACTTGTTTCCCATACGCAGAAGCCGCACGGCTGCCGACGACGGCAAGCCATACACCATCGTACGAAGGCAATTCGCCACGCACGAAGAGTTGTTTCGGTGGATCCGGAATTTCAGCAAGGAGCGGGGGAAAATTCGCTCGAGAAAGCTGTAAAAGATCACCCTGCATGTTCGAGATAGTAGCATCGAAACATACTTTGCATCGCCGCAAGCGGTGCTATTGTTGATGCAGAAACGAAGAGGAGGAATCGCCATGGATATGGTGAAAATAAATAAACTTGTTGCTGCGTTTTGTACGCATCAGCAATTTACACGAAGCGATGTTGAGCAGGCGTTCATTGAAATCGAGAAAGGTGATGCATATTTGCTACCCTTAGAGCGGCTGCTATTCGCATACAAATTGCAGTACATCTACAGCAATGCAGGAGGCTATACAGCTCATGCGTTTATTCATGAGGCGATCTACAAGCTCGAACTCGAGATTTGGAGATCACACAGGCTCCCACTTGCGGTCGCGTAAGAAATGAGCGCTAGCGGCATGGTTCCGCTGGCGCTTCATTAGTGCTATATTTTCCAGCATGTTGGACATCAAGTTTATCCGGGAGAACAAGGACATCGTCGCCATGGGCGCGAAAAAGAAGCATATTGATGTCGATATTGATCGACTCATTTCTCTCGACGATCAACGCAAAGACCTTCAAAAACAACTGGACGATAAACGTGCTGAACAGAATAATGCGTCGAATGCGATCGTAAGTACAAAAGACGCTGCCGAAAAGCAGAAACTCATTGAATCGATGGCTGCCGTCAAGGAATCGATGAAAGTCCTGGACGAGCAGCTAGCTGAGATTTTGAAAGAATGGCGCAACCTTATGGTGCGCGTGCCGAATGTACCTGATATTTCGGTGCCAGAAGGTGAATCGGACGCAGACAATCAGGAAGTAAAAACTTGGGGGGACATTCCAACATTCAAGTTCGAGCCGAAAAGTGCAGCTGAACTTCTTGAAACAAACGGCATGGTGGACTTGGAGCGCGGCGCGAAGGTCGCAGGCTTCCGTGGATACTTCCTCAAAAATGACGGCGCTCGATTGGTATGGGCGTTGGAACGTTTTGTACAGGATCGCTTTATGACACGGGACGGATTCGTGCCGATGATCGTGCCATCAATGGTTCGTCGTGAGCCGTTTGTAGGTACGGGCTACTTACCGCAAAGCGAAGAAGATCTCTATAAAACACAAGATGGCGATTATTTGGCTGGCACGGCGGAAGTCGCAATGATGGGCTACTACATGGATGAGATTGTGGAGAAAAAAGATTTGCCGCTTAAATTCTTTGCTTTTTCTCCGTGTTTTCGTCGCGAAGCTGGTTCACATGGTAAAGATGAAAAGGGAATTTTTCGCGTGCATGAATTTGTAAAATACGAACAAGTGGTCATGTGTGAGGCAAACCACGAGGAGAGCGTCCGTCATCACGAGGAACTAACCGCCAATTCAGAAGCATTGCTACAAGAATTGAAACTCCCGTACCACGTCGTTGTTAATTGCGGTGGCGATATCGGACTTGGTCAGGTAAAAAAATACGACATAGAAGCGTGGATGCCTTCGGAAAAGCGCTATCGGGAGACACATTCGTCTTCCTATTTCCATGACTTCCAGACACGCCGCCTCAATATTCGCTATCGCGACGAAGATGGATCGCTCAAATTCGTCCACTCTCTCAACAACACCGCGCTCGCTTTGCCACGCATTCTCGCGCATATCGTAGAAAACAATCAAAACGAAGACGGTTCCATCACCGTGCCGGAGGTGCTCCGGGGCTACCTAGGGAAGGATGTCATCACCGCACAAAAATAGAGTCATAGACCTCACGAAGCGAGGTACAAAAACTGAGGCGCCACGGCAGACGCGGCATGCCCCTATGCGTGCTGTGTCGAAGCCAGCACGTTTGCGTGTTCGACGTCGTAAGCAGCGGTTGCTGTATGCAGTCGCTGCACTTGTTCTTCTCGGCGGTATCGTCGGAGGTTTGGGCTTTCTTTCGCATGCGCCACGTCTCACGATTACCGACGTATCTGTGCAAGGTGCTGTAGAAACACCGCGTGATGCAGTCCAGAATTCAGTTGAATCCGCTTTGGCAACAACGCGATGGAAAATCTTTTCAAATGCAAATATTTTTCTCTACCCTCGTACGAGCATTGAAAAAAACCTTACGGCAGCATTTCCGCGCATCAAGTCAGTGGCGGTCGCGCGACCGAGTTTACTTGCACAAGCGGTAACAGTAAGCATCGAAGAGAGAAAACCGTATGCAACGTGGTGTACTGATACCTGCTTTCTTATGGATGATAAGGGCGTAGTATTTGCAACAAGTACTGGCGAGCAGGTTGAAATTCCATGGCAATTTAGCGGCGGACTTATTCCGCACGAACCCGTAGTCGGACAAACATTTTTAGAGGGCCGATTTACGGATGCAGTACACGCCCTTACCGTATTGAAGGATGCTGGCTATGAGGCAGAGAGCTTCACCGTCGATAATGAAACTGATTTTTCAATTCAACTTAAAAATGGACCCGTCATTCATATGCTTTTTGGTCATGATGCCGAGCAAAGCGTACGAGACCTTTCGCTCGCGCTCGACGCCGATTCAGTGCGCGGAAAACTTACAGAGCTTTCGTATATTGATATGCGATTCGGGAATCGTGTGTATTACAAATTTAAAGACAAATGAGAACGCGGCGACAAATGTCGCCGCGGTGTACTCAATCCTAGCGGATACCGATTGCACGTCGGACCCACCAGGGGAGTTCTGCATAAAACCGATCCCATCGCCACTGGAGATGAGGATGATGCGGTTCAGGTTCGCCTAAGAAATCGGCTCCTTCTTCTCGTGCCGCTTCCTCAGCAGATTTGAGCGTTTCTTCCTCCTGAGGAAGAAAGTTTTCATACATATCCATGTACGTCATAGCACTTCCTCTCGGGCTTCCTCTGTGTTTATCCTGCCTCAAATGGCTTTAGAGCGCAATGATGCTATGGTACTAGCCATGCAGGGATTTTGGGGAAAACTCCCGCGCCCGTTTTTAATACAGGCGCCCATGGAGGACGTGACAGACGCCGCATTTCGGCGCCTCATTGCACGCACGGGGAGGCCGGACGTCATGTTTACTGAATTCACCTCTGCTGACGGATTAGTGCTTGCGCCGGAGTCGGGACAACGAGCGCTCCGCGCAAAACTCATGTATGCACCGGAGGAGAGGCCAATCGTTGCTCAATTATTCTCGTCTATTCCCGCGAGGATGGAAGCAGCTGCGCGTATTGTGGCGGATCTCGGTTTCGACGGAATCGATATCAACATGGGATGCCCTGATAGATCCGTGGAAAAAAGTGGTTGCGGCGCAGCACTTATCAAACATCCTGAGGTAGCGCGCGAACTGATTCGTGCCGCAAAAAAAAGCGGCCTTCCCGTTTCCGTAAAGACGCGCATTGGCTACAACGTCGATGAAATTGATACGTGGATACCAGAACTTCTATCAGAAAAACCCGCCAATCTCACCGTGCATTTGCGTACGCGCAAGGAAATGTCAGACGTGCCAGCGCACTGGGACGTTGCAGCACGCATTGTTGCGCTGCGTGATCGAATAAGTCCGGAGACGCTCATCACAGGAAATGGAGATGTGCATTCAGTTGCAGACGCACAAGTAAAAGCTCGTGAGACGGGCGTCGACGGTGTCATGCTTGGCCGTGCTATCTACGGGAATCCATGGCTGTATGCAAATCGAGAAACTCCACCAACTCCTGACGAGAAAATCGCGGCTCTTATCGAACACATTCAGCTTTTTGACGAACTCCTAGGCTCCATTTCAAACTACGCGACCATGAAAAAGCATTTCAAGGCCTACATTTCCGGTTGGGATGGCGCAAAAGAATTACGCATGAGACTGATGGAAACAACAAGCGCACGAGAAGCCCTTGCTCTCTTCAAAGACCAATAGTACCGTAATTGCAGTAGCATAAGGAGGTTTAGATGAATATCGCGGTTGCACGAATTCGCAATGCCGCTTACGGATTGCAGCGTAGTAAACAACAAGTTACGGTTGCTACGATTGCGGAATACCTCAAGGCACCTGAGCGGCGAGTCAAAAATTACATAGACCATATCATCGGTCTCAAAGCCGAGTTGCGTCTGATTAAATCGCCGATTCAGAATCTCTATCGCGAAGATATTCGAAGAGATAAATATTTTGAGGCGGTTCATATGTTGCACGAACGCAACATCGTAATCACGACAGAACGCCTTGCGGTGCTCGCAAAAACGAAACTAATTACCGCACACTCGTGGTTCCGTCGGCATGGTAGTCAATGTCCATATCCGATTACTACCTCGTGGCGGATTCGTAATCACCGTCGCAGAAGGCGAGTATATTGGTTATCGCGTTTGTTCCCAGATCGCCCTTTTACGATGGAGCAATTGGCCGAAATTCTTGGGATGGACCGATGCACGCTTGCTCGTTTGCGAACAACGATACCAGAGTGCGAATTAGTATTAAAACATGCTCGTTAAACTCAAGACGCGCCGTATCAATTTCGGCGCGTTTTTTGTTATACTCTTCGCATGCATACCGCGCATCAGACGCTCTACCGCGCCTATCGGCCGCAATCCTTTGATGATGTGCGCGGTCAGGAGCAGGTGACAGAGACTCTAAAAGCCGCAATCAAAAACAAGAAAATCGGTCATGCCTATCTTTTTCATGGCGGCCGTGGGACGGGGAAGACCTCAGTAGCGCGTATTTTTGCGAAAGAACTCGGCGTCAGTGATAAAGATTTGTATGAAATTGATGCAGCATCGAATACCGGCGTCGACAATATTCGCGAGCTTCGTGAAGGGGTCAATGTTGTTCCTTTCGAATCGCCCTACAAGTTCTACATTATCGACGAAGCGCACATGCTCTCAAAAGCGGCATTCAACGCTTTTCTAAAAACACTTGAAGAGCCGCCGGCACACGCGATTTTTGTCTTAGCGACGACTGAACGTGAAAAAATTCCCGATACCATTCAATCGCGATGCGAAATATATACGTTTAAACAACCAACGCGCGAAATGCTTGCAGATACGGTCACAGCCGTTGCTAAAAAAGAAGGCTATTCTCTCGAGCAATCCGCCGCGGAACTTATAGCGCTTCTTGCCGAAGGTTCATTTCGTGATTCGCTGTCGATTCTTCAGAAAGTACTCGCTGTTTCGAGCGATAAAAAAATCGATTCCGCTGAGGTTGAACAAGTGACGGGAGCTCCAAAAGGGGAATTGGTGCGTCAGATTGTAAAAGCGATCGCCGAAAAGGATACCGGAACTGCTCTAAAAGGCGTTGAACGTGCAGTTAAAGAAAACCTCGATGCGCGAGTTCTCACCAAACTGCTCATCCATCGTTTGCGTGTTGTTTTACTTGTACGTTTTGCCCCTGATCTGGCGCAGACTTTCTCTAAAGAATTGACCGAAGCTGATCTCGAACTGGTGCAAGAGCTCGCCAAGAATCCAAATGTAAGTTCGGACACACTTCGTCAGCTTCTCGAAGCCTACAGCATCATGTTTTATGCCGCAGTGCCGCATCTTCCCTTGGAGATGGCAATCGTCGATATCACATCGCCGAAGGGGTAAGTTTCTGGTATTCTCCCGTGTGTAGCTGCCGGATCGTCTAATGGTAGGACATCGCCCTTTGGAGGCGAGTATCTTGGTTCGAATCCAAGTCCGGCAAAATGAATGAAGTAACAATTTTGACGGACTTAGATTCGAAGCGGAAATACAACGTATGGCAGAACTAAAAACACAAGTGAATACAGCAAGCGTGCAGAAGTTTTTAAGCGGCATTAAGGATATGCAGAAGCGCGATGATTGCGTCGCTATCGCGAAACTAATGGAGAAAGCTTCGAAAGCAAAGCCAGAAATGTGGGGAACATCGATTGTGGGATTCGGACGTAAGACGTACACCTATGCAAATGGTAAAACGGGCGAATGGATGGTAATCGGCTTTGCGCCGAGAGTACAGAACATTACGCTGTATGGCCTAAAAACTTTTACTATGCGTGAAGGCAAGCTGAAAGAAAATAAAAAGGATAACGAGCCTCTTTTGAAATTAGGGAAGTATAAAGAAGGTGGCGGATGTCTCTATATCAACAAACTATCCGATATCAATACAAAACAGCTCGAAAAAATCATCAAAATCGCCTTGCGACGCTCAAAATAAGTAGGCTTGGACGAAATTGGTGGGAGGCCATGTTAAGAATCGGAAGAAAACGCGCCACCGGGAGCTGAAAGAGCAATAGCTTCATTTTCATGCTTGACAATTCATACGTATTTAATTAAGATACTTATATATTTAGTATCTATCATAATTCGTATGAGCACGAGACACAAGCTTCTGGAAGAAATCGTTGAAAATGCAGATGCGATTCGTAAGCGCGTCTTTATGCGTGGCGGCATGCCGAAGTCCGACCTAACACCACAGCAATTTCTTGCACTGCGTATCATCGGCCACCACGCCGGATGCACAGTGAAAGATCTCGCACAGAAAATGCAGATGACGTCGAGTGCGGCAACACAGTTAGTGGATAAACTTGTCGAAAATAAATACGTAACTCGTACCGAAAGCGCAGAAGATCGCCGCGCCGTTGCACTTGCGCCTTCCGAAAAGATGAAAGAAAAACTCAAAGAATTTAAAGCGCATGCGATGAAGAAAATGATGATTCTTTTTGAGGCGCTCACTGATGAGGAACTGACGGAATACATCGCGCTTCAGCGCAAAATCATTAATCGAACTAACTCGTAATCTCATGCAAGGACTCCGCAACAATAAAATCGCGATATTAACTGGTGCCATCCTCGGTATGCTGCTTTCCGCGCTTGATCAGACCATCGTTTCGACCGCGATGCCGAAAATTCTCGCTGAATTCAATGGCCTTTCGCATCTTACCTGGGTCTTCACCGCATACATGCTTGCGTCGACTATTACAGTACCAATTTACGGCAAGCTCTCCGATATTTTCGGTCGCCGCATGATGTATTTGATCGCAATCGCAATTTTCCTTGTTGGCTCTGCACTCTCGGGTCTCGCAACCGGCATGCTCTCTCTTATTATTTTCCGCGGACTCCAAGGTATCGGCGGCGGTGCGATCATGGTAAATACGCTCGCAATTATTGCAGATGTCTTTCCGCCCGCAGAACGCGGCAAGTGGCAAGGACTTATCGGCGGCATGTTTGGACTCGCATCAGTTGCAGGCCCACTTCTCGGCGGATTCATCACCGACCATTTCTCGTGGCGTTGGATTTTCTACATCAATATTCCGCTCGGCCTTTTCGCGATGCTTGTTCTCGCTGCAGCACTTCCGCGTATTAAAGCCGGCGCTACACGATCGATCGATTATATCGGGGCAGCATTTCTTTCGATGACACTTCTTCCGTTTCTTCTCGCACTCGTCTGGGGTGGAAGTGAATATGCATGGAGTTCCGTAACTATTATCGGACTCTTTGGGCTTTCGATCTTCGGACTCGCGCTCTTCTTATTCACGGAATCACGCGTGTCAGATCCGATTGTCTCGCTCAACCTTTTCACCAATCGCGTCTTTCTTGTGTCGTTCATCAGCATCTTCCTCACCGCAATGGGCATGTTCGGTGCAATCATTTACATTCCGATTTTCGCGCAAGGAGTCATTGGCACGAGCGCGACACATTCAGGACTTGTCTTAACGCCGCTCATGGTTGCGCTCGTTATTGCATCAGCACTTGCGGGCCAAGTGATTTCGCGCACAGGGAAATATAAAGCACTCTCAATCATGGGCATGGCGATTACCGTTTTGGGCATGTTCTGGTTTTCCTCAATCACAGCGGAAACGTCGAGCTTCATGCTGCAAGCACGTATGGCACTTCTCGGCTTGGGTCTTGGTATTACGATGCCTATTTTCACCCTTGCGGTGCAGAGTGCCTTTTCCAAGGAACGACTAGGCGAAGTAACCGCCGGAACGCAGCTTGCGCGCTCAGTGGGTGGAACTGTTGGAACGGCAATTTTCGGAGGCGTCATGAATTCTCAGCTTGCGAATCGTCTTACCGATATAGCGAATAATCCGTTTGTGCAGACGATGCATCAAATCGATCCCAATTCTTCAATTGCCAACATCAACAACAACACGGTGCAAGCGATTCTCAATCCACAAACACAATCATCAATAACTTCCGCGTTTGCTCAGGTGCCGGAGCCAACACATTCACAATTGGTGTCGCAGTTCCACTCATTTGTCGATGTCATTAAGGTTGCCTTTACGCAATCGCTCGATCAGGTGTATGTTGTAAGCGCGTTTCTCATGCTCACAGCGCTTATTACCGTATTCTTCTTGCCGCAGGTGCAACTGCGTCGCTCAAATCGTCCAGCGCTGGAAGAAGTAGGTGTCGAGCTTGAAGAAGAAATGGCGTTTGCCGATAGGGAACGCGCAGCGATTTAGCGCATGCTCGAATCCAGAATTTTAAATAAAAAGCCCCTAAAATTAGGGGCTTTTTATTGCTATTCGGAACTATTTTTTTCCTCTCACCCATTCGACCTTGTTCGGATAGTGCTCGGCGAATTGTTCGCTTGTTATACGGCCCGTAACTACATGATGAGGTTGTTCCTTGTTCCAATCGTGTTTTTTCATACGAGTGGTTTTTTGTAATCTCGCGGTTCAATCCTAAAATGTCTCTAAAACATTTAGCGCAGTAGTACCAAGTGCTTCTCGCGTTTTCTGCTTGGCACTACCGCACTTTCGATCTTTAGGAGACAGGAACGGATGCAGAGGATGCCCAATACGACACTTTGCGTGCCGATTCGACAGCGGATGTCCTACGCGTATAGGACTCGCTTGCTCCGACTATCTCACCGTTACTCGCGATGAGACGCCAGCGCCAACCCCCGATTCGATCTAGATAGATTTCGAATCGCGACATATGTGCACAACATATTTGCTATGCTTGATGCACCTTTGATAAGATGCACTCAAGTGCAAGGAAACAGGATCGACCGTGCAATCTTGATTGCACCATTTCCCGCTCCGTGCGCTTAATAATGCTTTGAACGCTGTTGCCTTAGGGCGGCAGCGTTCTTCAATTACAGTAACACCTTTGATTCAAGGATAAAGGGGTAGTTATCCACAGGATGTGAACAACCATCGTTCAGACCACCCTAAAGGTATAAAAAATTACAGGGGTGTGGATAACTATAGCGCAAAGCATTGATCAATTTCCAGGAAGAAATATAATTGATTTACCGTAAGAAATTATGACAGACCAAAACTATTCATTTGAAGAGTTCAAATCCGTTGGAGGACGGATATCTCCGACAATCAATCTAAACGTGCATGGGTTTAATCTTAGCGCCGGCTTTACTAAGAAGTATGATCTGTCCAATGTTGTTGGGGTAAAACTATTCTTCGACAGACAGAAAATGGTTGTAGGTTTCAAGTTTATAACACAACCACAAGAAGGAATGTCTAAGATAAAGTTTGAACCAAAACAAGGTGGGGCAACAATTAATTCAAAGGACTTTCTTGTAAAATTTGATATTGAAGACAGAAGTTATATCGGAAGATATGAACCGAATGAAATTTTTTCACCTGATGGGAAAATGTTTGTTATTCAGCTAAAAAATAATGACTCTGCGGCCTAGAAGAGTCTGCTTAAACTAGTTCGAGTTTTATGAGTTTTATATAGCGATTGTTTGGCGGCAATCGTTTTTTAGTACATCTATTTTCAGCATGCGGTATAATCCCGCGATGCATTTCAACATCGCACACAAGACAACAAAAACAGAAGCAAAACAACGAGTCAAAGACGGTCTCGAGCAGGCCCGACCACACCTCAAGGACCAAGCAGAAATTCTTAAAGAAGAATGGGAAGGGGACATTTTGGCATTTGAAGTCCTCGTACAAGGCAAAAAAATAAGCGGAACTCTCGCGGTAACTGACACTGAATTTGTTATCGATGCGAAGTTACCGCTCATGTGGCGTTTATTTGAAGGAACTATCGAGCGCGAGATAGCAAAGCAGGTACAAGCGCTGCGGTAAACGGATTTGGTATACTAAAGGCATGGAAACTTTTCGCGAACATCGGGCGCTCTGGATTATTCTGATCGCGATTATCGGGATAGCGCTTATAATCGTCGGATATTTGACCTTTCTCTCAAATGACATTCCAAATAATTCGCCACCGGTAGATCAAAATCCGGCAACTATTTTGCAAGGGAATTATGTGTGTCTACCCCTTGCAAACGGTACCAAAGCGCCTGATTGTAAACCGGCCATTAAGGTTGGTGAAGAATACTATGCACTCGATCTCGCGACGGTACGGGAGGGAGGCGCAACGACAACGTTTACACAAAACACACCAATTCTCGCGGCAGGAAATGTCACGCCTATTGAAGCAATCTCGAGCGATGAATGGAAGAAATACCGCGTCAAAGGCATCATGAAAGTGGATGAGATCGCAAAACAGTAGACCACTCTTTTATACTTCTGACGTCTTGTAGAGAGCGATTGAAAACGGCATAGTGCCGGTATGGAGCTTTCTCGTGGCGCTCAAATTTTGCTCGCTATTGCATCCTTCGTCGTACTTGCGGAGGGTGGCTATCTCTACTACGTACAAACCCACGTACACGCGCCGACAAGCTGCCTTCCTATGGTTCAGGCTTGGGAAACTGCAGAATCAGACGCAGCGTCGCAGAAAACTGCATACACCGGCCCGATCGCATCGGTCAATTTCAATTCAAAGGATTTTCCCGATGCAAAGAATTTTTCAACGGCAATTACAAAGGCAGTACAAGGCGGACCGAATTTTGCCGGTCATTTCACAATCGCAGAATGGGGTTGTGGCACTGCGTGTGAGGATCATGCAATCGTGGACGTGGTAACGGGGAACATCGTCGCGTTTGGCATCCCAAGCGAAATGGGATTGCGTTATTCGATTGGTTCGAATCTCATCATGACCAATCCGCCAAATGATTTTCCTGATGCCGCAAAACTCGCGTCGCTCTCATTTGATGAAAAAGTATATTGGTATAACATTCCGCGCGAATATTACGCGCTTACCGAAAAGGACAACACGGTGAGTTTCGAACGATTGTGTATCGAAAGCGGATTCGATGGACGATAGTTAACGTGATTACGAGCATCTCATGCTAGGCTGTTCGTATGCTTGTCGATGATGTCACGATTCAAATAAGCGGTGGGGAAGGTGGCGCGGGAATCGTTGGCTTTAATCGCACAAAAGGAAATACGGGACCCACGGGAGGCAATGGCGGCCCGGGAGGTGATGTGTATTTCGAGGGTGTGAATGACATTTCGGCCTTACAGCAATTTCGGTACCACAAAGAATTTAAAGCTGAAGATGGAAAAATTGGTTCAACTCGTCTTTTAGATGGCCGACGCGGCGAAGATTTGATACTGAAAATTCCAATTGGCACTGTTGTCAGCAATCTTGATACTAATGAATCACATGAAATTACGCACGAAGGCGAGCGTGTTCTCGCGGCACACGGTGGCTATCGAGGTCGTGGTAATTTCCATTTCCGCGCATCAACGAACACAACGCCGATGGAATCCGAAGAGGGAAAGCCGGGCGAACATTTTCACTATCGGCTCGAACTCAAAATGATCGCCGATGTGGGGCTGATTGGACTTCCGAATGCGGGAAAATCTTCACTTCTTAATGCGCTCACTGGCGCTCATTCGAAGGTGGGAAATTACAGCTTTACCACTCTCGAACCACACCTTGGTGCCTATTACGGTCTCGTTCTCGCCGATGTGCCAGGACTTATTGAAGGTGCATCAGAAGGAAAAGGTCTCGGGGATAAATTTTTACGACACATCGAACGTACACGATCTCTTTTTCATCTGGTGTCGGCCGAAAGCGACGATGTGGTTCGAGATTACAAAATCATCAGAGCAGAGCTTGGCGCCTTTAATTCGCACCTTTTGGAAAAACCGGAACAGCTATTTCTATCGAAGGCCGACATGATTACTCCTCACGAGGCCGCCGTAAAATTGAAAAAATTAACATCCTGCAATCCAAATGCCATAGCAATTTCTGCAATCGACGAAACACTGGGTGAAGTGCGAACGCTGCTGAATCGCCTTAAGGCATAACTTTGCTACACTGTTTGTATGAAAACGAGCACGATACTCATCGCGGTGCTCGCTGCGATTATCCTCAGTGGCGTTGCCGAATTTGTATACACGCGCGTCGCACCGCAGACATCGCGGCCTGCAGAAATGGCAACGACCACCGGTGCGTGTCCTTCTGATGCAAAAGTGTGTCCCGACGGCACGTCGGTGGGGCGCTCAGCACCATCGTGTGAATTCACGGCATGTCCAGATGCGCAGACGCAGTCAACGGCAACATTACTTGCACGCATCGGTGAAAAAGGAACAGGACTTAGCGTTGATATTACACCGCTCAAGGTAATCCAAGACAGCCGCTGTCCAAAAGACGTTCAGTGTATATGGGCAGGAACAGTTGAGGTCAGCACGAAAATCAAAAGCGGCGTTTTTGAAGACACTGTCACTTTTAAGCTCGACGAACCACAGCAATTCGGAGCCGAAACAGTAACGCTCAAAGCCGTTTCTCCCGATAAAGGTCAGGAAGCGATTGCGCCCACTGCATACAGATTTGTATATCAGGTAACGCGATAAGCGTTGTGTCCAGCTCGTTGTATGCAATAATAGTCGTATGCCACCATTTGAACAAGAACGACGGCGTCGCCGCTCAAGCGCTGGCCCCATTATTGGTGTTATTGCACTTATTCTTATCGCCGGCGTAGGGTATTACCTTTTTGCGGGTGGGAAGACAAAGCCTGCGCCTGAACAGCAACCAGAAACCCCACAGGTTGTCGATGATAGAGCTGATTACGCATCTTCGACAATGCGCATCGCGTTCAAATATCCTAAAACGTTTACACTTAATGAATCGTATGCAAATCTTTCCGTCAATCCGAACAAACCTATTGGCGGCGTAAAGCTCACCATGAGCGCTGCATCGGGCACACCACTCCTTCCGGATACTGGCATTTCATTCGAACAACTGCCACGCGCTAAGAGTTGCACCGGAGATATTTATCTTGCTGCCAATGTGAAAGCAGTACCATACACCGATGGCACGGCACTCTATTCGGTAGCAACCTCAAGTTCTTCAGACGCAACATCTCGTACCGAAGAAGTAGTATTCGCCGTAGCCTCAAGCTCGCCATGTATCGCAGTGCGTTACTTCATTCATACGGCAGCCTCATCAAGTGCGCCGTTTGATCGCACCGCACTTATCTCCGAATTCGACAAGATTCGCCAGTCGCTCGTGATGCAGTAGAAGTGAGTTCACACACGCTCCATGCGTCATATGGAACATCGAGATATGCAACCGCTCGATAAACTCTCGGCGCTCTGGAAATTGCGCGCACTCGCCCGTCATCCTTTTAAATTCATGCAGGTGATGCGTGACGAAAAAACGCCAATTACCGCACGCTTTATCGTTATCGCCGCGGTCATATATATCTTTTTCCCTTTTGATCTCGCACCTGATTTTATTCCGTTTATAGGCCAAGTCGACGACATAGCCATTGCGGTATATCTCGTATCATTCGCGATTCGCCTCATTCCTGACGAAGTCTTTTCGCGCGCCGGCCTTGTCGCTTCAATCGACGAGAATACCTAATATTGGATGTATTTCGTGAACAAAAGCCGCCCAAAGGGCGGCTTATGCTAATTAAGTGTGTGGATGGAGTCGACGTGGCGAAACCTCGCATCGTCGAGTGATTGAGCCACAAAGCGCACGAGCTGTCTTTTACCCTGCATTGTGGCATCCCAAAATCGCAAGAAACTGCGCAGTTCGGGATAATACGGATGAAAATCGTATTCTTGTCGTATGTATTCCTGTATGAGGAGCGGATGATCCGGCAATTGAAAGTCGATTATTGCCGTTACAAGAACCGGTCGCCGCCGCACAAGATCACGCATGTGAGCCTCCATGTGTTCTTCGGCAATACAAACACGCACGAGAGTCATGGTCAATTCATCTGATTTGGTATACTTATTGTATGGCAATCCTACAACAACTACTTGGATTCCTACTCCAACTCCTCACACTCGTGATCCATTTCTTTATTTCGGTCCTCTCGCTAATCCTTTCTTTTGCGACCAGTATAGCTGGCATGGCGCGCTAGTCATTTTGAGAAAACGGCTCCATAGGATAGCGTTGAGCGGTGCATACTGTCATTCTTTTTTATAGATTCACTAAGATCGACGATCCACACGCCGAGCGTGACGCTCAGCGTACGCTCTGCGAGAAACTGGGCCTTAAAGGCCGCATTCTTATAGCAACTGAAGGTATCAACGGTACACTCGAGGGCACGCACGATGCTATCAAGGAATATATGATGTGTTTGCATCGCAATGAGCGATTCGCAGACATGCCCTTTAAAGAGAGCGAAGGAAATGGCGATGCATTTCGATTCCTTGATATTCGTGTTCGTGATGAAGTCGTGACGCTTGGAGCGGGCAGTTTCAATGTCGCGGCAGAAACAGCGCAAGAGATGAGCGCCGAAGAATTACATGCACTCTATGAAAGCGGTGAGGAATTTACCGTGCTCGATCTGCGTAACGAGTATGAAATCGCGGCCGGTTATTTTGAAAAGACTGAACATCCCGGTCTTGGTAATTTTCGCGAGCTCCCTCAAAAACTTGATACTATTTCGCACCTGAAGACGAAAAAAGTCGTTGCCGTATGTACCGGTGGCATTCGCTGCGAAAAGGCGACATGCCTTTTAAAGAAAGAGGGATTCGAAAACATCTATCAACTCAAAGATGGCATTCATACCTACATGCAAAAATTCCCCGGACAGCACTTTAAGGGTACGCTCTTCGTCTTTGATAACCGCATGACAACGCCGGTTGTTGAGTCTGCACGCGCCATCATCGGTGAGTGTGCATTTTGCGGAGAATCGTGTGAGGATTTTTATAGCGATGATCGATTTCGTCCATCAACAAAAGTGATCTGCTGCCGTTCGTGTATTGATATGCACGCGGAATTGCGTCGAGCATAAGGCTTGCATGCGACGCGCGACAGAGAGTAGGATAGGGTATGCGTACAACTTTTTTTGCTCTAACTCTACTTCTTCTTATCGGCATCGGCGGAATTGCCCTGAGTAATAAACCTGCAGCTTCTTCGGTTGAAGCAGAACGCATGGCAAAGAATGTCGTCGACGCGTATACTACTGCTACCGCGTCCGCAGCTTCGCAAGCAGCTTCAGTCGCAACTATCAATCAGGCAACTACGACACCTCACGCTATGCAGGCAACACTCCATACCAATCAGGGCGATATTACAATTCAGTTTTCCGACGCGACGCCAAATACCGTTGCGAATTTTGTTAAGCTCGCACAGGATGGTTTTTATAACGGAACCAAATTTCATCGCGTCATTAAGGGATTCATGATTCAAGGTGGTGATCCCCTAACCAAAGATGATTCGATGCAAGCCCGATGGGGAACTGGTGGACCCGGATATCAATTCGCGGATGAAATTACAAGCGGTAATAGTAATGACGTCGGCACCATTTCGATGGCAAATGCGGGTCCTAATACCAACGGTAGTCAGTTTTTCATCAACACGGCAAGTAATCATTTTCTCGACACGAAACATACCGTGTTTGGCAAAGTCATAACCGGAATGGATGTCGTGCAAAAAATTGAAGCAACTCAAACCGATGGCAACGATCGTCCGCTCACTCCGGTAACGCTTACCAGCGTCAGCATCCAGTAACTGCGCGATATTTGACATTTATATAAATTGATGTATAATTAACACGCATGGTCAACCATGCGTGTTCTTGGAGGTATTCATGAGCAAGAGGATCGCAGCTGTATGCGCAGTTATTGTCGCTTCACTTCTTTTAAGTGGAGCACATTGTGCGGACGCTCAGGCACCGTGCGAGCGCCAGCAAGCTGCTATCGCCCAAGTTCAAAAAGCCACTACCTCGTCGCAGGTCGCGAATGTACTTGCTCAGATGGGCGTTGATGCCCAGTATGAGAAGTCGCTCCGCGCGGCCAAACTCGCTACTGCGAAAGCCGATGCGGTCAAAACTTTGACCGACGAAGGTGACGAGGTGTGCAATCAATAAGGTTTTGATTGCGAGCGCTCCAGCTATCAGCTGGAGCGCTTTTCTATAAGATACACACTCGCCGTACTATGCGTAACGCAAACAGCATCTATACTGCACTAAAGATGTCGAACATGTTCGCATCGCGCGGGGGCGTTATTATTTTTTTATTATTCTTTTATGCACACAGCACGTGTACACGCAGTAGTGGGGGCATTTCTTGCGATTCTTATCGGCGCATCGTTCGCATCGGCAAGTGCGTTCCCAGGACAAAACGGTAAAATCGCATTCTTCTCGAATCGCGATGGTAATGATGAAATTTATACGATGAATCCAGACGGATCGGGACAAACCAATATTACGAACAATCCGGCGAATGACCAATTCCCGGTATGGAACGCTGCTGGTACGAAAATCGTCTTCAATAGCAATCGCGATGGTAATGATGAAATTTATGTCATGAACGCTGACGGCACTAGTCAGACGCGCCTCACAACCGACCCAGCTACCGATAATCAACCTGCATGGTCGCCAGACGGTGCCAAGATTGCATTCGTCTCTACGCGAGATGGAAATTCCGCAATCTACACAATGAACGCCGATGGAACCGGCGTTACTAAGATTAGTGACAATCCAAATGGTCCAGATAATTCTCCAATGTGGTCTCCTGATGGAACAAAAATTGCGTTCAGCAGCGGCGCATTTTTCAACGCAGAAATTTACGTTGTAAATCCGACTGGAACGGGAGAAACAAATCTCACGAATAATCCTGCTAGCGATGTGGAGCCTTCGTGGTCGCCAGACGGCACCAAAATTGCGTTCGCATCAAATCGTAACGGTGCACATGCAATCTACTATATGAATGCCGACGGTACAGGTGTTGCGCAAGTATCAACACCAGAAATTGGCGACAACGTACCTGCATGGTCGCCAGACGGCACCAAAATTGCGTTCAACAGTATTCGCTTCACGACTGCCGGACAAGACGATATCTTTTCAGTTAATGTAGATGGTACCGGTCTTACCGACCTCTCGAATAATCCAGCAAGCGATGTGCAACCCGACTGGGGACCACTCTTCGTTCCTGCCCCGCCGGTACCTACAGACAAAAATCAGTGCAAGAACGGCGGCTGGATGAATTATGTTGACGATCATGGTCAGCCGTTTACGAACCAGGGGCAGTGTGTCTCGTTCGTGAGCCATCACTAGGGACGCTATACTCGGAGTGTGGAATACACGCTCAAGCGTTCAAAGCGAGCAAAATATGTGCGCCTTAGTGTGCAACCAGGCGGTGCGGTGATTCTCACCGCACCACTTGGAATTTCACCGCAAACAATTGATCACTTCGTAAACAAACACATACAGTGGATTAAGAGGAGTTCGCATCGCATGCAGGCGTTTACATCGCTGCCAGTACGAGGCCGCCGTGCGTATCAAAAGCATAAGGAAGATGCTCGTGTGCTCGTGCACGAACGCCTTCTGCATTGGAATAGGGTATATCAATACTCGTTTAATCGCATCGCGATAAAAAATACGAAACGCACTTGGGGCAGTTGTTCACGAAAGGGGAACCTGAATTTTTCATACGCGCTCCTTTTTCTACCGCGCGAGCTGTGTGATTACGTTGTTGTGCATGAGCTCTGCCACCTCAAAGAACACAATCATAGTCCACGTTTTTGGGCGTTGGTAGCATCAACAATTCCCGATTACTCGCTCCGACGAAAACAGTTGCGACGCTATATAGTGCGCTGACGCAGGTGCCGACGTGCTAGGATATTCGCATGACCAAAAGTCGCATTGAAAATCTTTCCGACGGCACATTTGCGATTATTCTCACCCTCCTTGTTATTGGTATTCTCGTTCCTGATAAACTCGGCATTCACTCTGAAGGAGAATTGCTCGACGCTGTTCTTGATCTCGGCCCACTCTTTCTGGGATATCTCATATCGTTTGTCGTCGTCACCATGTTTTGGATTACGCATGGCGTTTTCTTCGGTACCTTGGTTCGCAGTGTGAATCGCCCGCTCGCGCTCATCAACGCGGTCTTTCTTGGCCTTCTTGCGCTCATACCTTTTTCAGCGCATATGCTTGGGCGCTATATGGAATATCCGCTCGCGGCGCAGATCTACGGTTTTAATGTGCTCCTTATTGGACTGGTTGTTGTACTTCTTTTTGAATATGCACTCGCTGCGCACGAAGTAAAAACAGATCACAACGACGCGCATACAATTGCGCTCGTGCGGGCGCGCATTTATCTCACGCCACTCATCACCTTTTTTGGACTTCTTATGACTACCATTTCCATCCCTGCTGCACTCCTTTTTTATGCGGTCCCCATTTTGTTTAACAGCACTCCTGGCCTCATGACGCGCCTCGAAGGCTATTCGGGGGTTCATTTAGGAGAAAAATAAAACGGATACCGGGTAAGGGTATCCGTTGTATATGGGAAATGAACCCGCTGATTTTACTCAGCGGTGCCGTCGCGCAGGCGAGCGGCATTGATCATTTCTGCAATAAGTGTATCAGGAAAAGTTGTGTCAATCGGCGCAATACCCTAGGATGCCTGCATGTATCGCATTCTTGGCCTTATCGCCGCTCTCGGGCTTTTGCTCGGTGCATGGTGGTATGTTCATACAGCCTCAGTCTCACCGCAGCCGGAGCAAGAAACTTCCATGGCGACCTCAACTCCAACCACCCAGTGGCAATGGATTTTTGACCCCGCAGGAGCGGATGCTACAGGTACACCCAAAACGAACGTCATTCTGCGCAATGGCGATACGTCGTATGCAATCGGTACATTTCTCGGATCGTGCTTTGACGTAAGCCAGTCGGATTGGAAGCTGCTCGAAAAAGAAGGGGAATTTGCGGGCGCGATTTGCTATTTTGCTGGCCGTGGTAATGAGATTGGCGTCTTCAGCGAAGGAGGAAAAGCGCTGATTCAAGTTGGCGATGTTGATGAGGGTGATGCCGAGCATCCGCCGGTGCGTGGCAATTTCAAAACGCTTTTTGAAATTACGTTCGGCTTTGTACGATCAATGGATACTACACATAAAACTGTTCTCTTTGACGATGCGCTGTGGCTCACCGGGAAAAGTGGCGAAGATGCGGCGATAGCCAAAGGACTCTGCACAGAAGATACACGCAGCGAATGTCTGCCGAACGATTTTTATATATTGAACGAAAAAGAAGTAAAACAATCTCTGCCCCTTGCCGATACTGTCGCTGTTTATTTGCTCACGTGGCACGCGGAAACAAAAGGTATCCAACGTGAATACATTAAACTCGATGATTTTGCGGCGCTGCTCAAAGAAAGCTCCTGGAGCAATCGGCCCTACAATGTGAGCCTTAAAGACGGCAAAGTAATTATGATTGAGGAAGTCTACGTGCCGTAAGATTCAACCCGTTTGATATACTTGGAAGCCATGTCACAAAATTCAAGTCGAGTACTTCCGATTTTATTTTTTACACTTCTTCTCGACATGATCGGCACCGGTATGGTGTTTCCGATCATTCCGATTCTCTTTACTGATCCAAGCTCTTCGGCATTTTTATTGCTTGGATATTCGCAAAATGCGCAATACCTCATTGCGGGCCTCGTCACATCGCTTTTTGGCCTGATGCAATTTCTTGCGGCGCCTGTTCTTGGCGAACTTTCTGATTCATTCGGTCGCAAACGCCTTCTTACGCTCGGCGTTGGCATTTTGGCAATCTCCCAAGTTATTTTCGGTTTTGGCATCGAAATCGCAAGTGTCGGCCTCGTTCTTTTTGCGCGTACCATTGCTGGTATCGCAGCCGCCAATTTCTCGATAGCGCAGGCGACCATCGCCGACGTGACAGAGCCGAAAGATCGTGCAAAGAATTTTGGAATTATGGGCGCCGCATTTGGCAGCGGATTTATTCTTGGGCCGCTTCTTGGCGGATGGATTGCCGGATTTACCGGAAACGCTGCTGCGCCGTTTTGGTTTGCAGGAGCGCTTGGCATCATCAATCTCATTTTCATTACATTCATGCTTCCTGAGACACGTCACGTTGCGAAAGATGCGTTGCATCGCTTCAGCCTTCTCAAAGGCATTCACAACCTCCGTTCGGCGTTTACCGACGCACAAGCGCGTCGCGTCTATCTCACCACGCTCCTCTATATGGCAGGCTTTTCGTTTCTCAATTCATTCCTTGGTGTCCTCTTGGTCGCTAAATTCAACACTTCTGAGGCCGCTGTTGGCACCTATTACGGCGCTATCGGTATTTGGGTCGTTTTCACGCAATTCGTGGTGCTTCGTATGCTGACGCGTATCTATTCCGAACGTCAAATTCTCCGCGTTGCGCTCATTGTTGTTGCATGTGCAATAGCGCTCTATCCGTTTCTGCCAAGCCTTACCGCGTTCTATATATTGTTGCCGTTTACTGCGATACCAATAGCGCTCAGCCTCGCCAATCTGCAAGCATTGGTTTCTAAATCGGTCTCAGCAGAAAAGCAGGGTGCCGCCCTTGGAATAAGTGGTTCCCTACAAGCATTCGCGCAAGGAGTAGTGCCGCTTACGGCAGGATTCACTACTGGAGTTCTTGGTGTCGCATCGCCATTTGTTATTGGCGGTCTTTTTGTCGCCGCGGCATGGGTAGCGCTTTTCAGTGTAAGAAACTAAATCGATTCAGTACGCGAGAGCGCGCTATTTGGACTCCGAGCGCCACCCACGCGAATCCAATCAAGTAGCCGGCGATGACGTCCGAAAAATAGTGCACGCCGAGGTACAGACGACTGAATCCGATAAGAACGATGAGAGCGGCACATGCAGCTGCAAGCACCGCTCGAGCGCGAGTAATCGTACCGGTACCTATGCTCATCCACAGTAAGAATCCATAGAGCGACGCGGCAGCGGCAGCGTGTCCACTGGGGAATGAAAACGAATCTATCGTCATGAGCGCAACCGGACTCAGGGGGCGCGGTTCGGCGAAGAGATGTTTAAGAATGAGAACGGTGATTCCGCTCCCGGCAACGGCAAGGAATAATTCAAGGGTATATCGTCCGCGTCGCTGTATTGATAAAAGAGCCCAAATTATTCCCGCCGCAAAAACGGCAAACCATACATCACCAAAATTGGTAATGAACGAAAAGAATGACGTCAGTCCTGGCGTCCGTGCCGCTGCGATTGACTGCTCGAGCGCTGCATCAAAGGGCAGCATAAATATACGGGAGGAAAATGAGAAACCCAGCAAAAAGCGCAAACACCGATGCAGAAAGAACCGCAGCGGCAGCGAGATCTTTTATTTTTGCTATATGGGGATCGTGCTCCTTAGTAAATTTATCGCAAAGTTCCTCACAGGCGGTATTTAAAAGCTCGGTCACAATAACAAGACCACACGCAAGAAGTAGCAGGGCAAGTTCAAGTGCTGCAACGTTAAGATAAAACGCCGCCATAATGACTACAATCGAGGTCACGACATGGACAGGAAAATGTTTTTCCTCTTTCCATGCTACTTTCCAACCTCGTACCGCGTAGCGCAAATTCGGCCACCATTTGTACAGCATCATGAACAGTATACGACGTGTTTGTACCGTCTCTTGCATATGTGTGAATGTCTTGTAATCTAAAAGGACCTGTCTCGTCTGTACTGGAAAGGGGAATGCATATGAAGACCGTACTTACAGCATATTCGATGCCACTCATCCTTATTGGTGCGCTTTTTGTACTGGTACCTTCATCAACGTTTGCAGCGACGTGGTCGGCGCCATTTGAAGTTTCCGGCTGGTTACCATACTGGCGCGCTGCCACATCGACGCAAGATGCGATGTCGCATTTAGATACTTTTAAAGAAGTGAATCCGTTTGGCTACACCGTACAGGACGACGGCACTCTCTGGGACGCTGCAGCTATTTCCGTTGAACCTTGGACGACACTTCGGGCACAGGCCAAGGCTAAGAACATTCGCTATATCCCGACCATTATGTGGTCGAACCCTGATGCAATGCATACCGTGCTCTCCAACCCGACCCTGCGTGCAAAACATATCGCAATGATCGTCGACGAAGTAAAGGCAAATGACTTTGACGGCATCGATATTGATTACGAAGGCAAGTACGAAAAGACGCGACCCTATTTCTCGCAGTTTTTGAAAGAGCTCTACAAAGCAATGGGCAATAAATGGGTGCAATGCACCGTCGAGAGCCGCACGCCAATTGCGGATCGCTACTATGGCACCGAAGTTCCTGCAGACGCCGGTAAATATGCGAATGATTTTGCGGCGCTCGCCAAATATTGCGATCGAGTCAAATTCATGACCTACGATCAACGCGATATCGACCAAAAACAAGCATCACAAATCACTGAGCCCTACGCTCCCGTCTCCGATACAACCTGGGTTGAAAAGGCAATTCGTGAGGCGATGAAAACAATTCCAAAAAACAAAATCATGCTCGGCATCCCGACATACGGCTATGAATGGGATGTGACGACGTATGCCAACAACCAGCATACCTACAGCCTCTTATGGACGTTCAACCCGCAATACGGTCTCGATCTTGCGAGCGAATACAACATTACGCCAGGTCGCAATGCTGGCGGGGAAATGGGCTTCACGTATTTCCCGAAAGACAGCAAGTTCTCTTTGGGTCGTCCGACAAGTGCATGGCCGTACAATCTCGTGGCCTCAGCTGCATCTGCGCTCACAACTGCACAAAACACCAACATGACGTATCGCATGGTTACGTGGCAAGACGCAAAGGCGATCGGAGATAAAGTCGCGCTCGCGAAAAAACTCGGCATTCGCGGAGTCTCAGTCTTCAAGGTCGACGGTGGCGAAGATCCGGGAATGTGGAGTGTTTTAAAATAAACGAACGGCCGCGAATTTCGCGGCCGTTTTCAAGAATCAGTCCTTCGGAAGAATTTTCTTCTCTTCCTCCGACAATTTGACGCTGGTGTCCGATGAAAAAAGATTATCTACCTCTTCCTTAGGACACGCTAATTTAACGCGTGCAAATGTTCGTTGAACTTCTTTATCGACTTTTTCAATGAGTACATCCTTTTCCTCCTTCGTGTGGAATCTATTGAAAAGAGGTAAGAAAAGGCGTTTATAGCCCAACAAATACCCAAGATCAACTGCAGCTGAAGTGCATCCCGATTCCGCATGCGCGGTGGAAGTCGCAACCATAATCGCTAGGAGTACTGTCGGAATCGTTTTCATTTCTATCCTCCATGTAGCTAAAGAAATTATGCGCTACTATTATATTTTGTCAATATATTTGCTATACAATATACTCTCATCATGCACTCGCGTGGGCTCTATTTTCTACTAGCACTGCTCGTTGGGGCAATCATTCTTACATATTTCATCTTCGAGCCGTTTTTAGCTCCGCTGGTACTAGCCGCCGTTTTTGCCGTCGTTCTACAGCCACTCTATAAAAGCATTCATAGTAGTCTACCGCGCTGGCCCTCGATTGCAGCGCTTGTCACTGTTCTCATTAGTGTCGTATGCACGCTCGTACCCTTAAGCATTGTCGCTACGGAAATCGGCATCGAAGCGCGGGGTCTCTATATTCAAATTGCTGATCCAGCCACTCGTGCGGAAATTCATGATTCATTGCGCGATATTGATGCTGTCATAGGAGCGCGCATTCCTGCGGCACGCGGCTTTTCCAACAATCTCTCCGCAAACATCTCAGATTACGCACAAAGTGTTTTGCAATGGGTGATTCAGCACCTTGGTACAGCTGCCTCTGGTGCAGCATCGCTTGTTCTCAAATTTTTCCTCTTTTTCATTGCGCTCTATTATTTGCTTCGCGACGGCGCGCGCCTCAAACAAACGATTATCGAACTCTCGCCGCTTAAGGATACCTACGACGAACGCATCTTCAATAAGCTTGAACGTGCCGTAAATTCCGTTATTAAAGGCAATCTCACCATCGCGCTCATTCAAGGTGTTCTAACGTCCATCGGTTTTACTATCTTTGGCGTTCCCAATAGTGTCCTGTGGGGTACAGTGACCGCCATCGCAGCTCTCATTCCTGGTCTTGGCACTGGGACAATATTTGTTCCTACAATCATTTTTATGTATTTCACTGGTCACGCCGCATCTGCACTCGGTCTTACGCTCTGGGGCGTTTTGGCAGTCGGTCTTATTGATAATTTCCTATCGCCACAACTTATCGGCAGGGGAGTTAATCTGCATCCACTCTTAGTCCTTCTTTCTGTTCTCGGTGGACTCGCTTTTTTTGGCCCCATCGGACTTTTCCTCGGTCCTCTGTCGATCAGCCTTCTTTTTGCGTTTCTATCTATATATTCCGAAATATCGCCTAAATAAGCCAAATATTGACAAATTTATATAATTGTACTATTATATATATGGATCCGCGGGAACGCGGTCCGAACATTGTCATCAACATAAGGGGATCCAAATGGATCACTACTACCAATACGGCACTGAGCAGGCTGACTCGGTTCGACATATCGAGCCCAGCCTCGTCGATTCGTTTCTGGGAATGCCGTGGTTGACGATAACTCTCGTCATCCTTACCATCTTGTTCATCAAAAGCACCTTCTTCACGGTGCACGGCAAGACGGCGGCGATTCTGGAGACGTTCGGTCGGCCGCATGCCCATGCAAAGATGCCTGGCTTGCGGTTTAAATTGCCGTCTCCAATCACGCGCATTGTTGAACGCGTCAACTTGCAGCTTCAGGAGCTGAAGGCCGACGTCTCGGTGAAAACCAAAGACAACGCCTTCGTAACCCTGCCGGTCAAGGTTCAATATCGCGCAAGCGATGATCCTGTGGGAGCGGTCAAAGCTCACTACGAGCTAAATCATCCTGAACGACAGATTTCGTCGTACATTCTTAATAACGTACGACAGACTGCCGCAGGGATGAAGATGGAAGATCTCTTCGAAAATAGGGATCAACTTGAGCGCCAAGTCGCTGAAGGACTTTCTGCTCGTTTCCAGAGCCTCGGCTACTTCATCGAGAGCGTTCTCGTTGACCAGCCTCAGCCAAGCAAGGAAGTGCAAGACGCCTTTAATCAGGTGATTGCATCACAACGCGCGAAAGAAGCGGCAGAAAATGACGCTGAAGCCTTGCGAGTCAAACTCGTAGGTGCGGCCCGAGCCGAGAAGGAAAGTAAAAAACTTCAAGGCGAGGGTATGGCCGACATGCGCACGGCAATTGCGGCTGGTCTCGAGGAATCGCTGAAGATCATCGAGCGCGCTGGCATTGCAGCGCATGAAGCCATGGCGTTCTTGATGGAGACCAACCGTCTCGACACTATCTCGAACGCGGCTGCCCACGGCAATATGATCATTGTTGACACTCGTTCCGAAAACAAAATCGGCGAGACGTTGGCCAGTGTGAAAGCCGTAACTGGTCCTCATAAGCCGACGCCGGTTGATAAAGCCGCGTAAGCCCATAGATCAGTAACTATCTGCCGCAGTGCAATGCACTGCGGCAGTTTTTTATACTTTCGCTTAACAACTCATTCATAGGGTTCGCGTACAAACGACCATAGGTCGAGGTTACTAACGACGAATGCCTCCGGGCATCGCAACAAACTTCAACTTCTATGGCACGTGGAAAAAGTAAGCGAGGTTTTGCCGCAATGGATACAGACCAGCAGCGCGAAATCGCATCGAAGGGTGGCCGCGCAAGTCGCGGCGGACGATAAGCACAAGCGACCGGCAAAAGCCGGTCGCTTGCTGCATATCCGCGCATCAAGTATTCTCAACACATGCAGAAACAACCATATACGCCAAGTCAGAAAATCCTTACCAACTACGCCAACGTTCTCGTCAGTTTTGCCCTCGGTGGTGGCAAGGGCGTTAAAAAAGGTGAGGTCGTCCATCTTACCGCTCCCGAAAGCGCCAAGCCGCTATTTGTCGAAATTCGCAATGCGGTGCTTAAAGCAGGCGGCCATGTCATCGGCAATTACCTGCCTGATTCCTATGCCGATCGCCGTTCCATGGCGCGGGATTTTTATGAAATGGCATCTGATGAACAACTGGATTGGTTTCCGGAAAAATATGTCCGCGGTATTGTCGATACGATCGACCACACCGTCCATATCATTGCCGAAGATAATAAAAAAGAACTCGAGGGCATTGATCCGAAAAAAATAATGCGTCGCGGCTTGGCCTGGAAAAAATTCCGTGACTGGGAAAGTGAAAAAGAATTACAAGGAAAATTTACCTGGACAATTGCGCTCTATGGTACGCCTGCCATGGCAAAAGAGGCAGGTCTCTCTGAAAAAGAGTATTGGAATGAGATCATCAAGGCATGCTTCTTGGACAAAAAAGATCCTATTGCCGAGTGGAAAAAAGTCTACAAAGACATCGAAAAATATCGCTCTCGCCTTAATAAGCTCTCTCCGCAAATCGACAAGCTCCACGTCAAAGGTGCGGATGCCGATCTCTGGATTACTCTCGGCGAAAAGCGCCAGTGGCTCGCAGGTTCGGGACGCAACATTCCGAGCTTCGAAATCTTTACCTCACCGGATTGGCGCGGTACCAATGGCTGGATTCGATTCAATCAGCCTCTCTATCGCTATGGTGCGAAAATCACTGGCATCCAGCTTTGGTGGAAGGATGGCAAGGTAATTAAAGCAACGGCAAAGACTAACGAAAAACTCCTCAAGCAAATGATCGCAACAAAAGATGCCGACAAAATGGGCGAATATTCTCTTACCGATCGCCGTCACTCACGTATCACCAAATTCATGGGCGAAACGCTCTTCGACGAAAATATGGGCGGTCCGCAAGGAAATACGCATCTTGCGGTGGGTATGAGTTACAAAGATACCTACAATGGAAATTTGAAGACCTTTACGAAAAAACAGGCGGAAAAATTGGGCTTCAACGATTCATCGGTGCATACCGACATCATTTCGACGACTAAACGCACCGTCACTGCACATCTTAAAAACGGATCGACAAAAGTTGTCTACGATAATGGAGAATTCGTATTGTAGATGAAAGTAGTGTGAAGAAAATTCAAAGGGCCGCGCGTTTTCGCATCGGCCCTTTTACTTACGTATTTCTGTGGTTTCCTCCAGCATGGTTGTCACCTTATAATTTTGCGACTGAACCAGCAGGGCGGCAATCCATCCTGGCAATGCGCCAGTTATCCGGATGTACCTCGGCCCACTTTATAAACTCCGTTTGTCCTGCACTCATGCAAGCATAGGGAGTCGTAGCGGACTCGACGTCCAAAGTGAAAGTTACTTCCTTTGGGCGCGAGCACCTTTCTTGAAAAGATCCGTCATTCATCCATCCAGCAAAATGGCAGACGAAAACGGAGACGACGATTTCTAGCATGTCCTTCTCCTAAGGTTTTCACCTTCCATGGCTGTTTTCCACAACCACTCTCTCAAACGTACACCCGCTAGCTTTTTTGTAAAGACAAGCGGTTATCCACACCCCCCAAAGCAAACGGCCGTCCAGAGACGGCCGTTTATACAATACGGAGAAATACGTCGAAGATTCTTTGAGGCGTTTCGTCAGAAAAGCCGAAGAACCATTGACCGCAGATCTGGATTGCCGGTAGGCGTCCGCGACCAGGGCTATGCAACATGCGTTGCCAATTGTCGCCGTCTTTCACATTTAAAGACTGAAACGGGATTCCCTGGCGATAGAGAAAAATCCGGGCATCATCGCATGCTTCACAATCGTCTCCGTAAAAGAACTTCGTATCGAGCGCTCGCGTTGTGTCAGCGCATCGGTATTCGTCAACCGGTGCGTCCGCCAGTATGAGCGCGACGAGTAGACCGAGCATATTCATCTGCTCCTCCTTTCCGCTGCCGCAAGTCTGTCATATGCGCGTATCTGCGCAAGGCGTTTGGTATACTAAGTGCATGACCGATGCAATGCCAACAGAAGACGAGTTGAAGCAAAAACTCTCCCCTGAGCAGTATGCTGTCTTGCGCGAAAAGGGGACTGAAGCGCCATTCTCAGGCGAATTACTCCACGAAAAACGAAGTGGCATGTTTAATTGCGCAGCATGCGGCAATCCGCTCTTTGAAAGCGGTACGAAATTTGATTCAGGGACCGGATGGCCATCATTTGATGACGCAATCCCTGGCGCTGTAGAAATGCGCGAAGATAATTCATACGGTATGCATCGCACGGAAGTCGTGTGTGCTAAATGTAAATCGCATCTCGGTCATCTGTTTACTGACGGTCCCACAGCAACCGGCAAACGTCACTGCATCAACTCAGTTTGTCTTGAATTTGAGCCGCAAAAATAGACCTATACACGAGTGAAAAGCGTGGTAGAGTCCAGATATGGAACTCTTCAAGCGCTGGATACCGCTTGCCGTCGCAATAACGGGTATCTGTGCCCTCATATATGGCGCGGTGCAACAAACCTATCGTCAAAATCTTAACGATCCACAAATAGCGATTGCGGAAAATGCGGCAATCGCACTGGAGGCAGGAGCAAAGCCAGAAGAACTCATGCCAGTAGGTACAATTGATATCATACGCAGTCTCTCGCCCTGGTTTGGCATTTATGGCATGGATAAAAAACCACTGGCTTCAAACGCAGTCTTTCATGACACGACGCCAACGCCCCCGGAGGGAGTTTTTGACGCAGCTCGCAACGGGCAAGGCAAATGGAATGTACTCCGCACTCCAAACGTTTCCAATCAAAACCGTGTCACCTGGCAGCCTGAAAGTGGTGTGCGTCAGGCGCTTGTTGTTGTCGCCTATAAAGACGGATATATCGTCGCCGGGCGCAATATGCGTGAAGTCGAAGCTCGCGTCGACGTTTTGACGAAGCAAATTGCGATCGGCTACGCGGTACTTCTCCTAGCAACATTTGCGGCGGTATATCTACTTCGGTATTTATGATCTACACAATAGGCATAGCCGCGTTTATTGCTACCTTTATTGGTGGCCTCTTTGCGTTGCGCCTCAAAGATCGACTCCATCTCATCCTTGGATTCAGCGCCGGTGCAGTTCTTGGAGTCGCTTTTTTTGATCTTATGCCGGAAGCGATGGAGCTTGCGAGCTCACAGTACAGCACAAGCATGATTGCTTCAGTCGTCGCCCTCGGATTTGCTGGGTATTTAGTATTGGATCGACTCGTTATCATGCATGCGCATCACGAGGAAGAAGGTCATGTGCATGCTCACTCTACTCGTGGAGCAGTCGGCGCCGCGACGCTCGCAATACATAGTTTTCTCGACGGGGCAGCGATCGGTCTTGCGTTCCATATTTCTTCGGATGCAGGGCTTATTGTTACTCTCGCGGTACTCGCACACGATTTTTCTGACGGCATCAACACCGTGAGTATGATTGTAAAAAGTGGAGGATCACGCATTTCCGCTCTACGGTGGCTTGCTGTAGACGCTCTTGCACCAGTCATAGGTATTTTCATTACGTACTTCTTTACACTCCCCGCGCACATACTCGGCCTTTTATTGGCCCTTTTTGCCGGTTTCTTTCTCTATATTGGAGCGAGTGAGCTCTTGCCAGAGAGCCATCACAATCACCCTAAACGCTGGACGACACTCGCGACACTTTTCGGCATTGCCCTCATCTACACAATTATTCGTGCCGCTGGCATCTGATACACTTATCAGATGCGAATTGTATTCGGTGCAGCTCTTGTCGGTATAGTAGCTATCTGTTTGTGGTGGTATTTTGCACCCGACACTATAATCACGCATCGCGATGACACCACAGCGACTCCGACAATGCATACCGGCGGGCATGAAGAATCACCACCAGAACCCGTTTCTCAAAATCAAGGGGCATCAATAGGTGAAGAAAACACGGTTAATTTTACGTGCACGGATCATAAATCGTTCACCGCAGTATTCATGCGCGACATCGTCGCTCTCACGCTCTCCGATGGTCGCCAAATTGAATTACGCCAAGCGATTTCAGGATCAGGAATTCGCTACCTCAACAACACGCAAACTATTGAGTTTCGGGGCAAGGGACTAGATGCGTCGCTCGCCGAAAATGGCGCGACAACCTACAGCGACTGTAAAGCAGATCATATATAAGATCGTGCTACTATAGCCAGCATGTCAAGCGGCGAAAATATTCGCGACGAGCGTCTTAAAAAGCTCGAACTTCTGAAACTTGCCGGAATGGACCCCTATCCGGTCGCGACTACCAAAGACACCGATGTTGCCGATTTTGCCGCTCGTTTCGCCGATCTATCTGCGTCCGCAACACCGATTACACTTGCGGGCCGCGTTATGTCCAAGCGTGGGCAGGGCGGCATTATGTTTGTTGATTTGTTTGATGGCACAGATAAAGCACAAGTTGTTATACAAAAAGGAGAAATAGATGATGCGCTTTTTGAATTATTTAGTGCGGCTGTCGATACCGGAGATTTTATTGAAATAACTGGCACCGCATACATAACTAATCGCGGGCACAATTCCTTAAAAGCCTCGCGGTGGAAAATGCTTGCCAAATCGCTGTCGCCAATTCCGGACCAATGGTTTGGTCTCAAAGACGAAGAAGCAATGCTCCGTCAGCGCTATCTCTCAATTCTTCTCGACGAAGATTTGCGCGAAATGTTTGAGCGCAGAGCGCATTTCTGGCGAACAATTCGGGAATTTCTTCATCAGCGCGGATTTGTTGAAGTTGAAACACCTGTTCTCGAGACATCGCCGGGTGGCGCCGAAGCACGACCGTTTGTTACAAAGCACAATGCGCTCGATATCGAGGTCTTTCTGCGTATTTCTCTTGAGCTGTGGCAGAAGCGCTTATTGGTAGCCGGTTTTCCAAAGGTATTTGAAATTGGACGTATTTTCCGCAACGAAGGACAATCACGCGAACATCTGCAGGATTACATGCAGTTGGAGACATACGAAGCATTCAGCGATATGCATAAAGGGATGCAATTCACGAAGGATCTCTACCGCCACATTGCCAATGAGGTGTACGGTAAATACACGTTTGAAATTGCTGATCACACCGTGAATCTTGCAGACGAATGGCCGCTTATCGATTTTTGCGAAGTACTCGAAAAGGAATACGGTATCAATCCCGCGACGTGCTCTGAAAAAGAAGCCATTCAGGCGGCGCGCGACGCAAAAGTAGAGCTGGGCGAGAAACCAAACAAAGCTCGTGCGGTAGATAACCTGTGGAAGAAGCTTCGCAAGACTATTGCCGGCCCCGCATTTCTTATTGGAGTCCCCGTGTACCTTGAGCCGCTCGCAAAACGCTCAACTACCAATCCGAATGTTGTTGAGCGATTCCAAGTATTGATTGCTGGCTCAGAAATGGGGAAGGGTTTTAGTGAACTTAACGATCCGCAAGATCAGCGCGCGCGATTTGAAGAACAGCAACAATTGCGTGAGGCTGGCGATGATGAAGCGCAACGCTTGGACGAAGACTACGTAAAAGCCATGGAATATGGCATGCCGCCTGCATTTGGCTTTGGGGTTTCAGAACGACTGTTTTCATTCCTCGAGAATAAACCGATTCACGAAGCACAGTTGTTCCCGCTGCTGCGACCTAAGAAGTAACATGTCGCGGGGTCCAATTCTTATTTTCATTGCGGCGCTTTTATGGGGCCTTGATGGCATATTACGTCGTTCTCTTTTTGGTATGCCGCCGGCCACCATTGTATTTTACGAACACTTGATTGGAGTTGTGCTTATTGCACCTTTTCTATGGCGAGCATGGAAAGAGGAAGAATTGAATACTACTGAATGGGCATCGCTAGGAATCGTTGCGCTCCTCAGTGGCGTGCTTGGCACGCTTTTTTTCACGACGGCACTCCTTAAAGTTAATTTCATTTCATTCTCGGTTGTCTTCCTTCTGCAAAAGCTGCAGCCGATTTTCACCGTTATTACCGCATATCTGGTATTGCGGGAGGGAGTCACGCAAAAATATCTTGCGTGGGCCGCTGTCGCACTTCTCGCGGGATTCTTTGTCACATTTCCGGGCGGTGTCATCGATTTCTCGCAAGGCGAAGTAGTAACGGCTGCGGCTTTCGCATTTCTTGCTGCGGTGTGTTGGGGCTCATCGACGGCATTTTCGCGCTATACGCTCATTGGACACAGCAACACACTCGTTACTGGCTTACGTTTCCTTCTCACGGTGCCACTCGCATTTGGTTTTGTTATTGGCTTAGGAGATCTTTCGAGCCTCGGTACTCTCACATTCACGCAATTTTTTATACTGCTCGCGATAGCACTCACAACAGGCATGGCGGCTCTTTGGATTTATTATTACGGTCTTAAAAGCACTCCTGCCCGTATTTCGGCAATCGTTGAGCTTACCTTTCCGCTTACAGCGATTCTTGTCGATTATTTCCTCTATGGCACCACTTTGTCTCTCAGCCAATACCTGGCAGCGGCAGTCCTTCTCTTTGCGATGTATAAAGTTGCTGAACTCAATACGCCACAGCCTGCGTTTGCTACAATAGAAAAATGAAAACAACGGTATTCGGCGGGGGTTGCTTTTGGTGCACTGAGGCAGTTTTTAAAATGCTGAAGGGCGTCACGATGGTTGAGCCGGGCTATGCCGGAGGATCTGTCGTTAATCCCCGGTACGAAGACGTGAGCACGGGGGACACGGGGCACGCGGAAGTCATTCGCGTCACCTATGATCCAAGTCTCATTAGTTATGAAGATCTGCTCACTGTCTTTTTCGGCTCACATGATCCAACGACACCAAACAGACAAGGGAACGATGTCGGAGAACAGTACCGCTCGGTGATTTTCTATACCGACGACGAAGAAAAGGCGACCGCAGAAAGGCTTATTAAAGAAGTTAACGAGTCACTTACTGACGGCACGCGCGTTGTGACGCAGCTCGTTCCGCTGAAAGACTTTTTTCCAGCCGAGGACTATCACAAAGACTATTTTGCAAAAAATACGTCCGCCCCATATTGCCAATTAATTATTGAACCGAAAGTAGAAAAGGTCCGCAAGCGCTTTGCTGAGCTCGTGCGACAGTAGAGAAACGTGTTGACCAAACAGAGCCGCTTGGTATTCTTGATATAGACCAGTTTGGGAAATTCACTCCTCGAGCTTGTCCACGCAAGTAGAAGACTGGTCCACATTTTTATGTGGACCTTTTTCATGTGTGCATCATGAATGCATGCTATAGTTTTGCGACGAATCGGGGGACTCTAGCAGTATGCTTGCAAGATGCGAGAATTCTTCGATTTGCACTTAAGGGATCGCACTCGTGCGGTCCCTCTTTTCATTCACTTTTAACGAGTACACGCTACTCTGCAAGCGAAAATCGAGCATTCGGTACGTCCTTTTGTTCGATTTTCATACCTGGGACTGCCGCCGCGCAGTCCCTTTTTTATGCTATATTTCGCTCCATGACGCTTTCAGAGATTCTGCGCCAACGCGGCTACGTGCATCAGCATTCCTCAGAAACGCTTGAAGAAATAACCGACGGCAAAAAACGCACCCTGTACCTTGGTATTGATCCTTCTGCTGATTCTCTCCACATCGGAAACCTTGCGGGACTGCTTGTGCTGCGCCATTTCCTCACCAATGGGCATCGGGTAGTCATTCTCACCGGGGGTGGCACAGGCATGATCGGAGATCCAGGCGGAAAAAGCGAAGAACGTAATCTTCTTGACGCATCAACAGTTGAACACAATACCAAGGCTGTCGCTGCACAAATCCGCCAAGTCTTCGGATCATCTGATTTTACGGAAGTAAACAATGCTGATTGGCTCACCAAGCTCAAACTTCTCGAATTTCTGCGTGATATCGGGAAATTCTTTACCGTAAACGCGATGATCAAAAAAGACATCGTCAAGAACCGTCTCGATGCGGAATCGCCTATATCATTTACAGAATTCAGCTACTCACTATTGCAAGGGTATGACTACTTGCATCTGAATGAGACATACGATGTCGACGTACAGGTGGGCGGATCTGATCAATGGTCTAACATCCTCGCGGGCGTTGAATTTATTCGTCGCAAATCCGAGAAAGAAGTATATGCGCTGACCTGGCCACTCATCGTCAACAAAGCAACGGGCAAAAAATTTGGTAAAAGCGAGCAAGGAGCTATCTGGCTTGATGCAAAGAAAACATCACCGTACACCTTCTATCAGTTTTTCCTTAATGTGGAGGATGATTTCGTTGAAGAATTGCTGCTAAAGCTTACGCTCCTCGATTTTCACGAAATTGAAAGCATTACGACCGCGCACAAGGCAAATCCAAGCGAGAGAAATGCTCAGCGTGAACTTGCCCGCGCAGTCACAACGCTTGTTCATGGGGAAGAAGCAGCGCAAAATGCAGAAAATGTATCCGATGTACTTTTTGGAAATAAAAAATTGAGCGACGTATCTCGCGACGCTCAAAAGCTTCTCGCGCAAGAGGCACCAAGCGCTGGTATTAAAATCGGTATTTCCATCATCGAGGCACTAGTTGAATCAAAACTCGCATCATCCAAGCGCGAAGCGCGTCAGTTTATTGAAGACGGGGCTGTTTCTCTCAATGATTCACTTATATCGCTTGAAAAAGTATTGGAAGAATCAGATTTTGACGGAGGTTTAGCACTTCTCAAACGAGGCAAGCGCAATGCGGCTGTACTCGTACTTGAATAAAAAAATAGGCGACCTTATCGGTCGCCATTTCCATAAATTACTTGCAGTTTTTTTCGGTACAATCGTCGCAGTCGACGAAGCAATTGTTGTTGCTCTAACGCAGCTTGTGGGTCTCGTTCAGGGTCTTTCTCTTCACTTCGTATGCGAAATGCAAGCTCACCCGCCGACATGTATTCGATTCCTAGGTGAGCCCGGCTTTTACGCAGTGCCTCCATGAGTGACATAGAGCTTCTCCCGTTTGCGCTAACCCGTAAAAAATAATACCATAGAGCCGTGAAAAATCAATCACTCTTTCATCTCAAAAGCGAATATGAACCTTCAGGAGACCAACCGAAGGCAATTGAGGCCATGCTCGAGGGTCTGAAAGAAGGAAAGCGCGACCAGACGCTGCTCGGCGTTACAGGTTCTGGCAAGACCTACACTATGGCCAATGTCATCCAAAAATTTGGTAAACCCACACTCGTCATCGCCCACAACAAAACTCTCGCCGCACAGCTCGCCGCGGAATATCGCGAATTCTTTCCCGATGCAGCGGTGCATTACTTCGTCTCGTACTACGACTACTATCAGCCGGAAGCGTATGTGCCAGTAACTGATACCTACATTGAAAAAGAAGCGATGATCAACGAAGACATCGAACGTCTTCGTCACGCTGCAACGCAAGCGCTTCTCACCCGGAAAGATGTCATTATTGTCGCCTCAGTCTCATGCATCTACGGCCTCGGAAATCCTGAAGAATACGGAAAATACATCCTCAAGCTCGCGGTCGGGGGAGAAATGACCCGTGCTGCTCTCACACGCCGTCTTATTGCGATGTATTTCGAGCGCACGACTGGCGATCTTTCTCCGGGTACATTCCGCGCATTGGGGTCGTATGTCGAATTCATGCCCGCAGGCGAGCGAGTGATCTATCGCATCGATTTAAGCGGGGGGAAGATTGCGAAAATCGAAGTCATGGATCACATCACCCGTGCCATTACAGAAACCCTTAAAGAGACGTTTCTTTTTCCCGCCAAGCAATATGTGACGCCGCAAGATGTGGTTGAGGCAGCAATCCACGATATCGAGCACGAATTAAAAGAACGTCTTAAGGAGCTTGATCAAGAGGGCAAAATTCTGGAAGCAGAACGCTTGAAGCGCCGCACGCGACAAGATCTCGCAATGATCCGCGAATTTGGATACTGCAATGGTATCGAAAACTACTCGCGCCATTTCGATCGACGCGCTCCCGGTCAGCCGTCGTATTCACTTTTGAGCTATTTCCCACACAAGGCAGACGGTACGCCGGATTTTCTTACGGTCATTGATGAATCGCACGTCACTGTTCCGCAACTCGGTGCCATGTACGCAGGCGATCGTGCACGTAAACTCACCCTTATTGAACACGGCTTTCGTTTGCCAAGCGCAGTTGATAATCGTCCGCTCAAGTTTGATGAATTTCGCAAAGAAACTGGTCAAACAATTTATACTTCTGCGACACCAGGTCAGTTTGAACTTGAAAAGGGCGGGAAGCCGATCGAAATGATTATTCGGCCAACTGGTCTTATTGATCCTGAGATTGTCGTCCGCCCCATCGTCGCAAATGGAGACTATCAGGGTCAGGTGCGCGACTTTATCGATGAGGCGGTGAAGGTAAACCAGCGCGGCGGTCGCTCAATGGTAACGGTGCTTACCAAAAAAATGGCAGAGGATCTTACAGAATTCCTAAAGGAGAAAAATATTAATGCACGCTATATTCACTCCGACGTAAAGACGATTGATCGCATCGAGATTCTTACCGATTTTCGTAAAGGTATTTTCGACGTTCTCGTCGGAGTCAATCTTCTGCGCGAAGGCCTCGACCTTCCCGAGGTCGAATTAGTGGGCATTCTCGACGCTGATAAGGAAGGATTTCTGCGCAGCGAGACTTCTCTAATCCAAACGATTGGCCGAGCTGCGCGCAACGTCCTGGGCCGCGTTCTTCTCTATGCCGATATGGAGACGGGCTCGATGCAAAGGGCGATTGGGGAGACAAATCGCCGACGTGAAAGACAGATCGCGTACAACAAAAAGCATGGTATTACGCCGACGACGGTCGCGAAGAAAATTCACGACATTATTGGCGACATCCAAAAAATGCGAGATCGTGCAGTTACCGAGCTCGCGACAACAGAACTTTCCGCCGCGGGAGGGGATATTAAAAAACTAATTAAGCAAAAGCGGCAGGAAATGCATGCCGCCGCCGATGCGCTCGATTTCGAAACCGCCGCGCTGATTCGGGATGAGTTGCGACAATTGGAAACAAAAAAATAAGAGGTCGGCAAATTCGCCGACCTCCAAGCTTTACTGTTTCAGTTTTTTCCTCAGTATTGCAACAATGTATGGGGTTACCATAGCTATGATTCCCATTAGGAGTGCCTGTATTAGAGACAACTCCTTTGGCATAATCCCCATGTAGTCCCCTATTGTTGCAGCAACTCCGTAACATATAGCCGCTAGCAAAGCCGCAAGCAGACCATTTATGATGATGTCAACAGTCGTCATAGTATCGCTCCGCGTCTGTTGCTGTTCTGAACGAAATGTATCTGATATAATGATAGCACAAATCAGCCGAAAGTCAATATGCTCGAAATCCGCTCAAACTCGCCACTTTCTAACCTAACGACCTTTCAGATAGGCGGGCCGGCAAAATATTTCGTTGAAGCCAAAAACGAAGATGAAATTCGCGATGCGCTCGGGTGGGCACGCGAGCACGGTGAAAATTTCTTTGTGATGAGCGGCGGAAGCAATCTTCTTATTTCTGATGAAGGTTTTGACGGGCTCGTCATTCACATTGTGAGCGATCAATATAGCTTCAGCAACGATGTTCTCGAAGCTGATGCAGGATGCAATCTACTTACGCTCATACGCGCCGCAGCTGACGAGGGTCTTGGCGCATGGGAAAAGCTCGCAGGCATTCCTGGCAGTATTGGCGGCGCCGTTCGTGGCAATGCAGGAGCATTTGGAACGGAAATCAAAGACGTTTTAGTATATGCACACGCCATTAATACCAAAACAGAAGATACGCATGAGTTTGCCAATGCTGAATGCGAATTTACCTACCGCCAAAGCTACTTTAAGAAAAATCCTGAATGGATTATCACGCGAGTACATGTGAAGCTTGTAAAAACGGATCCCGCTGAGAGCGCGCGACTTATAAAGGAAACAATTCGTGAGCGCGAGAAGCGCCACATTCAAAATGTCCGCGCCGCAGGCTCATATTTTATGAATCCAGTAGCACCGCAATCAATCGTTACCGTCTTTGAAGCTGAAAAAAGCGTAGAAAGTCGCGGCAACCGCGTTCCCGCGGGCTGGCTCATCGAGAAAGCAGGAATGAAAGGCGCTCGTATCGGCGACGCACAATCAAGTGAACAGCATCCGAATTACCTCGTGAACATAGGCAACGCGAAAGCATACGAAGTTCGCGAACTTGCCGACAAAATTAAGCGTGCCGTGAAAGAGAAATTCGACATCGCACTTGAAGAAGAGGCAGTTATCCTCAGTTCATAAAATTTTGCGTACAAAAAATGCGTGTATAGTAGCGGCATCGTTTAATCTTTGGAGAGTAAACGATGAAGGGAACATCGGAAGGCACACACGAGTTGTTGGACGTTCCGCAGCTACCACGTCACCTTCAGCCAGGGTCGCTAGTTGAAGTAATTGATACGGAAGGCGACCTTGTTGAAATACGAGTTGAAAAACAACTCTTGTATACTTGGATACCAGGAAACTGCCTGGTGCGCATATCGTAGCGTGAGGGGCCCTCGATCGGCCCCTCAATTTTTTATGCGCCTATGGTATAGTCTTCTACATACCCCCTATCTCACATGAGGGGGCGCATTCCTATGGATAAACATACCGACGGACATATCGTGATTAAGGGAGCGCGAACTCACAACCTCAAAAACGTGAGTGTTGAAGTGCCGCGCAATAAAATGATCGTTTTTACGGGGCTTTCCGGAAGCGGGAAGTCGTCTTTGGCATTCGACACTATTTTCGCTGAAGGGCAACGCAAGTATGTGGAGTCGCTTTCCGCGTATGCACGGCAATTTTTGCGTCAGATGCAAAAGCCAGACGTCGACGAAATTAGCGGCCTATCGCCAGCTATTTCCATCGATCAAAAGAGCCGCTCGAATAACCCGCGCTCGACTGTGGCAACGATTACTGAGATCTACGACTATTTGCGTGTCCTCTATAGCCGCGTGGGCCATCCGCATTGTCCGATTTGTGATAGAGAAGTACGCAAACTTTCAAACGAAGAAATCCTTGAGAGCATCTTAAAATCAGTCGAAAAGACATCAAAAGCGCTTAAAAAAGCGAATCCAAATGCGCTGACTGTAGGCGTTTCAAAGGCAAAAATCGTCATTGCTGCGCCAATCGTTGTAGGTCGTAAGGGCGAGTACTATCAATTGCTCTACGACATGTTGAACAAGGGCTTCGAAAAAGCGCTTGTCGACGGCGACGAAAAATCACTACGCCAGCGTATCGAATTAAAGAAAAACTTTAAGCACGACATCGATATCATTGTCGATGAAATATTTGTCAGTGAATTTACCGATGATCCCAAGGGCACGCGCGAGCGCGCATCTGAAGCAATTGAGAGGTCGCTCCACGAAGCAGATGGATTGGTTAAAATTTTTGAACCCGGACACGAAGGTCGAATTGTTTCTGCAAAATTTATGTGCCCGTACGATGGTTTTTCGTTCCCCGAAGTCGAACCGCGGCTTTTCTCCTTTAATTCGCCCTACGGCGCGTGTCCGACCTGTAACGGCATCGGCACCAAATACATTTGGAGCGATGAACCATGCGAGACCTGCAAAGGCGCGCGTCTGCGAGACGAGGCACTCCACGTATTTCTCTACACCAAGGGCAAAGAGGAATCACGTAAAAATATTGTAGAAGTAAGTTCGATGTCAATCGAAGATGCGAAGAAATTCTTTGACGCGTTGGAGTTGAGTCCTAAAGAAATGGAGATTTCAAAAGCGGTTATTAAGGAAATTGTGAGCCGTGTGCAATTCATGCTCAACGTTGGTATCGAATATTTAACCCTCGATCGCAAGGCAAGCACGCTCTCGGGCGGCGAGGCACAGCGTATTCGTCTCGCATCACAGCTCGGCTCAGGTCTTGTTGGAGCTTTGTACGTGCTCGATGAGCCTACTATTGGACTGCATCAACGCGATAACGACCGTCTTATTGAGACGCTCAAGAAATTGCGCGATTTGGGAAACACCGTTTTGGTTGTTGAACACGATGAAGACACGATTTTTGCATCGGACTATATTGTTGATATCGGTCCAGGGGCGGGGACACATGGTGGAAATATCGTTGCTCACGGCTGGCTTGATGATCTGCTCACGGCAAAGACCAATAAGAGTGGCTCACGCACGCTCGCATATTTGCGCGATGAAGCACGTGTTGAGTTGCCCGAAAAGCGTCGCGAACAAGATCGCGGCAAAATCCGTATTCGCGGCGCCAATAAATTTAGTATTAAAAATCAGGATGTTGATATTCCGCTTGGTAAACTTGTCGTGATTTCAGGCGTATCCGGTTCTGGCAAATCCACTTTTCTCTACGAAATTCTCCATCGCAATCTGCAGGCTCGCTTTGATAAGCGATACCGTACGGCAAAGCTGTATAACGTCGCTGAATTTAGCGGCACGGATTATCTTGGCCGCTCAATCCTCATTGATCAATCGCCGATCGGCCGCACGCCTCGCTCGAACCCTGCGACATACACCGGCGCCTGGACGCATATTCGCGATATGTTTGCGATGACGGAGGAAGCAAAAGCTCGCGGATGGGGTCCAAGTCGTTTCTCCTTTAATCGTAAGGGGGGCCGCTGTGAAGCATGCGAAGGTAATGGTGTTGTCGCGGTAGAAATGCACTTTCTTCCAACCGTGTATGTGACGTGCGATGTGTGTAACGGGAAGCGCTTTATGAAAGAAACACTCGAAGTGAAATTTAAGAAAAAGAGTATTCATGATGTGCTTACGATGACCGTGGAGGAGGCAACCGCCTTCTTTGAAGATATTCCTGCTATTAGCGATCGATTGAATTCGCTTATGGATGTGGGACTCAGCTATCTTGAGTTGGGTCAGAGCGCAACCACGCTTTCCGGGGGCGAAGCACAGCGCGTTAAAATTGCATCCGAACTCTATCGTCCGCATCAGACAAAAACCATGTATCTTCTCGACGAACCGACGGTGGGGTTGCATTACGACGATGTCGCAAAACTTATAGAAATCTTGCAGCGGCTTGTCGATAGAGGAAATAGCGTTGTTGTTATCGAGCATAATCTCGATGTACTAAAAAGCGCCGATTATCTCATCGATATGGGTCCTGAAGGCGGCATCAAGGGAGGACACATTATTGCAAAAGGTACTCCGGAACAAATTGCCGAGGCAAAAGGCTCACATACGGGGCACTACCTGAAGCGCATTCTCAAGAAGAAGAAAAAATAGTTGCGCGCTGCATTGCATAAACGAGCGAGCGGCAGTATACTGTGTTTTTAGGACTGCTCCCATTGACGAGGTGTCACATGTGCAAGGAGTTAGAAGAGCTTGCGCTGCGCTACGAACTTGTCGAAGAAGTAAGCGCGATCAACGATCAAATTCTGGCGCAAGTTTTTGTCCGTGCGCGCGAGAAACAAAATTTGGATGAACCTGGCGTCGGACGCGATGACTTTAATACATACGATGCAACTGGTCGCAAAACTCTGCCGGTGTATGTTCGAGCGGAATACGATCATGGCGTATAAAAAACGCCCGCAGCAATTGCTGCGGGCGTCCTGCTTTCGCGTCACGCCGCTTTGGCGATGTGTGGGTAGACGAACGCATATACGAACGTCAGACCGTACAAAACAGTAACCCACATCCAGGTCCAGAGGTCCTTGCCGAAGCCATAGTAGGCGCCGAGCATAAGAAGTCCGACCAGGCCTAGTAAGCTAAACCATTGACGCAATTCTTCGAAAAATGCGTCCATGATCTTATCCGCAATGAATCCTCGCTCAGCGAGAACTCCCAGCACCAGTGAGACGACGCCCATGTATAACGGATAATTGGCGTGCCAGTGCCAGATGTCCCACATTCCCGTCCACAAGCCGAAACCTGCCAGGAACATGTAGATGCCGTAGTACGCGAGTGCGTACCACATTGTTTTCTGTAAATCCACGGTGTTTCCTCCATTTGGACCTACGTTCGCCATCCCCTCGGGATGGCTTCTGCCGCAACATATACGCCTGCGCTGTTGTGCGAGCAAGGGGCGGCTGTGGACGGGGAGCAAATGAGCCACAAAATGAAGATTCCTAAATAAAAGGTAACGCTTGCACGCGGTCGTCAAGCATTGCACACTACAGCGGCATGGAGAAAGAAGATCTTAAACAATTCGATCTCCCGGAAACTCCGGGCATTTATCGTTTCCAGAGGGGAAGCAAGATTTTGTATATCGGCAAGGCGACCGTACTTAAAGACCGTGTGCGTAGTTATTTTTCCAAAGACATAGCTGATGCGCGTTCCACCGCAATCGCGGCGATGGTGAACGAGGCCGACTCTATTACCTGGGAAGAAGCTGATTCAGTGCTTGAAGCACTCATTCTTGAAGCAAATCTTATTAAGCGCCACACGCCACCGTACAACATCATCGATAAAAATAACCGCAGTTTTAATTATCTCGTTATTACCGACGAAGTCTTTCCCCGACTTCTCGTCGTGCGCGGTCGTGAGTATTTCACCAATTGGCAGGGAGGGAAGGTAAAACATCTTTTCGGACCGTTTCCGCAAGGTCTCGCCTTGCGCGAAGCAATGAAGCTCGTGCGTCGCATTTTTCCGTATCGCGACGACAAATGCATTCCGTGCGAGGATCAATTAAAGAGTGGCAAAAAACACTGCACACCATGCTTCAATCGCCAAATTGGCCTGTGCCCCGGCGTATGCACTGGAGAAACTGATGCACGGGAATACGCGGAGACCATCCGTAATATTGTTCTCCTTTTTAGCGGAAAAAAGAAAACGCTGGTGAAAGAACTCGAACGAGAAATGCAACAGGCCGCCAAAGATGAACGATTTGAAGAGGCAGAGCGAGCGCGACGACAAATTGGTGCGCTGACGCACATCAATGATATTGCGCTTATTAAAGACGATTCACGAATCTCAAGCGGAGGAAGTATTCCGCAGCGCGGCGTTCGCATTGAAGCCTTTGATGTTGCTCACACTTCCGGTAGCGAGACGGTGGGCGTCATGGTCGCTGTGGAAGAAGGGGAACCACTCAAAAGCGCCTATCGCAAATTTAAAGTAAAAGGATTTACCAATAACGATCCAGGGGCACTTACGGAAGTACTTTCGCGTCGCTTACTGCATCCAGAATGGCAGTATCCGCGCGTCATTGTTGTCGATGGTTCGACGGCACAAATGAATGCTGCGAAGAAAGTCCTTTCAAAAGCAGGTATGTCGATTCCGCTCGTCGGCGTCGTCAAAAACGAACGACATCGTCCTGAGCGACTTATTGGTAACTTGAATGCCATTCAATCATTCGAGCGCGATATTTTACTTGCCAATAGTGAGGCGCACCGTTTTGCTATCAACTATCACCGTAAGCGACGTCAGGCAACTAGTATTGTCTAAGTGTATACTACCGACATGGCTCGCACCGTCGTCGGTGTTTTAAGAGGTGGCGCATCAAGCGAATATGATCTTTCGCTTAAAACAGGCGGTGCCGTTTTGAATGCATTACCGGAAGATCAGTACGATACGCGCGACATTTTCATCGACAAAGAAGGATATTGGCATACGCGAGGACTTCGCACTGAACCAATGCGCGCTCTTGCGCAAGTGGATGTTGTTATAAATGGTCTGCACGGCGGCGCTGGAGAAGACGGCAGAGTACAACGCATTCTCGATCAGGCGGGCGTGCCATATACCGGTTCTCCTGCAGCGGCATCTGCGCTCTCGTTAAATAAGATTCAATCAGGGCTGCTTCTCAAAAATGCGGGGCTTCGCATGCCACAGGCAATAGGATTTACACTTCCGTCTGATTTTCACACAGGAGAAATGGCGAAGGCCGTTTTTTCTGAATTCGGTCCGCCATACATTTTAAAACCCGCTGCGGAAGGAGGTTCACATGGCGTTCGCATGGTGGCAACAATTGTTGAATTACCGACCGCACTTGCCGATGTATTGAACTCGTTCGGTTCCGTCATTGTCGAAGAATACATTCGTGGAGAAGAGGCGACTGTCGGTATTATTGAAGGATTTCGTAATGAAGAATTGTATGCACTACCTCCCGCATTTGTCCGCTACCCTGAAAGCTCGCCGTATCTCCACTTTGATCACCATCGCTCAAGTGAACTTTCATACCAGGTTCCTGCAGGATTTACGTCGCAAGAAAAAAACGCGCTCATGGACAGCGCGCGCGTTGCGCATCGAGTTTTGGGGCTGACTGATTTTTCTCGTGCTGATTTTATTCTCACGCGTCGCGGTCCATATCTCTTGGAAGTGAATTCACTCCCGGCGTTGTATGAGGGAGCTGCTTTTCCCGAAATGTTGAAAAGCGTCGGATCGTCCGTAAAGCATTTTCTTGAGCATGAGATTCGATTGATGCGGGGGGTGTAGGAATTTGTGGTCACAGATAAATTCGCGCCTCCACAGGTGGCCACGAATATTTTGAGCTCCGTCGAGCTCAAAATTTCTCGGCCCCAGCTCGCGGTTGCGCGTACTCGCGCAACATCGCTCCGCTTTCCACAAAGCCAAAAATCCTCCCGCAGGGGAGGATTTTAGTGCTTTGTGGACCCTACAGGACTCGAACCTGCCACCCCCTCATTGCAAATGAGGTGCTCTACCAGATGAGCTAAGGGCCCGAACCACATAGTTATAGCATAAAACCGAATTTTGAAAACAAAACCGGCGCATTTGCGCGCCGGTTACCGACTAGCAATCCTCGTCCGACTCAAGCGGGGGGATTGATCGTCCGATTATATCCTCAGTAAACTCCAGGACGGCTTGTTCGACTGCTCTGTCGGAGGCGCCCCGTTCTTTGGCTTCCTCGACAGCTTTTTTGAGCAGCTGGACAATTTCCTGAATGTCCATCAAAGATCTCCTCTCAAATTTGAAACGTTTGTATTATAATATAAAATAGATAAAAAAGCAAGTATGCCTAGTTATTCGTCTCAAACGCTTGCGCTTCTTGCAAGAAAGCCTATACTGGCCGCGAATGTAAGGTTTTCCCATCTTGTGCAGCGCGAGCGACGCAGAGGGACGGAGAAGGTTGGTTTACATTTTTAATAAAACAGCAGACGAACATGGCAAAGAAACTCTATGTCGGCGGACTTCCGTATTCTACGACGGAAGATCAACTCCGTGACGCCTTTGCGCAAGCCGGTGCCGTCTCGAGCGCTATCATCATCATGGACAAGATGAGCGGCCGCTCGAAAGGCTTCGGTTTCGTTGAGTTCGGAAGCGACGATGATGCTCAGAAGGCAATTGACCAGTGGAATGGCAAAGACTTCGGAGGTCGTACGCTTACTGTCAACGAAGCGCGCCCTATGGAAGAACGCCCTCGCCGCGATAATCGCGGTGGCGGTGGTGATTGGGGAGGTGGCCGACGCAACAACTGGTAGTTCTACCGGTTTTTCTCGAAACGCCTTGCGAAGCAATTCGCAAGGCGTTTCGTTTTGTGATTTCTTATCCACATTCTTTGTAAGACTTTCGATAAAGATCGCTATACTGCATACATGCGATTACTCGCGCGTGTTGCGTGGTGGGGACTCCTTATATACGCGATCATGTATCTCGTCTGGTCGGCGACAGTTATTTATGGTGCCTCAGCTGGATATTTTTCTCTTCTGGTACGCTGCGTCATTTTATTTGCGCTTGTTGCCGCTGGCTCACGAGCGTTGCGCATTACCAATTGGCGCGATGCGATCGCTGTTTCTGGTGGATGGGCACTTGTTGCTATTATTTGTGACGCGCTTTTGCAAGTGCCATTTGCCGGCTGGAGTCTCTATTCATCGTGGTCTGTCTGGATGGGATATGCGCTTATTGTGATTTTTACCACGGTGTACGTCGCGTGGAGAGCTCGCAGTAGCGTACGTACCGGATAACATATGGTGCACCACGAAGCACGCGGATCAGCATCCGATCGTGCGCTGCTACTCCATCGCATGCTCATGCGCTTCGGTCTTACCGTAGCGAATCTCCTAGCGCTTGTATCTATTGCGGTTACCAGTATTGGACTCACACGTTCCGTAACAGCAGGGGTAATCGCGACGCTGCTGTGGTATGCGCTTGCACAGCTCGTCGTGTTTATTCTTACGCCGCTGAGCGGCCGAGCGCTTCGACACGGCACACGACGCGGACTCGTGTATGGAACACTCGCAGCCGCGAGCGCCTGTATTTTCTTTGCGTCTTTCTATACCACGGTACTACCACTACAGGCGACGCTCGCGGCTATGGCGCTCTATATACTTGGTATGGCGCTGCACCGTGCTCTCTATTGGGTGCCATATAGCACGACGTTACCAAGTGCGCCTTCAGCCATTGAAATGCTCATCCGCGCATGTGTTCCGCTTGTACTCGGCGTTGTGCTTTCGGCCTTTCCTTCGTTGTTGCCCCTCATGTTTCTCTTTGCTGGTTTTTGTATTCTTATTTCGATTGTGCCTCTTATGCGCGTGTCGGATACCTATGAGCATTTTGAATGGCACTATGGAGAAACATTTGAGGCACTTTTTGCTTCTGCGCAACACGATCTTCTTAAATTTTCCATTATCGATGGTATGCAAGGGTTAACGCTGATCGTTCTCTGGCCGCTCATTATATTTATTATTTTGAGATATTCATTTCTCGGACTCACAATTGTATTAACGGTAACGGCACTTGTAACCGCACTTATTCGCTTTACGGGAAGCGCCGTTCTCCGACGCCTCAATCGTTCCACGCCACTCATGGCTACTCTCGTATTTTCAAGCTGGATTATCCGTCTTGTGCCGAGTGCAATTCCACAATTTCTGCTCGTTGACGTATATCATCACACGATTCGTGCACCACAGCGCGCGAGCGTCGATCCTCTCCTCATGGAACAAGCTGCTGACGCAGCGCATTATGTTGATGAATACACAGCACTCAAGGAAATGGGCATGGCGCTCGGCAGATTTTTCATGTGCCTTTTCGTTATTTTCGCTACGCTCGTCTTTGGTCTGCAACTCGCGTGTGCGCTTTCCATCGTACTTATTGCAATCGTTGCTACGTATTCGTTTGTTTCTACCCGTCGTCTCGCGCGATCAGTATAAAAAAGAGGACGCCCCGTGGACGTCCTCTCGCGGCTGAACCGCTATTTTTTACTCGACCGAGAAGCCTTTTTGAGCTTCTCCAGAACTTTCAGCAGTTCAATCCGTGTAAAGGGAGAAAATACATGCATCCGGATCTCCTTTCGGTTTACGGATTCAGGTATCGTACTCTGCTTTACTTAAAACACAAACGCCAACTGCATGGCGGGTTTCCACCGCCGCACTTTTTGTTCGAGAAAAGTCTCGTATGCTAATTCCTGCATTGACGCTCGCAAGCCGTTCGAGATAACGATTGGTTCATCAAGCCGTGAGGCGGAACAGCATGTCGAGACGACGTAGAGTCGATCCTTGGTGAGAGGTTGCGCGCATCGAAATGCGAGCGTGATACCAGAAACCAAAGATTGAATCTCCACGTAATCTTCTCGAACGCACAGTGCTTTGAGGTGATCCATCATGGATCTCCTTGCGCTGACGCACGCACTAAATATATTATATAATTTTAAAACTAAATGTCAAATTATTCGAAAAGGGAATCGATAACCTCTTTTACTACCGCACCGTCTGCATTGCCGCCAAGCTCTTTAATGACCGCGCCCATCAGTTTTCCTTTCCCAGCTGCATCAACGTTCATTTCATCCTTCTTAGCGCGCGCAACTTTTTCAATCTCTTCACGAGATGCCATTTTCGGCAAATATGCTTCAAGAATCTTCAACTCATCTGCCTCTTTCGCGGCGAGCTCCGGGCGGTTGCCCTTAGTGAATTGCTCGATCGAGTCTTTACGCTGTTTCCCAAGTCGCTTAAGGACGGTAAGTGCCATTGCATCATCAACGGGATCAGTCGGCTTCATATTTTTGGCAACGAGCTCATTGGTGCATGCAGAAATGACGCCGCGAAGTGTCTGCACTTTTACATCGTTGCGGGCCTTCATGGCCCCCTTCATATCGTTTTTTATGGTGTCGATAAGCATGCGAAGATTGTAGCAAAAAAATAAGGCCGTGGTCACGGGGGGAGTGACCACGGCCTCTATCGATGGTGGCCCTGCCCAGGATGCGCGGAGCGACGCGCTAACACCATCGAATTTAAAACTGCAATGATGATAACATTTTTACTTACAGTGTCAACGCGCGTTTGATGTACAATATCTGTATGGAGTGGGTTATCGTCCTTTTGCTTATCGCGATACTTATATGCATCGCGCTTCTCCTTATGCGCAAAGGCCCAAAGGAATCTGACGGCCTTATGCTCTTGCAAAACCAACTCGAAGCCTTGGCGCGCTCAATGGACGCTAAGCTGGGCGAAGGCACAAAGACCATGTTTGAGGGAATGCGTGCGCAGTCGGATCAGTCGCAGCGCCTTATCACCGCGATTACCAAGCAAGTCTCCGATCAACTTATGGAAGTTGTAAAAGGTGTCTCCGAGACGAAAGAATCAACCAAACAGGTCTTTACGATTGCAGAGCAATTACAGAATCTTGAGAAAGTTTTAAAGCACCAAAAGCAGCGCGGCAACCTCGGCGAAGCATCACTCGAGCTTATTCTCGGAAACATCTTGCCGCCGGGCTCGTATAAAATGCAGCACGAATTTCCGGGTGGGGAAACTGTTGATGCGATTATTCAAACTCGAGAAGGCATCATTCCTATTGATGCAAAATTCTCGCTCGATAACTATCAGCGTCTCATTAGTGCCATCGACGACAATCAGCGAGAGGAATTAGAGAAACTGTTTAAAAATGATCTCAAAATGCGTATCGACGAATGCGCTAAATACGTCCGCGTTAAAGACGGGACTCTTCCATTTGCGTTTATGTATATCCCCGCTGAAGCTATCTACTACGATTTGTTGGTCAATGAAGTCGGTTCCGTCAAAGTAAATACGCGTAATCTCATCGACTATGCGTACAACGAAAAGAAAGTCATTATCGTCTCGCCAACGACGTTTGCCGCATATCTGCAGTCGGTCTTGTACGGCTTCAAGGCTTTTAAAATTGAGGAAACGGCGAAGGATATTGCTAAAAATGTTGAGAATCTCTCTCGTCACCTCAAGGCCTACGAAGACTACTACAAAAAACTTGGTACCTCGCTCACAACTACCGTTAATCACTATATGGCAGGAAACAAGGAGCTCGGGAAGATCGATAAGGATGTCCTTAAGATTACAGGGGAGTCGGTAGGCTTTGAGCTTGAAGCAATAGAAAAGCCCCAATTGACCGAATAAATAAGCCCTGTTATAGTGCCCCAACGTATGGCAAAAATAGCAGTAATCCAGTCAGGCGCCCATCAGTATGTCGTCAAAGAAGGCGACGTGGTTTCTATTCAGAATGTACAGGGAAAGTCTGGCAAGGGCACCAAAATTGATTTCAATACCGTCCTACTTGTTGCGGATGGCGGCTCGGTAAAGCTCGGTACCCCAAGCGTTTCAGGCGCCAAAGTTGCTGCAGAAATCGTAGAGGAAGGTCTCGACGACAAGAAAATTGTCATGAAATATCGCCAAAAGTCTCGCTACTACAAAAAGAAGGGTCACCGCCAGCCCTACACCAAGGTGAAGATCACCTCTCTTTAACAAACAAAAGAGCCCGCGGAAGCGGGCTCTTTGTATGTTCAGCCAAGTGGATTTGGCCAGTCGCACGAAATGATCGAAGCCATAACAACGATCCATCCGACGACAAACAGCCAATGATCACACACCTGAGCAAACGTAGGTGTTCCGAATAGAACATCCGCAGTGACCATCGTTAATCCCAAGAGAAGATTAACGAGAAAGTTACTAAGATACGTAGGCATGAGCGCCTCCACCGCTTCCTTCCATAATTCAATACGGTCTATCGACGATTGGCAAGCGCGCTTTTGAGTGTTTCTGCATCGGCATACTCAAGCTCAGAACCAGTAGATAGACCTCGCCCAAGCGTTGAAATAACGAGCTGAAGCTGGCGCTCGGCGATTTCTTCCCGGACGCGCACCGCCGTAGAATCTCCCTCTGGATTCGCAGGAAACGCAAGAATGATTTCACTTAGTCCTCCCTTGATTCGCTGTGGCAGTGAGGAAAGCAATTCGCTGATTCGTAGCCCAGTCATTCGTTCTGAAGAAAGAAGCAAAAGACCCCCGAGAACGAAATAGCGTCCGCGATATGTATGAGATCTTTCAAGGGCAGCAAGATCGGCATCCGAGGCCACTACTGCAAGAGTTGAAAGATCGCGGGCCGGATCAGCGCAAATAGAACATGGCCCTTTTTTGCTCGTTGAGAAACGCATGCAGACAGGGCATTGGTGCACATCGCTGCCAAGGTCGCGTATTGCATCGAGAATATCGCGACGGACCGTCGGCGAAGTCCTGAGAAGAAACTGCACAAAACGCTGTGCTTGGCGCGGCCCAATACCAGGGAATTTTTCAAATAGCTTCGCGAGCTTCTCTATGGCATCCATGCGAAGAGTTTATCAAAATGGCGTCTCATCTTCACCCGTTACCGTGGCTTCCGGCGTAAAATCGCCAAAATCAGATTTTTCGACGGTCTTAAAGGTGGTTTTTTCATCATCAAAGAGGAGGTCTACTTTGCCGACGGGACCATTACGGTGTTTTTCGATTAAGACTTCGGCAACATTGTTTTTTTCATCTACGCCGCGGGAGCCCATCATATCCTCGCGGTGAATAAACATAACGACATCGGCGTCTTGTTCGATAGAGCCCGAATCGCGAAGGTCGCTCAATCGCGGACGACCACGACGTTGTTCGACGGCGCGAGAGAGCTGGGAAAGGGCAAGGACCGGCACATCAAGCTCGCGGGCCATACCCTTGAGCGCCCGGGAAATTTCCGTAACTTGCTGCACAACGGAGACATTTGAACCAATAGTCGACGGTGTTATGAGCTGCAAATAATCGATAATGACGAGCCCAAGATTTTTCTCCATTTTCATGCGCCTCGCGACGGAACGAATTGAGAGCACCGTATTTCCAGCTTTATCATCAATAAAAATCGGCGCTTCAGAAAGCTCCGCAATACCGGCTTGCAGACGTTCGTATTCTTCATCTTTTGAAATTTTCCCGGTGCGCAATCGCCATGAATTAACGCCCGCTTGCGCGGCAAGCATACGATCGACAAGCTGTTGTGAGCTCATTTCCAATGAAAAGATGCCGACAGGTGTACCGTGTTTGACTGCAGTCTGACGCGCAATATCAAGAGCAAGTGCCGTTTTACCCATCGACGGACGCGCAGCAAGAATCACAAGATCTGACTTTTGAAACCCTGAGAGCATGCTGTCGAGCGCGGGAAAGCCTGTCGGAACGCCGCGAATAGAACCGGTATGCTTTTGAAGGTTTTCAAGACGCTCCCACGCTTCGGTCAACTCTTCTTTAATAGCCGAGAATTTCTGGAGCATCGGCGCATTTGAGACCGCAAAGATGGCCTGTTGTGCTTCATCTAATACCTGTTCAATGTCACGGTCTTCCTGGAAGCCCAATTCACCGATCTTAGAGGCCGCCTCCAAAAGGGAACGCAATACAAATTTAGATTGTACCGCTTCGGCGTAATGACGGGCAGAACCCGGAGAAGCGGCGCTACCCGTCAATTCCGACAAGTACGCTCGACCGCCTATTTCCTGCAATTGCTTACGTTCAGAAAGTTTCCCCGCGACGGTAACAAGATCAATTGGTTCGCCCTTTCCGTAGAGTGTGAGCATCGCGTCGTACACTGCGCGATGTTTTGCCGCATAAAACGAATCCACATGCACGACATCGGCGCAGTCGTAAATGGCACTCTGATTGATCATGAGTGCACCTAGAAGAGCTTTTTCCATTTCAAGATCTTGCGGCGGTACGCGCACATCCTTCATAGCGCAAGTGTAGCACTCGCGCTTTACCGTCCTTCATCTCAAATAAGCTCGCATCTGGGATTAACCTGTGATATGACTGTGGACAAGGGAAATCGCGGGTGGGGCCCGACGACACGAGGGCCGGAGTTGACAGGTTTTCAGGGTTTTGATATAAGGTACATCATACGAAGAGCATCTAGTCAATTATGCAATCGTTTCAACCTAAAACTGTAAGCAAAGACCTCCTCGCCGGCCTTCCAGACCGTGTCCGCCGTGTGCTGACCGACCGCTTCGGCCTCCAATCAGGTGCAGGCAAGGGCCGCACCCTTGAGGCTATTGGCAAGGAATACGGCATCACCCGCGAACGAATCCGCCAGATCGAAAGTGGCGGTATCGCTGCTGTGCGTGATTCCGACAGCTACGAAGCACATGCGAAGACTTTGGAAGAACTCAAGAAATTGCTCCAAGATCTTGGTGGCGTTCTTGCTGAAGAGACCATCCTCAAGCAGGTGCCAAAGACCGACGCAGAGCGCAACCATGTGCTTTTCATTCTTACTGTCGGCCATCATTTCACTGATAAACGCGAAGACAGCGATTTCAATCGTCGCTGGTATGTCGATGCGGCTACGTCTGAAGCTGTTGAAAATGCACTTTCAGATCTCTATGAAGCAATTGAAACAAGCGTACTTCTTCCTGAAGAAGAATTTCTCGCACAGTTTGCAAAACATTTGAAGGATGCTGGTATTAAAAACCGCGATACCGAAACAATGCTCCGCTGGCTCATCATCAGCAAGCGCTTGGGCCGAAATCCACTCGGTGAATGGGGTCGCACTGAAAGTCCGCATGTACGCATCAAGAATACCCGCGATTTTGCCTACCTCACACTCAAACGCCATGGCTCACCGATGCACTTCACCGAAGTAGCGAAGAGCATTCGCGATCTCTTTAAGCGCGAAGCGCATCCAGCAACGACGCATAACGAGCTCATCAAGGATGGCCGCTTTGTTCTCGTCGGTCGCGGTCTCTACGCACTCAAGGAGTGGGGATATGCACCAGGCGTTGTCCGCGAAGTAATCCGCAATGTTCTTGAGCGCGACGGTGCACTCTCGCGCGAAGAAATTATTGATCGCGTAAAGCGCGAACGCTATGTCAAAGATGCAACGATCGTCGTTAATCTGCAGCACAGCGAATTCAAACGCCAACCAGACGGAAAATACGCACTCGCGCGATAATTCCACTACATATTCGTTCGTAACAGCCCGGCGTACGCCGGGCTGTTACAATACAGGGCATGGCCGACGAGGCACATGAATCATCAGTTCTCGATAAGGGGTTGGAGTCGCTCGCTGGTTCGATTCAGCATTTTATCGACGGCGCGACACACACGAGTCATGACCACGGCGCTCCGCTTACTTTTTTTGAGAAATATTTCACGCCGAAGGGTTGGGTAAAATGGGGCGCAGGAGAACACGGTATTTCTCGGGGCACGCTCCTTATCACGCTGTATGTACCGCTCCTTGTGGTCGGCGCTCTTCTCGTTCCGGATTTCCCCAATCTTATTTTTGGGTGGCTCTTGGTAACGGCGCCTATTAGCCTTTCTATCGGCATGGCGTATGCGTTTTGGCGTGCCTGGATATGGTATGCGCAATCGCATTTTATTTTTTTTCGCACTCGCCCTGTTCTTCTTGAAGTAAAAATGCCTCCCGAGGTAACAAAATCGCCTCGTGCGATGGAGCAGGTACTCACCAACCTATGGATTCGCATGAGCACCACGACGCCCATTGATAAATACTGGAGTGGAGGCGTCATTCCATATTTTTCGCTTGAACTTGTTTCAATAGGCGGACAAATACACTTTTATATTTGGACCAGTCGCGAGAATCTGCGCAACGAGATCGAAGCAAATATGTATGCTCAATATCCCGAAGTTGAAATCACGCAGGTAAGTGACTACTCAATTGATTTTCATTTTGACGACGCACATCATGATGCATTTGTCGGTGATCAAATCATGGAGTCATACCACGTATCACGGCATGATTTTCGCATCAATGCCTATCCGTTTAAGACCTACATCGATTTCGAGCTTGATAAAGATCCGAAGGAGGAGCTTAAAGTTGAACCGTTTGCACAAGTGCTTGAAGTGTTAAGTGCCCTTAATCCTGAAGAGCAGGCGTGGATTCAGATTGTCATTAAAGGAAATTTTGAAAAACATTGGGAGAAAATGGTGAAAGATGAAATTAAGAAAATTCGACGCGAAGCCTCGGTAAATCCAGGAAAAGAAAATGCTGATGATAGCGATTCAGACAAATACGGCTTCCCACGCCCTACATGGCGTGAACAGGAATTGATGAAATCAATCGAACGCAATCTTGGAAAACTGCCGTTCGACACCGGCATGCGAATGATTTACATAGCCCCTAAGGGCAAAATGCGTGGCGCTGAGTATTCTGCGGTTCGATGGATTTGGCGGCCGTTTGGTAACCCGAGTTATCAAACCTACATTCGTCCGCGTAACGCACACAACGACTTCGACTGGCCGTGGCAGGATTACCAAGGTCGTCGATGGCGCCATGAAATACATCGGTATCTTGATGCCTATCGTCGTCGCCAGATGTTTTTCCCGCCATGGGAAGATCCGCGTAATGTTATGACTACCGAAATGTTGGCGACACTATGGCATCCGCCATCTAGCACTATTCGTGCACCGGGCCTACAACGCATTTCGTCGTCAAAGGGTGAGGCTCCGCCAAATCTGCCAATGTAAGCTATGGATTTTTCCCGATTCAAAAAATACCTTGAACGCTTTGTTGCGCGCGCGCAGGAAATTGATGAAGAATTTACCGAAGACTGGCGCGCAAAAGCGAATCGTCGATCAGTGGTTATCATCATTGTTGTTGGTGGTATCGCACTTATTTCGTATGTTTTTTTTATTGCGCCTCCAGCAACATTTCCCGTTGGTACGCTGGTCACCGTTCCCGAAGGGTCGAGCGCACGAGAGACGGGTACACTTCTTGAGCAACAAGGTGTCGTTCGAAATGGCACTGCTTTTTCGATCGCGGTTACCATTCTGGGGGCAGATAGAGGTGTGCGTGCCGGCGATTATCTTTTCAAGGAACCTCGCACACTTTTTTCAATTGCTCGAGCGATTACCACAGGCGCCTATGGTCTCGAGCCCATCAAAATTCGTATTCCTGAGGGAGCAACAACGGCGGACATGGCAAAACTCTACAGCGCCGAACTGCAACGATTTGATAGCGAAAAATTCCTTGAAAAAGCAAAGCCTATGGAAGGGTATTTGTTTGCCGATACCTACTTCTTTCTTCCGAATGCAACCGAGGATGTCGTTATTCGCACCATGCGGCAAAATTTTGATACGAACATAGCTTCGCTTGCGGGAGATATTGAAACGTTTGGCAAGCCGCTCGCTGATGTCGTCACTATGGCGTCGATACTCGAAAAAGAAGCCTTTACTATGGATGACCGTCGTATGATCGCGGGTGTACTGTGGCGCCGCATAAAAATGAAGATGCCACTCCAAGTTGATGCCGCATTTCTCTATTCGCTCGGACGCACGACGTTTAGTCTCACTAAGGAGGACCTTCAAAATAAGGACGATCCGTATAACACCTATACCCATACAGGACTGCCACCAACGCCAATCGGGAGTCCAAGTCTCTCTTCGCTTAAGGCTGCGGTAACGCCAATCGACAAGGGATATCTCTTCTATTTGGCAGATCATAATCACATAACGCACTATGCGAAGACCTACGAAGAGCACCTTCGCAACAAAGCTTTGTATTTAGGCAGCTAGCAGGTAGTCTCTAAGCATGAAGCGAGTATTTGTGGGCCTCTCGGGCGGCGTCGACAGCGCTGTTTCTGCTGCGCTGCTACAACAGCAGGGTTATGACGTAACCGGTGCCTTTATCAAAATCTGGCGACCTGAATTTATCGAATGTCCGTGGCAAAAGGAACGTCTCGATGCCATGCGCGTCTGTGCGCACTTGGGAATCCTATTTAAGGAAATAGATTTGAGCGATATCTACAAAAAAGAGGTCATCGACGACATGATTCGCAACTATGAATCGGGAATAACGCCAAATCCCGATATACTCTGTAATCGCCACATAAAATTTGGTGCATTTAAGGACTGGGCGCTTTCACAAGGAGCTGATCTGATCGCAACAGGGCACTATGCGCGTCTTGAAAACGGCGAGCTCCATAGAGGCGTTGATCCACAAAAAGATCAAAGCTATTTTCTCGCACGTCTCACAAAAGAAGATCTTGCGCATACACTATTTCCGGTCGGAGGATATACGAAGACGCAGGTGCGCGCTCTCGCTGAGCGTTTTAAACTTCCGGTCGCACGCAAACACGATAGCCAGGGACTTTGTTTTGTGGGCGAAGTAAGTATGCGTGATTTTCTTGCGCGCTACATTAATCTCAAACAAGGTCCTGTCGTTGACACTGAAGGAAATGTCATTGGAGAACATGATGGCGCGGCACTGTATACCCTTGGCGAGCGACATGGTTTCCGTATTCATACACAAAGCGCCCATACAAAACCACATTTTGTGGTCGGCATTGATACAGCTACTAACACTCTCGTTGTTTCAACCGATCTTTCGCGGGCATATACGCGCAGTTGTGGCCTTAGCGACATCCTATGGCATACCGAAGTATCAGAAGCAGATGCGCAAGCGCGGTATCGAGAAAAACCTGTGCATGTTCGTATTGCTGGAGAAACGGTTTATTTTGACGACCAGCATTTGGCACCGCCAGGACAGACATTGGCTTTCTACGATGGCTCGAGACTTGTCGGAAGTGGAATACTGACAGCACAGAGATAACAGCGCGGTATACTGCACGCAATGGGCTCAGATCTCGCACGGAGTCTCATCGTGCTAGGTATTTTTGGGATTGTCCTCTCTTACGCGACATTTCATTTTTTTGGCACTGTTGTTCGTGCCGAAATTGAGGATCCGATTTTACGCGTTGAGGCGGTAGATCATTTAGATAGTCGCACTAAGACGCATCGTCTTTCGGGCATGATTATGCTTCCGTCGCCCTGTCATCGACTGAAACTCTCCAGTAAGGAACTGGAACACGGCTCGTATCATATATACTTCAGTACATTCGGTGATGAGCACGGATGCAAACCCGATCCAACCGCGCGCTCGTTTACAATATATGTGACGGCGCCGCTGGTCGGGACTGAGTTTTCTGCAAGTCTTGATTGGCATCCTGTTGATTTTGTTATTGTTTCAAGTTCACATACGTAACCATGCAGCACATTGCAATTATTAAAGCCGACGGAACGGAAGAGTTGTTTGATCCTCGTAAACTCGACGCGTCGCTCGCTCGGGCTGGTGCTTCACCTGATACCCGGGTACGCATTATTGATCGCGTTGAACGTGAGCTCACGCCGGGTATGCGAACTGAGGACATATATGCGCATGCATTTGCGTATTTGCGAACCGAAGGGGCGCCTGCCGTTGCAGCTCGTTACTCCATTAAACGAGCAATTTTTGATTTAGGCCCTTCAGGTTTCCCGTTTGAACAATTTCTCGCTGAGGTTCTTCGTGCACACGGCTGGCGGACACGCACGGGTGTTGCAATGACGGGCCGTTGCGCGCCGCACGAAGTGGATGTCCTCGCCGAAAAAAATGGCCGCCGTGTTGGCATTGAAGCAAAATTTCATAATGTACCTGGTGGTAAAACTGATATTAAAGACGCACTCTATGTGCATGCGCGGTACGAAGATCTCGCGCGCGCCCCTGAGGCTGCTTCACGTGTCGACGAAGGCTGGCTCATCACCAATACGCGCTTCACACGCAATGCTATTCGGTATGCGCAATGTTCAAATTTGACGCTCATTGGCTGGGATTATCCGCATGGACGTGGGCTTCTTGAAATGATTGAAGAAGCGCGCGTTCATCCGATCACCGCACTTACAACACTTTCTGAAGGCGAAAAGCGTCGGTTGCTCGATAACAACATTGTGCTCTGTAAAGATGTGCAAACAGGGCATTTATTGCAGGAGTACGGTGTAAAGCCGGGACGTATTGCAGAAATAACCGAAGAAGCGCGGCATCTGTGCTCCATGCCAGCGCAATTCACACATCACGCTGCCCCCGTGCATCACTAGCGCTATACTTTGTCTATGATCGTCGATCCAGCCTTTGTACTGTTCGCAAAACTCATCGTCGCAACACTCTTAGGTGCTCTCATTGGTACAGAACGCGCGCTCATCGCACGACAAACCGCCGGCATGCGCACCTTCGCGCTCGTTACTCTCGGCTCATGCGCATTTGTTATTGCGGGTTCGTACATTGATGCGCACGCGATTGGTCTTTCCAATTTTGATCCCATGCGTATTGCTGCCGGTATTGTCATGGGCGTTGGCTTCATTGGCGGCGGTGTCATGTTCCAAGGAAAAGACGGCATGCATGGCGTAACGACTGCTGCCGGACTCTGGGTAGCAGCGGCAATCGGTATTCTTGTTGGCTTCGGACTCTATTCGGTAGCTTTTTTTACGGCGGCTCTCACGATGGGCATTTTCTTCGGTCTTTGGTACGTTGAGCACCGCATCATCGACTGGTATCACGAATAATGTTCCTCTTCATAAAGGATTTCTATTTCTGATATACTTGCGTCATGTCGAGTTTTTACAAACCCGATCGTAATCCGAATTGGAATTACGGCGGCAGTAAATGGCGGCTTTCACGCTCAAAAATCGACCTCTTTGCAAGTTGCCCGCGCTGTTTTTATATTGACAATAAACTTGGTACGGCGCGTCCTCCCGGATTTCCATTTAATTTGAACTCGGCTGTTGATGCGTTGTTTAAAAAGGAATTTGATACGCACCGTGCAAAAAAGACGACCCATCCTCTCATGGAAGCGTATGGGCTTGATGCAATACCATTTGCGCATAAACAGATGGACGAATGGCGAGATTCGCTCCGCGGTGGTGTGGTGTATGTACACCCGCAGACACGTATGACGGTTTGTGGTGGTGTCGACGATGTATGGGTAAATCCAAAAGGTGAACTCATAATTGTCGATTACAAATCGACTAGTAAGGATCAAAAAATTACCGCCCTCGACGAGGATTGGCACGACGGTTACAAGCGCCAGATGGAAATCTACCAATGGCTCTTCCGCAAAAATGGTTTCAAGGTATCGAATACCGGGTATTTCGTGTACGCAAATGCGAGAAGAGATAAAAAAGCTTTCGATGGAGTGCTCGAATTCGACGTTACGCTCATTCCGTATACCGGATCTGATGCCTGGGTGGAAGACACGCTAATCGCAATTAAAGACTGTCTCGACAGTGATCAATTGCCCGCAGTGGGTGATGGCTGTGATTTTTGTGTGTACCGAGAAACAGTAGGGCGTAAGCTTATGAATTTCGCGCCAAAAATTTCAAGAAAAATTTCTTCATCACATTTTCCTGCAGAAACAGGTACCCTTGGAATCTAAAAATATGAAATCATTTGCCGATAGAGTTCGCGACGTGGTACGAAAAATTCCGGAAGGAACAACGATGACCTATGCAGAGGTCGCGCGCAGGGCGGGGAATCCGAAAGCAGCGCGCGCCGTTGGTGCAGTGATGCGCACGAATTTTCGCGCAGACATTCCCTGTCATCGCGTTATCAAATCAGACGGCACACTTGGCAGTTATAATCGCCCCGGCGGTACTGCGACGAAACGCTCGCTTCTTATTAACGAGGGTGCACTCGTGAATTAATTAGGCCGATATTCGGTTTTTTGTCAAGAAATACGTATCGGTGGTAGAGTAGCTTCGATGCGGGGAGACCACTTACATACCCACGCCCAAAAGGGCGCGCCGCAGGCCGCTATTCGGCCTGTTAAACATGTCCTCCACGGTCGTACACGTACAGACGAATACGAATGGCTGCAGGATGCACGAAATGACGAGGTTCTCACCCATTTGAAGGCCGAAAATACATACGCTGAGCGCATGATGCGCGGGAGCGAAAAACTGCAGAAAAAGCTCTACAGCGAAATCCGAGCGCGCATCACCGAAAATGATATGTCGGTTCCTGTTGCGCACGGACCCTACACGTATTACATCCGCACTAAAAAAGGTAAACAATACGCTATTCATTGCCGACGGGAGGGGGATAAGGGAAAAGAACAGGTCATACTCGACGAAAATATTCTCGCGAAAGAATCAGACTATTTTTCTCTCGGTGATATAGAAGTCAGCCCCGATCATCGATTGCTCGCGTACACCATCGATACCAAGGGTAACGAAGATCACACGCTCTATATTAAAAATCTTGAAACCGGAGCGTTGAATCCAGAACGTATTCACTCGGTCGGTGACATGCTTTGGTCGGAAGATGGTCAGTATATTTTTTATTCGAAAGAAGAGCATCCGCATCCACCGCGAAAAATCTACCGACATAAGCTTGGCGAATCGCAGGAACACGATGTACTCATCTATGAGGAAACAGACCCGCAGTGGTATGTCGCACTAGGTAAAACGCGTAGTCGTGAATTTATTTTTATCTATGCTGCCAACTACACAACGACCGAGGCGCGGTTCATTCCTGCGAAAGAACCCCTTGCAGAGCCAACGCTTATTGCGGCGCGTACCAAAAACGTACGCTATTACGTCGAGCATCACGCGGGGTACTTCTACATCACGACAAACGAAAAGGCGGTCAACTACAAAATAATGCGCACTCCGGTCCAATCGCCTTCACGCGCGCATTGGAAAACATGGCTCAAACACGATACTTCGCGTTCGGTAAGCGGTCTTGCGCCTTTCGCTTCATTCCTCGCACTCACCATTCGCGAACATGGTTCAGAAGAGATTTATATTTCGTCGCCCGAAGGCGAGCGCGAAAAAGTTGTCTTTCCCGAGGAAGGTCACACGCTCAGTTTTTGGGACGATATTGATTTCGATTCTACGACGATTCGCATTTCATATGATTCGTTCATTACGCCACGAACCGTCTTTGATTACGACGTTGCTGCGAAGGCGTTTACCGTCCGCAAAAAACAAGAAGTGCCGTTTTATCACAAAAATACCTATACATCGAAGCGTGTATGGGTGAAAAATGGTGCGGTTAACATTCCCGTCGTCATCGTCCATAAGAAAAATGTACAAAGGAATGCGCCGCTACTTCTTGAGGCGTATGGGTCTTATGGTATTTCAAACGATCCTCACTTTTCAGTCGCGAGATTGAGTCTTCTAGAGCGTGGCTGGGTCATTGCGCTCGCGCATCCGCGCGGCGGCGGCGAAATGGGCTGGCAATGGCATAAAGACGCTCACAAAATGACAAAGCATCGCACCGGCGACGATTTTATTGCCGTCGCACGATATCTCATAAAAAATAAATATACGACGCGCGAACGACTCGCGATTACCGGCGGCTCAGCTGGCGGAATGCTCATGGGTCAGGTTCTCAATCGCGAACCAGATCTTTTTGGCGCTGCCGTCGTCTATGTTCCTGCTGCTGATCTCATTACCTCACTTCTCGATGAAAACCTTGGGGGCACCCGACTGCACTATGACGAAATCGGCAATCCCCGAATTAACTTTCCAGCACAGTGGGATCCGAAGCTTGGAATTCACGTGACTTGAAGTCGCGGC
>JADMIO011406726.1_pt1 | contig 88290 bp, 83 predicted proteins | sample 8958161 | NCBI WGS metagenome assembly JADMIO01 (sample SAMN16585339, study PRJNA669376) | soil metagenome | isolation source: Crop rotation soil | place: USA: Cullars Rotation, Alabama | collected 2011 | reverse complement strand
GCCGCGACTTCAAGTCACGTGAATTCCAAGCTTCGGATCCCACTGTGCTGGAAAGGGACCGGTACCGGTAACGGTATTAGTAGAGGTGTTAAAACCACCTGTATAATCATAATTACCGTTTTGGCCCTGTGATGTTTGCGCGACAGCGTTTGCACCTAAAATACCCTTTAAAAAATTCACATGGGCAGTTTCATGCGCACTTATAGTTGATAAGGCGGCTCTCTCGGCTGTTGAAAATACCAATCCCGGAGCTGCTAAGCCTTTAACATAAAAGTCAGCTTCCAAATACTCTAATTTTAAAGCATAGTTAAGCACATCATTTACTGTTGGTGTGGCTGTTTGGCCATATGCTTTTTTGAATAAGGTACTAAATACCATTGGTACAGCAGCTAATGCTACTTTTGAACCAAAGCTTGTGATGTTTTTAATAGCAGCACGGCGCGGGCTGATCCTGTCCTGAAACTCCGGGTCAGCTATGTTTATTTCGTCTATTATATTTAATAAGTTCATGTTGTTAATAATTAAAATGATACATAACCATAGTTAGATGCATTTACCTTGGTTTTAAGGTAAGTGTTGGCAGTTGCCAATACTTCGGCAATGGTTTTTTGTTTATCCAAACCATTGGCATCAATAATAGTATTGTCGGCAAAACTGCCCGGGCTAACCAAATTGCGGATATAGGCCGCGTGTCTTGCCTCAACAGATACTATTTTACCTGCGATCAAAAGATAGTTAGCATCCTTAATTAAATAACCTGCTCCATTATAAGCGCTTACACCCAAGTCTTCAAAAGCTTGCGCAGTTTGCAAAACCTTAGTACGACTTGAAAAATCAATTGAGCTAAAATCAGGTGTTAAAGCTTGAATAGCATTTGAACCTAAAGCTGCTTTAAAAAACTCACGGTGGCCAACTTCATGCTCACGTATGTCTGTTAATAAAGAGGTTTCAGCAGATGTAATACCGCTGTAAGGTGTAGCGGCAACCTGGATGTAAAATGCGGCTTCTAATTGCTCTAACGCATAAGCGTAGTTTAAAATTGCAAAGTCGCCGGTTGCGCCAATGTCAATACCGGTAGTTGGCATAACCCGGTTTTCCTTTCTACAAGATGCCGCGGCTAACATGCCCATACTGGCTACGCCAACACCTGCATAGCGCAAAAACGACCTCCGGGCCATCATCGTGCTTTCTTCAATTTGTGTTTCTGTTTTCATAGGTAGTTTGTTGATAGATTTTATATTAGTTGTTTGGTAGATTTAAATGATGTACGTAAATTATCAGGAGCGGATTTAAATTAGTTACTTTTTGTAACTCCATTTTGGAGTAGCAGGTAGAAATTTATTTGATCATGCTCATTATAAATCATTAATTTATATAAATTGCCATAGTGAATAAAAGAGTAATCAATTTGTATTTTATAGCTGATTACAGGTGAATAAAATGGTTTGACAATTATGATTACTACTTTATTAATAACAATCACACATTAAGTACAAGTAGTAATAGTTAATAGTTTTTATTTACAAGAAAGTTGTTACAACCTATAGCGTTAACATGATAGAACAACCCGAATTATATATTGAGGCTTTAATATTTGCTTCGGAGCAAGGTATACGTGTAGAAGAAATAATTTATTGCCTGCAAGCCGCCGCCGAGCGTGACTTTACGGTTGATGAAGTAAAAACCGCTTTAGCCAATATTCAACAAAAATACCGCGATGAAAACCTGGCAATTGAACTGGTTAACATAAACAACGGTTACCAGTTTTTAACCAAAAAGGCCTTTCATCCGGTTATTAGTTTATTACAATTACAACGGTCAAAAAAGAAGCTAAGTCAGGCCGCTTTAGAAACTCTGGCCATAGTTGCTTATAAGCAACCTGTAACCAAAACAGATGTAGAACAGATACGTGGTGTAAACTGCGATTACTCGATACAAAAACTACTGGAAAAAGAATTAATTACCATTTCAGGCAAATCCGACGGGGTAGGAAAACCGCTTTTATATAGTACCAGTTCGCTTTTTATGGATTATTTTGGTATAAATAGTATCGACGAATTACCTCATATTAAAGAACTTACTGATAACTCAACCTCAATTGGCGAGCAGGCAGAATAATTTTAAAAGTTTTTTTAAATAAAAATGATTTTAATTATTTTTACTAGTGAAATGGATGGGCATCATTAATTGCGCCTGTTAAATAGCTAAAAGATATAAAACAAAACTCACCAGAATGGGAACGCCAAAAAAACCTGACAACAAGAAGATACCTTCTAAAAGTACAGAAGAAGATGACGATGACGATTTGGACACAACTACTCAAAATGAAGAATTAGATGAAGATGATGATTTTGATGGCCCATTAGACGACGATTTGGGTTTCAATGATTTTGATGATGACGATGACGACGACGATTATTAATAAATATTAATATATACTATTCAATTTAAGCATTCAGCCATTCGCTGGATGCTTTTTTTATATTTGAAACATGGTAATAACCGAAGTTACAAACAAAGCCACCCGTAAAGCCTTTTTAGATACTGCACGCATTATTTACAAAAGCGATGATAATTGGGTTTGCCCATTAGATAATGATATTGAAGCGGTTTTCGATCCTAAAAAAAATAACTTCTTTCAATTTGGTAAATCCACCCGCTGGATATTAAAGGATGATAACGGTAACTTAATTGGCCGTGTTGCTGCATTCATAAACGAAAAAAAAGCATACAACTATGAGCAGCCAACAGGTGGCATGGGGTTTTTTGAGTGTATTGATAACCAGGAGGCTGCTTTTAAATTGTTTGATACTGCCAAAGCCTGGTTACAACAAAATGGCATGCAGGCAATGGATGGCCCCATTAACTTTGGCGAGAACGATACCTTTTGGGGATTATTGGTTGAAGGCTTTACTCCTCCATCCTATGGCATGAATTATCATCCGCCTTATTACAAAGCATTCTTTGATAATTATGGCTTCACTACTTTGTACGAACAAATAACCAATCATTTAGACGTACACAAGCCATTCCCAGAGCGTTTTTATAAAATAGCTAAATGGGTTACCCAAAAACCCGGTTATGAGTTTAAGCATTTAAAGGTAAGCGAGATAGATAAATTCGCTGCGGATTTTATTGAAATATACAATGATGCCTGGGCCGATTTTGAAAACTTTGTGCCTATAACCTACGATACCATATTAGGAAGCTTCAATAAAATGAAAGCTATTATGGACGAAAATATGATAGGTTTTGCATATGTAAACGGCGAGCCTGCATCGTTCAACATTGTATTGCCAGATGCCAACCAAATGATAAAACCTTTAAAAGGAAAACTGGACCTGATAGGCAAACTTAAGTTTTTGTATTACCGTTGGAAGGGGGTTACCCGCATGCGCGGGATAGTAATGGGCACCAAAAAGAAGTTTCAGAACCATGGGCTGGAATCGGGATTGTTTATTAAGCTGGGTGAATATGTGTTACCACTGAACCAGTACGATACGTTGGAATTATCATGGGTGGGCGATTTTAATGACAAGATGGTTAACCTGCATTATAGCATGGGGGCTACCTTTGCCAACAAACACCTAACCATGCGAAAGATATTTTAAACAAAAAAGCCTCCCGAAATTCGGGAGGCTTTTTTATTATGCAGTTATGCGGTTATGTCTTAGCTCTTCAAAAAGCTCGATCACTTTCTTTTGCAGATCGATAATTTCATTTTCGCGGTCAGTTAGTTTTTTATTAACTACTTCTAATTCATTAATGAATTTTTGATCCTGCTCCAATTCGTTAAAAGTAAGTAGTTGAACTACCGACATTTCAAACAAATTAGATATCTGCTCCAACCTTGATAAATTGATATCAGTAATACCGGTTTCAATTTTAGAGAAGGCAGGGATTGAAATATCTAGTCTTTTTGCAACATCCTCCTGACTCCATCCTTTTTGGTGACGTAGTAACCTAATTTTTTTACCTAATGTTTTCATTCTCGCTGTGTAAGATAAGGGGTTTTCTCAATAGTTAATAAAGTTACTAATATAAATGATTTGTTGCTAATTTTTTAATAATTTATTTGTAATATCTGGTAAATTGATCCCACCAAAATTTCCCGAACTCATCAATAATAGATTCCTATTAGCTATATCCAGCTTTTCCAGATAGGCTAAAAGCAATTGTGGGTCATCAAAAAACAACAGATCACTTTTTGAAAATGCCTCTTTTACCGTCTCTGCCGGGTAAGGCTCCATCTTCTTTTGCTCAAAGGTTTTCTTGTCAATAAATACAATCGCGTTATCGGCTTCATTCATTGTACCGGCATATTCAGCTAAAAAATCTTTGTTTAAACTACTAAAAGTATGCAGTTCAATACAAGCTATTAACTTCCTTTTTGGGAACTGGGCTTTAACCGCGTGGACAGTAGCTTGTAATTTTGAAGGTGAATGTGCGAAATCTTTAAAAACATGCGAAGTGGCAGATTTCCCTAACAACTCCAACCTTCTAGCCGCACCTTTAAATGTAGTGATGGCTTTATAAAAATCAACCGTACTAATTTCTAATGCTTGACACACCAACCTGGCAGCCTCCATGTTTAACAGGTTATGCTCGCCAAATACTTGTAGTGGGTATTTTTCGCCTTCGCTGATAATAGTGGTAACACCATCTTCAATTATAAACTGAGGTAAGGCATAAGGTAATTTTTTAACTGCGGATGAATGGTTAACCACCACATCATCCAATACCTTATCGGTTTGGCTGTAAATTAACCGGCCACCCGGCTGTATGGTATCAATAAATATTTTAAATTGTTCGGTATAGCTGTCGAAAGTGGGAAAAACATTAATATGATCCCAGGCTATACCGCTTATAACAGCAATATTAGCTTTATATAAATGAAACTTGGGCCGCCTGTCAATCGGCGAAGCTAAATATTCATCACCCTCAATAACCATTATCGGTGCATCATGCGTAAGTCCCACCATGGTTTCAAAACCTTCTAACTGGGCGCCTACCAGGTAATCAAATTTTTTACCCACAGCCTGCAGCACATGTAAAATCATGGATGTTATGGTAGTTTTACCATGGCTACCTCCTATTACTACACGCAGTTTATTTTTTGATTGCTCGTAAATATATTCGGGATATGAATAAACTTTAAGGCCCAATTCCTGCGCTTTTAATAACTCAGGATTATCAATGCGGGCGTGCATACCTAAAATAATGGCATCAATATCGGCGGTTATCTTCGCCGGATACCAACCTTGCTCCTGCGGTAACAAGCCATATTTATTTAACCGCGAAGCAGATGGCTCAAATATCACATCATCCGATCCGGTTACATTGAATCCCTTTTTATGTAGGGCAATAGCTAAGTTGTGCATAGCCGCGCCGCCTATCGCTATAAAGTGTACTCTCATAGTATTTACTTAACAAATTTTGCAGCTACCCATTCTTTATCTTTTTTATGGCTGACGTATCTCATTCCATATTCACCGGCTGCCTCAGTAATAATATCCAGATCAGGCGACTCATAAAATCCGCTAAAATATATCTCGCCATCATCTTTCAATGCTTCCCCATAACGTGCCATCTGATCTAACAGGATATTACGGTTGATATTGGCCAATATAATATCATAACGCTCATTAGGTATAGCCTCTTTTGAACCGCAAAGCGATGTAATATTGGTGATGTTATTTAGCGTTGCATTCTCAATAATGCTTTCATAGCAGATCGGGTCATAATCTATAGCTACTATATCCGTGGCACCTAACTTGGAAGCCATTATGGCTAATATGCCTGTACCCGCCCCCATATCCAGCACCTTTTTTCCGGCAAAATCATTTTCCAGTATCAGTTGCAGCATCATTGCTGTGGTTTGGTGGTGCCCGGTGCCAAACGCCATTTTAGGGTCGATGACTATTTCATACTTAAACTCTGGGCGCGGTTCATGAAAAGTAGCACGTACAAACAATCGATCGTCAATAGCTATTGGCTCAAAATTGCTTTCCCATAGTTTGTTCCAGTTTTTATGTGGGATGACATTCACTTCATAACTGAATGTAAACATATCTTGATAGGCAGATAACGCCTCATTCAGTTGCCCCTCGTCAAATTCAGACGCCGGAATATAGGCTTTAAACCCTGTTTCTACTTCTTCAAAAGTGTCGAAGCCTATATTCCCCAAAGCATCAATTAAGATATCTTTTTGGTAATCTTCGCTATCAGTAAGGGTAAAAAGTAATTCGTTATAATTCATTGTGTAGATGTAAGTATTGAGATGTGAGACTTGAGATGAATTAAAAACTCCATACTCATATCTCACATCTCACAACTAGAATTAATTAAACGCCTTAATAATATCAGTAAAATCGCGTGATTTTAAAGAAGCACCGCCTATCAAACCACCATCAATATCCGGTTGTGCAAATAGTTCAGCAGCATTTTTAGGGTTACAGCTACCACCGTATAAAATGGTAGTGGCGTCAGCAACCTGCTGATCGTATTTAGCGGCAATTTCTTTGCGGATAAAAGCATGTATCTCTTGTGCTTGCTCTGATGTAGCAGTAACACCTGTGCCTATCGCCCAAACTGGCTCGTAAGCTATAACCAATTTACCAAACTGCGCGGCATCTAGATGGAAAACACCTTCAACCAGCTGGCTTTTAATGATATCAAAATGGGTATTTGCTTCACGCTCCTGCAATGTTTCGCCAATGCAGAAAATAGGTTTCAAATCATTAGCTAAAACAGTATCAGTTTTTTTAGCTAACAACTCGTTTGTCTCACCAAAATACTGGCGGCGCTCCGAGTGGCCCAAAATAACATACTGCGCACCTACAGACTTGATCATCTTAGCAGATATCTCGCCGGTATAAGCACCGCTTTCGGCCTGGTGAGCATTTTGTGCGCCGACTGATAAACGGATTTGCCCTTTGGCCAACTGCACCAAACTATGCATATGTATAAACGGACTGCAAATTACAGCTTCCTGCGTACCGGTTACTTCATCATTTATCATATTTATAACTTCCGAAAAAACACTTAATCCTTCGTTATAATCCAAATTCATTTTCCAGTTACCGGCAACAATTTTTTTTCTCATGTCTTTAATTTGTTCATGGACCATAGTTCATGGTTCATGGTATAATGTTTATTAATTTAAAATCTTAAATAGCTATGATTTATGAACCATCAACTAAAAAGCCCACGGTACTCTTCTGTTAATTCAAAAACTTTTTGCAGTATATCCCGCTCCTGTTGGTCAAATACCCGATCACGGCGAACGTATACCCTTTCGGCAGTTTCAAACATCTTTTGTATGGAGTAGGTTTCAAAACCCATACCGCCGCCCCAGGCAAAATCAGGTATAAAATTATTATGCATTTTTTCGCCAAATACGTTAGCGCTTACTCCCACCACTGTACCTGTATTAAACATGGTATTTATACCGCATTTAACATGATCGGCCATAATTAAGCCACAAAATTGCAGCCCCGTTTTTCGGAAATGCCCTGTGGTATAGTCCCATAACTTCACCTCGGCATAGTTATTCTTAAGGTTGGAGTTATTGCTATCGGCACCTATATTGCACCACTCGCCTAAAACCGAATTACCCAAAAAGCCATCATGCCCTTTAGATGAATAACCCCATATAACAGCATTACTTATCTCGCCGCCAACACGTGAGTGCGGGCCAACAGTAGTAGCGCCATATATTTTAGCCCCCATTTTTACTTGTGAGTGTTCGCATAATGCAAATGGGCCACGAATATTGGAACCTTCCCATACCTCGGTATCGGCACCTAAATAAATAGGGCCGTTGGTGGTATTAAATGTAGAACATTCAGCCACAGCACCTTTTTCAGCAAAAAAATCAGTGCCAATAACGGTATTGGTACTGCTGATGGTGGCGCTGTTGCGGCCTTGAGTTAATAATTTAAAATCTTTACGTAGCTCTACATCGTTTTTCTGGAAAATATCTTCCGGATGCTTTATATCTACAAAAGGATGAGTATAGGCTATTATCCTATCCGGTTTGGTATCAACATTAAACTCATGTGATTTATAACCTTTAACCGCGATCAACAAATCGCCGGCTTTTAACGCATCGCCATTTTCAAGTTGCAAAATTGCTGATATCAACGCGTCATCCGGGCAAACAGAACCGTTAATAAATATATTATCAGCCGTATAATTTACCGGGAACTTGGCCTGCAAATAAGGCTGGGTATAAAAGGAATAATCTGTATTTAAGTGCCTGGCCCACTTTTCGGCAATGGTAAGTATACCAATGCGCAAGTCGGCAACAGGGCGAGTGTAGGTTAAGGGCAGTAAGGTTGTGTGTGCGTTATCGTCAAACAGGATAATTGCCATAGCACAAAAATAAAAAAAGTCCCGACTGCAAAGCCGGGACTTGTAAATATTTTATTAACACCAGGTTAGTTTTTGTTGTAACGGGTGCGGAATTTATCGATACGACCAGCAGTATCAACCAGTTTCATTTTACCGGTATAGAAAGGGTGTGATGTATGAGAAATCTCTAATTTTACTAATGGATATTCGTTGCCATCTTCCCATTTTACTGTTTCACGGGTTTCGATGCATGATTTAGTGATAAAAGAATAGTCGTTTGACATATCTTTAAATACTACTAATCTATAGTTTGATGGATGCAGATCTTTTTTCATTTCAATATTACTTCTTATAAAAGAGGTGCAAATGTAATGATTGTTTTTTAATTTATAAAGAGTGTTTTAAAAAAGTTTAAAGATTGTTTACCTCTCCTTCCTGCATGTCAACTGGGCACTTTTTATACACTTGTCCAAATATTGTAAATTATTAAGTTAGTATGACCAATTTACCTTATCTTGAATGATTTTAAATAAAAAGTTTGCTTATCTTTGTGCTATTAATATATTTAAAATGAATATTCCTATTTACCTTGATAACAATGCCACCACACCCATGGATCCACGGGTATTGGAAGCTATGTTGCCTTACTTTACGGATAAGTTTGGTAATGCCGCAAGCCGTAATCACCCATTTGGTTGGGTAGCCGAAGAAGGTGTTGATTACGCCCGCGAACAAGTGGCTAAACTAATTGGTGCCAGCGAAAAAGAAATCATCTTCACATCAGGCGCTACAGAATCAGACAACCTGGCTATTAAAGGTGTGTTTGAAATGTATAAAGAAAAAGGTAACCACATTATAACTACCGTTACCGAGCATAAAGCCGTTTTAGACGCGTGTAAACACGTTGAAAAATTGGGTGGTCGTGTTACTTACCTTCCGGTACAGGAAGATGGTTTATTGGACCTCGCCGTTTTAGAAGCTGCTATGACACCGGAAACCATTTTGGTATCAGTAATGTATGGTAATAACGAAATTGGTGTTATACAACCTATAAAAGAAATATCAGCCATTGCCCACAGACACGGCGCTTTGTTTATGACAGACGCGGTGCAGGCAGTTGGTAAAATACCTGTTGATGTTAATGCTGATGGTATTGACCTTTTGGCTTTATCGGCACATAAATTTTACGGACCTAAAGGCGTTGGCGCATTATACGTTCGCCGTAAAGGACCGAGAGTAAAAGTTACCGCACAAATGGACGGCGGCGGCCACGAGCGTGGAATGCGTTCGGGTACCTTGAACGTGCCGGGCATTGTTGGCTTGGGTAAAGCAGCTGAACTTTGTCGTTTAGAAATGGAAAGTGAAGCTAAACGCTTATCGGCTTTACGCGATAAATTGGAAGCCGGATTAACCGTATTGGAAGAAAGCTATGTAAACGGTAATGTTAACCATCGCTTACCACACGTAGCAAATATATCATTCAAATATGTAGAGGGTGAAGGTTTAATGATGGCAATGAAGGATCTGGCAGTATCTTCAGGATCAGCTTGTACCTCAGCATCATTAGAGCCGTCATACGTATTAAAAAGTTTGGGCCTGTCTGATGATTTGGCACACTCTTCGATACGTTTTGGCTTAGGCCGATTTACTACTGAAGAAGAGGTTGATTACGCAATTAAAGTAACCAAAGATGCCGTTACCCACCTGCGCGAACTATCTCCGCTTTGGGAAATGTTTAAAGAAGGCATTGACCTTGACTCAATTGAGTGGGCAGAACATTAATTGATTTCGAATTTCGGATGTTCAATTTCGAATTTGACAGCCGGATAGAGTTTAAAAATAAATATTAAAAACAGGGATAGAGAATTATAGATTTAAAAAATCCGAAATCGAAAATTTGAAATCCGAAATATAAAAGACTATGGCTTATTCAGATAAAGTAATTGATCACTACACTAACCCTCGCAACGTGGGTACGCTTGATAAAAGTAGCCACAAAGTAGGTACAGGTTTAGTTGGTGCCCCTGAGTGCGGCGACGTTATGCGCCTGCAAATAGAGGTTGATGATAACAACGTTATAACCGACGCTAAATTCAAAACTTTTGGATGCGGTTCGGCTATTGCTTCATCATCGTTGGCTACCGAATGGTTAAAAGGCAAAAGCATTGATGATGCTATGCAAATTGACAATATGGATATTGTTGAAGAGCTGGCTTTACCACCGGTAAAAATTCACTGCTCGGTACTAGCCGAGGATGCTATTAAAGCAGCTATTAATGACTACCGCGTTAAAAACGGCCTGGAAGCCATTGAAGTTGAAAAATCGCATCACTAATTTTTAGACGTGAATATTGAGATGTGAGATTGAGATTAAACGCTGTCTCAAATTTCGTATCTAACATCTAAAATCTAACAAACAAAATGGTAACTGTAACTGATAAAGCGAAAGATAAGATAGAACACCTTATGCAGGATTCGGGGCTTGATGCTTCGTATTTTCTGCGTGTGTCTGTTCAGGGGGGTGGCTGTTCGGGGTTATCATATAATCTCGACTTCGACAACGAAGAGAAAAAAGGCGACCAGTTTTTTGAAGACAAGGGCGTACGCATGTGCCTGGATATGAAATCATTCTTATATCTGGCCGGTACCGAATTGGATTTTAGCGACGGGTTAAATGGTAAAGGTTTTAATTTCCACAACCCTAACGCCAGCCGTACCTGCGGCTGCGGCGAGAGTTTTTCGGTATGATGTTTATCTTATAATAGATATTAAAAAGGCCCGATATGTATCGGGCCTTTTTTGTTTTAAAACATTCCGTTACTATGCATCATCTTTTCAGGCACTTCCTGTTTTACATGATGATGTTCAATTACTTTGCCATATTCTATCTTAAAAATGTCAAATAAAGCATACGATTTACCTCCTTGCTTTAACTCTGAATGAACAGCAATATAATCATCATCTACAATTAAATGATGTATGAATATCCCCTTTTGATCATAGAGGTTTAGGATAGAGTTTTTATCTGCCGCTTTTAATTGAGTTATATTAATTGTCGGCTGTTGTTTAGTTGCCTGATCTTCGGTAACGTCCCAATGCTCAACTGCCAACTCATCCTGCAATCTGAATAGCTCCATTATCACAGTATGCTTACCCATAAAGTGCATATCTAAATGAGCCACAACATAATCGCCCTCGGCAATTAGATTTACAATTGGCGAGGGGGCACTTTCCTCTACCGGCGGCAGCTTTTTTAAAAACTCTACCATTTCTAAAAGCCCGTCACGACCATCTTTGCCCATTGGGCTATGTTGTATATAGTTCTCACTTACATAATCAGCAATCATTTCGCTTTTTCGCAGCCTGACTATATTCCTGTAAAATTGGGTTATTATTGTTTTATTAGTATTTGGTTCCATTACTATCATTGTTAAATATCCATGCAATAGCACAGATAATAAATTATTATGTTATTTGAATTTTGAGGCAATAAAGTACTAACAGAACTTAAAAGTCTGTGTCTTCCCCGTTGAGAGATTGGCCTGAGCGACCGCTATGCGTATGTGATGATAGTAATAATGTGTTAAAGATAAACACTTTTCAATTCTTAAAAAATAAAATTAGTTTTGTTATCCATTATAAAACCCGCATATGAGCCAGCAAACTGAGCGCCGAACCGTACCCAGCTTAATTCGTTACTTGGTAAAACATACCCATCCGGATACACGCCCCTTTTTAGCACATAAAGTTGGTGAGCAATGGATAGATATTACCTATCGCGAAGCATTGGAAAAGATTGACGCGATATCTGCCTGGTTTTTAAGCATAGGTATACAAAAAGGCGATAAGCTGGCCTTAATAATAGAGAATGGCCCAGACTATATTTATTACGACCAGGCACTGCAACAAATTGGCGGTGTTAATACGTCCATCTATCCTACCCTTACCGAAACAGAGATAGAATACATTTTAAACGACTCAAAAGCGCGTACCATTATTGTGGGCAACCCTTTCCTGTTTAAAAAAGTACTGCGCATTGCAAATAACTGTCCCGAACTAATACGCATTATTCCTGCCTGCGAGGAATGGGAAAAATATAGTGACAAACTGAAAGATAAACTTCATGCTGAAGTAATAGGTTTTAACCAGGTTATCGACAAGGGCATGCAGCTGGTAATGCAATTCCGCACAACTATTGATGCACGCCGTGAATCTATATTGCCATCAAATCTATCCTGCTTAATATATACATCAGGCACTACAGGCACGCCTAAAGGTGTAATGCTTTCGCATTATAACCTGGTAGAGAATGTACGGAATAGCCTGATACAGATACCAGTGGTTGAAAAAACGGATACATTCCTATCTTTTCTACCCTTGTCTCACGTATTTGAGCGCACGGCAACATATCATATATGTTTATACGCGGGCTGTAAAATAGCTTTCGCTCAAAGCCTGGAATTGCTGGCGAAAAACATGGCTGAGGTCAGCCCTACTATAATGAACTGCGTACCACGTTTATTGGAACGTATACATGATCGGGCAATGAAGAATGGCACATCTGCCGGAGGCATTAAAGCTAAAATATTTACTTGGTCGCTGGGGATTGGGCGCGAGTATAGGTTAGTTAAAGAAGCGGGTAATGCACCGGGGCTGATCTTATCTACCAAATATGCCATTGCCGAAAAATTAGTATTCGGTAAAATAAAGGCGCGTACTGGTGGCCGATTGAAATTCATGATATCGGGCGGTGGCGCTTTACCCAAAAACATTGGTGAGTTTTTTGGGGATTTGGGTATTAAAATATTAGAAGGTTTTGGCTTAACAGAGACATCACCTGTAATGGCGGTAACAGAATATCATCGACAGGTATATGGTACCGTGGGCCGCATTATTCCGGGTATTGAGGTGGCGATACAAAATGTAGATACCAAAGAGATTTATACCATACAAACACACGATACATTTAAGGAAGATTTCCAGTCGGAAGAGGGCGAGATCATAGTGCGTGGGCATTGCGTGATGCAAGGCTATTTAAACAAGCCCGAAGAAACCGCTGCCACTATAGATAAAGATGGCTGGCTGCATACCGGCGACATTGGCCGCTATTTTAAGGGCAACCTGCAAATAACCGACCGTTTAAAAAATATGCTGGTAAATGCCTATGGCAAAAACGTTTATCCTACCCCGGTAGAAAACATCTACCTAAAAAGCCCTAAAATTGAAGGCGTATTTTTAATTGGCGATAAACGCGAATATATTACCGCTATCATTATCCCTGCCAAAGAATTATTACAGGAAACCTTTAACCTGGATGAAGCCTATTTTGAACAGCCCGATCTGTTTATTGAAGATACAGCGATAAAAAGTTGGCTAAATGAAGACATCAAGCGCTTATCAAACGAGTTAGCCAAATTTGAACGCATCAAAAACTTTAAGATCAAGCGCAAACCTTTCAGTATGGAAGACGGTGAGATAACCCCTACCATGAAACCCAAACGCAAGATCATCGAAAAGAAATACGCTGATGCGATTGAGGAGTTGTATTTGCAAAGTGTCGAGGCGGATTAATTATATCACGCAGATATGGCGTTAATAATATCATATTGAGTAATGATCTCAATTTTACCCTGCTCATCTTCCACTAATACCGCAATATTATCTTTATTGATCAATCCAGATATCCTGTCAATTGATGTATTCAGATCAACGAATGGGAAAGGCGGTGTAGTAATTTGACTCACCGGGTGAGATTTTAAAGAAGGGTTTTCCAGCAAGGCATCCAAAATATCACTTTCGGTAATTTTACCTATTACCATTCCTTTTTGAGTAACCGGTATCTGGGATATATTTAATGATTTAATAGTATTGATGGCTTCCAATACGGTTCTATCGCTATCAATAGTAACTATCTCCTGGTTTTCCTTTTTGCTGATAATATCGCGGGCAGTAAGCTTTTCGTCTTTCAGGAATCCACGATCGCGCAGCCAATCGTCATTATACATTTTGCCCAGGTAGCGTGTGCCATGATCCGGGAAGATAATAACAACCACATCACCTGCTTTAAACCTATCCTTCATTTGCAACAAACCTGCAACTGCAGAACCGGTTGAGTTTCCTGCAAATATACCTTCTTTGCGGGCTATCTCGCGTGTCATTAAAGCAGCATCCTTATCAGTTACTTTTTCAAAATGATCTATCAGGCTAAAATCTACGTTGGCCGGTAAAAAGTCCTCGCCAATACCTTCGGTGATGTATGGGTATATCTCGTTCTTATCAAATATGCCAGTGTCCTTATATTTTTTAAATACTGATCCATAGGTATCAATTCCTAAAATCTGAATGTTGGGATTTTTTTCTTTTAAATACCTGGCCGTACCTGAAATAGTTCCACCCGTACCTACACCAACAATCAAATGCGTTATCTTACCTTCGGTTTGCTCCCATATTTCGGGACCTGTTTGTTCGTAATGCGCCTGGGAATTAGACAGGTTATCATACTGATTAGGCTTCCACGAATTTGGCACCTCACGCTCCAAACGTGATGAGACGGAGTAATATGAACGCGGATCTTCCGGGTCAACATTTGTTGGGCAAACGATCACCTCGGCACCAAAGGCACGCAATGCATCAAATTTCTCTTTTGATTGCTTGTCCGTACTGGTAAAAATACATTTATACCCTTTTATAACCGCGGCAATAGCCAAACCCATACCGGTATTACCTGATGTACCTTCAATGATAGTTCCACCCGGTTTAAGCTTACCGCTTTTCTCGGCATCCTCAATCATTTTAAGGGCCATACGGTCCTTAATTGAATTACCAGGATTAGTTGTCTCAATTTTAGCTAAAACCGTTGCCGGTATCTCTTTAACTATCTTATTCAGTTTCACCAACGGCGTATGGCCTATGGTTTCGAGTATATTGTTGTACCACATGTTGTAGTTGTATAGCTAAAACCGCAAATGTTTAACAGTTAAACCACCATTAATTAATTGCTTTAATGATTCGATACCTACTTTTAGGTGTGTCTCTACAAATTGGGCGCTTACTTTCGAATCGCTTTCGGTTGTTTTTACACCCTCCGGTATCATCGGCTGATCAGACACTAATAACAACGCCCCCGTTGGTATTTTGTTAGCGAAACCGCAGGTAAAAATAGTAGCAGTTTCCATGTCCACAGCCATGGCACGAAGTTCCTTTAGGTAGCTCTTAAACTTCTTATCGTGTTCCCAAACCCTGCGGTTGGTAGTGTAGCAAGTCCCTGTCCAATAATCTAATGAGAAATCGCGTATGGTAGTTGATATTGCTTTTTGTAGTGCAAATGATGGCAGCGCAGGCACTTCGGCAGGCAGGTAATCGTTTGATGTACCTTCGCCTCTTATGGCGGCTATTGGCAATATCAGGTCGCCTACATTATTTTTTCTTTTAAGTCCCCCGCATTTACCTAAAAATATAACCGCTTTGGGGTGTATGGCGGTTAGCAAGTCCATCACGGTTGCCGCTACCGAGCTACCCATACCAAAGTTGATGATGGTCATTCCGTTAGCAGTTACGCTTTGCATCGGTTTATCTAAACCCATTATTGGTGCATTGTCGTTCCATTCAGAGAACAACTGTATATATTTTGAAAAGTTGGTTAATATTATATAATCCCCAAACTGGTCAAGCGGGCGACCTGTATAACGCGGCAACCAATTTGCTACAATGGCATCTTTAGTTTTCAATCCTTTCCTGATGGGGGTCTGTACTTCTTTAACTACGGGCACAGCTCCGTCCTTTTTTACATTGAGTTCTTCGTTCATGTCTTCTTTCCTCTTTTTTTCGTCTATTATTAAATATACAATTAATCTGCGGGTAATTACGCAAACCTTTTTATACAGCAAACCCCGGCACATGGGCCAGGGCTGCAATGTTTATTCTAAATGTAGGCTTTAGTTATTTATATACTGTTAAGCTACTTTTAATTTTTTAAGGTCCGATCGGTCAAACTTCTCGCGGGCATAATCTAAATTGATCACCAGTTTTTTTACATCCTTTTTAGATGGGAACTCAAACATGGCGTCTATCATTATAGCTTCACAGATAGAGCGCAAGCCACGTGCACCTAGCTTAAACTCTACGGCTTTATCAACTATAAAGTCTAATACTTCGTCTTCAAACTCTAATTTTACACCTTCATAATCAAACAGCTTTTTATACTGCTTTAATAATGAATTTTTAGGCTCAACCAAAATATTGTACAAGGCTTCCCTATCCAACGGATTAAGATAAGTAAGTACCGGTAAACGGCCTATTAGTTCTGGTATCAATCCGAATGATTTCAGATCCTGCGGAGAGATGTATTTGTAAAGATTTTTCAGATCGATCTCCGCATCATTTCCCTGTAGTTTGTAACCAACAGTTTGTGTGCGTAAGCGATTTGCTATCTTTTTCTCAATACCATCAAAAGCACCACCGCATATAAACAAGATATTACTGGTGTTAACAGTTATCATTTTCTGATCAGGGTGCTTACGGCCACCTTGAGGTGGTACGTTGACCATGGTACCTTCTAATATTTTTAATAACGCTTGTTGCACACCTTCACCACTTACATCGCGGGTTATAGAAGCATTATCGCTTTTACGGGCAATTTTATCAACCTCATCAATGTATACAATACCCTTTTCGGCCATCGCTACATCATAATCAGCAGATTGCAGTAAACGGGTCAGGATACTTTCAACATCCTCGCCTACATAACCCGCTTCTGTTAATACAGTAGCATCACAAATACAAAATGGGACATTTAATATTTTAGCTAATGTTTTAGCCAATAAGGTTTTACCTGTACCTGTCTCGCCCACCATAATGATGTTCGATTTTTCTATCTCTACTTCGTCCTTATCAATACGTTGGTTTAAACGCTTGTAGTGATTGTAAGTAGCAACGGCAAGTATTTTTTTTGCATCGTCCTGGCCTATTACATATTGGTCAAGGTGAGTTTTTATTTCGTATGGTTTTAAAACAATTGGCGAATTAGGCGAAGTTTTAACCTTACGCACCTTTAATTCTTCGGCCAATATTTCATTTGCCTGATTAACGCACTTATCACAAATGTGTGCATCCAACCCCGCTATAAGCATCAGTGAATCCTGCTTGCCTGCGCCGCAAAATGAACACCTTATCTCTTTACTATTTTTATTCATTGTGATGTGATTACTACAAATTTACTGAATCGGCATGAAATTATCAATGTATTAAACGCTTAGTGAATAGCTGAAAGTATATCTCCTGCCATAAACTAAGCGTTTGACATTACAACTTATTTATTACTTCTTTGTTTTATTGCCTCTTAAAATTTCATCTATCATACCAAATTCTTTGGCTTCTTCGCTTGTCATCCAGTAATCACGATCTGATGCTGAATGAACCTTTTCGTAAGATGCACCGCTATGATCGGCTATAATTTGGTATAATTCTTTTTTCAGTTTGGTGATCTCATGGTAAGATATTTCGATATCTGATTGTTGACCCTGCGCACCACCTGATGGTTGGTGTATCATTACACGTGAGTGTGGTAATGCAGCACGTTTACCATCGGCACCGGCACATAACAATACAGCGCCCATTGATGCTGCCATACCTGTACAGATAGTTGCAACATCATTTGATATTAGCTGCATGGTATCATAAATACCTAACCCCGCATAAACAGAACCACCCGGTGAGTTGATATAAAGCTGTATATCGCGTTTTGCATCAGCAGACTGCAAGAATAATAATTGCGCCTGTATAACATTGGCATTTTGATCATATATAGGATCGCCAAGGAAAATAATACGATCCATCATTAAACGCGAAAACACGTCTAATTGCGAAATATTTAACTGCCGTTCCTCAATAATATAAGGAGTATAGCCCATTGGCGGGGTCACAATACCGGTTGGGGCATTGCTGCGGTTTACACCACCAATAAATTTATCTACATAAGTACTGCTAATGCGATGATGTTTAACAGCATATTTTCTGAATTCGTTTTTATCCGGATTTGTGTTCATGATAGTTATTTAAAATGTGTAAGTCGCGAGTTGTTAATCGCGATAAATATAGTTTTTAGTTGAATATAATTTTTAATATAAAGTTTTTTAAAAGTCAAAAAAAAAGCACCTGCCGTTGGCAAGTGCTTTCGATATAAAAGATATTAAGTTTAAATTACTTCACCAGTTCTTGAAACTTGTTGTATGCTATGTCTTTTTTATCTAAAGTAATAACGCTTTTAATTTGATCTAAAACTTTAAGCGCTTTTACTTCTTCAAACACCTTATTGGCATTTTCTTTATTTTGCAGGTACTGTACAGCATATTGTGCTAATTGCTCCTCGCCTAGTGGCTGCGGGCTGTACATTCTAAATTGCATATCAAGGCTTTGTTTTGCTGCCGCGAAAACTTCCTCATATTTGATCTCGATCTTGTTATCTTTCAATATCTTGTTCTCGATCAAGGTCCATTTCAGGTTTTTTGCAAAGTCCTGGTAACCGCCTTGCAATTCCTCTTCACTTAAGTTTTCATTAGTTGCTCTTAACCAACGTTTTAAAAACTCATCAGGCAATTCAAAATTTACTTTATCTAAAGCATAGTTATAAATGTCATTTTGCAATTTACGTTCTGCATCCTGTACCATCATGCTTTCTACCTCTTCGGTAATTTTAGCCCTAAAGCCGGCTTCGTCGGTTACCGTACCTGCACCAAATAATTTATCAAAGAACTCCTGGTTCAAATCACCCTCTTCTAAACGGTTAATGTTTTTAACAGTTAGTTTGAAGTTTGATTTTACTTCGGCTGCTTCGTCTTCTTCAATCTTTAAAATCGCTGCAATTTTTGCCGCATCGTTTTTATAAGCTTTTTGAATATCAAATACCAGCTCAGCATCCTTTTTTAAACCGATCAGTGATTTTTTTATTTTATCATCAGTTATCTGGTCTAAACGTACAGATGTTGTATTTTCAATACCACCTTCAAAAACAGAACCATCCGGAGAAAGTTGCGTTAATTGGGCATATAATACGTCATCATCTGCCGATACGTCAGGATTTGTCATCTTGCCATAGCTTCTGCGGATATTTTTGATACGCGACTCTAAAGTTTCGTCATCAACTTTGATGTTGTATTGGGTTAATTTATCTTTTGCAGAAAAGTCAACAGTAAACTCAGGTGCCAAACCCAATTCATAGTTAAACTCAAAATTATCCGCAAAATCCCAGTTATACTCTTTAGTATCATCCATTTTTGGTAATGGCTGGCCTAGTACTTCTAGTTTTTGGTCATTGATGTAGTTGTTTAAAGTGTCAGACAACAGGTTATTGATCTCATCAACCAAAATGCTTTTACCGTACATTTTTTTTATGTGTGCCGGCGGTACCATGCCCGGACGGAATCCTGGTATCTTTGCTTTTTTTGCCTGATCCTTTATAGCTTTATCAACGCGCTGCTGATAATCTTCAGGATTCATGTTAATGGTTACAACTGCATTCAGGTTATCGATCTTTTCCTGTTTAATATTCATCTTCTTTTACCGTATGTTTTATACTTAATAATTATACCCCAACCAATTATGCCCGGGTTTTAGAGGCGCAAAGGTATTAATTTTTATATTTTTTTTATCATACAAAGCCCATTAAAGTAACAAAGCCGGCTCAATATGAACCCGGCTTTGTTATTTCAAGATATTTAAAACTATTAATTCACTTTTTCTAACGATGATGAGCCGGATTTATCATTATTAACTTCGGTTGGGTTACCGCGATATTGTATTGATGACGAGCCGCTGCTGTGCACATTTAGCGCACGTAATACATTTATCTGGCAGTCGGTTGAACCCGATGTATGAATATTATAGTCGCCTACTATAAAATCAAAAGCATTTACATTACCACTTCCACTTAATTCAATATCGTGCGTACTGGCCTGTCCTGTTAAGTTAATTTCTGTCGATCCACTTCCTTGGGTACTCACTCTTGCAGCATTCAAATCAAGTGTTGTTTTAGTTGACCCTGAAAAGTGAAGATTAATATCCCCGGTTTTAATTTTGCCGTTTGATGATAATTCAACCGCGCCTGATGTATGTATTTCTTCCAGGTTACGTACTCCTATAGTTACGGTTATATCATCGCTGCAGATATTTTTATTTTTTATGCTTAGTGTGTTTCCGTCAACGGACGTTTTGATGTATTCTAAAAGGTTATCGTCGGCACTTATATTTAATGACAATGAGCTATCCTGCACCAATATTATCTTATAACTACCCGAAACCTCAATTTTGGTAAAGTCTTCCACCTTACGCGTTTCTTGCTTGATATTGCCCGATCCTGTTACGCAGTCTGAATCGCACGATGATAAAAATGCGACTGATATACCTGCTATAATTATAAAGCGCCTTAGTAAATTTAATTTCATGGTTATTGGTTTATAGTTCTGCTGTTGAATAGCTACTTAACAATTAAAGTTACAAATTGATTTAAAACAAAAAAGCTGCCCGCCAATATTGACGAACAGCCTCTCAAATCACTATGTTATTCTATATAAGGTTTAGGAGTAGTATCTAATTATGCACGACGTTGTGGTACAGCAATTCTTTTCTCTTCAGCATTTACTGCTACCAGTTCGCTGCGGTTAACTGTAGTACCTGAACCATAAACCAAGCTGTAGTTATCTACATTGCCTGATATATCAGCTTTTGCCTGGCCACGTACACTTATTGATGCTGTATAGCCATCTAACTCTAAACCTGCATACGCCTGGTTGTATAAGGCAACTTTAAGGTCAACTGATGATAATTTATCTGATTTGATAACCGCGTTATCATAAGCTGCAATATTACGCAAGTCGGTTACTGTTACTTCTACCACTAGTTTTTGAGCTTTATCATAATTAGTAACACGTAATACACCTTTGTCTTGTTGTACCAATGCACCGGTCGAATAATAATTGCCGTAAACTTTTACACCGTCTTTGGTACCGTTGGTTACAAATACTTCTACATTACCATGAGCTTCTATTTTGGTGATGGCAGTGATGTTAGCTAATACTGTTGGCGTTTCAGTTGTTTTGGCTGATGCGAAAGCGCTTGTTGATACTGTTAAAGTTAAGGCTGCGATAAGGGTTAAAAATGTTGTTTTCATGATTTGAATATTTTACTTGTTGTGAATATCTTTTTTGTTAATTACACCATTATGACTGCGGTAAGCCGCATTTGTTAATCGAAAATTTGGTGTAATAGACACACTTAGTGTAACAGCCTACCAACAGGGAAATTTTATAGACGAACGGGAATGGGTTTTTTGTAACAGATTGAATTACAAGAGCAAAAAGAGGTACTTATAGATAGTATTTATCCCCGTTAAACTTAAGTTTGCCGGCATCTAGCAATAAACGGATAGTGTCTATCCTTTCTTTTTCGGTACCGATTTTAATGGAGTTTACCAGCATATCTATATCCATTGGAGCGGCGGTGAGTACCTGCACCAGTTCATTAGTTATATCATCCCCTATCTCGGAGGCATTTTTCTGACGCTTTTCTTCCAGGCAAACATCACAAACACCACACTTATGCGCATTGGGTTCATCAAAGTAGGCCAACAACATTTGGCTACGGCATTTTTTATGATTAGCATAGGCAAATACCGCTTCCATCTTTTTCAGATAGGTGGCCTTTCGTTCTTCTATATATGCCTTGTTGATATATACATTTTTGTTATCCTGTCGGGCCTTTAAATAAGTAACCTGCGGCTGGTCATTTTGAGGGAGGTAGTTCAGTATATTATATTCCTGTAATTGCTTTAACCCTTCAATTACCTGCTGCACGCTCATATTGGTACGGCGTGCCAGGTCATACTCGCGCAGGCGCACATAGTTTTCAAATGCACCGCCATATGAGCGCAATAGCGTTTTGATAAACTTATCCCAACCCTGGTTTTGTATCTGGAAGTTATACAACTCCTGATTGGCAACTTCAAATCTGAATCGCGATGGCAAAAACACACTTTCATTAAATAGCAGGTATTCATCCTGCTCTAAAAACTTTAAAGCGTTTAAGGTTTTAATGGGATCGAGTTTAAATCTGGAACAAAAGTCGCCCAGGTCCAAATCGAAGCTAAGCCCCTCGCCTGCTCCGTAGGCCAGTTGGTAATGATTGGCTAAATGATGGTAAACCATTTTTATTTCATCAACTGTTGGAAAGTTGAGCTCAAACAACTTCTCCTGCTTTAACCTATCAGGATGATTATATAGTAAAACAGCGTAAGCTTTATGCTCGTCTCGCCCGGCTCGGCCTGCCTCCTGGTAATATGCCTCTAAACTTTCGGGCATATCTTTATGTATCACAAAGCGCACATCGGGTTTATCAATCCCCATCCCAAAGGCATTGGTAGCCACAATTATGCGGGTAGTATTATTTTTCCAGGCTTCCTGTCGTTTTGAACGCTCGTCGCTGCTTAAACCCGCGTGGTAAAAATCAGCCTTAATATTATTATCAGTATAAAACCTTACTATTTCAGCACATTCCTTACGACTGCGCACATAAACAATACCGCTACCCTTTACACCATGTGCAATATCCAGCATTTTCTTAAACTTATTTTCGGTATGCTGTACTACGTAGCTTATGTTTTTGCGCTCGAAACTTTTTTGGAATACCTGCTGGTTCTTAAACAATAGCTTTTGCTGTATATCCTCCCTAACCTCGGCAGTTGCTGTGGCGGTTAAAGCTAATACTGGAACGTTGGGATGAAACTCCCGTAGATCGGCCACGTGCAGATATGATGGCCTAAAGTCATATCCCCATTGCGATATACAATGCGCTTCGTCAACAGCAATAAGGTTAACATTCATATACTTGATGCGTTCGCGAACCAATTCGGACAATAATCGCTCGGGCGAGAGGTATAAAAATTTGACAGGCCCGTATATGCAATTATCTAAGGCAATATCCACCTCGCGTTTACCCATGCCGGATATAATGGCAATAGCTTCAATACCTTTGGCTTTCAGGTTCTCTACCTGGTCTTTCATTAAAGCTATCAGGGGCGATATTACAATACATATCCCCTCTTTAGCCATCGCCGGCACCTGGAAACAAACCGACTTACCACCACCTGTTGGCAATAAAGCCAAAGTATCATGCCCCAGCAATACAGATTGAATAATGTCCTCCTGCATTGGGCGGAAGGAATCATGTTTCCAATAGTGCTTTAATATTTCCTGTATGGTCATGTTGGGTTGCTACCAAAACTATTAAAATGTATCTATAGTTTTATCAAAGCACAAAAAAACCGCTTCAATAATGAAGCGGTTTATATTTATAAGATGTATTGTCTTTTATAAGTTCTTATCTACATCGCCTACATAAATTTGACGCGGGCGGCCTATAGGCTCTTTGTTCTCTTTCATCTCTTTCCACTGTGCTATCCATCCCGGCAGGCGACCTAATGCAAACAACACCGTAAACATATCAGTAGGGAAACCTAGTGCACGGTAGATGATGCCCGAGTAAAAATCAACATTAGGGTATAGTTTACGCTCAACAAAATACGGATCTTTTAATGCTACTTCTTCTAAGCGTTTAGCAATTTCCAACACCTCATCTTCAATGCCTAACTTCTCTAAAATATCATCACAAGCTTTTTTAATGATCTTGGCACGCGGGTCGAAGTTTTTGTAAACGCGGTGACCAAAGCCCATTAAACGGAAAGGATCGTTCTTATCTTTTGCTTTAGCTATCCATTTATCGGTGTCACCTCCATCCGCTTTAATTTTCTCCAGCATCTCTATAACCGCCTGGTTGGCACCACCATGCAATGGGCCCCATAAGGCCGATATACCTGCAGAAACAGAAGCATAGATATTTGACTCTGATGAACCTACAATACGCACTGTAGATGTTGAGCAGTTTTGCTCATGATCTGCATGCAATATCAATAAAGTATTCATGGCATTAACAACAACCGGATCAATTGTTACCTCTTCGGTACGCTGACCAAAGGTCATGTGCAGGAAGTTGGTTACATAATCGTATTTATTTTGAGGATAAATAACCGGGTGCCCTAATGACTTTTTATATATCCACGAAACTATGGTAGCCATTTTAGCCAACATTTTAACAATGCTTTGGTTAAGCTCCTCTTTAGTTTGGTTTGATTTTAACGATTCGGGATAGAATGCGGATAATGAATTTACCAATGATGCCAGTTGCCCCATTGGGTGTGAATTTGATGGAAAACCATCAAAAAACTTCTTCATATCCTCATGTATCAGCGTGTGGTGCGTCAACTCTTTTTCAAAGGATTTTAACTGATCGGCAGTTGGCAAGTTACCGTATATCAGCAAATAAGCTACTTCAATAAAAGTTGATTCCTCAGCCAGTTGCTCAATAGGGTAACCACGATATTTTAATATACCAAGCTCGCCATCTAAAAACGTGATAGCACTTTTTGTAGCACCTGTATTTTTGTAACCAATATCAAGCGTTACGTAACCGCTAAGGTCCCGAAGTTTTGAAATGTCAATTGCCTTTTCGCCCTCGGTACCCTCAATTACCGGAAGTTCGTATGTTTTATCGCCTATTGTAAGTTTCGCTGTTGCCGACATAGATAAAATTGTATTCGTTGAATCCAACAAATATAGTGAATATGTGTTCTATTAAACGTAAAGTTGATTACCGAATTGTAAAATAATTGTATTAAATTTAGCTTTAACGTAGAAAAATGCGTCTATTTATTAAAAAGTGATTAGAAGTGACCTAAATCTATGCCCTTAATTAACAAACTAGCATTTTTAATTCAATACCGTTATAGTTTTTACATCTCCCTATTAATAATAACTGTATTACTAACAGCAATTATTGCTGTTTTGGTTATTAAACATTACCGCGAACTAAAAAATGCTATTGGCAATGGAATTGATTCCTTTCCGCGCAACCATTTACAACTTAACGCACTACTTAATTCGCTAAATGACATAATTTTTGAGTTTAATGAAGATAAAGTATGCCTGAATGTATGGTTTAATGAAAATATGGACAGGGTAGTTGACCCAAGGAGCCTAGTTGGTAAAAAAGTTGCGGATGTATTAGGTACTCAAAAAGCTTTAAAATTTGATAACGCTATTGATTACGTTATTAAAACTCATAAACCTACTTCTATTGAATTTATATCTGATTTTGGGACGGGTAGATGGTTTTTAGCAAAATTTACACCCGTAATTGACCGTGAAGGAAATTATTTAGCATTAATAACTGCTTCAGTTTCCGATATATCTGAACAAAAACAGTATGCAGAAGCTTTAAAGCAAAATGAGCATTTATTATTAGAAGCGCAGCGCATCACCAAAATGGGGAATTGGTGGTATGATTATAAAACAGATGAAAGCTATTGGTCTGCCAGTTTATTTGATATTCTACAGGTTAAAAATATCCCCAATGATATAAAAAAGCATAATTATTATAAGAGCCTGATACACCACGATGACCTGGGAAGTTATGAACAATACCTGTCAACATTTGAAGACGCAATAACCAAACAACATGAGCATCGTATAATCACTCCCGAAGGCGTTTTAAAATATGTTAAAGTTGTAACAGGTGATCTAATTAAAGATGATGAGGGGAATATTATACGTATACATGGCATTATTCAAGATATTACCGAAACCCGTTTAGCTGAAAAAGCCATAAAAATTGGCCGTACCGAATTGCTTGAAGCGCAAACTATTGCTAAGATTGGGAACTGGAACTGGGACACTTCAACAAAAGTCATCAAATGGTCTGACGAAATTGCCAACATTACAGGTGTTAACCAATTATCTGCCGGCCAACTGAGCACTATTAAGTTATTGCTTAACCAAGTGCACAAGCATGACAAATTTATATTGCAGCACTTGTTAAAAAGCTTAACAACCATAAATAACTATACCTGTGTATTCCGCTTGGTTACACCGGATGAAAAGATAAAATATCTAAGCGTCATAGTTGGAAAATCAATAAAGCGCGAGGATGGCACTATTCGTAAAGTTGTAGGTACACTACAAGATATTACCGACCGCAAGCAGGCCGAGATAGACTTTAAACGCTCAGAAAGCAAATACAAGCTGGTATTGGAAACTATAAAACTTGCTGCTTTATCGTTAGATAAAAACGGGGCGATTATTTTTTGCAACCATTACCTGGCCGACCTGCTGGGATATGATCAAAGTGAAATGATAGGTAAAAATTGGGACGAATTTATTCCGAAAAATTTTAAAGAAACAATTAATAACTGGTTTACCGAAAATACTTTTAAGCCACAATATACCAACCCTATTATTTGCCGTAATGGTGAAGAGCGCATAATAAGCTGGCAAAATACTATTACTTATGATGAATTTGGCTTTATACAGGAAACCACCAGTATCGGCGAGGACATCACCGACCAGCAAAAAGCCACCGAAGCTTTGATATATGCTAAAGAAATGGCTGAAAAATCCTCCGAATTTAAATCAGAGTTTTTGTCCATCATGAGCCATGAGATTCGCACACCTATGAACGCGGTTATAGGCACTACTAATTTGCTGCTTAGCGAGGAGCCGAAGCCCGAGCAGATGGAATACCTGAACATTCTAAAATTTTCGGGCGAAAACCTACTGGCTATTATTAATGATATTTTAGATTATAATAAGATAGAGGCCGGTAAACTGGAGCTAAATGACGATTTATTCAATATTCATCAATTGGCACAAAAAATCAAAAAGTCCTTTACTGCAAAAGCTATTGAAAAACAGTTGGATATTGAGCTTTTGATAGATGAAGATATACCAAAATCTGTTTTAGGCGACCAGATGCGTTTAAGCCAGATATTAAACAACCTGGTAGGCAATGCGGTTAAATTTACCCATAAAGGCACCATCACTTTCAAGATGGAAAAAGAATCTATTGACAACACACAGGTAAGTATCAAATTCACTATAGCCGATACAGGGATAGGCATAGCGCAAAAAAACCTGAATATGATATTTGATCCTTTTATGCAGGAGACGCAGTTTATTAATAGCCATAGTGGTGGAACAGGTTTAGGATTAGCTATTACCAAACGGTTAATTGGATTGCATAAAAGCAATATTTATGTAAAGAGCGAACTTGATAAAGGCACAGAATTTACTTTCACACTATCCTATATGCTTCCACAGGAGGAAGAAACTAATATCCCTACTAATGATGCAGCTATGTTAAACCTTTATGGCATGAATATTTTAATTGTTGACGATAATAAAATGAACCTATTTATTGCCGGCAAGTTTCTTAAAAAATGGCAGGCAAATGTTGATGAAGCATTAGATGGGCAAATTGCAGTTAACATGGTAAATAAAAAGGCCTATGATGTAATTATCATGGACCTGCAAATGCCTGTTATGGATGGTTTTGAAGCTACCAGGATAATCAAACAAACACATCCTGATATACCGATAATAGCACTAACCGCTGATGCAATGCCCGAAACCTACAACAAGGCACTGGCAACCGGCATGAGCGATTATTTAACTAAGCCATTTGTACCGGCTAAGTTTTTTGAAAAAATATCCAAGTATTATAAGGTGAATAGTTAAACTAGCCGTTACTAATTCAAATTCACCCAGTTTTCAATAATACCTTTGTTGGCAAATGCTTCACCGGTACAACTAAGCGGACTGGCGTCTCTATCAGCTTTACTAATTATAACACTACTACGTGTTAAAATACCTCTATTTTTATATTGGTCAAACAGCGCGTCTGTCATAATATCAAACCAAGAGATAAGGCGGAATCCCTTTGTAGTATTTACACTTACGGTAATATCAGAGGTTGTTTGTGACCCTATATGGGTACCTATTTGCTGACCTGAAACTAATTTAGAACCCACTACTAATGACGGGTTTAAATTTACATGGAACAGGATAATCTTAAAGTCAGGATAGGCATCAGGAACAATGTGTACCTGGGTACCGGCCCACTCCACATCTAACTTTTCTATTTTCCCGGCAACAGGCGAGTAAATTTTCACATCGGCCCAACTAACATTACTATAAGGCTGATAATAGTGTTTCATGCTGCGACAGGCCTCGAAACTATCGCTATAATCATGTCCTTCGCCCGATCGAAACTTAGATATCCTGGTAATTTTAGAAAGTTCAATATAATTATCCGCAGCAAACTTAGGTATCCCATTCGTTTCAAAATCATACCCACTAGGTATGGGTGTTGTATTAATTGGCGTTACCGGGTTAGATGATGGATTTGAGGAATCTTGGGTTGAGTTAGGTTGCTCCTTACCACAGGCAGCAATAAACAAACAAATAAAAATCAAGTAACGGATCTTCATGCTGATATATTTCCTTTTTAGAGGCCAATATAGCAAACTGTTGTGAAAAAAGTATTAAGCTTATGACCGTATTGCTTCTACAGGATCCATTTTTGAGGCAGAATATGCCGGTATAATTCCTGAAATAACACCAATTATTACTGATGTGCTAATACCAAAAATTATATTATTAAGGTAAAGTACAATGGTCATATCAGCCAGCCATTTCACTAAGAATGTGCCTCCGTATACCAACAGCAAACCAATTAGTCCACCTAAAAGACAAAGAATTATTGCTTCAATTAAAAACTGGAGCATAATAAAGTAGTTTTTGGCTCCCAATGATTTTTGAATACCTATAATATTGGTGCGCTCTTTTACTGATACAAACATAATGTTGGCTATACCAAATCCACCTACTAATATGGAAAATATACCAATGAAAAATCCGGCCATATTTAATACGGCAAACATTATGTCCAATTGTTCTGACAACAGGGTAACCTTATTCAATGAAAAATTATCATCCTCACCCGGGCCAAGACTTCTTATTGAACGCATCAACCCCTTTAACTCACCTTCAACTTCATCTACCGGGATACCGGCCTTTCCTTTTACAACTATAGATGGATTGTAGTTTTGATTTTGAACATCAACAATACTGCGGGCAAAATTTAAAGGTATAAGCACCTGCTTATCGCTTGATAAACCAAGCATATCCTCCCCTTCTTTTGCAAATACACCTATAATGGTAACATATTTGCCCATTACCTTTATTTGCTTGCCAACAGGTTCAACATTAGGAAATAAATTTTCGGCTATTTGAGCACCAATTATACTTACGGCAGCTCCCGTACGCGATTCTATATCAGTAAAATAACGCCCGTCCTGAAAATCAAAGTTCCACGTTTTGTTATGATCTTGTGTAGCAGCATATATAGTGACGCCATCAATGGTATTGCTTTTATATTTGATCTTGCGGTTGCTAACACTTATCTCGTAAGATATCGCGTCTGCAGTTTGGCTACGCTCTTGTAATTCCCTAAAATCGCGCAGGTTTGATACCGGGCGCTGCATATACTTCCACCACGGAAAATTTTCATCCCCTACCCACGGCCATTTTTCAACGTATACACTATTACTACCCAGTTTATTTACACTTTTTTGCAGGTTATCACGCAACGTATCTACAGCCGAAAACACAGCTATAATGGTAAAAATACCAATGGTTACGCCTAATAATGAAAGTAAGGTACGCAGCTTATTTTGCCTTAATGCATCATAAGCAAATAAAAAGCTCTCCCTAAAAAGTTTTAAAAATATCATATCGTGTTATTTATTAGACATGAATACGTATTAAGCGTTACAAGGTGCGAAAAATTAATTATATATTGCCCATATCAACACAAATACCCTGATTATCTGTTACCTATTTGCTAAAAAAATTACATACATTTGCGCCCTGAAAATTCATATATAAAAGCATGAAATTATCTCAATTTAAATTCAATTTACCCGAATCTTTGATCGCACACTCTCCTTCTGATGTACGCGACGAATCGCGTTTAATGGTTTTGCACCGCGACTCGGGAAAGATCGAGCACAAGGTATTTAAAGACGTACTTGATTATTTTGACGATCAGGATGTGATGATCCTTAACAATACAAAAGTGTTTCCGGCACGTATGTACGGTAACAAAGAAAAAACCGGTGCCACTATTGAGGTTTTTTTATTGAGAGAACTGAATAAAGAACTTAGGTTATGGGATGTTTTGGTTGATCCGGCCCGTAAAATACGTGTAGGCAACAAGCTTTACTTTGGCGATGACGACCTTTTAATTGCCGAAGTTGTGGATAACACTACTTCTCGTGGCCGTACAATCCGTTTCTTGTTTGATGGTACTGACGAAGAATTTCGCCGTAACGTGGAAATATTAGGTGAAACCCCACTACCTAAATACATTAAACGTAAAGCTACCGAAGAAGATAAAGAACGCTATCAAACCATATTTGCCAAGCATGAAGGCGCTGTTGCAGCTCCAACCGCAGGCTTGCACTTCAGCCGCGAGCTGATGAAACGCCTTGAATTAAAGGGTGTTGACTTTGCCGAAGTTACTTTGCATGTGGGTTTAGGTACTTTCCGTGCCGTTGAGGTTGAGGATTTGACCAAACATAAAATGGACTCGGAACAGTTTATTATCGAGCAAAAACAAGCTGATATAGTAAACCGTGGTATTGAGCGTAAAAAACGTATCTGCGCTGTAGGTACTACTTCAATGCGTACTATCGAGTCTGCAGTATCTGCCAACAAAACATTAAAAGCTGCCAACGATTGGACAAGTAAATTCATTTTCCCTCCATACGAGTTTAGCATTGCAAACTCAATGATCACTAACTTCCACACTCCAGAATCGACATTATTAATGATGATTGCGGCATTTGGTGGTTATGACAATGTGATGAACGCTTACGAAATAGCTATAAAAGAAAAATATCGCTTCTACAGCTATGGCGACGCGATGTTGATCATTTAATTAGATTGAGACATTAGATATGAGATGTGAGACTGGAAACGGTTTCACATTTTTTATTTTATGCCGATTATACTGATATTTACAAACACGATTATGTCTCAAATCTCGAATCTCAAATCTCAGGTCTATTACGCAATTATAGTTGCCGGTGGCTCGGGTAACCGAATGCAGTCGGCAGTACCCAAGCAATTTTTGTTATTGAATGGCTTGCCTGTTTTAATGCATACAATACAAGCTTTCCACCAGGCCAAATCAAAACCAAAAATCATATTAGTTATTCCTGCGGATAGCCATAGTTATTGGAACGACCTATGCCAACAATATAACTTTACCATCCCGCATCAATTAGTAAATGGCGGCTCAACCCGCTTTTATTCTGTAAAGAATGGCTTAGAAAACATAGCTGATAATAATGCGGTGGTAGCCGTACAAGATGCTGTGCGCCCGCTAACCAGTACCCAAATTATTGATAGTTCATATACCCAGGCATCACAAATAGGTAATGCAGTTACAGCTGTTAAAAGCCGCGATTCCATCCGCCAGGTAAAAAATGGGGTATCTGCCGCTTTGCTGCGCGATGAGATATATTTGGTACAAACTCCACAAAGCTTTCAATACAGTCAATTAAAAAAGGCATATGAGCAAGATTACAATGAAGGTTTTACTGATGATGCCAGCGTTGTTGAAGCAACCGGCGAAGCCATACATATTTTAGAGGGCAATTACCAAAATATAAAAATAACTTTCCCGGAAGATATTGCGATTGCAGAGTTGTTGCTAAACCAAGCGAAATAGTCAACCTTTTTTAGGGTAATCGTAATAAGTCAATTTCCCATCGTTGCTGGTTATACTTGCCCAATCATCAGTATCAAATTCAACCAACATTATAGCACAGGTTGGTACATCCTGCATTTGGCCGGTTAAATAATATAGCAATTCGCTTATACCTGGATTGTGGCCCACCAAGCCTATAAAGTCGTTTCCGGCAGGTGCATCATTAATAACTTTTACTAAGCTATAAACGCTGGCCTCATATATAGCCTCATTGGTTTGCGCATGTGGAATAGCCAAATGCTGGGTAAAAACATTTGCAGTTGATATAGTGCGCAAAGCCGGACTCGATATTAATATTTGTGGGATATGCTTATTCTCCTTTAAACGGGAAGCCATTATTGCCGCGTCATGCAATCCAGACTCCACCAAGGGTCGCTCAAAATCTTTAAAACTTGACTCGTGTGTAGCCCTGGCGTGGCGTATCAACAATAGTTTTTTCATATCGTGAATTTAAGTTTTAACACTTACAATTCACATTAGTTTTACTATACAAATTTGAGCAAACTATTTACAACTGTCTCGGGCGAAACATTATATAAGCAAGCATAATCTTTACGAAAACAAGGCTTATTTCCAAATACCGAACATGGGCGGCATTCAATACTATCAGCCACTATATTATCTTCTGATTGTCCATAGCCTAAAAACCCGGCGTAATGATGGGTAGCACCCCATATAGAAACTACAGGCGTACCTTTAAGCGACGCCAGGTGCATGCCTGCCGAATCCATGCTCAACATTACATTTAGGTAATTTATTAAGTTTAGTTCCTGCTGCATATTCAGCTTGCGGATAACTGAGGTTACATTATTAAATTTAGCTTCCCACCCTTTGCACATTTCTTGCTCAAACGGCGATCCCCCAAATAAAAAAATCCGGACATTTTGGTTATTTAATGAGGCAAGCACTTCTTCCATTTTCTCCAACGGATAAGTTTTACCTTTATATTGCGCAAAGGGCGTTATACCTATCCATGGCAGGGTCTTCTCGCCTGTTATACTAATAATATCTTGTGTTAATTCCTGCGGTTGCTTACCTAACTGGTAGTCTAAGTTCACTGTTAGCCCTAACGCTCTAAAAACATCCCCATATCGTTCGGCAGTACGTTTTAGCGGCTTTAATACTTTATTAGGGAATTGTGTAAGTAATTTCTTTTCGGCCTTGCCCTTATCAATATATCGGGCAGGCAAACCCCTTAATCTAAATAGATTACGCAATATTCTTGTACGCAGGCTATTGTGTAGATCAGCAACGGCATAAAAGTTTGCTTGCTGCTGCAAATGGGTTTTTAATTTTAATAAACCCGGAAAACCCTTATATTCTTTACTAACATCCGCGGCAAAAAAAGTCAATCGCGGTATATCAGCAAAAAACTCCGCAAAAGCGGGTCGCGAGACAAAGGTGATACTTAATTCAGGATTTTGGGTTAATACAGCTTTTATAACAGGCACCGTCATGGCCACATCGCCCATTGACGAAAAACGCATAACCAGCAGGTGCTTTGGGGCCTTCATTTATTTTTTACCGTACAAAACCGGGTTAAGCGCCGGATCATTATACATTTTCATTTGGCGGTACACTTTCATGTATTTATCGCCATTTTCAATATCGGTCAATAGTTCATCAATAGCTAATGATAGGTCAATTTGCTGTTGTAATAGGATAGCCAATTTATCATTGCATTTAGCTAACTGTGCGGCATCAGTATCGGTACGCAAGGTTTCCTCGCGCATGTGGTAGATTTTTAATACCAGTATCGATAAACGGTCTATAGCCCATGCAGGACTTTCAGTATTCAATTTGGCTGATGCTTTGGGTTGAACACCTATATATTTTTGATGAAAGAAAGTATCTATTTCCTCTACTATATCAGTACGGTCTTGGTTTGATTTGTCTATGCGGCGTTTCCACACCAGTGCCTCGACAGGATCAATAGAGGGGTTACGTATCTCATCCTCCATATGCCATTGTGCGGTATCTATCCAGCATTTAGCATACAGTACATGGTTTACTTCTCCACGAGCATAAGGATTAGGACAAACCTTATCAATATCATTAAATTGATGATAATCAATAACCGCTTCTTCAAATACCGTATTGCACTGCTTGCTGAACATATAATTTAGAATAAAAGGCAAAGATAATTAATTGTCCGCTCTGTCCTTTATCTTTTGGATAATTGTGGTTGATGAATGGCCCTCAACAAAATTGATTGTCTTTACCTCGCCCCCATTAGCTATTACTTCTTTGGCACCAACAATGTTTTCTATAGCGTAATCGGCACCTTTTACCAATACGTCGGGCAATAAAGCAGTAATTAATTGCTGTGGAGTGTCTTCTTCAAACAAAACCACCGCATCTACAAAAAACAAAGCCGCCAATAGTAACGCACGACTGTTTTGATCATTAACTGGCCTTTCATCACCCTTAAGTCGTTTAACTGAAGCATCGGCATTTAAACCGATAATAAGTTTATCTCCTAATTCGGCAGCCTTTGCCATGTAGGTAATATGCCCTATATGTAACAGATCAAAAACACCGTTGGTAAAAACTACTTTTTTGCCTTCTGCTTTCCAACCTGTAATAGTGGCCTTAAGTGAAGCTACATCAGTAATTTTAGCTAAAAGAGATTTTTCCAGATCGGTACGCATAGGTTAAAATAAATTATCAACCGCAGTGCATAATATATGCCCTATTAGTATATGTATTTCCTGTATGCGGGCAGTAGTTTCTGAAGGAACGATAATATCTATATCACACGCGCCTTTCATTTTGCCACCATCACGACCTGTTAGCCCAATAACTTTACAATTATGATTTTTAGCGGCGGTAATAGCATTAATTATACCCTGGCTGTTGCCACTGGTAGATATCCCAATAAACAAATCGCCTGGTTGTGCCAGTGCCTCTAACTGGCGCGAAAATACAAAATCATACCCATAATCATTTGCTATTGAAGTAATAGCCGATGTATCTGTAGTTAAAGCTATTCCCGGCAAGGCTTTACGATCTTTTACAAAACGTCCGCTTAGTTCGGCCGCTATATGTTGGGCATCTGCGGCGCTACCACCGTTACCGGCCAGCAACACTTTGTTGCCATTTTTTATCGTGGTAATAATTAATTGACAAGCCGCTTCAATATCGGGTACTATAGTATCTATTACCCTTTGCAGGGTTTGCTGATGATCGTAAAGTTGTTCAATAACCATGAGTTTTTATTTACTTACTGCTGATCGCTTAGAATCAAACACAGTTTTAATTTCCTGCAATGATAAGGCATTTAAACATCTTTCTTTGTATAATCCTCCTTTTCGGCCTGCAATTACGCCGTAAAGCATGTCCTTAAAACCCTCATTACGGTGCGCATCCGGATTGATGGAAAGCCAAACACCTTTTTCTAAAGCGTATTGGTGCCAACGCCAATCCAAATCCAATCGCAGCGGGTTGGCATTAACTTCTATGATCACATTATTTGCAGCACAGGCATCAATTACCTTTTTATAATCGATGCTGTATCCAGTACGGCTAAGTAATAACCTACCCGTTGGATGGCCCAAAATAGTTGTATAAGGATTTTCGATTGCTCTTATCAAACGTTCAGTGGCTTTCTCCTCGCTCATTTTTAAGTTAGCGTGTACCGATGCTACAATAAAATCAAATCGTTGTAATATCTCATCAGGGTAATCCAGCGATCCATCATTTAGTATATCCGACTCAATCCCTTTAAAAATATGAAACCCATCTAATTTTTTATTAAGATGATCTATTTCTTCCTGCTGTTGTAAAACACGCTCAATGCTTAAGCCTTTTGCGTAAAATGCGCTCTTGCTATGGTCGCACATGCCCAAATATTCCAGTTTTAATTCGTCGCGGCAATACAGGGCCATTTCTTCAACTGTATTAACGCCATCGCTCCAGGTGCTGTGGTTATGCAGCGTACCTTTTAAATCGTTGTAACTGATTAATTGGGGCAGTTCGTTCTTTTTGGCTTTCTCAATGTAAGCATCGCCTTCGCGCAATTCGGGCTTAATAAATTGCAGGCCCGCTTTGATGTATATCAGCTCTTCATTTTCAGGCTGATCTATCCCTTCATCTATCAATGCTGTAACCGCGGCTACGTGTTCATCGTTACCTGTGCGAATAAATAGCTCTTCCCAAAAATCCCGTTTCTCCACGCAATAAACAGCCACTTTAAGGCCATTCTCCAATTCGCCCGTAACCTTGTGGCCATCTAGCTGCATATTCTTAATAAAGTCCGATTCCAGGAAAGTATTTTGTGCTACGGCCTGGTCGCGGCTGCCTAATATGATAACCAATTCTGTTATTATCTCGCACATACGGCGAAACTCGCCGCCAAACTCAATTAAAGCACCACTGAACGTCCCGCGTATTTGTTCCTGTAAGTCACAGCATTGCTGTTCAACCTGGGCATATAAAAACTTGCCGTGGCTGGCCATATTAAACTCAATGGCTTTGCGAATCTCTTCCTGTGTTTTTAAACCGAAACCTTTGGCTTCAATCAGCCTATTTTCATTACAGGCATAGTATAATTCGCCAACGGTTTCGATACCCATTTCACGCCAAATGGTCGCCACCTTTTTTGCACCGATGCCTTTTATGCGCATCATCTCTACCACGCCTTCAGGGGTGGCAGCCAGCAGGTCCTGCAGTTCGGCCATAGTACCGGTTTGTACTAACTCATGTATTTTGGCGGCAACACTTTTGCCTACACCATCTATCTTCTCCAATTCGTCAAAGCTTTTTTCAGCTATGCGGAAGGGCAGCTTATCAACCTTAAAGGCGGCATTAGCAATTGACTTTACTTTAAACGGATTCACCTCATGCAGTTCCATGAGTTGCGATAGCAGGCGAAGGGTGCGGGCAATGGGTTTATTTTCCATAAGTAATTAACCCGATAAAAATACAAAAGGTTTTGGTTAGTTAATGGTTCATAGATAATGGTTAATAGTACTCTCAAATCAATATTTAAAAAAAACCATGAACTATTATCTATATGCTATCTTACTATCACTTCATACTCCATTCGTGCTTGAGGAATGCGTACCATGTTTTTAACAGCTTTTATTTGCTTGTAGTATAGGTAATTTTCACCCAGTTCTGATTGCAGCATACTTTGTTTTATTTTTGCGCTTACGCCTAAACCTAAATTACCAAGCAAACCTTTTTGCTCGGGATAACTTACCAGTTTATAATCTTTTAATTTAGCCATTTTAGCGGCTACTTTAACAGCGTCATCAATATTGCCCAGCTTATCAACTAAACCAATTTTAAGTGCCTGGCTGCCTGTCCATACACGGCCCTGCCCTATGCTGTCAATATAAGCTTGAGTTTTATGCCTGCCGTCGGCAACGGCTTTGGTAAATGTATCGTAGCCTTTGTTAACTTGGTGCTGCAATACGGCTTTTTCATCCGTAGTTAATGGGCGGCTCATATCCAATATGTCGGCATATTTGCCAGTTTTAACACCATCAAAAGTTATCCCTAACTTATCGTTGAATAACTTTTGCATATTAGGTATTATCGAGAAGATACCTATTGAACCGGTTATAGTATTAGGCTCGGCAACAATGCTATCTGCCGCGCAGGCAATATAATAACCGCCCGATGCAGCTACATCGCCCATAGAAACTATTATAGGTTTAACTTTTTTGGTCAATACAACTTCGCGCCATATTACATCAGATGCCAACGCGCTGCCCCCCGGCGAGTTTACCCTTAACACAACAGCTTTTATCTTTTTATCTAAACGTACTTTGCGTATGGCTTTTGAAATGGTTTCTGATCCAATGGTATTATCATTTCCGTCGCCACTTGCTATTTCGCCGCTAGCGTAAATTACTGCTATCCGCTCGCCTGACGGGCCTTTTTCTTCTTTATCATCTGTCTTGGTTGCTGCGGTACTGGTATAGTCTGCCAGGTCAACACCTTTTACATCATCTTTATCACTAATACCTGTGCGTTGTTTCAACTCGGCAAGTACTTCGTCTTTGTACTTCAATCCATCAACCATTTTGTATTTTAAAGCATCTTCCGGCTCTTGTACACGTAGCTGGTTGGCATAATTAAACAAGGTATCCTTATTAATATTACGGCTGATGCTGATGCCGGTTAAAAAATGATCATATAACGAGCCAACATATGACGTTACCTGTAGACGATTAGCATCACTCATTTTGGTTAGGATATAAGGCTCAACAGCGCTTTTAAACGTACCTACCTTAATTATTTGTGCTTCTATGCCCAATTTATCCAACGCGCCCTTTAAAAACGTCACCTCTGATGCAAAGCCTTTAAATTCAAATATTCCCTTAGGATTGATGTAAACCTTATCGGCAACTGATGCCAGGTAGTAAAATCCTTGTGTATAAACTTCAGAATAGGCTATAACAAACTTACCAGATTTTTTAAAATCTATTAGCGCGTTGCGTATCTCTTCAATAGTAGCTTGCCCCGCCCTTAACGAGCTTTCATCTAAATAAATGCCTTTAATATTATCATCGGTTTTGGCCTTTTTGATGTTGGCCAATATATCTTTCAACCCCACGGATTTTTCACTACCCAAGCCCAAAAAATCTAAACCGGCAAACGGGTTGTTGGGTGTGCGTTCGTCAATATTATAATCAATAGCAATGCGCAAAAACGAATTTGGTTCTACCCTGGTATCTTTATCGCCACTGGCCGCACCTGCTATTATTCCAATAATAACAAACAGCATTATTAATGACGCTAAAAACAAACCTACAAAGGTTGCCAGCACGAATTTGAAAAATTGTTTCATTTAGTATTATAATATTTATATCTATGCAAACTTAACATTCCGTATGAATATTAATAAGAGCCTCAATAATAATATTTGTTACACAAGATGACTAATGTTTATATATTACTAGGCAGCAATTTGGGCGACAGACTAGCCTACCTGAAAGATGCCACCGCACACATTGAAACCGAGGTATCACCGGTAATTAAAGCATCAGCCATTTACGAAACACAATCATGGGGTAAAACAGATTCGCCCGATTATTTAAACCAGGTTATTTTAATACAAACTGAGATACCCGCCCCTGCTTTATTGCAAAAGTTATTGAATGTAGAATGGGTAATTGGCCGCATCCGCCACGAAAAATGGGGGCCGCGCACAATTGATATCGATATTTTATTTTATGGCGACGAAATAATTAACACTCCCGACTTGCAAACACCTCATCCACATTTACATACACGTAGGTTTACTTTGGAGCCACTAGCCGAATTGGCCCCAAATCTTATTCACCCCGTGTTGCACAAAAATATTTTACAATTAAAAAACGAACTAACCGATAACTTGATTGTTAAAAAATTATAATTTTGGATTTACACATCTAACAATGGCAGAACAAGATCTTGACCTATCACTTTTAAACGAAATTGCCGACGGTAGCGACGAATTTATTGTAGATTCGATTACCATGTTTTTAGACCAAACACCCGGTTTGTTAGCTGAAATTGAAAGCAATGTAGCCAGTGGAAATTGGGACGTAGCCGGTGCGGCAGCACATAAGATAAAAGCTACTCTTGGTTTTTTTGGGATGAATATCACTCAATCATTAATACAACAGGTTGAAGCTGAGTGCAAGGCGGGCGGCACAGCAAACACTGCCAACCTACTAGCACAAGCAACCGCAATTATTAATGAAAACCTGCCTACGTTACAGCAGTTAAAAGACGAAGCAAGTGCCAGGCTTTAAACCTGGGCTATTCTAAACGTATAAGATTCCATAATTAAGTTTGCCAGTAAATTTTTGCAAGCCTCGTCAACTTTGGCGTGTGCAATTTCGGCATTCTCGGCTTCCAACTCCAACGTAATGTGTTTACCTATGCGGATGTTTTGAATTTCGGCAAGGCCCAAATTTTTCATACTTCCGGTTACGGCTTTACCTTGTGGGTCAAGTATTTCTTTTTTTGGCATTACATCAATTTCGGCCTGGAACTTTGTCATCTATGTAGTAGTTTTTGTTACGGGTTATCATTCTATTTTTTTGCGCTGATAATAGGCTCAGCAGCTAATTTAAATTGAATTACCGATAATACAAGGTATATAAAAATGATTACCGGCACGGCGGCAAATTTAAAAAATAGTATCAGTATTGCCGAAAACAACAGTAATAAATAACGATAAATATTTTTATTGAAATTTCGGTTTTTAAACTTTAGGGACATCAATGGCAGTTCTATTACCAATAATGCACACATCACTATAGCAAAAACGGTTAAACCATAAGGATTAAGTATGTATTGACTTAAACTTGGGTACTGCTCCATAATTAATGGGAACGAACCTATTAATATGCCATTTGCCGGCGTGGGCAGGCCTATAAATATCTCGGCTTGTCTGCTATCAGTATTAAATTTTGCCAGCCTTAGGGCAGAGAAGACAGGTATTAAAAAGGCTATGAAATTTAAATAGATGCTAACGTGTTCAATTTGCGGGGCCTTTAAAAAAAGCTGGTATAATATTACCGATGGTAATACACCAAAACTCACCATATCTGCCAGCGAATCCAGATCTTTACCTATACCAGAAAATTCTTTAAGCACACGTGAGGCAAATCCGTCAAAAAAATCAAATATGGCAGCCAGTAATACCGCGTAGGCAGCAACTATTAGGTCACCCTGAAAGGCAAAAACTATCCCTATACAGCCACTGAACAAATTAGCACAGGTTATGGCATTGGGTACATGTTTTTTTACTCTCTTCCTCATTTTGGGCGTGAAGATAATATTTTTTAGTTGATTAGGTGAGCAGTTGATTGGGATAAGTAGTTAGATATAATAATATTCTAATACACCCTTAACAACTCACTTAATCAACTTTTATAAACTCAATCAACAACCTACGAATTCATTGAAACCAAAAACTCTTCGTTGGTTTTCGTACCTCTTATCTGACTCTGTAAAAATTCCATTGCCTCCTGCGAATTCATATCCGCCAGGTGGTTACGCAATATCCAAATGCGTTGCAAGTTTTCGCGTTCAAGCAACAAGTCGTCACGACGGGTACTTGAAGCTGTAATATCAATAGCCGGGAATATACGCTTGTTAGACAGCTTTCTATCCAACTGAAGCTCCATATTACCGGTACCTTTAAACTCTTCAAATATAACCTCGTCCATTTTCGAACCGGTCTCTGTTAAAGCGGTAGCTATAATAGTTAACGACCCACCATCCTCAATATTACGGGCCGCACCAAAAAAGCGTTTTGGTTTGTGCAAGGCATTGGCATCTACACCACCTGATAATATTTTGCCTGATGCAGGTGCAACCGTATTGTAGGCACGCGCCAAACGAGTTATAGAATCTAATAGAATAACTACATCATGGCCACATTCAACCATGCGTTTTGCTTTCTCTAAAACAATATTGGCAATTTTTACATGACGGTCAGCAGGCTCATCAAATGTTGATGAAACAACTTCGGCGCGTACGCTGCGGGCCATATCGGTAACCTCCTCAGGACGCTCATCTATCAACAAAATGATCAGATAAACTTCCGGGTGGTTTTTAGCTATTGCGTTGGCCACATCCTTTAACAACATGGTTTTACCTGTTTTTGGCTGTGCCACAATTAAACCACGCTGGCCCTTACCTATTGGCGAGAATAGGTCCATAATACGGGTTGAATAATTACCCGGATCAGTAAATAAAGCTAATTTTTCTGATGGGAAAAGTGGTGTTAAGTGATCAAAAGGCACACGGTCACGCACTTCGGCAGGTATACGGCCATTAATTGCCTCAACCCTTACCAATGGAAAATACTTCTCTCCTTCTTTCGGCGGACGGATGCTACCACGAACAGTATCACCTGTTTTTAAACCAAATAATTTTATTTGCGACTGTGATACATAAATATCATCAGGCGATGTTAAGTAGTTATAATCTGACGAACGCAGGAAACCATAACCATCAGGCATAATTTCTAATACACCCTCATTAACAATTACATTATCAAAGTCCATGTTAATGGCAGGCTCCTGGTTTTTAGTTTGTCCGTTACCACGTCGGTCAAACTTAGGAGCACGTTCCATTGGTACGCGCTCTTCAGCACGTGCAGGTACCTCACCTTCCTGTGGTGCTTCCCCTTCAGCTTGGGCTACCGGTATATTTTCGTTCTCTTCTTCTATTATTGGTTCATCTTCCTGCCCTTCAAACAAGTTGGTATCATCCAATGGTACTTCCACACGCGGGGTAGTACTACTTTTAACACTGCGTGTGCGCTTACGACCCTTATCCGCACTATCAGTAGCAGGGGCAGCGTCTTTTGGAGCGTAGTTATTTTCAACGGCATTTTGTTGTGCCCGGGCGGCCTCAATTAATTGCTGCTGCTCCACAATACTGCTTATCAGCTGGGGTTTACGTAGATCGTCGGCATCAGGAATACCTAAACTTTTGGCAATTTCGCGCAACTCAGAAACGAGTTTGTCGTTCAATTCGGTTGTATCAGACATGATATGAATTATAGTTCAAAAAGATTTTATTAGAATAACTTATAAAAATGGCCTAAGCCAATTTGTTTTTTGATTAAAATCTCTGTGTAGTTGGTTACACAGATAATGTGATTAAAGAAATTTATTTTGCTGCTTGCTTCGCAATAATCTAAACCAGGTAACTAATTTTATAATAAACGTGGATTTTAAATTGTTTCTCTTTAGCGCAAGAAAAATTCATTTGGAAAACGGTACAATTGTAGTCAATAATTTTATAATAACAAAACTTTAAAAAAATATCTTTATTAGCACAACACTTAAATTAATTTTTAGTTTTTTTGACCTATTCAAAAAACTAAATATCCTTTCATGATTTCGCGCCAGCAACTAATAGATCAGATCAAACAAAAAAAATCATTTTTATGTGTGGGCCTTGATACGGATATAGATAAAATACCCGAGTTTTTAAAAAGCTACCCCGATCCTATTTTTGAATTTAACAAACGTATTATTGATGCTACTCAGGATCTTTGCGTATCATACAAGCCAAACGCTGCTTTTTATGAGGCTTACGGAATTAAAGGATTACAAAGCCTGATAGCTACTTCTAAATATCTGCCTAAAAACACGTTAAATATTATAGATGCCAAGCGTGGCGATATAGGTAATACATCAGATAAATATGCCAAGGCCTTTTTTGACGAGCAATCATCAGGAATGAGTTTTGATGCCATAACTATTACGCCTTATATGGGTAATGATAGTGTTAAGCCTTATTTAGCTTATGATGGTAAATGGATAATACTATTGGCACTTACATCATCAGTAGGCAGTAAAGATTTTCAATACCTGACTACCGAGGATGGTTTTTTATATGAGGCGGTGATCAAAAAATCTGCAACATGGGCAGGTGCCGACAGGATAATGTATGTTGTTGGTGCCACCAAAAGCACAGAGTTTACCGCCATACGCAAATATGCCCCAGATAACTTTTTACTGGTACCCGGCGTTGGCGCGCAAGGCGGCAGCCTGGCAGATGTTTGTACTTATGGCATGACCAAAGATTGCGGATTGATAGTAAACGCATCCCGTTCTATCATATACGCGTCAAACGGTGAAAATTTTGCCGATGCCGCACGGGCCGAAGCATTAAGCCTACAAAAGCAAATGCAGGTAGAGTTAGAGAAAGCTGGCATTATTTAAGAGGTTATACGTGATAGTTGTACGTTTACGTGTATTAACGTACAACCCATCACGTATAACGGATAACTTATATCTCGATATTCCCTTCTATCGAATCATCCAAGGTTTTACCAATGGCTGCGCCGGCCAGTTGTTTAATAAAGGCGATGGCGTTACCGTGTTTATTATCCCAATAATAACCTTCCGTTGGCTCAACTGAGATAACAGATATACGTGGGTCATCAATACCTTCGGTAAACCAGGTTTTTAAGGTTGGGTTCCAAAGTTCTTTTATCTTTTCCTTATCAGTGCTTAGCGTGGCGATGCCATAAATGTTTAAAAAGTCGGAATAGTTTGATCCCTGAAATAATAAGTGCACAAATGGGTCGGTTGATAATTCATCATTTTTATGGCTGTCTTTAGCGCTCATGAACCAAAGTGTGCCTTCATCGTCTATCTGCAAAACAGCCATTGGGCGTACAGATAAAGGTACACCTGTTTTAATACTGCTGCAAAAAAAGCAGCTTTTATCTTCGGCCAGTTCTTTTAACTTTTTAATGGCTTCGGGGCCGTTAAGGTCTTTGTGGTTCTCTTCCGGTTGTTGTTGGTTAATGCTATCCATGGGTGTGTTTTTTTTAGCTTTATACCAATTCAAAACATATAGCGTGCCATAAATTATTATTAAACAAAAAAGGTTTGGCAAAACCAAACCTTCAATATACTAATTTCTGTTAATCTACGCCAACGACTCAGACATCGTCCTCATCTGTATCTCAATAATACGCGAACCCGGCGATTGTGTACAGGCCAGCAATACCGCGCCTGCAACGTCTTCCGGTTCTAACATGGTCGAATTAGCTACCCCTTCCTCGGTACGGCCATGGCCAATAGCAAATTCGGTTTTAACACCACCCGGGCAAATAGCACCTACTTTTATACCATGCGGGCGCAGTTCTTTATCCAATGCTTGGGCAAAACCCACCTGCGCAAATTTGGTAGCACAATAAACCGCTTCACCTGCAAAACCGTAAACGCCTGCCATTGATGAAAGGACCAATATCGTTCCGCTTTTTTGTTTGATCATATGCGGCACTACGTGGCGGCTAAATAAAAAAGTTGACCGCACGTTGGTATCAACCATGGTGTCATAATCATCCAGGCTGGTATCTGCCAGGTCCTTATAAATACCCATGCCGGTATTATTCAACAAAATGTCTATTTTCCCGGTTACAGCAAGGGCGGCTTTAACGGTTTCTATGGCGGTGCTTTCTTCGCGGGCATCACCTATTACTATTGAGGTATTTGAACCCAATTTTTTAATTTCGGCGGTAAGTTCTTCCAGCCTTTCGCCACGACGGGCGGTTATTACTACGTGTGCACCCTCGGCAGCTAATGCAATGGCACTGGCACGGCCAATACCCGCGCTTGCACCTGTTATAATTGCAACCTTCCCGGTTAATTTTCCTGACATGATGTTTTAAGTTTTTGTTGGTTTATAATTGATGATGCAAGATAATAAAAAGGCAATATCCTATCTATGCAAATACTACCTTACGCTCGGGGTATCGTGAAGCATAATTATGCACCATGGTTTTAATGTAATCATTACCCGGGTATGGGGTTAGGTGGTTTTTAAGTTGATGAATATCCTGCGCCTGGAAATAATGCGAAATTTAACCCATGCCGTAAAACTTACCTTTTTCTATCAGGATGCAGCTATGCTCATCATCGGTGCGGCCCTCATCGCGTATAGCAAATGTGGGTAAGGCCTCGCGCAGTTCATTTAAGGCGGCAGTCACTTTATTATTGTATTCATCAGCCGATTGATGCCCGGTGCAGGCGCAAACTCCTTCCCCATTATTGCAAGGCTGATTATTTTTTTGGATAAAGCATAGCTTAGAGCATAAGTCGAAATTAGTGATCAACTTATTTAATAGCGTATACCCTTCCAGCATACTATTGCAGGTATACAAAGTTTCGTTACCCTTGCGATATTTATCAATGGCCAAACGCAGGTAGCCGCGCTGATCTTCAAAAGCATACAACCCAAAGGCATGCTCAAAGCGTTTTAATGATCGATTATATCTTGGCCATAGCCGTTTTATCTCTACAGCCTCCAATACAAAAGCTATCAGTTCTGTTCCGCATTGCTGATGGGTTATCTGATGAATTTCGCGCAAGAACCCCTGACGCTGCAAACCGGGGTTATTACCTGTAAAATGACTGCAAACCCTTTTTTTGATATTCTTGGCCTTGCCTACGTAAATAACCTTGCCTTTTTCGTCATGAAAATAATATACCCCCGGTGTTTGCGGTAAATTTTCGATAATTGATTTGGAAAGATTGGGCGGCAATACCTGTTCTTTTGAATTTTGCTTTAAGGCCGCTTTAATGTGGTTATTTGCATCGCTTTGCAAAAGCAGCGTAAATAGTTTAGCTGTGGCTTCCGCATCGCCCATGGCACGGTGGCGGGCCTCGTTCTCAATATTTAAGTGCTTGCATAGTTTACCTAAACTGTAAGATGGTAGTCCCGGTAAAATTTTACGACCCAATCGCACCGTACATAGCTTATTGGTTTGCAATGTATATCCTGCGGTCATTAGGTGATGACGCACAAACGAATAATCAAAGTTTACATTGTGTGCCACAAATATTTTGCCGTGCAGCAGGTGGTATATATCTGCAGCAACATCTTCAAAATCAGGAGCCGCGGCAACCATCTCATTACTAATGCCCGTAAGCGCTTGAATATAAATGGGTATTTCCCTGCGGGGATTAACCAACGTAGTATAACGCTGGGTTACTTTTTTACCGTCATGTATGCAAATAGCAATCTCGGTAATACCGTTTGCACTGGCATGCCCTCCCGTCGTTTCAATATCTACAATTGCATACATGTTTCAAATATAAGCTATTTGCTAATATTTTTAGGAAATACAAAAAAATTTATTGACTATCTAATCACTGCTACATACCCCGTAAGTGGTTTGTTATTAACGCCGGTTATTACATAATAATAAGTCCCAAGGGGAACTTTACTGCCATTATAATTACCATCCCAGGGCGTAGGGTATCCATTAGAAAAATAAACCGGTGTGCCGTTACGGTTAAATATGGTTACCGTAATTTTTGGATAGGTATCTAAATTGGCAATATTCCATATATCATTAATACCATCGCCATTAGGAGTAAAAGTGTTAGGTATACTTACTGGCCCTAAAGGAACAGCCGTAACAGTAAGCACTCCATTAACATAAGTAAAAGCATAATTAGTCGACGCACCACCACTTGGTGTAATTGGGTACTGCCCTATTAATGATGCCTGGGTTGCGGTAGTTGATGCAGTTGGTTGAGTAGTTAGCTGCGTTGCACCCTCGCCATTTACAAAGCCCGAATAGGTTACTGTAAACGCGGGATTAACATCTCCATAAAACTTTGTTTTATTATCGGCAGTAACTGTTAAAGTAGCGGGTGATACTACTATAGTTCCATTTTGATAAACAGGCGAATAATTGGCTAATGTAAATGTACCGCCTGTTATGGCTGATGGTATTATAGACGCACTGTAAACCCCAACTGCCGATGCCGCCGTAGCACCTGCACCATAGGCAATCGTTACAGAAGCTGTGGTTTCGCCGTTTTGTAAACCTGAAATTGAATACGCGTTAGAACCAGCGGATCCGGTCAATACATCTCCATAGGTTTTTGAAAAATTATGGGCGGTTATTGTTAATGGTGCCTGCGTTACTGTACTATTAGGCATAAACTTAGTGACAGCACCTGTGCCTGATGTTTGCAGCGTGATATTGCCGGAATAAGTATTTACAAATGAGGTTTGCTTTAACCGGATATAAATTGTTGTTGATGAAAGGTTACCCGTTGAGCCTACGGTTACGGTAGGACTATAAACCGAGTTATCTGTACTTACTTCAAAACCTGTAGGTGGGGTTATCAAAATCCCGGTAGTAAGATCTGTTGCCGAAACTGTAAAACTTGCTGGTAAAGATGGCGTACCATAAACTGTAGTAAGTGCTTGCAAAGTACCTGTGGTGGTAATTACCGGTGGTGCCGCTGTTACAACAATGTTACCGGGCAGGTAAGTTATAGCATAATTACTTGCCAAAAATCCATTAGTACCGGTTAGGGCCGAAGCTATTACTGATCCTGTATACGTACCTACAGCCGCATTAGCCGCAGCACCATTACCATATGCTATGGTAACACTGGTTACTGATTCTCCATTCTCTAAAGCAGTGTAAGAAAATGCTATTGATCCTGATGATCCTGTTAGTGTGGTGCCGGCAACTTTGGTTACATTATCTGCACGTATAGTAATCGGCGAGGGATATCGAACAATGTTACCTGCTGTATAGCTGATAGAATAATTACCTGGAAAAAAACCATTAGCACCCTGAAGATTTGAAGATATTACAGCATTGGGATAAGTTCCAACCGGATCGGTACCATTGGCACCACCCAAAATGTGAATATCCATCGAACTTGCTGTTTCCCCATTTTTTAACATTGCGTTTATTACACTAAAATCAAAGTTAGAAGTTGTGGCATGAAAATCACTTACAGTAATACCGTACTTTATATTCCCAACAGTGTTTATTACTACAGCAAGCGGGCTTACTGTGCTTGGCGGCATAACTACATTTACAGATGCAGCACCCGCACTGGTTAAAACTATATTGCCGGAATAAGTGCCTGCATTAGTTGTTCTTTTCAAGCGGATGTATACTCTTGTGGATGCTATTGATCCGGCTCCACTTATTGTAACTGTATTTGTATAATTAGTACCATCTAGGCTTAGTTCAAAAGCTGGTGGCGGGGTAACTAGTATCCCAGAACCAATATCAGATCCCGAAACCATAAAGCTAGATGATGTTGATGGTGTACCATAATCCGTGTTTACTACCGAAGGTGTTCCGGCAGTTGTTATAGTTGGCCCTGCTACAGGATTGACAGTTATATTCAGTGTGATGGTTTGGCCGCAATCGGCCCTCATTAAATAAAATTTACCAATAGCTACCGGATTTCTTCCCACGCTAACGGTTTGTGTTATGGTAAGTGAATTTGCGTTTATAACCGAAACACTATTACTTCCACTATTACTCACAAATAACAAACTACCATCATCACTAACAGAAAGACCGGCGGGAGAAATGCCCGCACTAATAGTTGTGATAATTGTTTTAGTTGCGGTATTCATAACAATAATATTATTACCCACCGGATTTGCAATATATAAACGGCTACCATCCGGACTTATCGACATATTCCTTATAGGAGATCCAACATTAATATTATCCACTACAAGGTTAGTAGAAGTATTAATAACAGCTATTTCATTTGTTGATGGCTTTGCTACATACAACTTGCTATCATCAGGGCTTAAGGCTGTTAAAAAGGCGCTTGAGGCTATAGGCCCTATTGTAGTAACAGTATTAGTTGTAGTATTAACTACCGATATTGTTCCATCGCTATTACTGGTATATAATTTACTGCCATCGAAACTTAAGGAAAGTCCGGAAGGGTTTGGCCCCACTTGTATGGTACTGCCAATTGTATTATTTAAAGCGTTTATTACCGATACGGTATTTGAGCCGGGATTAGCCACATAAACTTTTTGGTTATCCGGACTAACAGCCATACTACCTGGAGTAGAAAACCCGGGTATCGTAGCTATAACCCTATTAGTAGGCATATAAATAACACTTACCGTGCCATCTCCCTGATTGGCTATGTATACCCTATTATAGTCACGGCTTACCACAACCCCAACAGGGTTAATACCAACATTAACGGTAGTTATTAATATATTGGTTGTCGCATTAATAACCGATACTGTGTTATCGACAGAATTTGGAATATAAAGTAATGGCGGCTGAGTTTGCGGCCCTACCGGAGTAGCAAAAATAGTAGCAGTAATAGGTAATGTAGTATTATTTATTGCAGTAAACGGCGTAATGTCTCCGCTACCGCTTATAGGCAATCCTATCAAAGGATTACTATTCGTCCATTGATAAGTACAGGTAGTTACCGGAAAATTAACCGCTGCAGTTTGGCCTCCGGCATTAACCGTTTGATTACTTTGCGCCTTTAAAATTAATGGCAAAAAGATAAAAAGCAGAATAATTTTTATCCAAAGTATAAATTGCTCAAAGGGTTTCACGTTTCTAATTTACAAAAAAGACCGCTATCAATAATAGCGGTCTTATATTCTGATAAGAAACTAACCTCTAATCACCAATCTCTGATTACTACTTCCCTTTCTTAGCCTGCAATTGCTGCTGCTGGCGCATCATTTCTTCCATTTTAGAAGCGAAGCCTGATTTTTTCTTTTTGTCTTCGGGTTTCTTTTTATTCTCTTCTATTTTGGCATGTATCTTTTTATCATCAACCATTAAACGGATAATATATTGCTGTAAAAACGTAAACATATTGGCCAGGAAGTAATAATAGTTCAAACCTGATGGATAACCATTCAACGCGCCCAAGAATATAATTGGAGTTATATATCCAATATATTTCATCTGTCCCGTTACACCCGATACCTGGTTATTAAAATAAGTATAAATCAGTGTTGATATGGTCATCAATATACACATCAAACTCAGGTGATCGCCTATAAAAGGTATGCTGAAACCTAATTTGATAACATCATCATAAGTTGACAGGTCATCCATCCATAAAAAGCTTTGTCCGCGCAGTTCAAATAACCCCGGGAAGAAACGGAAGAACGCGATCACAATAGGCATTTGCAGTAGCAAAGGCAAACATCCACCTAACGGGTTTACACCCGCTTTTTTGTAAAGCTTTAAGTATTCCTGTTGTAATAGTGTTGGATTATCTTCGCCTACTTTGGCTTTTATTTCGTCCATCTCCGGCTTCAATACACGCATTTTGGCCATTGACAAATATGACTTGTAGGTAAGCGGCGACAATACCAGTTTTAAGATAACTGTAAGGATCAAAATAACTAAACCATAGTTCCAGTTAAATTGCTTTAAGAAATTAAATACAGGTATTACAGCGTAACGATTTATTACATGCAACGGTCCCCATCCTAAATTAACCTGCTTTTCTAAGCCATAACCTTCGGCTTTTAGGCTACTAAACTCATTAGGGCTAAAATAAAAATCAAGCGGATAAGTACCGTTGGCATTACGAGCTAAGGTTAGATTAGCCTTTAGATCTTTAATATAATCGTTTTTTGAATGAATTTGTAAATTTTTAATTCCTCCACGGCTCCCTGGAGTAGCTACTGGTTGATCGCCGGTTACCGTATCGGTAACTACCGACATATTTGCCTTACTAAAACCATCCTGGCTCATCAATACACTCGAGAAGAAGTGTTGCTTAAATGATACCCATTTAAGTTTCTTATCAGTTATTTCTTTTTGATCATCTTTCGTATCCCCAAAATAGTCAAAATCATCAGTAGTGTCCATGTATTGTATCATGCTATACTGATGATCAAGCGACTGACTTTTTTCAAGGCGTAGCAAACCACTTTCCCAGTTTAAGTTGATGGTACCGCTATTTACTATAACACCGTCCAAATTAACAGGTTTAATAACCAAGCCAACTTTAAAACCTTCACCTTTCAGGCTATATATGTAATCAATATACTGGGTGGGGCTATAACTTAAACGCATGGTGACCGAACCTGAATCTTGCGCAGCAACTTTTAAACCGGTAGTGCTTGGAATAAAATAACGCTCGTTGGTATTTACACTAGCATTGCCAGCCGCAAAGCTAAAACCAAACTTATTTTTCTCGCCCTCAAATAATATCAGCGGTTTTTTATCAAACGTTTTATAGTTTTTAAGCTCAACAGAATAAATACGACCGCCTCGTGTACTTAATTTTATGCGGATGTCTTTATTTTCAACTGTAATTAAGCTTTCGGTACCTGTTAGGGTTGCACCAAAAGGAGCTTTTAATGCGGCCGAATCAACAGGTTTGGCAGCAAACGCAGTAGTATCAGTTTTAGCAGGTGGGGTAATACCGGCTTTTTTTAACGAATCCGCGTGTACCCTATCTCTTTCTTTTTGCAGCTCGGCATCGCTTGGTTTCATAAAATAAACCGAGCCGGCAATGATAAGCATGATCAGGAATAATCCTGTAAATGTATTTCTATCCATTAGTTAATTGTATCGTACAAATATTACTTTTTGCGGGCATAGGCCAGCGAAGCGGCGACAAAGTTAATAAAAAGTGGATGCGGATTAGCAACTGTAGATTTTAATTCGGGGTGGAACTGCGCACCCACAAAAAACGGGTGGTTTTTTAGTTCCACAATCTCTACCAGGTTATTATCAGGGTTAAATCCTGATGGTATCATACCTGCCTCTTCGTACCTTTTTAAATAATCGTTGTTAAACTCATAGCGATGCCTGTGGCGCTCACTAATATGCAGTTTTCCGTATATGGCAGCCGCTTTACTTCCCTTTTTCAAATCGCAGGCATAAGCACCCAAACGCATAGTACCACCTTTATTTACCACCTTTTTCTGGTCCTCCATCATATTGATAACCGGGTTAGCGGTATCCGGGTTCATTTCGGTACTGCTGGCATCTTTTAAACCTAATACGTTGCGGCCAAATTCAACCACGGCACATTGCATACCTAAACATATACCGAAGAACGGAATGTTATTTTCGCGCACATGTTGAATAGCTTGAATCTTACCTTCAAAACCACGTTCACCAAATCCAGGTGCAACTAATACACCATCTAATCCGCGTAATTTTTCAACAGCATTCCCCGGTGTTAATGTTTCTGACGGTATATATTGCACCTTAACCTTACACTCGTTTTTGGCACCTGCGTGTATAAACGACTCAATAATAGATTTATAAGCATCAGGTAATTCTACATACTTGCCTACTAAACCAATACAAACTTCGGATGTTGGGTTTTTCAGTCTGCCTAAAAAATCTTTCCAATTTTCCAGATCAGGTTCCGTTTTTAATGGAAGCTTTAATTTGGTCAACACCGTTTTATCCAACTGCTCTTTCAACATCAATAAAGGCACATCATAAATTGTCGATGCGTCTATTGATTCGACAACAGCGTTAACGTTAACGTTACAAAACAATGCTATTTTTTTTCTCAGATCAGATGTCAGGTGATGCTCGGTACGGCAAACCAATATATCGGGCTGTATACCATATTCCAGCAACATTTTAACCGAGTGCTGGGTTGGTTTGGTTTTTAATTCGCCTGCAGCAGCCAGGAATGGAACCAAAGTAAGGTGAATAACTATAGCATTACTTGAACCTACCTCCCACTTAAACTGCCTAACAGCTTCAATGTATGGCAACGATTCAATATCGCCTACGGTACCACCTAGTTCAGTAATTACAATATCGTATTTACCATCCTGCTCGCCCAGTATGCGTATGTTCCTTTTTATTTCGTCGGTTATATGAGGTATAACTTGAACAGTTTTACCTAAAAACGCGCCTTCGCGTTCTTTGTTGATCACATTTTGGTAAATGCGGCCGGTTGTAATATTATTGGCTTTTGATGTTGGCGTATTTAAAAAACGCTCGTAATGACCTAAGTCAAGGTCGGTTTCGGCACCATCCTCGGTAACATAACACTCGCCATGCTCGTATGGGTTTAATGTTCCGGGGTCAATGTTAATGTAAGGATCGAACTTTTGAATGGTTACGCTGTAGCCGCGCGATTGCAGTAGTTTAGCTAAAGATGCTGAGATAATACCCTTGCCTAACGACGAGGATACACCGCCCGTAACAAATATATATTTAGTCATGTTTTGTTTTGAAAATGGAGCCGGTTTTGAGCCTGCACCAATTGTTTGTGTACGGGATACAAAAGTAAGAAAATATTTGGGGTTTGGGGGAGGAAATTACAATTGTTGGGAAGTTATTTTAAGCGTAGAAAATTAAGGCAAAAACCAAAATCGCCATCCGTTCCAGTAATCAGAATATAGCTGATAAAGTCTTTTAAATTCATTTACTTGTGGTAAATGACGAATAGATAAATACCTCTCATAGTCACTTTTGCCGTCATATTTATCCCAATTATTTGAGACCAAATCATAATCGTAGTAACTATTTTCTGATGCAAAATATAAATGGTCATTTCGAACTAAAAAGCTATCAACAGCAACTAATTCATTAGGTTTTAAGTAGAAGCAAGCATAACCATCAGTGCCTTCCATTGTTTTTTGGTGTCCTAAAGGGATATATGTTTCGTCGCCAAGCCCATGATTTCCCCAATAAGTAAATGAATAGATAAACATTAAAACATATATAGAAATGTAAATCGTTTTTAATTTTATTAACCGAAAACGACTGTTTTTAGTTATTGAGTGCAGCAGTAATATTATACCTAATATAATTAATGAATATACCGTAGCTTGGATGGCTATTTTAAATAGTTGGAATGCAAAATGAATTAGAGTAAACATATTTAAAACTATAATTAAACAAACTCCAAAACTTCTTTTATATTTTCAACACTTTTAAACCTTTCATTATCAATGCTATGTTCAATTTGTTCGTGTGCCCAGGTAATATGATAAGGCACATGTATGGCATGGCCACCCACGTTAAGCACAGGCATCACATCACTTTTTAACGAGTTGCCTATCATCAGCAATTCTTCAGGTTGAATATCCAGGTGTTTAATTAATTTTAAATAATTAGCATCGTCTTTTTCAGACATTACCTCTACATGGTGGAAATACCCTGTCAGGTTTGATTTTTTGAGTTTACGTTCCTGATCTAACAGATCACCTTTGGTAGCTACTACTAAGCGGTACTTGCCTTTTAATGTTTCCAAAACTTCGGGGACGCCATCCAGCAGTTCAATAGGCTGATTAAGCATTTGCTTACCCAAGTCTAGTATCTGCTCAACCACATCGGCAGTTATAGTATTGTTGCTAACGCGAAGTGCGGTCTCCACCATCGATAATACAAAACCTTTTATTCCATAACCATATAAAGGTAGGTTGGCTATCTCAATCCTCAAAAGCTCACGCTCCAGATCACGCAGCGACAGGTAATTGCCCAGCAGTTCGCAAAAGCTCTCTTCTGTTTGCCTGAAATAAGGTTCATTTACCCAAAGCGTATCATCTGCGTCGAATGCGATTACTTTAATATTCATACAGCAAATGTAAGCGACGGAACTAAGCTAAAAAAATCCTATTTTTGCAGCCTTAATAAAATACGGTATCACATTATGAGTATTGCATTGTCCGAACAGGAAATTTTACGCCGCGAATCATTACAGCAATTACGTGCTTTAGGTATTGACCCTTATCCTGCTGAGGAATACAAGGTTACCGCTTTTGCACAGGATATTACAGATAACTTTAACAAGTTTCCGGATACCTATAAATCTGTAACCATAGCCGGGCGTATCATGACCCGCCGTATTATGGGCAGCGCCTCATTTGCCGAGATACAAGACTCAACCGGACGTATTCAGATCTACTTAAAACGTGATGATATTTGCCCTGACGAGGATAAAACCTTGTACAATACCGTATTTAAAAAACTAATGGATATTGGTGATTACGTTGGCGTTAAAGGTTACGTATTTTTAACACAAACCGGCGAAATATCTTTGCACGTAGAGGAACTAACTCTGCTTGCAAAATCATTAAAACCGCTACCGGTTGTTAAGCGCGATGAGGATGGCAACATTCACGATGGTTTCACCGATCCTGAACTGCGTTACCGCCAGCGTTATGTGGATTTAACCGTTAACCCTGATTACAAGCAAATATTCATCAAACGCTCAAAAGTGATAAGCGCCATGCGCAATTACTTTAACAACCAGGGCTGGATGGAAGTAGAAACCCCTATACTACAAGCTATACATGGTGGTGCGGCTGCTCGTCCATTCAATACCCATCATAACACTTTGGATATGCCGCTTTATTTGCGCATAGCCAACGAGTTATACTTAAAAAGATTAATTGTAGCCGGTTTTGACGGTGTATATGAGTTTGGTAAAATGTTCCGTAACGAGGGCATGGACCGAACGCATAACCCGGAGTTTACCGCTATGGAAATATATGTAGCGTATAAAGACTACATCTGGATGATGGCAATGGTTGAGGAATGCCTGGAGCAGGTTACCCGTGCAGTACATGGCATACCTGCTGTGCAAGTTGGCGGCAACGAGATCAACTTTGCCGGTCCTTACACACGTTTATCCATGTATGATTCTATCCTAAAATACACAGGCATTGATGTATCGCAAATGGATGAAGCCGGTTTACGCGAGGTTTGTGCCGATTTAAATATTGAGGTAAATGCCACAATGGGTAAAGGCAAACTGATCGACGAGATATTTAGCGCCAAAGTAGAAGCAAACCTTATACAGCCAACCTTTATAACCGACTACCCTATTGAAATGACCCCGCTTGCCAAAAAGCACCGTACTAAAGATGGCTTGGTTGAGCGTTTTGAGTTGTTTGTAAATGGCAAAGAAATAGCGAATGCCTATTCAGAATTAAATGACCCTATTGATCAGCGCGAGCGTTTAGAAGAGCAGTTAATATTAGCCGGACGTGGTGACGACGAGGCTATGGCCATGGATGACGACTTTTTACGTGCTTTAGAGTACGGTATGCCGCCAACATCGGGCTTGGGTATTGGTATTGACCGTTTGGTAATGCTATTAACCAACCAAAGCACTATACAGGAAGTATTATTCTTCCCGCAAATGCGCCCGGAGAAAAAAGCCAAAGTTGCTACAGCCGATGATTTTATAAATATTGGTATACCTGCGGAGTGGGTACCTGTTTTGAATAAAATGGGCTTTAATACGGTTGAAGAATTAAAAGCAGGTAACCCCAACAAAGTATTTAATGATCTGGGCGGTATGCGCAAAAAACTAAAGCTGGATATTACCATGCCTGCTAAAGATGTGGTGATGGCTTGGTTTGAATGAAAATATTTTGAACGAACTATATAGTTTATTTATATAAACTATATAGTTTTTTTTTGTATGATTGTATATAATTGTGGCTTAGCCTAATAGCACATTATATAACCTAAACATCATGACAAAAAAAATCTGCAAACTTATGCTCGGCGTTTTAATCGTCCTAGCATCCTATCAAACGGTCAAAGCACAAACTCCTCCAAGAGTTGAGATCGAAAACACTGAATCAATAACTTATACATCAAAGGTGGTTGACGGGCAGGAATATCGCCTTTTTATCAACCTGCCGGGTACTTATAAGGATAATCCTACTAAAACCTATCCTGTTATTTATTTATTGGATGCACAGTGGGATTTCCCAACATTTAAAGGTGCTTATGCAGGCCGGAAGACTGACGGTTTTATGCCGGAATGTGTAACTGTGGGTATTACCTGGGGCGGCAACAATCCAAACGCAGATGTGTTAAGAGTACGCGATTTTTTAACAACAACAAACAAGCAACCCGATGCCAATGGTGGGGCAAAGTTTTTAACGTTTATAAAAACAGAACTTATTCCCTTTATCAAATCAAAATATAGGGTAACTGACGATAGAACACTGGTTGGCGCTTCATTCGGGGGATTTTTTACTTTATATGCGCTGTTCAATGATCCCGCACTATTTAACCGGTACATAGCCTCCAGCCCTACATTGACGTTTGACAACTCTATACTGCGAGCCATGGAAACAAAATATGCAGCTGTTGGATCGCCTCAGCCAACAAGGCTTTTTATTGGCAAAGGATCTTTTGAGGGCCTGAAAACAGAACTTGCAGATTTGACGGAAAGATTAAAAAAAATTAAGAATATGGAAGTACAAACCATGGAAATTATCGATGCCGGACATACGAGTAACAAACCTGAAACTTTTTCAAGAGGGCTACATTGGGTGTTTAAAGCCCCTAGTATAAATGTTGACCCCAAAAGGCCTAATAAATAATGTTTTTATAATAAATCTATTGTTACAATTTATCTAACCTAAAACATCATGACAAAAAAACTCTACAAACTTATGCTTGGCGCTTTATTAGTTCTGGCATGCAATCTAACGGTCAAAGCACAAACTCCTCCAAGAGTTGAGATCGAAAATACAGAATTATTAACTTACACATCCAAGACAGTTGATGGGCAGGAATATCGTCTTTTCATTAACTTACCGGGTAGCTACAAAACCGATCCTAACAAAATCTATTCTGTTATTTATTTAACAGATGCGCAGAGTACTTTCACAAGTTTTAAAGGTATTTATGGCAATTTGAAGTATGACGGTTTTATTCCGGAAAGTGTAACTGTCGGTATTACCTGGGGAGGCATCAACCCAAATATATCCGCATTAAGAGCACGTGATTTTTTAACTACAACAAGCGCAAGCCCTGCAACTAATGGTGGGACAAAGTTTTTAGCATTTATAAAAAATGAACTCATTCCCTTTATAAAATCAAAATACCGCGTAAATGACGATCGCACGCTTATAGGTAATTCATACGGGGGGTTTTTTACCTTATATACACTTTTTAACGAACCCACATTATTTAATCGGTACATAGCCTCTAGCCCTACAGTAAGTACAGGTGGTGATCTACTGCGAACATGGGAAACAAAATATGCAGCCGTTGGACCTACACAACCAATAAGACTTTTTATGGGTAAAGGGTCTGTGCAGGATGGCTCACCAGCAGAATTTGCAGATTTGACTGAACGATTAAAAAAAGTTAAAAATCTGGAAGTAAAAGCTATGGAAATTGCTGATATGGGACACGCAAGTAATACAGCTGAAACTTACTCAAGGGGGCTGCTATGGATTTTTAAGGGCGTTCCCATAAGATAACGTTGATGAAACCATTAAAACTGTATTGATGAATTTTAGGAGAAGTGTTTACAATTTCTTAACAAAAAGATAAACACCTACAAACCTTTGTGTTAAAACCGTTGTTTAATTTTAACGTTGAACACATAAACACAAATGTTATGGTTAATTCTATGTTAGAAATTACAGAAAACGAGTACCTGATAAAGCTGAACAGGCAAAATTTTAACCTGTCATTTATCCGCAGCTTATTAAAAATGGTTGAAGTGGCCAACCCTGCCGAAGAAACAAATTACCATGAGGACAGATATGTTTCACGCAACCAGATCACCTCATCTGAACCGGATTACTTCAGTTCAATTGAAGAAAAATAGGCTTTAAACCGTTTGGTTTAAAGCCTATTTTTTTGATCTTTAAAACTGGCGATATCCGCCTTTTACTACCTGCTTGTCCATTTGCGCCATTTGCGCCTTCATCATCTTTATCTGGTCGGCAAGTAATTTATTCTTATCATCTTTAGCGGCTTCTGATAAATACATTTGCGCCTCGCGCTTATTGCGCTTTGCCATAGCTATACCTGCCAGGCTTAATTTAGCCAATGCAGTATTGTGCGACATACGCATACCTTGTGCCAACGCCTTTTTAAAATACTTTTCAGATTTCAGCGGTGCTTTTCTTGATTCTATCAAACCCATCAACAAATTATGATAACCATGCTGACCTTTATGCAATTGTTTTTCAGGGGCATCAACCTTTAACAACCATTGTTCTGCTTTCTCGGCATTTTCTTTACGTAAATAAAATTGCGCTATTAACATATTCTCGTTAAAGAAAAAAGTAAGCAGCAAAATACCACCAAGCAATAATACTACTATACCCCAACCCCAAAAACCAAACGCGCAAAGTGCAACCGCGGCTCCGAAAAAAACACAGGCCATTATCAGCCTAACTATATTCGACATAATTTGTTATCCTATTTAAAGTTCGCAAATATCAGTTTATTTGTAGTGTAAATCAACATCTGCGTAAATATTTATGGCAATTGAATTAGAACCATCCTGGCTGGCCGTTTTAGGCAACGAATTTGAAAAAGATTACATGCTTAAATTAAAGCAGTTTTTAAAAGAAGAGAAAGATGCAGGACATACCATATACCCAAAAGGCAGTGATATTTTTAACGCGTTGAATACAACGCCGTTTGATAAAGTTAAGGTTGTAATACTAGGGCAAGACCCCTACCATGGCCCTAACCAGGCGCATGGACTATCATTCTCTGTGCAAAAGGGTGTGCAAGTGCCGCCCTCATTACAAAACATTTATAAGGAACTGGCAACCGATATCCCCGGCTTTATTATACCTAAAACCGGGGACCTTACTGAATGGGCCCAACAAGGCGTATTGTTGTTAAATGCTACGCTTACCGTACGTGCAGCCATGGCCGGCTCGCATCAAAAAAAGGGCTGGGAAAAGTTTACGGATACCATCATCAAAAAAATATCTGATGAGAAAAAAGGTGTGGTATTTATCCTTTGGGGCAATTACGCCCAGTCAAAAAGCGATTTAATAGACTCAACAAAGCATTTAGTGATCAAATCAACTCATCCATCACCATTAGCTGTAAGTCGTGGTGGCTTTTTTGGCTCAAAACCATTTTCAAAAACAAATGACTATTTAAAAAAGCAGGGAGAAAAACCTATTGACTGGCAAATACATTAATACAATCAAGAATTGAGAGTCAAGAATCAAGACTTGGTCTCTGACTCTAGCTAGTATTCTAGTGGCACAATTGGTTCTTTCTTATTCGTAGATAGGATCATCATGGTTTGAAAAGTTTTTACCACACTGATGCGGCTAATTTTCTCCATGATCAATTGCTCGTACGATTTTATATCACGCACATATACTTTCAATAAAAACTCGCACTGGCCGGTTACGTGGTGACATTCGGTAACTTCTTTTATGGCCTGTATCTCTTTTATAAATGTTTGTATGGTATCTTTTTGATGAAAGTCCAATGATATCTGGATAAAGGTTTTTATGCCTAAGCCTAATTTTTCTTCATCAACCAAGGCATGGTAGCTGTTGATATAACCTGAATGCTCCAACTTGCGTACACGCTCTAAAGTAGGTGCAGGTGAAAGCCCGATCTCGTTTGAAAGCTGCAAGTTGGTTATCCTGCCATTTTCCTGCAGGATCTTCAATATCTGGAAATCTATTTTGTCTAATTCTACTGCCATAATGATGCGCCCATTAAATTCGCTCTAAAATACAAAATAAAATTTGCTCTAATTGAGTTTCATGAAATTTAATTTTAACAAAAATTTAGACAAGTCTAAATTTTTTATTAGATTTGTTTAAATGAATACTTTAGCCGAAGAAAATTATTTAAAATCTATTTATCATTTGTCGCTAAATGATGGTACTGTAAGCACTAATCAAATTGCGGCTTCGCTAAATACCAAAGCCGCGTCGGTATCAGATATGATCAAGAAGCTGGCGGATAAAGCATTAGTAAATTATGCTAAATATCAGGGTGTTAGTCTTACGCCAGCGGGCGAAAAGATCGCCGTCAACATTATACGCAAGCACCGCTTATGGGAATATTTTTTGGTAGAGAAGCTAAACTTTAAATGGGATGAGGTGCATGAAATGGCCGAAGAGATGGAGCATATCTCATCAACGGAGTTGATAGACCGCCTGGATAAGTTTATGGATTATCCCCGTCATGATCCGCATGGCGACCCAATACCAGATAGTGACGGCAACTTTAAAACAAATGAATTAAAAGCATTGTCTACTGTTAATGTTAATACCAAGGGAATTGTTTCGGGCGTACGCGACCACTCGGCCGCATTTTTGCAATACCTGGAAAAGCAAAATTTAACCCTCGGCAAAAAAATAAGTGTGACTGAAACCATTGATTACGACCAATCTATGATATTAAAAACCGATAGCGGCACCATACATATCAGCAAAGAAGTGGCCAACAATTTATTAATATCCTTATGAGCAAAACACATAACGAATCATTAGGCGATGTGCATAGTTCGGTAATTACCGAGAATAAAACCGGTTTTAAAAAAATACTGGCATTTATTGGCCCCGCTTATTTGGTGAGCGTTGGTTATATGGACCCGGGCAATTGGGCTACCGATATTGCAGGTGGCAGTGCATTTGGTTACCGTTTAATATGGGTGCTGCTAGCATCCAATCTTATAGCTTTATTACTACAATCGTTAAGCGCGCGTTTAGGTATTGTACGCGGGCTGGATCTGGCGCAGGTATCAAAAAACAGTTACCCCCGCTTTGTTAATTTTTGGCTGTATATATTGGCGCAATTAGCCATTATAGCTTGCGACTTGGCCGAGATAATTGGTATGGCAATCGGTTTAAACTTGCTATTTGGATTGCCATTAATATGGGGCGTATCATTAACCATTACCGATACTTTGCTGATGCTTTTTTTGATGAACAAAGGTATGCGCAAACTGGAAGGTTTTATTATTTCTATGATATTTATTGTGGGCCTATCCTTTTTAGTAGAGATGTTTATTGTAAAGCCTGATTTTACGGAAGTAGCTAAGGGATTTATACCTACCGAGCTATCAGGCAATGCCTTATACATCGCCATTGGAATAATTGGTGCAACTGTAATGCCGCATAATTTATACCTGCATTCCTCACTGGTACAAACCCGGCAGATCACTCATACCGAGGAGGGAATAAAGACAGCTATTAAGTTCAACTTCTTTGATACAGTAATTGCACTCAACCTGGCATTTTTTGTAAACGCGGCCATATTGATATTGGCAGCAAGCGCATTTCATAAAAACGGTTACTTTGAGATAGCCGAAATACAGGATGCGTATAGATTACTGGAAAATATCTTCGGGCGCATAGCTCCGGCATTGTTTGCCATAGCATTAATAGCAGCCGGGCAAAGTTCAACCATTACGGGCACCCTTGCCGGGCAGATAATAATGGAGGGACATATAAACCTGCGCGTTGAGCCTTGGTTACGCCGTTTACTTACCCGTGTATTGGCCATCGTTCCGGCAGTGTTTACCATCATATACTTTGGTGAACAAGGCATTGGTGATCTTATTATATTAAGCCAGGTAGTATTGAGTTTACAACTGGGATTCGCGGTTATTCCGTTAATACACTTTACTTCCGACCGTAAAAAGATGGGCAAATTTGCCAATAGTCTTAAAATAAAAATTGCCGCGTGGGCATGTGCTGCTGTTATTGTCGCTTTAAATGCAAAATTAGTTTACGAGGAGTTGATAGGCTGGATAAATGCATCGCCCGAAACTGCGGTTTGGATGTACGCATTAGTATTACCTATTGTAATATTTGTTGCCTTATTACTACTGTATGTATTTTTACGGCCATTGTTATTTAAACATACCGATACGCATAACTATGTTCCACACGGTATCGCGTCAGCCATCAATGATCTGGAGGCCATCCATTACGAACATATAGGCATAAGTATTGATTTTTCACTAAATGATACTGATTCTATCCGCCACGCAATTATGCAGGGTGGTAAAAATGCCGCTTATAGTTTGATACACGTGGTTGAAACTGCCGGGGCGCACTACAACGGCGGACAAGTAATGGATCATGAAACCCAAAGCGATGTGGACAATCTTGACAAATATGTTATCGCCCTAAAAAAACTGGGGTATAATGCCGAAGGACGGATCGGGTTTGGTACAGCTGCCACTGCTATAGCTGACATTGTAAAGACAGAAAAGATTGATTTTGTGGTGATGGGATCGCACGGGCATAAAGTATTGAAAGACTTGATTTTTGGCACTACAGTTAATAAAGTGCGCCATAAAGTGAATGTACCGGTGTTGGTGGTAAAGCCATCAGGTAAGTAATAATTCGTAAGTTTGCAGCCCATGAGTCAGGATAATATCTACATAAAAAACAAAAAAGCATACTTTGAATACACCATACTGGATAAATATGTAGCGGGTATAAAACTATTGGGTACCGAGATAAAATCCATCCGCGAGGGTAAAGCCAATATCAATGATGCCTTTTGCACTTTTATTGACAGCCAGCTTTATGTGCGTAACCTGCATATTTCCGAATACTCCATGGGCTCGTTTTACAACCATGAGGCTAAGCGCGACCGTGTGCTGCTACTAAACAAAAAAGAACTAAAAAAACTGCAAACCCGCGGCGAAGAAAAAGGATTAACCATAGTACCTCTTGCTTTATTTATAAGCGATCGCGGCTTTGCTAAATTAGAAATAGGCCTTGCTCAAGGAAAGAAAACCTATGATAAACGCGAAACCCTAAAAGAGCGTGATACGAAAGTGGAGATGGATAGGGCTTTGAAAAGATAGATTTTATTTCGTATTTCGAATGTTCGATTTCGAATTTAAGTAAGCGATAGGGAAAATCCGAAATTGGAAATCCGAAATTCTTTACCACGCTTTATCCCCTACCAGCGGTACAAACCTAAATGTATCCAACACGTGCTTTTCGTAGTCTTTCTGGCCGGTTTTAAGGATAGTTACCATTTTTTGCGAGGTTTCGTCACCTACGGGAATAACCAGTATACCGCCGATATTCAATTGATCCAATAATATCTCGGGCACAGTTGGCGCTCCTGCTGTTACTATAATTTTATCATAAGGCGCATGAGTCGGAATACCTTTTGAACCGTCGCCCAAGAAAAATTTGGGTTTGTATTTTATATGAGGCAATACCTGTTTGGTACGCTCGTACAGTTTTTCTTGCCTTTCGATGGTGTAAACCTTGGCACCTAATTCTAATAAAATACAGGTTTGATAGCCGCAACCCGTGCCTATCTCTAAAACTTTATCGCCCTTCTTTATGTGTAATAGTTCGCTTTGATAGGCTACAGTATAAGGTTGCGAAATGGTTTGCCCCTCGCCTATTGGGAAAGCAATATCTTTATAAGCCTGGTTCCAAAAAGTTTCGTCGAAAAAAAAGTGGCGGGGAACTTTGCCTATGGCACTTAAAACATTCTTATCCTCAATACCTTTTTCCCTTAATAAATTTACCAGTTTCTTCCTTGCCCCTTGCTCGCGGTAATTGTCGATGTATTTGTATGCCATTTGTACCGTAAAGTTATATAAAAAGGTAATGTTGAGTTAATACTAATTAACTAAAATTGCGCTATAGCTCAATATCAGTCATTTAATATTGACTATCAATTCGCATAATGAAGTTAACTGTTAAATTTAGTATCCTATCGCTTTGCCTCGTTTGTTTTATCTGCAATCTATCCTGTAAAAAACAAAACCCCAATTATAAACCTAATGCGGTAGTTCGCGATTATCTTTCGTCTGCTTTAGGGGGATGCGATTGGGTTATTGAATTAGGGGACCAGCGTACTATTTACAGCCCGGTAAACTTGGATGATGCCTACAAAAAGGATGGCTTAAAGGTTATTATTTCCTATCATTTATTAGATACCAAAAAAGCGTGTGGTGGCTTTGTTGTAGACGGTGGCTACAGACATTTACAAATAGATGAACTTATCGTTGCAACTGATCAATAAGGATCAACATCGGTTTGCACAATGCCTCCTTTGCTCAATTTTGTGGTTTGAAATTGAGTGATCACATCCCTTATGGCAGTTTTTACTTTATAAATTGATACACCGTCCTTCTCAAACTTGAGCATTATAGATTTGATATAATAGTTACGGATACGGCTTATCAACGGAGTTTCGGGCCCGATAACCCTGTCGCCAAACTGCTTGCGTAATTCATTACCCAAATAAACCGATTGATTATATAACACCTCCGGGTCCTTATGCTTAATATCTAAATTAATTATGCGGTAAAACGGCGGATATTTAAAGTTTTTACGCTCCTCCATTTCGGTGAAGTATAAATCGGCGTAATCATTCTCTATCACTTGCTTAATAACGCGGTGATTAGGGTCATAAGTTTGTATAACAACTTTACCCTGCTTACCCCTGCGCCCTGCCCTCCCGCTTACCTGGGTTAGCAATTGATAGCTTCGCTCGTTAGCGCGATAGTCAGGAAACTTCAATAAACTATCGGCATTGATAATTCCTATTACGGTAACATCGGCAAAGTCTAGGCCCTTAGCAACCATTTGGGTACCAACTAAAATATCTATCTTCTTTTCTCCCAGATTATTTAAAATGGTTTGCAATGAACTTCGCGACCGGGTGGTGTCCAGGTCCATACGAGCTATGCGTGCATCTGGCAATAAAAGCGCTAATTCATCTTCAACCTTTTCGGTTCCAAAACCCTTGTATTCAATGTGCGTTGAGCCACAAGCAGGGCATATATGTGGAATATCTTCTTTATAGCCACAATAATGGCAATGTAGTTTATTGGTATGTTTATGATAAGTAAGGCTAACATCGCAATTGATACATTTGGGTGTATAAGCACATATTTTGCATATCAGCACCGGCGCGTAACCACGGCGATTTTGAAATAGAATAACCTGCTCTTTATTACTTAATGCCTGCTCCATATCCAGCATCAACACACCTGTGAAGTGCGATTGCATGGTTTTACGCTTGGTTTCTTCGGCAATGCTTACTACCTCAATGGTCGGCATTTGTACGCCGCCAAAACGCTCGGTAAGTTCGGCTAGGCCGTATTTATGAGTACGGGCATTAAAATAACTTTCAAAAGATGGCGTAGCCGACCCAAGCAACACTTTACCGCCATACATATTGGCTAAAAAAATAGAAGCATCGCGGGCATTATAGCGTGGGGCCGGGTCAAATTGCTTATAGGATACCTCGTGCTCTTCATCAACTATGATCAATCCCAAATCAGCAAACGGCAAAAACACGGATGACCGTGCGCCAAGTACAATTTTGTAATCATTGTTTAATACCTTCTGCCAAACCTCTACGCGCTCGGCATCATTAAACTTAGAATGATAAACACCTATACTAGTACCAAAATATTGACGTAACCGCTCAATAATATGCGTTGTCAATGCAATCTCGGGCAAAAGATATAGCACCTGTTTTCCAGTTGCTATCATTTCCTCTATCAACCTAATATATAGCTGTGTTTTACCGGAGGAAGTTACCCCATGCAGCAGCACAACATCCTTTTGTTCAAACTGTTCTTTTACGGCAGTTAATGCAGTTTCCTGGGCTTCACTGAGTATGTAGTTGCTATATTCTTCATCATCCCCATCATTAAGGCGGCTCACTGTCTTTTCCACAGCTAAAAAAATTTCCTTTTCAATTAAATATGTTATACTTGCTGCAACTGCACCACTTTCTTCAATCAGTTCATTTTTGGTGATAGCTTTTTGATGGCGTGCCAGTTTGATATAAGCCAATACGGCATCAGCTTGCTTTGGGGCACGTTTTTCAAGTATGGCGAATAGTTCCTTTAGGTTTTCCTGATCATTATAATCAGGATTTAAAGTAATAAATGTACGTTTGCGCGGTTTGTAGCGTTCGCTTACTTCTTCGGATATATGGATAATGTTTTTTTCAAAAAGCGACTTCAATATCGGCATCACCGTTTTTTGGCCCAATAACTTGGCAATATCGCTCACGGTTAATTCCGGCTGAATATCCAATGCCTCAACAATTAAAAACTCCTTATCGTTTAGTGTTGATTTATCCAGCTCAAAATCTTTATTTAAAACTATACGGGTTTCGCTGGCCAGTTTTAATGCCGATGGCAAAGCGGCATTCATTACGTCACCGGGGTTGCACATATAGTATTCGGCCACCCATTGCCAAAATTGCAACTGCTTAGTGGTTACTACCGGGCGGTCATCCAATATTTCAACCAGGTATTTGGCTTCATACTTTTCGGGAGCCTGCTCGGTTATGTTGAGTATTATAGCTGTGTATAGTTTGCTTTTCCCGAATTGCACCACTGCCCTTTTGCCAACGACTACAGCATCGTTCATTTCAAAAGGCACACGGTAGGTGTAATTTTTTGAAATGGCCAATGGCAAAATCACTTCAACAAAAAGTGTTTTGCGATCAGTATAATGTGCATCAGAAAATTCAAGCATTAATTTTTATTTATGTCGTAACGCGGCCATGGCAAGCGCTATCCACCCCAATATAAATAGTAAGCCACCAATTGGTGTTATGGGGCCAATAACTTTGGTAAAACCCGGATTTAAACCTAATACATCTTTACAGGCCAACAGGTATAACGAGCCCGAAAAGAATATAATACCAAACGTAAAAAAGTAATAGGCCGAAACGATCAGGTTATTTTTAAACCGCCCAAATGTAGATAAAAACAATAAGGCGAATACATGATAAAAATTGTACTGCACCGCGGTATGCCAGGTTTCTAACTGCGCGGATGTAATAATTGCTTTTAAACCATGTGCGCCAAAGGCGCCGGTTATTACTGCCAATACACCTAATAGTGATGCGGTTATGATTATTCTTTTGTTCATAGGCACATAAAGATATAAAAAGCTAAGTTAACCAATTGAAAGTATTACTTGAATGCATGCAAGTAAAAATCTAACTTGCAACGTAATCAATATGAAACGACTAATTATAACCACCATAATTTTGCTTGCTGCCACGGTGGGGGTTACTGTTATTTATTTTAACAATTTGAACAGAACCGGTCCGCGTACACGCGAAACCATGTTAACTATTCCTGATAATGCCGCGCTAATACTCGAAATAAATAATGACAAGGGCTTTTATGAAATATTTAATAACAGTCAGTTATTCACATCCTTTATAGGTAAACAAACCATTGCCGATTTAGATACACTGCGCAAACAGTTATTACAAAGCCCCCAACTGGAGCAGTTTTTTGATGAGCAAAATATTTTCATCTCCTTACATCCGCTTAAAAACAATACCGTAGAGCTGCTATTAACTACTGCCGCAAACTCAAAGTTTAAAACCGAATATTTTGATGAATTGGTAAAAGAAAAAGGTAAGGGCTTATTAATTACCCCGCTTAATTTGGGCGGCAAAAGCGGTTATACTATTTACTCTAACATTATTAAAAAACGTTTTTATTTATTAGCGCGTGAAGATGGTATTTTCTCGGGCAGTTTCTCAATGGACCTGACCGCACAGGCCGCTCAATATAATGGCCAAAAACATAAACAAGCGTTTGTGTTATTGCCCGACCAGCAAAACAGCAATTCGTTAGTTAACTTATATGTAAACTATAACCAGTTATCGCCGCTATTTGAGGAATTATTTAAAAACAACAATACCGACATTTTTAAGTGCTTTAAAACCATGCCTGCATTGGCTGCATTGAGCCTGAATTTTAAAAGTGATGCATTAATGTTCAATGGATTTTCGCAAATCCAAAGCGATATGCCAATGGGTTACTTGAGCTTATTTGGCGGTCAGCAACCAATTGCAAACCAATTGAAAGATATATTTCCCTCTACGACAGCTTACAGCATTAGCTTAGCTGTATCAAATACTCAGCAGTTTAAAAAAGACTTGTCTGGTTACTTTGATAAAGCCGGTTTACAGCATGAAAGGGATTCGATATTTAACAGGGTTAAAATCGAAACAGGTACAAACTTTTTAAGCGAGTTTAATCAATTACTGGGAAATGAATTTGCCGTTGTAACTACCCGTTACCAAGAAAAATTGGGAATAATTACACTAAAAGATGGCTCAAAATTAAAACCTATATTATATAACGCCGCAACCATGAGTACAGACAATGTGGGGCGGTTAAACTATAGTAAATTACCTTATTTTTTATTAGGCGATGCGTTCAGCATATTTGGCCATCCTTGGTTTATGGTGATTGATAATTATTTAGTGTTAGCCAATACCGAAACAGAATTAAAAAGTTATAGCGATATGTACATCAACCGTAAGTTTCAGAGTAGACTACAGCAGTATAATCGTTTTGATAACTTAATGGCGCAACGCAGCAATGTTACTTGGTATATTAACATAAAAAACGCGCAACCGATTTTGAAAAACGACTTGCATGAAAATTTTTACACAGCTTACGAAAACAATAAGCCCGGCTGGAAAGATTTTTACGCGGCATCATATCAACTTATCACATCAGGCAAAAAATTTTATACTGGTTTTTGTATGCAACTTAATGCTGCGGATAGCGTAAAACTTACACAGTAAAGTGTTTAGTATATCCATTAAGCCAACAGGTTTGAAATTTAATTATATACATATCAAAAAAATTAATTTGAAGTTTTATCTTTATGGTGTTTAATATGTACACTGCGACTAAAACTATCATAAATAAAGCTTTTCTAATAAGTTGTCTGTTATTACTGACCACAAAAGCATTCAGCCAGCGATTTTTGCAATATAATACCGGCACATTATATGATTCGTTCGAAAACCCTTCACAACGATCATTTATCCCCGATTCGAGTAGGCAATTTGCTATAAACTATTTCCCTAATATAAATACCAGCACTTACATCAGTGGCGAAGGGCAAACTGCATTAAAAACCCGAATTTTTGCAGATAATTATAACACCGACCTTATCACAGTAGGCACTGGCCGTAATAACTATATAAACAGCAACACGAGTGCATATTTGGTGATGCTTAAAATATTCACCAGTCTTGAAGGCAGCCGCGAGATAGGATTTTCAATAAAAACAAACTTCGAATCAAGGGGAATAGTAACTAATGAATCATTGGCATTATTTGGAGGTTACACTAAGTTTACCAACAATAGTTATACTAACATTTTTAATGATCGCTTTTTTTATCAAACATACCAACAATTTGCCTTTAACATGCGCGAGCAAGTGAATGATAAACTTGCTTTAGGTTTTAAATTAGGGCTATTGTCGGGTTTGAAATATTACAAATTAACTGTTAACCAATCACAAATTGATTTTGACAAGCCAAACAACGAAGCCTTACTTTCATTATCAGGGTTATCATACTCAGCCGACGTATTTGATGGTGGCAGTGCTTTAAAAAAAGCGGGATTAACGTTTAGAAACCCGGGTATTTCAATAAGCCTTGGAGCTCAATACAAAAACGATAGTGGTTACAATTTTCAATTTAATGTTAAAGACTTAGGATTTATTCATTGGAATAATACTACATCTCAGGTAGCGTATTTTGCAAAAGAAAAAGCAATTATTAGTGTATCGCCAACATTTACAAGCGAGGAAGAAGTTAAAGATAAGGTTGATGACTTTACAGCAGGAAATCGTGTAACAAGGGGATATAATTTTCCAATTAATGGTGTAGCAGAGGTTAGCGTGAACCGTAATTTTTGGTTTGACTATGACCGTTCTATAAAATTCTCGCCAACAGTAATTATTCAAAAAGAATTATTTTATAATGGACTTACAGGCGCTATTGTTGCTCCTGTACAGTATGATAAATTTGGTATAAGCCTGGTAACTTCTTATAATGATTTAAAAATGATGAGCATTGGAGGCCAGTTTATGATAAAAACGCCCAATAGTGAGTTTTTTATAGGCAGCGATGCTTTTATACAATCAGTTCAGTTGGTACAAGGTGCAGCAAAGGGCAGCAGATATGTACCAACACCACAAGGCAGATTTAGTGGCGGTAGCTTTTTTATAGGCTTTTCATTAAAATTTGGCAATTATATAGAATCACCAATGAATGCCAGCTATATACCTAATGGCGAGAAGGGTTTTATTGGTCGGTTATACGATAAGATATTTAGAAAAGACAGGAATTACTAAGCTTGTTTTTTACTTGTGGTAACTAAAAACTCTTTTAAGTAATAAGGCTCAAAGTAAGCCACATCTTCAAAATCCTTATCGGTAAACCGTTCAAAAGCTTTATTGGTCAAATGTTCTGCCGAATTTATAAAGCCTGTTAAAAATTGAGCATTGGGATTGCTTCCTAATATCTCACGGCATTTTTCAGCTCCATCGCCAAAAAACAATATTTTATTGATTTTTAACTGCTCGTTATAACTATCGGCATCAATAATTTCGGCAGCAGTAGCCTTTACTTTATTACCCGTGCTATCAAACAAAGCCGTGTAAACTTCCATGCGGCGGGCATCAATCATGGGGCATAACAAAGTATCAGCGTTAATATTGTTATTGCTTATAATTCCATTAGCCATAGATTGTAAGGTTTCTATGGCAATAAGGGGTTTATCCAGGGCGTAACATAACCCTTTAGCGGTTGAAACCCCAATACGCAAACCTGTATATGAACCCGGGCCACTGCTTACTGCAATAGCATCCAAATCAACATAGTTAATACCGGCAGATGTGATCAGTTCATCTATATATAAAGTAATAACTTCTGCATGTACATTACGTTGGTCAACCTGCTTAACAGCTATTAACTTACCATCCTTTGCCAATGCAACAGAACATATAGTAGTAGCGGTTTCAATTTGTAAAATATAGCTCATATTATGGTACCGGATCATGCCCATGCCCACCCCAGGGGTTGCAACTGGCAATGCGTTTCAAAGTTAACCATCCGCCTTTAAATGCGCCATATTTTTTTATAGCTTCGATGCCGTATTGCGAGCAGGTAGGTGTATAACGGCATGCATTGGGTAGTACAGGCGAGATGAGATTTTGATACAGCTTTATCAGCACTATAAATAAAGCCCCGATTATAGTTTTCAGAAAATTAACTATGTGCCTCATTTTGTAACCTGTTCAGCCAATTGTATCAATAGCTTCTGCATTTTCTTTTCCATCGTATCATATGATACTATGTCATTACCTATATAACCTACAGAAAATACGATCTTTCTGTCAGCAGCGGTAAGTACATCATATAATAATTGTTGCTTATTTAGCCGGTAAACCTCGCGCATACGGCGTTTAACCATGTTACGGTCGACCGCTTTTTTAAAGCGCTTTTTGGCAACAGAAAATAAAATTTGTGAGGGTACAAGTTGAGGATCAACCACTAAAAGCCAGGAGACTTTGAAAGGATAACATAAAAAAGAAGAACCGCTATGATAAAGCTCATCAATAAGCTTTTTATTACATAACCGTTCTTCTTTTTTAAAAGTATACATTGTACTGATCATGAACCGTATCCCGGGAGATAAATATCCGGTTCACAAACTCCTATGCAGGAGCAGTAACCAGTTTATGCTTTATGACGACGCTCGTCTGATACTGTTAATCTTTTTCTTCCTTTGGCTCTTCTTGCTGCCAATATTCTTCTGCCGTTTGCAGATGCCATACGCTCACGGAAACCGTGTTTATTTCTTCTTTTTCTTTGAGAAGGCTGGAAAGTTCTTTTCATGACTATTTATTATATCCGTTGTTTTTAAAAACAAGAGCGCAAATGTAGCGTTATTTTTAAACTTTGTCAAATTTTTTAGCAAATGTTTTAAGCTTTTTGCTTTGCTAAAATATCACGAATCTCAGTCAACAAAACTTGCTCTTTAGTAGGTGCAGGTGGCGCAGCCGGTGCGGCCTCCTCTTTCTTTTTTGTAGCATTAATCACCTTTACAATAGCAAATAGCGCAATTGCTACTATAATAAATGAAATAACCTGCGAAAGGAAGTTACCATACTTAATAGCTGTTCCGGGTATTACCAGCTCGGCCAGGTTAGTTAAATGCGCCGCTTTGAGTGCAGGGGTAAGTATAGCCGGGGTAATAATATCATCAACCAACGAGCTTACAATTTTACCGAAAGCACCGCCAATTACCACTGCGACAGCAAGGTCAACAACATTGCCACGCATGGCAAACTCTTTAAATTCTTTTACAATAGCCATAGCAAATAAGTTTAGTTAGTTTATAAAGTTATTAATAAACATAAAGCAGCCAAAACAAATGTGGCTTTTTTGCATTTAACAATCTGTTAAGCACAACGTCCAACTAATTTTTCTATTTAAAAGTTAATTGATGTATTTTTACAGCATCTAACTATGTTAAAACAAAATCTACAACAAAAGCTACTTCAGAAGCTTTCGCCGCAGCAAATACAATTTATTAAATTGCTGCAGGTGCCTACTGTTTCTTTAGATACCCGCATAAAGGAAGAACTGGAAGAGAACCCCGCGTTGGAAGATCTGAGTTTAACTAATCTTAATGAGCCTGAAGAACAATACCCCGATCGCGACCCGGATGAGGACACCTACAACAACGACGAGGAAAAAGGCGAAATAGAAGAATTTAATATAGACGATTACTTGCAGGATGATAACCTGAACGATTATGGCTCACGCTATGATCAAAATGGTGATGACGAGGAAGAGCGTAAGGAAATGCCTATTGCGGTGCAAAGCTCGTTTTTTGAAAGTCTGCAGGCGCAATTAGATATGCTGCCATTATCAGATAAAGATTTCCAGATAGGGAAACAAATAATTGGCAGCTTGGACGATGACGGTTATCTACGCCGTCCTATTATGTCGCTTACTGATGATCTGGCCTTTTCGCAAAATGTAATGGCCGAGGATGAGGAAGTGGAAGACATGCTAAAGGTTATACAAACATTTGATCCTGCCGGTGTTGGTGCACGCAGCTTGCAAGAATGTTTGTTGATACAATTGCGAAAAAAAGACATTACCGATCCGATAATAAACAAAGCCATATTGGTAGTTGAACATCACCTGGATGAGTTTACCCGCAAGCATTATGACAAGCTGGAGAAATCATTAAACATGGCAGCCGGTGAATTACGCGCTGTGGTAAATGAAATATTAAAGCTTAACCCAAAGCCTGGCGACTCGAACGAGGTTAACACCAAGCAGATGCAGGTAATACCTGACTTTCACATCAAAAACAGCGATGGGGTATTAATACTTACCCTTAACTCAAAAAATGCTCCTGAGCTACGCGTAAGCCGCTCATACCAGGAAATGTTTCAGCATTATGATAAGGCTTCGCAAAAAGATAAAAAACTAAAAGAGGCCGTACATTTTGTAAAGCAAAAGCTGGATTCGGCTAAATGGTTTATTGATGCTATTAAACAGCGCCAGCAAACATTGCTAAAAACTATGAATGCTATTATGCAATATCAGTATGAGTTTTTTTTAACAGGCGATGATAAGAATTTAAAACCCATGATATTGAAAGATATTGCCGATAAAATTGGCATGGATATATCTACAGTATCAAGGGTAGCCAACTCTAAATACGTACAAACCGAACATGGTACCTTCTTGCTGAAATCATTCTTTAGTGAAGCTATACAAACCGAAAGTGGCGAAGAAGTATCTAACAAGGAGGTTAAAAAAATACTGGAAGAACATATTGGCAAAGAAGACAAGCGCCACCCGCTTGCTGACGAAAAATTAACCGAAATATTAAAGGAAGCCGGTTACAATATAGCCCGCAGAACCGTAGCCAAATATCGCGAACAATTGAATATTCCAGTAGCAAGGTTGAGGAAAGAGCTTTAGACCCCGTCTCTAAAGCAGTTAGGACCTCTTAGAAGCTATATCTAGGACAAGTAACATTATACCTGTTATTTAATAAGATACCTATCACCAATTCATGGCTACCATGGCTTACTGTATTTAAGTTTGATGTGGTTATATCATACGAGTAACCTACGTTGAGAAACGAGTTGGCGTAAAATCCGGCCATTGCACTGTATGAATCACCGTGACGGTATGCCCCGCCTATCCAAAATTTATCCTGAAAACCCAATTTCAAGTTAACATCGTAAGTTAATGGCACCGGGTTTATTTGTTTAACCAATACCGATGGCATCAAAGTAAGGTCGTCATTCAAAAAGAACTTCACACCTGCTGTAAAAAAGTAATGCGGAACCGTTTTAGCCAGATTAATTGAGTTTGATTTTATATACAAACTTTGAGGTAGTACTTGTTGCGCGGATATCCCCACGTAATAATTTGACGAATACAGCCACACCCCAACACCCAAATCGGGTTGAAAAGTAGCATTATTTCCATTGGCTATCGCCGGGTCAAATGCATTCTCAAGAGTAATTTCAGCTGTATTTAAATTCATCCGCCTAAAACCTGCTGCCACACCAACCGAAAGGTTCAGTTTTTCGGTCAGCCCTAAGTGATATGCGTAAGTTAATGCAGCGTTTGTTTGCGTAATTGGCCCGGCTTTATCAGTCACGACCATTGCGCCAATACCATGGTGGGGTTCTGCAGACATATAATCTTGTGTGTACAACCTGCTATTGGGATTTTGCCCACCACCGGCACCAAATGAATTGGCACTGCTTTCAATAAACCGACGGCCTATAGGAGCATTTATGGTTAAGTAACTGGTAACAGGGGCACCTTCTAAACCTGTCCACTGTGCACGGTAACCAGCTTTTACATCTGTATAATTTTCAATACCTGTTACTGCCGGGTTTAATAAATAATTATTAAATACATATTGGGTGTATTGAGGGCGTTGCTGTGCTACAGCAACTTGCATTAACAATAGCAAGACTATTGTGTATAAAAATCTCTTCATTCCGAAAACTGCACCCAACACTTTATATATAATAAGGCTTAAATTGTAAATACTTTTAAAAGTACTAATATAAATTATTCTTTTAATAGTTAAGGTTTATCTGATAATTGATATGTAGCCTGACATTACTTTACGCCCGCTATTAGGATTAATAATATAATAATACACCCCTGAAGGCAAATCGGCTCCGCGATACAACCTGTTATACTTGAAGGTATCCGCTTTGTAAAGCAGCTATTTAATATAAAATACTATGTGAAAACTTAATGAGAATGAGCGTAATATTTATTTTTTAGGTGAATTTACTCGCTCCAACTCTAATGTAGCCAACTGCAGCTTACGGGCAAGTTCTTTATTTTCTTTGCGCAGATTATATATTTCCAGCGAATTTTCAATATACATTTTCAGCTCATCATTTTGCCAGGGCTTAACCAGGTATTTATATACCTGCCCACGGTTAATGGCATCCATAACGGCATTGATGTCAGAAAATCCGGTTAATAATATGCGTATAGTGTCGGGATATACGGGAATGATTGACTCTAAAAACTCAATTCCGGTCATCCCGGGCATTCGTTGGTCAGTTATTATTACACCAATTTCATAAGTATCTAATATTTTCCTGCCTTCGCGTGCCGAACTTGCGGTGTAAATATTAAAATCTCGTCTGAAAGCTGCTTTAAAACTATTCAAGTTATTAGCTTCATCGTCAATATATAATACACCTATTTCCATAATTTATTACATTTAAAACGCATAGATGAATTTATATTTTTTCTATGCACTTTTATAACCTGATTAAGTTTGCCAAACTTGTTGTGTAAAAATGAAGAAAATATCATTAATACTATACCTCCTAATACAAAATATACTTGTTTTTGCAGCAAAAACTGACACTTTGGTACTTAATCAGCTTGATTCGCGATATTTAACCAACCAATATTACCAGGAACTGGAAGACCCATATCATATTTATAAATTTGATGATATATTTACCAGTAATAATTTTCACACTACCAATACAACTCTTCCCCTTTTTAAATATTCAAAATCCGTAACCTGGTTAAAATTTACTTTAAAAAATAATACTCTTTCGCCCATTGTGCCTATAACAGTTGGCAGAAGCGTTATAGATGATTTTGATATTTATTATAAAAATCCGGTTACCAACCAAGTTACAAAATTATCATCGCATGATTTTACGAAAGGACAAAATAAGTTAGCACAAACAATACCACTCATTAACTGGCCGATAGCTAAAAACACCACGCAAACCCTGTATGTTCGTGTCAAAAGCTCCGGGTTTTCGGTACTACCAATTGAAGTGCACAGTTACGATGAGTTTAACGAACAAAGCATTGTAAATAAATTATTTGATGGCGGTGTTATAGGAATATTTGCCGTAATGGCTTTATTTAACTTAATGCTGTACTTTACTGTTGGCGATAAAAGCTATTTATATTATGTATTGTATATTGTATTCCTGGGCCTGTCGCAAATACTGCTTTTAGGTTACGGCAACAATTTACTTCCTGATAATAGGGCAACATTGAACAACCTGTTATTTCCATTAATACGTGTTTGTTTTGGGTACTCGATATTATTATTTGCAGATGTATTTTTGCAGCTAAAACAAAATTTTAAATACTATAAATATTATTTAGCGCTATATGGTTTGTACACGATCCCTTTACTTACTATTGTATTTGGTTGGGTAGGCACTTCCTATTTATTAATAACCATTAACATATTTATAGTATCGCTGGCATTACTTTACGTGGGATGTCATCTATACCTTAAAGGCTTTACGCCGGCAAAATTTTTTTTGGTTGGTTGGGGCTTATCTTTAATTGCCATACTAGTATCTGTTGGGCGCAGTCGTGGCATCATTCCTTATAACTTTTTCACAACTAATATTATTATATACTCATCAGTCATTGAGTTAATATTGTTTTCGATAGCACTGGCTGATAAGATAAATTTCTATCGCGATCAGAATACCGAGGCCCAATCAGCAGCATTACAAATCGCTAAAGAAAATGAACGCCTGATAACCGAACAGAACATCTTGCTTGAAAACAAGGTAAAGGAGCGTACCCAGGCGTTGATCAATACCAACGAAAGCTTATCCGTTACTATTGAAAACCTTCAATCGGCCCAAAACCATTTGATCGAGACAGAAAAAATGGCATCGCTAGGGCAACTTACAGCGGGTGTGGCGCACGAAATAAACAACCCTATTAATTTTGTAAGCGCCAATGTTATTCCATTACGGTTAGATTTTGATGAGTTGTTTGAGTTACTCAATCAATATGATGCAGCGGCTAATAATCCTGATAAACCCGAGCTATTAAAATCGGCCCTGGCCTATAAACAAAAAATAGATCCTGAATTTATTAAGGACGAAATTAAAAGTTTGTTAGATGGTATTGAGGATGGCGCAAGCCGTACTTCAGAAATTGTACAAAGCCTTCGAACCTTTAGCCGTTTGGATCACTTGATATTAAAACCGGCCAACATTAATTCATGCATATTAAATACTTTAATACTATTAAGAAGCTCTATTCCACATTATATACAAGTAAAGCCGGTGTTGGATAAACTGGAACCGCTAAATTGTTATTCGGGTAAAATTGACCAGATGCTGGTAAACCTGATAGACAATAGCATACATGCCATAAAAGCTAAACCTGAACATAATGATGAAAGCATATTGATAATGACTGAGGACCATCCTACCTATGTAGCTATAAAAATTACGGATACCGGAACAGGCATGTCACCCGAAGTAAAACACCGGGTATTTGAACCCTTTTTCACCACCAAAGAAATTGGCGAAGGTACCGGTTTAGGCCTATCCATAGTATTTGGTATTATTGAAAAACATAAGGGTACCATTGATATACAGTCAACCCCGGGTGTAGGTACAACCTTCTCAATCACGCTACCAAAAAATTTAGAAAGTCCCCCAGAGGAAACGAATTTAATTAGCCAACACTTACGCTAAAAAAATTTATCTGTATTAGGTACTAAATGCAGAAATGATTCAAAATTTTCCTCGTATTTTGATTTATCCAGCGTAAAATAAAAGGCTCCCTTTCTTGATGATGATTTATCCTTTTCATCCAGCTTAACTAGTAAATTTGTGGATAGCAACTTGCGACTAAAGTTCCTGTCGTCAAATTCGGTTTCGTATACACCCTCGTACAAGGCGCGTAGTTGAGGTATGGTAAATTTTTCGGGTAATAACTCAAATAATATAGGATGAAGGGCAGCTTTATATCGCAGCTGCTTTTTGGCCTGCTTAACCATTTCGGCATGGTCAAATATCAGGTCGGGCATATCCTCAAATAAAAACCATTCGGCATGGTATTTATCACTCAACTGGTTTTCGTATTTATGAATATCTATCAGTGCAAAATAAGTTATAGATAAAGTGCGCTCTACCGGGTCGCGGTCTGGTTTACCAAAAACCATAAACTGATCCATATAAACATCCTTTAAGCCGGTACATTCTTCTAAAATGCGGTTAGCAGCATCTTCCGGGCTTTCAGAAGGTTCAATAAATCCACCCATCAAACTCCATTTATTTTTAAATGGATTTAACCCCCGTTTTATTAACAACAGTTTAACATCTGTTCCGTCAAAACCAAAAATAATACAATCGGTGGCGGCCAAAAACCTTGTTTGGCCCAAATATTTACGCATAAAAAGAGTATTCCTTGTTTAGGTTCTTTACAATTTTAGGAATAATTTTTCAGAAAAATTTATCCGGGTTAGGTACTAGGTTCAAAAACGATTGAAATTTATCTTCGTAGTTAGTTTGGTCAAGACGATAATAAAATGCTCCTTTACGTGATGTACGCTTATCCTTCTCATCAAGTTTAACCAACAGATCTGTTGATAGTAACTTACGGCTAAAATTTCGCTCATCAAATGTAGTTTGATACACTTGCTCATAAAGCACCTGTAATTGTGGTATAGTAAATTTATACGGCAGTAATTGAAATAATATTGGATGCAATGCCGCTTTATAGCGCAATTGCTTTAACGCGCCTTTTATCATCTCAGCATGGTCAAATATTAACGCAGGCACATCACTTAATAAAAACCATTCGGCATGATACTTATCATTCAGCTGATTTTCGTACTTGCTGATGTCTATCAATGCAAAATAAGTGATAGATAATGTACGCTCGGCAGGATCACGATCAGGGCGGCCAAATACCTGCAATTGCTCCATATAAATATTATTCAAACCTGTACACTCTTCCAATACACGCACAGCAGCATCGTCAGGACTTTCTGATTGCTGTACAAACCCACCCATTAAGCTCCACTTATCCTTCTCGGGTTCAAACCCGCGCTTAATTAATAGTACTTTTATTTTTTTGCCATCAAAACCAAATATTATACAATCAGTAGCTACTAATACACGGGCAGCAGGTGCATCTTCTTTAGTAAGTACTTGCAGGTCTTGCTCTAAAAAATCTACTTTCATTTAATATCGGTCAGCTAATGATCTGTGCCTTTTACTTATACTACTCTTACTTAAGAAAACTAACACATGCACAATGTATGCAAACAAATTATTTTTTGCAATCGATTTCAAAAAAATAATTAATTGATTTACAGGTGATTAAGAAACGTTGTTTTGACATTAAATGTTATGATTAATGCATTAATCAGATAGATTCTGAATAACAGTTAAATCATAAAAGCTACTACGGTAAATTTATATTTGCCGAAAGAAAATTTTTATGGCAACAAAACTTACTATTAACAACAACGGATCAGTTAAAATAGATGGCGACTTTGAAATTGTAGACATGCAAGGCAACAACTATGGCTTACAGGGCCGTACAGTAGTTTCTATTTGTCGCTGCGGACTATCAGCCAATAAACCATTTTGCGATGGCTCGCACAAAGGGCACTTTGAACATGAGGCAGTAGCTTTTGATTTGCCTCCCCGTAAAGTATAGGGCAACTTATTTACCGGCAAAGGTATCTACGTACAATTCCTCTACCTTTTTACGTGCCCATGGGGTTTTGCGTAAAAACTTTAAGCTTGAGCTTATGCTTGGGTCTTGCAGGAAACAATTGATGCGAATACGGTATCCTAACTCGGGCCAGCCATAATGTGCCACGAGCTCATTAAGTATAGCTTCTAAAGTTTTACCGTGTAAGGGGTTGTTTATCTGTTGCATAATTTATTGTTAACTCATAAACAGATCAGCCTCGCGGTGCTGCTTTATTAGTTCTTCGCGGTATTTTGCCAGCAAAGTTGATTTTGATACAAAACCAATAAACTGTTCGTTTCTAATAACCGGCAATTGCCAAACGTCCAAACTATCAAATATATCCATTACGCTGTTAACGGATTGATCATGTTTTATTATAGCGGGCGGTACTACCATAATATCAGCCACAATATCGTTATCAGTAAGTGTGGTATCAAATAATTCTTTACGTACCTGGTCAAGCCATATTACACCTTCCAATCTCCCTTGTGCATCAACAACAGCAAAAATATTAGCCTTGCTTTGTGCCAGTAAATTATAAAAATGCTTAATGGTGGTTTCCTTATCAATAGCAACAAATTGTTTATTTATCAAACCATCCAACACAATTGTATTCAGCATATGGTAATCCTTATCAGGATGAATATCCTTTTCGTGTATCAAGTCATGCCAATAAACATTATGCGGATTAAATAAACGTGCAATAATGTATGATATAGAAGCTACTATCATTAAAGGAATAAACAGTATGTAACCTCCTGTAATTTCTGCAATTAAAAATATAGCGGTTAATGGCGCGTGTAACACCCCGCTCAATGCCCCCGCCATGCCTACGGCAACAAAATTACTGGTATTTAAATGCATCAACCCGGTTTGGTTTACAACAAACGCCACAAACAAACCTAAAAATGCCCCGGTAAACATGGTAGGTGCAAATGAACCGCCATTACCCCCACTACCGATGGTTATACCCGCGGCAATAATTTTTGTAAATACTAGTGCAGCTATAAAAAGTGCTACTATCAGCGGATTAGAAAACCAATCGCTAAATAAAAACTCCTCTTTAAGTACGTCAATATTTCCATTTAAAATGGCTTGTAAATAATGATATCCCTCGCCAAATAATGGTGGGAACAACATGATCAATACGCCCAACATTAACCCGCCTGCCAATGCCCTGATATATCTGCTTTGCTTTTTTAATATGCCCTTCTCCAATACGGAGCCAACTTTTGAAATGTAAACAGATATCCATCCGCTAAATAAACCCAATACAATATAAAAAGGCAATGCGCTTATGGCCCAACCTTCTGTAACCAAATGAAACAATTGGCCGGAGTATAGTAGCTTTGATACTACTACGCCCGTTGCCGATGCTATTAATAAAGGGATCAAAGTTGGTATGGTGATCTCGCCTATTAATATTTCTAACGAGAATAAAACACCCGCAATAGGGCTATTAAATACGGCCGCAATACCTGCCGATGCCCCTGCGGCTATTAAAACAGTTTTTTCATAAGGGGATAAATTGAAAAATTTGCCGGTGTTTGAACCTATTGCCGCACCTGTACTTACGATTGGAGCCTCCAAGCCCGATGACCCACCAAAACCAACCGTTAATGAACTGGTAACTAAGTGCGAATAAATGTTGTTATATCGCAGGTTTGCTCTGTTCTTTTTAATATTAGCCAATATACTGCCTATCCCCTTTTGAATGGCGTCCCTGTTTATTATATGCTGATAGGTAACTGCTAAGAATATACCTAATGCAGGTAAAAAGGCGTAAATAATATGGTAGGGTAAATGTGATGATATGTTACGGCTCACATCTTCCATGGTATGCACCAAAAACTTGAGCGCTATGGCAGCCAACCCACCAAAAAAGCCCACAAATACACTACAATATATTAAAAAGTTGCGCTGGCTATTTTGGCGTAAACGCCATTTAGCTATTTTATAGGATATTGATTTTAACATAGGTGATGTAGAAAACGCAAACGTAACTAATTTTTACTGCGAAAAAACCCTTAAAGCAGTATATTTGGGGCATGAGTTCTTCGCAAAGATATGATCAAAGGGGCGTTTCGGCTTCAAAAGATGATGTACATAATGCTATAAAAAATATAGATAAGGGCATTTTCCCTAAAGCCTTCTGCAAAATTGTGCCCGATATATTAACTAACGATGCCGACTACTGCAATATTATGCATGCCGATGGCGCGGGTACAAAATCGTCATTAGCCTATACTTATTGGAAAGAAACTGGCGATATATCTGTTTGGCGCGGAATAGCACAGGATGCTATTATCATGAATTTGGATGACCTGCTTTGTGTAGGTGCTATTGATAATATCCTGCTCTCATCAACTATAGGTCGTAACAAAAACCTGATACCGGGCGAAGTTATTGCCGCAATTATAAATGGCACCGAAGAAATTTTAAGCGAACTGCGTGATGCCGGAATAGGCATATACTCAACCGGAGGCGAAACTGCCGATGTGGGCGACCTGGTGCGTACAATTATAGTTGATAGCACCGTAACCTGCCGTATGAAACTTGAGGATGTAATATCAAATGACCGTATTGTTCCTGGCGACGTAATTGTTGGCTTGGCATCATACGGGCAAGCAAGTTATGAGCAGGAATACAACGGCGGAATGGGTTCAAACGGCTTAACCTCTGCACGTCATGACGTGTTTAACAAAACAATTGCTGATAAATATCCCGAAAGTTATGATGCCGGTATACCTTACGACCTGATATTCTCGGGCTCAAAAAAATTAACAGACCCAATTGAAATTGGCAACGGCCAATCAGTAACCGCAGGTAAATTGGTGTTATCAGCTACACGTACCTATGCGCCTATCATCAAAACTATATTAGATGGTTACCGCAACCAGATACATGGTATGGTACATTGCAGTGGTGGCGCGCAAACCAAAGTATTGCACTTTGTTGATCAGTTGCACATCATTAAAAACAACCTGTTCCCTATTCCGCCATTATTTAAGCTGATACATGAAGAATCGGGCACCAGTTGGCAGGAGATGTATAAAGTATTTAATATGGGTCACCGTATGGAACTTTATGTGCCGCAAGCCATAGCTGATGATCTGATCAAGATATCGCAAAGCTTTGGTGTCGACGCACAGGTAATAGGCCGCGTAGAAGCGGCTGACAAAAAGCAGGTAACCATTACTTCACCTTACGGCAAATTCATTTACAATTAAAAAATTTTTACTCCATAAAAAAGCCCTCCCGAATATTCGGGAGGGCTTTTTATTTGAGTATTCTATGTAAAGTTATATCGTTTTAAAGAACGATAATTGGTTCAATACAGAAGTTTTATTATCGCTAGTGTAAGCTGTAGCTCTTACCGAATACGTTTTATTTGCACTTAAGCCCAATAAGCCTAATTTAATAAGCATTGAGCCACCATATACGTTTGTTGTTTTATATGTAGTTGGCAATAAAGTGTAGGTAATAGTATGGTTAGTGGTTGTACTTGTTGAAGTATTATCTTTACCATTCCAGGTATCAAATGTTACTGTTTTTACAGGTACAGCACTGCTACCAATAGAGGTGCCGTCAAAAAACTCTAATGTAAATTTACCGGTACTTTTACCAGTTGTGGTTGCACCAAAATTTATTTGCAAAATAGTGGCCACTGTGGCTGGTGTAGTTGGCGTTGCATTGACTGCAGCGATAGTAAACGGACCAACTTGGTTATATCCAAGGCTAGTTAATTGTATTGCCGGAAGTTTAGCTTCCGTACCGGCAATATCAATGTCTTTTTTACAAGATAACATCCCCAATGTTATCAATGCCATAAAAGCTATTGTTATATATTTTTTCATTTCTTTTCGTCTATTATTTTACAATTATCCTAACTATTAAAAAGTATACCTTGCACCTAATAAAATGCTCCAGGTTGTGCTTGTAGAATTGATGTTTTGGAATGGTGTATTAAGCAACTGGCCATTTAATTGACGCATGTTGTAAGCAGCATTTCCATTTGCATCAACACCTACTAAAGCAAGTGGCTGCATGGTTGTAGTTTGTTTTTGAATACCCCATGTATTGTTTAAAAGGTTAGGCAAGTTTATAATGGTTGCACTAATTTGCAGGGTATGTTTTTGAGCTCCGGACATTATATAAAACTCTTGTTTAATATCAGCGTCTATACGATTGTACCATGGCAGGTAAGCTGCGTTCCTCTCAGCATATTTACCTCTACGCTCATTAAGATAAGGCGTGTTACTAACAAATTGCTCAAATGCCGCAGCTTGTGCCTGAGCAGTGTAAGTATAGGCCACGCCATTAACAGTCTGGGTATATGGCTGGAAATTCAATTCGGTAGCTCTTCTAGGAATATACATCAAATCTGTAGAAGCATTACCATCACCATTTAAGTCTCCTTGGATAGTGTAGCTATACCCACCATTTACTGATGCTTGCGCCGAACCTTGGTAAAATAAACCAACTGATGTTGACGCATGTTTAAGGTAATTAAATTTATAAGAAACATAACCTACCAAACGGTGAGGAGTAACAAATGCTGTATTGCCCAACTCTACATCATTTGAAGTACCAACATTTGAAGTTGAGGTCCAAACATTTGTTGCTGTTGTTCCTACAGTTGAGAAAGCCTCTTTGGCAGTAGTATAAGTATACGCTAACGATGCATTGAATCCGCCTTTGAAGCTTTTAGCTAATTGCGCCGTAAATGATGCGGCATAACCTTTATTAGTATTTTCTAAAGCTATTACAGATAATGCAGGGCTGTTAGGATAGATGTTACGATCTTGTGCGGTAACACCAACGCTTGTAAAGCCATTAGCTGTAGTTGCTGTACCAGTTCCTACATATCTTGGACGAGTATAGTCTCCCTCTTGAATAGTTCCGGTTGGGTTTTTTAAGTTCACGTTGCGCATACGCACAGCGTTGATATCTTTTGTATATAAAGCTTCAAAAGTTGCAGTAAAACCATTACCCAGGTTTTTTTCCAAACCTAAGTTCACACGAAAAACCTGTGGAAACTTAAAGTTACGGTCAACAGTCACGCTGGCAGATGGATAAGCTGTACCTGCTGATTGTGGAAACAAATTAGCATATACACTTGGGTCCTGCACTAATTTGATATTGGCAAGCTGTGCCGGAGTGGCCACGCCACCAAAATTATACATACCACTGTTTGATGGTATATTAGTTAAAAAAACATACGGGATACGTCCGCTAAAGATACCCATACCACCGCGCACAACTAGTGAATTATCGTCAAGCATGGTTGCGCGGAAGCCAACACGAGGCGAAAGCATCCATACAGACTTAGGCCATAAACCCGAATTGTAACTCATCATAGCACCGCTATTAGATGAAGGGTCTGGAAATTGCAAGGCAGATATCTGAGGGTTCTCAACCGGATTTTCCAGGTATATAGATTTCTCTGCACGTAATCCGTAAGTAAATTTAAAGTTAGGAGTCACATTATACTCGTCCTGGGCATAAAGGCTTATAGTTCCGATACGAAGATTAGCCGAAAATACTTTATCCTGACCCGGAATTAATGAGTAGTTATAAGTAAATTGAACAGGCGGAGCGTCTGTTAAGAAATCATTTAGCGAGTTGTATATATATGAACCTGCAGCACCAGGCATAAAGGCATTACCTACCTTTTGATACTCATAACTAATACCGCCTGTTAATGTATGTTTACCTGCATAATAGGTAAAGTTATCATATATTGTAGTGGTATTATCAACAACATCGTTGTATTTGGTATATGGATCAGATCCTGCAGTAATATAGTTATCACCTGCTCCATTGTAAATATCAATAGTTGGGAAAGTTGCACCTTTAGTGGTACGCGGATTACTATACTTTTTAAATGTAAACAATAACTGGTTTGACATTTTTGAATTTATGGTACTGTTTAATTCTACTGTACCGGTGTGTACCTCATTTAAGAAACCGTAGTTAGAGTTATCAAATGCAATTGATCTAAGGCTATAACGACTGTTAACTAGACCACCACTAGCCCGTGTAACCGGCGCGCCTGAAGATCCTGTAATTGTGTAAGCAGCATTATTAGGAGTACTTGTGTTATTTACAGTTTGATCGCTTGTAGCTTTTAAATAACTATACTTTATCGTTAATTTATTTTTATCATTTATGTTATAATCTAGTCTAAGTAAAGCTTTCGTATTTTGTGGTTTAAAAGCAGCGAAGTTGTCATAACCACCAGTTTCATAACCAAATTTGGTTCTTAAATAATCAGAAACTTTTTGAAGATCGGCGACAGTAGTCGTGGCAACATTGCCAATCCCCGACCCACCTGTTGGCGAAAAGTTTATGCCCGGAGTGGTAGAAACCTCTTTTTCATAGTTAGCAAAGAAGAACAACTTGTTTTTGATGATTGGCCCACCCAACGTAAAACCATACGTTTGTGTGGTTGCCTTAGCATTTTGTGCGCTTAAATCAAAATCACCAATTTTTGTTCCGTTGTAAGATTGGTTTCTGTAAAAACCATAAGCCGAACCATGGAATGTATTGGTACCACTTTTGGTGGTAGCATAAATACCAGCACCTGTGAACCCTGATTGACGGACGTCAAAAGGAGCGATGTTTACAGATATCTCATCATAGGCTTCTATTGAAACCGGCTGAGCACCACCGCCAGGTAAAAGATCACTTGATGTACCAAAAGTATTATTAACGCTGGCACCATCAATCGTAATGTTATTGTACCTGGCATCACGTCCGGCAAAACCTGTACCGCCGTTAGACTGAGGAGTTAAACGTGTAAAATCAGTAACACTACGGCTAAATGTTGGCAATGTTGCCAAAGCTGTTCTGTTGATGTTGGTACTTGCACCCTGTTTAGCAGTTGCAATACGTTTAGAAGATACGATATTTACTGCCTGTAACTCTACACCACTTGTAGACATTTGCAAGTTTACAATGTAAGGTTCACCCAGTCTAAGTGTAATGTCATTTAGGGTTGCTTTGCTATAACCAATAAATGATACCACAACTGTGTAAGGGCCACCAACACGCATACCCGGCAAGTTAAACAAACCCTCGGAGTTTGTTGCTGCAGAGTAAACTGTACCTGATGGTGTGTGTGTTGCGATTACTGTCGCTCCGGGAAGGGTCTCACCCTTTTCATCTTTGATCGTTCCCGTCATGCTACTTGAAGTTACCTGTGCAAGGGCAGCTCCGGCAGTAACAATACTAAAAAATAGGATTAGTAAATACTTCCTCATACTTGTTCTTTTGTTAAGTAATAAATCAATTAATTTTTTGACAAAGATAACTCTACCCACTTTCCAGCACATTGGGATCCTAAGCTTAGAATTCCACGTGGACAAGTTGTCGCG